>Ga0187886_1000942_pt1 | contig 29592 bp, 25 predicted proteins | sample June2016WEW_20_1_FD_133001 | JGI IMG/M metagenome (GOLD analysis project Ga0187886, IMG submission 133001) | Peatland microbial communities from SPRUCE experiment site at the Marcell Experimental Forest, Minnesota, USA - June2016WEW_20_150 | ecosystem: Environmental > Terrestrial > Soil >...
GACAAGATATATGCCGACACAAAACGCAGCCGCCAGCAGAATTGAGATATGAATAATAGCTCTGCTTCTATCGTCAAGATGGCTTATGCCACCGGTTTGTTCATCCGTCATTTTAATATGCATTTCTGCTTTTTATAATACGCCATGGAGTTGACAACAGTATTCTAAGGTCCAGCCAAAACGACCAATTCTTAATGTAGTATAAATCATATTGCAATCTTTTTCTCAGAGAAGTATCGCCGCGAAAGCCGTTGACCTGGGCCCATCCGGTCATCCCTGCTTTCAGCTTATGCCTGAGCATATACTTTTTGTATTCCTCAGAGAACTGCTTTACGAAGTGGGGCCGCTCCGGCCGCGGACCAACAAGGCTCATTTCGCCTTTTATTACATTTATAAGTTGAGGCAGCTCGTCCAGACTTCCGCGCCGCAGCCATCTACCGATTGCCGTCCGTCTTGGGTCGTTCGGCTTGGCCCATTGTGGGCCGTCCTCTTCTTCCGCATCAACTCTCATTGTGCGGAACTTCAGCATTTCAAATTCCTTCTGGTCCATACCTACCCTTATCTGTTTGTAGAAAACCGGCCCCTTGCTGGATAGTTTAATCAGCACGCCGATTATTGCCATAGGAATCGAAAATATAATAAGAAATACAAGCCCCATTACTCGGTCGAAAACTTCTTTCAGCACAATGTTATACCCGCTCAATGGTGAATCCGCCGACGAAAACAATAGTTGTGACCCGATAGACACCGCCTCCGCATCGCTTATGGACATAAGGTTGCCCCAGTCAGGAACGATTCGTATAGTCGCACCCGCACTCTGGAGTGACTCAAGAATCGGATATACCTCCTGTGCTTCATTGCCGCTGAGAGTAAGATAAACCTCGTCTATCCTCTTGTCTTTGACTAATTCCTCTAATTTCTCAATTGGGCCGTATACAGGCACCCCTGACAATTTAGTGCCGATTCGGCTGGGATTATTATCTACGAAAAACCCGCATCTTAACCCTAACCATCCCATTTGCTTAATGTCCCGCACCAGCAACTGTCCCTTTTTCCCTGCTCCCACCACGGCATAATATCGCAGGTTATATCCTTTTCTTCGCAGAAACCGTAAGCTCTCTATCGCCAGTAAATGTGAGATGCACAGTCCCGCAAACAGCATCGCTATGAACAGTATCAACAGCTTCCTCGAGTAAGGCACATCCTGAAGGTAATAGAGAAATGCCAGCACCAACAGGCCGCTCAGCATGCTCGCTTTCAAAATATCCACAAGCTGCCTGAGCATACCCTGAACCCGCTTGGATTTGTAAAGCCCCGACCATAAACACCCTGCATAGCAGATACAAACCACCGGCAGTGCCAGACTTAGATGCCCACGCAAACTTGGTATCCCCTTTGTGGTCGCGAATATCCCTAAATAGAATCGAACAAAATAGACGGCTATCCAGACGACGGCGATAATTATAATATCAATAATTGAGCGAAGCAGTGAAAAAAATGCCGCATATCTTTTTAGCATATTGTCCCTTCACGGTTATCTTGGCTTTCACATCCCACAGTCCCGATTATTTTGCCCTTTCCACCCCAAAACTGCAAGATAATTCTCAAAAATTCGTCCCGACCGCAGCGCAGCGGAGGGTTCTATTTAAACTACCCGCACTCAACTGGCTATCGACTAACGACTTTTTTACTTCGCCTTCCCCGCTCTTTCAATGTATAATTACATCAATCCAAAAACGGAAAGGAGTACTTATATGACCCTCGAACAGGTAAAAAAATTCATAAAAGAGGTCCGCTGGGGTTTCTTGGCCACAACCGATGGCCGAATAGTCGGCGTCCGGCCGATGGGCGGCCTCGCCTGGAAAAATAACCAGTTACTATGTGCGACATTTAGCGAATCCGACAAGGTCGCTCAGCTTGGAAAAGTCCCCTATGCCGAATATTGTTTCTGCGACACCAATGGCAGGCACGTCCGTATCGCAGGTCCTTGTTCTGTCAGCGCCGACAACGCCGAAAAGCTTTGGTTGTACAAGGCCCTTCCGTCCCTGAAGGAACACGTCTCAGACCCCGCCTCGCCGGACTACGTCATAATAAAAATGACCCCCGACAATATTCGTGTGATGGATAGCACCGATATGAAATACTCGCAGGTAAAACTAAAATAAACTCTGATTCAAAGTCTACTTTTAAAATTTTAGAAAGGACAAAAGATGGCAAAGAAGAAAATTAAGTTTCCAAAAACCACATCAGAAGTAGGTCTTTTAATTATCCATGTAATCCAGGAAATCTTCAGGCAGATTGAAAAATACGGCCCCGAAGTTATTAAACTTATCGCAAAGGTATTAAGGTTTCTTGGTAAATGGGGTTCTACTGGCATACTGTCCCTGAAAACATATTTGGACAAAGAGGAAAAACGGCTCAGTGCTGCTAAGAAAAAGGCTGCCAAAACCAAAAGACCTAAAAAAGCCAAGTAGCTGATTTATGGCAAGCATATTCAGGTGAAGCTCCACGGCTTTACCAGCCATTTGGCGAGGTCTCGCCAAAGGCGACCGTGGCAATCGAAAAATCGGTTAGCCCACAACTTTATGTTGTGGATTTGCTGTCGCCGCCTGTCGTAGCTTCAGCGAAGACGGAAGCCTCGCCGAAGGCGGGCAAAAATACTCAGTCAAAGAGATTGATTATATGAAAAACTTCTTTTATAAAAACAAAATTCACGTAACTATTATTGTTTCCGCATTTTTGATCGCCGGCTTAATCTGGCTGTCAAAAAGGCCTGCTTTGCTGCTGGCAAAAACCGCACCGCCGTCGCAACAATCCGCCAAACGCATCGATTACACGCAGGCCCCCGACCACATTGGAGAATACGCTTGCGTCTCTGGCAAAATAGACCATGTTTATACTTCTGAAAAAGGTACTGTATTTCTGAACTTCTGCCAGGATTACAAAACCTGTCCGTTTGGTGTTACAATTTTTAATAAGGACGCACACAAATTTCCCAATCCGCAGCAATACGAAGGAAAAACTGTGGAAATCACCGGCCTGATAAGGGCTTATCAAGGCCGGTCGCAGATTATTCTCGATAACCTCAGCCAAATTAAAATTCTGTCCCACGAACCATTGCCTGTTAAAAGAGAAGCCCCGCCTACATACCGCGTTGTGGAAGTAATTGACGGTGACACTATCAGAGTCGATATTGCAGGAAAAATTGAACCTGTCCGGCTGATTGGAATCGATGCTCCTGAGATAGCACATCCTAATCATCCGCAGAATGATTATTTCGGCCCCGAAGCCGTCCAATATGCTAAGCAGCTTTTGGAAAACAAGTTGGCCTATTTAATCCCCGACCCGATGCAGTCAAACAGAGATAAATACAACCGGCTTCTGAGATATGTCTTTTTGGAAGATGGCACTTTGGTCAATGCCAAGCTCATCGCAGATGGCTACGCCTATAATTATATATATGAGCCGTTCCAGTTTATGAAGCAGTTCGATTATTTGGAGAAGCAGGCAAAGGAAAAACAGTTAGGCCTCTGGAGCAACAAAAAATCTGAAAATTAAGGAAAAACAGTGGCCGTTTATTTCGCGTAGCGTCCTCCATAGATTCATCGAAGGAGGATTGATTTTCCTCGCCGCATTTTGCATTCGCGCAGCGTCTCGGTTTTACAACAACAAAATTTTCCGCGTAATCTGCGTAATCAGCGATTAAAAAATAAAATCTCTGCGGTCTCGGCGTGCTCTGCGGTGATATAAAAAATCTGTGTCAATCCGTGTTCATCTGTGGCAAAAAAATCGTGCTCATTCGTGTTCATTCGTGGTTAATTTTTCTTCGCTTGTCCGCCGTCCTGTTCTCCGTAGCCTACTTGTCCGCCATAGCCCTTTGGCGACGGCGGAAGCGAAGCCGGGTAAAGAATTAATCTCCCCCGAAAACGAAAACTACTCCAATTTTTTGATATTTCTGAGCAGAGTTTTGGCCGAATTCATTGCTTCTTTGCACGCCCCTTCGTCAATCGCCAAATCAGGATATGACCTCCCCATCGCAATTACATCTTCGTAGTTCTTAATGACCGCGTTCAGAAACCGTATTACCTCGTTTTTGTCCCTGCAGATTTCGATTTCCTTGGAATAACGGTCGATGCTGATTCGCAGTTTCTCAAGCTTGTCTTTGGCGGCTTCGAACGCGCTTCTGGCTTTGGCTGCCTCATTGTTGGGAACAACACGGGGATTGTCAAATTTCAATGCTGATATAACCGCCTTGGGTGACCCCGCCAGCCCGTTTGCTATCCCGCATTCGACGGCTTCACCGGCGGTCAAAGTAAGCAACGACCCCCTTCTGTTCCACGTTCGAACTACAGTTTGTTCTTTTTTCCTTTCTCTCGGCTCGATAAAAAGTCTTTCGTTATTCTCAGATACTTCCACAACCTCGATGTCTTTGTCGACCATCGCCCTGGCTATTGCGCTCGGCCGGTCGTTTTGTTCTGCTAAACTCGCTATATACGCCCGGCTCGCGGACATAAATTTCTCGCCGACCGTCGAGCCGTAAACTGATTTTAAATCTTTCACTCCGGTCTTCGACATCATTATTGGCGTCGCTGCCCCAATGGCCGTATCCTCTGCCATATATATCTGGTCGCACGCCAGCGCGATAATTGCTCCTGCCGAATATGCCCCGCCGTATTCCCCTCCGCTCACGAACGCGACCGTCAGGCAATTATCCGCCTTTGTGATTGCGCTGCAGATTCGCTTCATAAGGTCTTCTCGGCCGCCCGGCGTATCTATCTCAATTAAAATGAACATCGGTCCTTGGTTGGAGCTCGTCTCAATCGCTTTTTCTAACGCTGCCGTTTCGCATTCCAGCAATATCGCATCTTTGATTGGTATTACGATGACTATGTTTTTTCGGCCGTCTCGGCTCCACTCGACGCGATAATCCGCCATATCGATATATTTGGCGGTGCCTTCATTACCCACACGAATGAGGGTTTTACCGCCACGCTTTATTTGGGTTGCGTAACCGTGGAACACTTCTCCTGTCGCGCGGTTGGTAAATGTATCAGCAGCGCAAGGAACGGTTATTAGTAGATATGTGATAATAAAAACCAGCTTTTTCACAATCTCGCTCTTAGTCAAAATACAATAATAACGCAATTATATGTTTTTTGTAGCTGAAAAGTCAAAGGAAAAACAAAGCCGAACATCGCCCTTTAATCCCCTCCGCCACAAACCAAATTCCGCGTAATCTGCGTAATCAGCGATTAAAAAATAAAATCTCTGCGGTCTCGGCGTGCTCTGCGGTTAATCCTTGCTCCCCCAAAATCGCCCAACTCTTGTCCGCCGTCCTGTTCTCCGTAGCCTACTTGTCCGCCATAGCCCTTTGGCGACGGCGGAAGCGAAAGCGGAAGTCACGAGGCACGGGTCCCGGGCCACGACTCTCAACCCCCTCACCTAAAAACCCCTGATAGTTAAATCACTATATTAGTATATATGCACATACTAATATATTTTCTGACGCCGATTTGCTGAACTCAACTAACCAGCGACGAGTTTTTTCCCCCGCCGCCTTGTCCTCCATAGCAAGTAGTTTGCTACTGCGAAGGACGGAAAACTTTTTTAATTTCGCGTCAGTGTCAGGCGTAGTCCGTTTTGAATTTTTTATTTTGGTCATTTGAATTTGTTTAGGATTTAGGGTTTAGTATTTAGGATTTTTCTCCGTCTCTGTGTACTCGGCGGCAAAAAATAACAGTGTAAATCTGTGTTAATCAGTGTCTAATTTTCTTCGCGCCTTCGTGTCTTTGTGGCCGACAAAAAATTTCAATCAAATGCGCAGGGGAGGTAAAAAATTGTCGAATATTTTCAAACATTTCTATACATTTTTCTCACTTTCCCATACATTTTTCCAAATTTTTCTACAACTTTTGACCGTTTTCAACCGTTTTCAAACACGAACTTGCGCATTTGGTTCTATCCCCAATTACCTATATTCCCCATTTTAAATCATCTCCCCAAAAAGAGTTAGTGGACTCGTCCTCGTTATTTTCACTTTTGCAAACTCCCCAGCCAACTTCGCCGGCCCGTCAAAAACAACTATCCAGTCCTCCGCCGTCCGCCCGACCAACTGCGGACTTGTCCGCCGTAGCTTTAGCGAAGGCGGATAACCCTTTTCCCCACAAGGACTTACTCCCGCCTGCGGTGAGCTTGTCGAAACCGCCTTCTTACTCAATCCCTCGACCAGAACTTTCACTTCTTTCCCTAAAAATTGCTTCGCCAACTCATCGCTTATTTTTTCCTGCACCGCCAATAATTCTATGTTCCGTCTTTTCTTAACTTCTTCCGGCACATCATCTTGTAACCGTTTATCCGCCGCCGTCCCCGGCCGAGACGAATACTTGAATACAAAGCAGTTCTTATATCTCGCGATCTGCACAAGACTTATGGTCTCCCCAAAATCCTCTTCTGTTTCCCCGGGAAACCCAACCATAAAATCGCCTGAAATTGCAATCCCCGGCACAATATCTCTGGCCTTTTCTATCAGCTCTAAGTATTTGCCGGCTGTATAGTTACGATTCATTGCTTTTAGGATTTTATCCGAGCCGCTTTGAGCCGGCATATGCAGGTAGTGACATACCTTCGGCAAATCCGCCATCGCTTTTAGAATCTGCTCATAATATTCTTCCGCAGGGTAACTTGTAACAAATCTTATCCATTCGATTCCTTCAATTTCGCTCACCATATAGAGCAAATCCGCCAGACAGAGGGTTTTCCCCGAACTGTTGTATTTATAAGCATTTACCATTTGCCCCAGCAGCGTAACCAGCTTAACACCGTTGCCAGCCAGTCTTTTTATCTGTTCGATTATCACGGCAGGGGGGCGCGATACTTCCGGCCCGCGCACATATGGCACAATGCAATATGAGCAGAAATTATTACAACCCCGCATCGCCCTAACATACGCTTGTGCAGGAACTTGTGAATCATCGCTGTCAAAAACCGACTCAAGCTCTTCCAGTGCCTTGTTTTCCGCCGATTTCTGGCGGATTTTTCCCGTTATCGCAAGGGTCTTTTTATTTTCCTGCAGCGCTTTAGTTACAAGTTCTGTAATTTGCGGTATTTGTGCCGGGCCGCAAACTATATCAACCGTTTTGTCTTTGAGCAGTTCTGCTCCGAGCCGCTGCGCCATACAGCCGATTACCCCAACCACCATATTTGGCTTTGATTTTTTGATATGTTTTAGATGCCCAAGATGCGATAAGACTCGCTGCTCCGCGTGTTCGCGCACTGAGCAGGTGTTTATCAAAACAACATCAGCGCCTTTTTCGTTCTCAGCCAGGCCAAACCCTGCTTTTTTAAGCGCAGAAGTAACCAAAGCTGTGTCTAACTTATTCATCTGGCACCCGAAGCTCTTGATATGTATGGTCTTATCGAGCATTTAAGTTACTATAGCAACTAACATTACTTAGTTCAACGGCAGTTATGATTTAGCCAAAAGTTGTTTATTTTACCCGTTCTAATGGTTATATTAATCTCCGTTTTTAATACGAAAAACTGTTCCGCGTTAATTCAGGATTGGCCGATGACTCAATGGTGGCAAGCGAGTATTGAACAGGTGATTGGTTCGCTCGATAGTAACTTGTCGGCCGGTCTGACTTCCGAGCAGGCCGCTGAAAAATTGCAACTCCTCGGACGCAATCAAATTGAAGGAAAGAAAGGCCCGTCGCCATTAGCCATTTTCCTGTCGCAATTCGAGGATTTTATCATCTGGGTCCTTATCGGCGCTGCTATAGTTTCGGGTTTCCTGCAGGAATGGGTCGATGCCATTGCGATAATAGCGATAGTCATCCTTAATGCGATACTGGGTTTCATCCAGGAGCATAAGGCGGAGAAGTCGCTCGCCGCTTTGAAAAAGATGGCCAGCCCGACCTCGAAAGTAATCCGCGACGGCCAACGCGCAGTGATTTCATCCTTCGAGCTTGTTCCCGGCGACCTCATTGAACTGGAGGCCGGCGATAATATCCCCGCCGACAGCCGGCTCGTCTGGCATACCGCAAACTTCACGGCACAGGAGGCGAGCTTAACAGGTGAATCTACGCCCGTAGCCAAAACTGTTACAGCACTGGAGGAAAAAGACGTTCCTTTGGCTGACAGGGCAAATATGGTCTATATGGGAACCTCGGCTGCAAGCGGCAAAGCAAAAGCTATTGTCGTTGAAACCGGAATGAACACCGAGCTGGGCAAAATCGCAGGTATGATTCAGGAAATCAAGCGTGATTCGACGCCCCTGCAGAAAAAACTCGAACAATTCGGCAAATGGATAGTCTACCTGTGTTTTGTGCTTGTGGGGTTGATTTTTGTATTAGGTGTTTTGCGAGGCGGCAAAGTATTTGATATGTTTCTCACAGCAGTCAGTTTGGCTGTCGCTGCCATACCCGAAGGCCTGCCCGCTGTGGTTACAATCGCCCTTGCGATGGGAGTGCAGAGAATGGTCGCCCGCCACGCACTTATCCGCAAATTGCCATCGGTCGAAACGCTCGGCTGTGCAACGGTTATATGCTCGGACAAAACCGGAACGCTGACCAAAAACGAGATGACCGTTCAGGCGGTCTACGCGAACGGGATGTTATTCAGGATAACCGGCATCGGTTATGAACCAAAAGGTGATTTCCTTCTCGATGGCAAAACAATAAGTCCTGCCGATTACCCAATGCTCGACAAAACATTACTTTGCGGCGCGTTATGCAATGGTGCAGAATTGGTCAGCCGGGATGATACATTTAAAATAATCGGTGACCCTACGGAAGCTGCCATTCTTACCGCCGCCGCCAAGGCCGATATCTGGAAGGAAAAGGCGGAAAAAGACTGGCAATTCGTGGAAGAAATACCATTCGACGCAGAACGAAAGAAAATGACAATTATTCGGCGGGACAACAACCTTGTCGCTTTCGTCAAAGGAGCGCCGGACGTCCTGCTCAACGACTGCACCAGAGTAGAACAGGCCGGCTCGGTTCGCAATCTCACTGAGAACGACGTCGAAAGCGTGCTGAATGCGAACAATCGTTTAGCCAACGATGCAATGCGGGTTCTCGGGTTTGCATATAAAGAGTTGGATAGCAACAGCACAGATTACCGCGCCGAGGTGGTTGAAAAAGACCTTACTTTTGTGGGGCTTGTGGCGATGATTGACCCGCCGCGGGAGGAAGTCAAAAAGGCGATTGCCGACTGCAAAACCGCTGCTATAAAGACAGTGATGATTACCGGCGACCATAAAAACACCGCAATCGCCATTGCCCGCAGCCTCGGATTTTTTGAGCAGAATTCCGTTGCACTGACCGGCGAAGAGCTGGACAAACTGACGGACGAGCAGCTTTCGGAAAGAGTAAAAGAGACGGTCGTTTACGCCCGCGTTTCACCGGAGCACAAGCTGCGGGTCGTTCGTGCCTGGAAGGGGCACAATGAGGTGGTTGCAATGACGGGGGACGGCGTCAACGATGCTCCCGCCGTCAAGGAAGCCAACATCGGCGTGGCAATGGGCATCACCGGCACCGATGTCACCAAGGAAGTCTCCGATATGATAATCACCGACGACAACTTTGCTTCAATCGTGGCCGCAGTGGAGGAGGGCAGAGGTATTTACGACAATATCAAAAAATTCATCCACTATCTGCTTAGCTGCAACACAGGCGAAGTGCTGGTAATGTTCGTTTCTTCACTTATCGGCTGGCCTGTGCCTCTGCTGCCCATACAAATTCTCTGGGTCAATCTGATAACCGACGGCCTGCCTGCGCTGGCCCTGGGTGTCGACCCTATCGACCCGGACGTTATGAAACGTCCGCCCAGACCGAGCAGTCAATCTGTCGTTACCAAACAGACAGCGATGCTCATGCTCGCACAGGGCAGCTTTATTGCTATGTGTAGCTTGATTGCCTTTGCCTTCGTGCTCTTTGTCGAAGGTGAAGGCCTGCCGCGCGCACGGACCGCCGCCTTTGTCGTACTTGCCTGCAGCCAGTTGTTTCACGCCCTGAACTGCCGCAGTCAGACCGAGTCACTATTCAAAATCGGCGTGCTTACCAACAAAAATCTGATTCTGGCAGCCGTAGCATCTTTTCTGCTTCAAATGGCGGTGGTGTATGTGCCGTTCTTCCAGACGGTTTTCAAGACTGAGTCGTTGCGTTTTATTGACTGGGTTATGGTGGTAGCCCTTTCGTCTCTGCCGTTGTGGGCGATGGAATTGATTAAGATAATCAATAAAAAGCTTCAGTTTATGAACCCGGCTTAATCGCCGAAGCACGTGCCGACGGACCGTGCAGATATTATCAGCGGATGTTCGAGCGGGACATTTCGGGGGCCTTTGGCAATCTCTTCGAGCTTAACAGCAACAACGTCGTTTCCTTTCACCGCTGCCATATATCCAAACTGTCTGGTCTCAATCAGCTCAACCGCTTTCGTTCCAAGCCGGGTCGCAAGGACCCTGTCGGTCGGCGTCGGAGAGCCGCCTCGCTGCAAATGCCCCAGCACAACCTGACGTGTCTCTATACCGGTTACCTGTTCTATCTGATGTCCAAGCACAAAACTTATCCCGCCCAGACGAACTTGCTCAGGGCTGTTCTTTACAATTTTCTGTATTACGACATCGCCGCCTTTCGGCTTTGCTCCCTCGGAAACAACCACTATGCTGAATCTTTTGCCCATTCTATTCCTGTCTTTGACTTTGCTGGCCACAGATTCAATATCGTAAGGAATTTCGGGGATAAGGATTATGTCGCCTCCGCCTGCGACCCCCGAATATAGTGCTATCCAGCCAGCGGTCCGGCCCATCACCTCGACAATCATCACTCGATGGTGCGACTGGGCAGTGGTGTGAACCCGGTCGATGGCTTCGGCTGCAATCGAAACAGCAGTATCAAAACCAAACGTAACATCCGTCCCGCGCAAATCATTGTCTATGGTCTTAGGCACAGCCACAATGGGGACACCACCCTTATGCAATCTGTTTGCGATGAATAAAGTCCCATCACCGCCGATGCACACCAGACACTCAACATCGAGCTTTTTCAGGTTTGCAATAACCGTTTTCGAGACGTTACGAAACCGCAGTGACTTTCCCTTTTCGACGGCATATCTGTAGGGGTCGGACTTGTTGGATGTGCCTAATATCGTGCCGCCGATTGTCAAAATTCCAGAGACATCCTCGTAATGAAGCTTTCTCCACTTGCGGTTAATAAGCCCCTCGAATCCGTCCTCAATGCCGATGACCTCTATTCCGAGTTCGAGAATCGCTTTTTTTGCAACCGCTCTGATTACCGCGTTTGTCCCGGGGCAATCGCCGCCGCCGGTGAGAATCGCAATCGACCTTTTTCTTTTCACTATTTACTCCTTATCGTCACTTACATTATATAATCGGCCTGATGATAATCAACCATCCTTAACCAATGCTTCGATTCAACTGTCGCTGGAGGTCTTTGAGGCGGTTTGTTTCATCGAAGCCCAGCAGGATGTTCGGAAATGCGGTCTTGTTGTGGAACAGCGGCTCATCCATATCCACCCATTTGCGACAGTATTCGCCGTCAGGTGTTCCTGGTATCGGCGAGAAGTCCGCCAGCATTCCGCGGATGCCCAGACTATTCGCAAAACGCATCGATTTCTCCAGCTCCTGAATGTTACCGTGCGGATGCCCAAGAATCTGATATGCGGTAATGTTTGTCGGCTCCGCTCCGGCGGCGAAAAGATGCTTGACCGCCTGCACAAGTTCATCGCTAAAAACTTTTGAGCCGGTGCGCTGCTGCCATTCTGTAGAAGCGCTCTCGAAACCCAGATAAAAGGTTTTAAATCCGGCCTGCACCATTAGTTTGGCCAGTTCGCTCGTGATAAAACGCGCATTAATGGCATTGGGCGTATGGAAATTCACCTTTATCTCATATTTCAACCCTTCTTCTAAAAATGGTATAAGGACTTTTTCGGCATCGAACAACAGGGCATCATCATAGAAGGCGATATTTTTAACTCCTCGCCTCGCCAGAAGCTGCAATTCGGTAAGCGAGTGTTCCATCGGCCGGGCACTGAATTTACTGTAAACCTTAGGCACCGAGCAGTAGGTGCAATTAAAAGGGCAACCATCGGACAGTTTCAGAACACCGACGTTTAGTTTTTCATAAACCTCCCACAAAGCCGGCTGTTTCAAGTCCGGCGTGATGTTTAAATATCCCCACAGCGGTTGTAAGTCGGCGTCCCGCACCAAAAAATCCGCACCCAACTTTTGTGCGTGATTGTAACAGAGTGTAACGTAGTTGCCGCCGAGTATGATTTTTGCTTTTGGCCAGAATTGGCGGATGTCCTCAATTATTTCCTGAACGCCGGGATACCAATAGGTCATCATCGTTTGAACAAGTATAAAATCGCACGGCTGTTGTTTCGCCAAGAAATGCTGAAACATACTGCGGGGCAGGCCAAACCGCCGAAAATACCTTGGGATTTGTATCAGGCAGGGGGGGCTTGTAACCTGTTCGCAGTAAAATCGACCCCGCCCCCATTCGTCAAATTGCAGCTCCTTTTGCCCGGCCATAAATGGATGCAGACGGTCGAGATAATCGAAGAGGATGAAATCGGCTTTGTTGCGCAGGTATCCTGCTATACTTAACATGCCATAAGGCTTTAGCCAAAAATCGTAAGTGGCAAAATCATAAATCGGCGGATTTAACAGGAGAATTTTCGATTTCATTATTTATGTAACACAATCTGTTGCTACTTATGTTTTGCTATTTTTGGCTGATGCTTCCATCTCCTATGGAGCCACCAGTATTGGCTCGGGTCTTCACGCACGAAATTTTCAATTGCTTTGGTGTATTCTGCCGTAACCCACTCAAGCGGGTCGTCCTTGTCGGCCCATTCCTCAGGGAAAATAATACGCTCAACCCCCATTTCAAAGTAAAAACGGTTTCCGACCCTCCTGTTGTATCCTACTACGATGGGTATATTATTGGTGATAGCGATTAATCCTATGCTTTTATAGGTGCTGGCTTTTCGGCCGAAGAAGTCAACAAAGATTCCTTTTTTGCCGGCATCCTGGTCGGCGATAAAACATAGAGTTGCGCCGGTCGAAGCAGCTTTTCCCATCAGATTAGCCGCTCCTTTTTTATCGATTATTTTTTGCCCCATCCGCCGGCGAACTCCGTACAGGTGCTTGTTAATGAACTTGTTGTCTAAGGGGCGGGCAATACTATAGACATTAAAACCGAACAACCCCATCAGGTAACCTACAATTTCGAAATTGCTGTAATGGGCTCCGACTATCAGCAACCCTTGGCCTTCCTGCATCAGCCATTTGGTCCTCTCGGCATTTTTATATCGTGAGTAATTCCGCCAGTTATATCTTTTCACTAATCGAGGCGTGAACAGCACATCCACCGCCAGCATTGCAATATGCTCGAAGCTTCGCCGGCCTGTCTGCCAGACCCATTGCTCGCTCTTTTCAGGGAAACTTGCGCGAAGATTGTCCAAGGCCCGGTTGCGGCCGCGATGGTAGTATTTCCATAATAATCGGCCGAGAAAACAAGCGGCATTCAGATTGGTCTCGACATTGAATAAATAAAGAAACACCACAAGGACACGCAATGCAAGATAAGCCAGCAAATCCTTGAGAGGGTTATGTTTCTTCTTTTTCTTCCGTTGAATGGAATCAGCCATAGACTGTGATTTTAGAGTCAAAACCGCCGCTGTCAAGCTTCAACACCGCCTTTCGTTTGTTAGGAGCTTTAAGGGGGGATATCCCCAGAAATTAATTTTTTACTTGACAATTTCAGGCAATAGAGGCATAAATGAATGGAACAATCATCAGGGTTGGGTTATATCGCTTTTTCCCTCTCCCTCCGCTCCCAGCCCTGTTTTTGTTTTTGGGGGGTCGTGGTTCTCGTGAAATTATCATTCTACTTGAATTATGTAAGTATTTTTGGTAATAAATTGCAGCACTATGAAATTTCATAAGAAGAAATTATTAGCTGCGGCGATATTCAGCATCGGTCTTGTCAGCGCCGCTTCGGCGGAGCTGGCAGAGCGAATCGACGGTATTATCAACCAACCTTCCCAAAAAAAGGTTCAATACTCCATTGCCATAGTAAAAGCAGATTCGGGAGAAGCGGTTTATAGCCATAATGCAAACGAAGCAATGGTACCTGCTTCGAATATGAAGATAATTACCGGTGCAGCGACATTGAAATACTTAGGACCGGATTACGAGTTTAAAACAAAGGTCGGTCTTTGCGGCGATACGTTAGTAGTAAAAGGGAGCGGCGATCCGCTATTGGGCGACGAAGTTACGGATGCCAAATACCAAAGAGAGCCGGGGTGGATATTTAAAGATATAACGGCGGCACTAAAACAAAATAATATAACAGTCATCAAGGACATTATCGTCGACAGCAGTATATTTGATAACGAACGGGTGCATCCGAACTGGCCGAAGGAACAATTAAACCAATGGTACGCCTGCGAAGTAAGCAGCCTCAATTTCAATGACAATTGCATTGCGGTAACTGTTAAAAATACCAACGGCAAAGTAACTGTCGGCATCGAGCCGGAAACCGGCTTTATAAAGATAACCAATGAGGTTACGCCAATCCAGACAGGTAAAAGCGCGGTGGGGGCGTATCGCAATCAGAAGCCGAATAGCATCAGCATAAAAGGCAAGTGCCAAAAGCAGGAAGGGCCGTTCGACGTTGCGATTGAGAAACCTGCCGAGTTTTTTGGTTTTTTGCTGCAGGAGCATTTAGCCGGGGCGGGAATTAAAGTAGATGGACAAATACTTGAAAAGCCGATGCCTCAAGATTGCAATTTTAAAGGACTTACTGAATATCGCACCGCAGTAACCGATTGTCTGGTTCGCTGCAACAAGAATAGTCTCGGCTTGGCGGCGGAGGCACTTTTTAAAACCATTGCGGCCAAAGCTGCACAGGACGGTAAAAACGGCGGCTGGGCAGCAGGGCGGGAATTAATCAGTAAGTACATGCTCGAACTTGGGATTGAAAAGGGAGAATTTTATATCGACGACGGGAGCGGGCTGAGCAGGCAAAATAAACTCAGTGCAAATGCTATCACGAAGGTGTTATTAGACGTCTATAAGAGCAAGAATTGGGATGTTTATAAAAATTCGCTTGCGACAGGTGGGATAGACGGAACGATAGGCAAATATTTCAAAGAAGAAAAATACAAGGGCAAAGTTTTCGGCAAGACCGGATATATCAGCGGCGTTGCATCATTTTCAGGGATATGCAGCGGCAAGGGAGGGAAATATATATTTTCCATTCTGGCCAATAAAACCAAGGGGGGGACACGAGAAGCAATCAACGATATAGCGAAAGCGATTATTGACGATAATTAGGGTATGGCTTGAGTTACTATTTGTTGTTACCTTTAATGTGGTTTGGGCAGTGTTATTTTGAATGTTGTTCCACTGGCTGGTTTGGATTCGACCGAAACGAAGCCGTTATGGTCATCTATTATTCTTTTGACAAAGAGAAGACCAAGTCCGGAACCTGAGTGCTGCGACGGCGATTTTTCATTTGCCTTTGTAGTGAAAAACGGCTGGAAAATCTTTTTCAAGTTAGCTGGTTCAATTCCACAGCCGGTGTCGGTGAGCTCTATTTGAACTGCATCGGCAGTGTCCCAGGCCTTGATGGTCAGAATGCCGCCACGGGGCAGCATTGCATCGCGGGCATTGAGAATTAGATTCATTAAAACCTGTTGAATCTGAATAGGTATAGCCCAAACTGTCAAATCCTGTGGAATCTGCATATTTACAGTTATACCATCTTTTGCAAAATCCCGGCACAGACAGGTAAAAATGTCTTCGACCAAAGTAATCAGGGGTGTGTTTTTCTGTTTTTGCGTCCGGCCATTTGCTATGGTGAGCATACTTTCCATAATTTTGGAGGCGCGTTCGCAATTGCGGACGACTTTTTGAAGCGCCTTTTCGGATAAGAGTTTATCATCGGGATTGTTGAGGGCAAGAGTTGCGAAATTAGCCAGAGGTGTGAGTAAATTATTGATTTCGTGTGCGACCATACAGGTAGCGGTGCCGATGTTGGCAAGGGCCTGGAGGTGAGTTAGGTGGGATTTTAAGGCGTCGTTTTGCTGTTGTTGATTTACAAGGTGTTTGTGCAACGAAAGGCGTTTTTCGATTACTCTTGTCAACGTTTGCTCCTGGTAATTTAGTGTTTAGTGAACAGTATTTGTATCCACCGGAAGCTGCCGGCTTACAGGTATCTATATCGACTTTCAATGTGGGTTTTCTTGAGCTACGATGCCATGCGAAGTTCTACGGATATGTGGGCCTGCGATTTTTCTGTTTTTTGTAGGTTTCTTTTGGGTTATAGACTTTTTCTGCGATGAATTCGAGCTTATCGCTGCTGCCCTTTTTCAATGCCCGGTAGAAACAGGACTGGTAGCCTACGTGACATTGGCCGGCATCGACTGTTACTTTGAGGAGCAGGCAATCCTGGTCACAATCGACGAGTATCTGCTCTACTTTCTGGAAGTGTCCACTTTCTTCGCCTTTTTTCCACAATTTTTGTCGCGATGTGCTAAAGTATGTGGCAAAGCCTGTCTGAATTGTCAAGTCAAGTGCCTGCCGATTCATAAAAGCGGCCATCAGGACCTGGCCGGTTTTCGCATCCTGGGCGATTGTCCTGATTAAGCCGTTGCTATCAAACTTTGGAGTAAAGTCGATACCTTCTTCGATATTCTGTTTTGCAGCCATCTGTCGGATTCCTCAAATAGTCAGTTTTCAATTGTCAGTTATCAATTTACCGGTTATTATTTGCGAAAACAAGTTTTTAAAGGCAAATTAGTTTAATGGCCGAAGTCAAAACCAAGAAAAGCAAATACATATCATATCTGCTACGTTTTCTCATAGCCGCCGCTACATTATATCTGGCAGTCAGAAAGGTTGATTTACGGCAGGTAATTAAGATATTGCTGGGGATAAGGTTATGGATTTTTGCCACAGGTTTGGGCACTTATATTGTGGGTCAATTGATTTTTGTTACGCGATGGTGCATGTTGATGAGAGTTCAGTCTGTTGACATAGGGTATTGGCCGGCTGTGAGACTACATTTTCTCGGGTTGTTTTATAACAACTGCCTGCCGGGTTCGGTGGGAGGTGATGTTCTTCGCGCATGGTATGTTACCAAGCACACTGAAAGAAAACTGGAAGCTGCATTGAGTGTATTTGTTGACAGGATAGTAGGATTGGTTGGGATAGTCTTTATGGCCTTTTTTTCTTACTGGTTTTTGCCTTCAGGGGACAACGGCCCGCAATTCGAGGCCAAATTTCTCGGCAGTGATTTTCTGACACGTTTAATAACATACAAATGGCTTCTTGTCGGGACAGCGGCGGCTGTTGCGCTTGCTGCTGTGGTTTTTATGCGCAGTGAGAAAGGACGAGGTTTGTCACGTAGAGCTTTTGGGCTGATTCGTGAACGCGGCCTGGAAGGATTGCGCAAGATTCGTATGGCGATTCATATATATTACCGCAGGAAACTTGCTCTTGGTTATGCCCTGTTGCTGACTTTTGCCTGTCAGGGCGTATGCATAATAGGTATATGGCTGATAGGCAAAGATATGGGTGTTACCGCACATATCAAGTATTACTTTATTTTCTTCCCCATATCCTGGTTGTTGGGAACGTTGCCGATAAGTGTAGGCGGAGTTGGTGTGATGGAATTGTGGCTGAAAATGATGTTTGTCAAGGTTTGTGCGGTGCCTGAAAACCTGGCATTCGCTTTGGCTTCCTCACAGCGAATCCTCTGGATTGTTGGGTCCTTGCCTGGTGTGGTTATACATTTAATAGGTGCACATTTGCCAAAAGACTTTTTTGTTGACCATAATAAGTCCATAGGTTAAGTTATGGTATTCCGGGCAGGAGGGGGTTTTGTTGCCCGGCCCCAGTGTATCGGGGTTAGCTGAAAATCGATAACCTGATAACAGCAAAGGACTTGTTGTTAAAAATATGCGTAATACCGGACGTTTTAGAAGCTACTTTTTGCGTGGGCTGGCGGTGTTACTGCCGACCGTTGTAACAATCTGGATATTCGTGTGGGGCTACAAGTTCATCCAGGAAAACATCAGCGTCTATGTAAATCGCGGGATAGTTCGGTTGGTAATGCTCTTACAGGGTGAGCAGCAATACCTTACCAAAGAGGATATGGTTAAATTCTGGGTGCAGGGGTGGGGGTCTATAGCAGGTTTTCTTATAGCTCTGGTTGTGGTGTGTATAGTGGGTGCAATGTTAGCCAGTGTTGTGGGTAGAACGCTGTGGCGAATGGTTGAAAAGTTCATAATGAGGACGCCGTTTTTAAGGCAGGTCTATCCTTACGTAAAACAAATTACCGATTTTCTGCTAAGCCCGGAAGAGCAGGAAAAGTTGTTTTCGAGGGTGGTTTTAGTTGAATTCCCACGAAAAGGTTTGTGGGCAATTGGGATGGTTACCGGCCCAGGGATTAAAAAAATAGTAGATAAAGAGGAAAAAGAATTTTTGACTGTTTTTATTGCCCACGCACCTTCGCCAATTACAGGTTTTGTGGTATTGGTCCCGAAAGATGAAGTTATAGATGCCGGTATGACAATAGAAGATGCACTTAGGTTTATCGTTAGCGGAGGGGTCATATCGCCGAGTAGTCAGTTGAGCGAAGGCAATAAATCCGGAGCTTTGTTGAATTCCGTGTTGGCAGCCAAAGAATAAAACTGGTTCTGTTGGAATGAAGTTTAAGGAGACAAAATTTGTTTTTCACAATTAGTGGCAAACATATCGGTATAACAGAAGCCGTCAAAAAGTATGCAGAGGAAAAAACATCCAGGCTTCCTAAATACTACAACAGCATCAACCAGATTGAGGTAATTATCGACGGTGAGCAAAACGGCAATACGAGCGTGGAAATAATTGCAAGAGGTGAACATCGTAAGATTTTCGTTGTTACCGAAACCGGCGAAGACATTTACCGTTGTATTGACACAGCTGTTCATAAACTTGAAAGACAGCTTAGAAGGAAAAAGGGGAAGGAGCGTGACAACAAATACACAGGGGGGACAGAGTTAGCATAACTTGCATTTTTACGATAATAATTATGTTTTGCGATTGTGACTTAGATAGGCAGGGCGGTTAAGGAGTAATTCCAGAGAGATAAGATGAAATTTGCAGATTTTATATGTTTTGAGGCGATAATTCCGGAGTTGAAAGCCAGGGACCGTAACGGCGTGATAGCAGAGCTTGTCTCGGCTCTTTATAAAGCCGACCGGCTCGGCAAAGGAAAAGGAAATTGTGAAGAAATTATTAAGGCAGTTATAAAAAGAGAAAATGAAGCAAGTACAGGCATGGGTAAGGGTGTTGCTGTGCCTCACGTGAAACATAAGGCGGTTAAAGATGTGCTTGCTACGGTTGGTCAAAGCAGTGTTGGTATTGATTTTTCTTCGCTGGACAAACGGCCGGTTTATTCGGTGATACTGATAATTAGTCCTGTTGACAATCCGGACAAACATTTACAGGTAATGGAGAGAATCTTCAAGCATTTGCAGGTGGAGAAATTCCGCAGATTCCTTAGACAATCAAAAACGGCTGAGGAGATTGAAGACCTTCTCAGAGAGGCCGATGAAAATCCGTCTTTATAATAATACGAATTTGCGGATGTAATACAGGGAGCACGAGACCTGCAAATGCAGGCGGAAGAAAATACATTGGAAAAAGTAGTTTGTGAAACGGGAGTTGAGATAAAAAATGCAGAGGGACTTCATATGCGCCCTGCGATGCAATTTGTTGATGTTGCAAACCGGTTTGAGTGTGATATTACGGTTAGCAACAACGAAAACAACGTGGACGGCAAGAGTATTATGCAGATGAGTATGCTCGCCGCAACCTGTGGCACCAAGCTAAAAATTAAAGCTGAAGGTGCAGATGCACAACAAGCCGTCGATGCTCTGCGAGAGCTTGTGGAAGAAAGGCATTTCGACGAGCCGACACCAGACGAACGCAAAAAAGGTTAAGATTTGGTAGAAGTTTGCGATGGAAATAAAAAAAGGAGTAGCTGTTTCGCCGGGCATTGCCATTGCCAAATCGCTGATTATTGATTCCGAAGACTATCGAATTCCCCGGCGTTCCGTAAAGCCCCCACAGCGAATGATAGAAATTCAGCGAGCGAGGAACGCTTTTAAGGCAGCGGCTGACGAATTAGCCCAACTGAAAGCAGAGCAAAAGACAATAGAACAGCGTAAAATAAAAGATATCTTTGCTGTTCATTTGAGTTTCCTGCGCGACAGGAGTCTGCGGAAGAGAATAACGGATTTGATACATTCGGAATCGGTTACGGCCGAGTTCGCTGTCTCTACGACTCTGCGAGATATTGCATCACATTTTACCAAAATAAAAGATGCTTACATCAGCGAACGTGCAGCAGATATTTATGATATTGAAAGACGTTTGCTCAGGCAGCTTCTCGGCGGTAAGCGTGAAGATGTTGAGCGTTTGACCGAAGAGGTTGCGGTTGTTGCCCGAAACTTAAGTCCCACCCAAACCGCAGGATTTAACAAGAAGTTTGTAAAAGGCATTGCTACCGATGCAGGCGGACGGACAAGCCATACGGCTATCGTTGCGCGGTCACTTGGTATCCCGGCGGTGGTGGCGTTGGAAGACCTTACAGAGATCATCACCGGGGGTGATACCGTTGTCATCGACGGGAATCGAGGCATTGTCATTGTAAATCCGGATGATGAGACAGTCCGGCAGTATGAAGATTATTCCCGCGAGTTCGTAGAGCTCGAGCACCGGCTTGATGCGATAAGGGGAAAGCCGGCCAAGACCCGCGACGGTGTGAGAATAACTTTATTAGGCAATATCGAGTTCCCCGCTGAAGCGGAAGTAATTCTGCAAAAAGGCGGCGAAGGCATCGGGTTATACCGCACGGAGTTTTTATTCCTCAACAGGCCGAGCGAACCTACCGAAGAAGACCATTATAACGCTTACGCTGAAACCGTCCGGGTCTTTAAGCAGCGGCCGGTGATAATAAGAACTTTGGACCTTGGAGCGGACAAATACACACAAAGCAAACGCTTTGCACCGGAGCCAAATCCTTTCCTGGGACTTCGGTCGATTAGATTCTGCCTGCAGAACCTCACGTTGTTCAAAACGCAATTGCGTGCAATCTTACGAGCATCGGTTCTCGGTGAGGTCAAGATAATGTTCCCGCTGATTACACACCTTCAGGAATTGATGCAGACGAAAATGGTTTTGCGTGATGTTATGGAAGACCTTGACGAGGAATCCATACCATACAATAGAGACGTTAAGATAGGGGTGATGATTGAGACGCCCTCGGCGGCTCTGACGGCCTTTACTTTTGCAAGAGATGTCGATTTTTTTAGCATCGGAACGAACGACCTTATTCAATATACTCTGGCTGTCGATAGGGGTAATGAGCTGGTTTCCACGCTTTATTCGTCGGTGGACCCTGCGGTGCTGCGGCTTATCAGGACGGTTATTCAGGACGCGCACAAAGCGCAAATAGAGGTTAGTGTCTGCGGAGAAATGGCCTCTGAGCCGGAGTATATTATGCTGCTGCTGGGGATGGGAGTGCGGACGATTTCACTTACTCCGCCGATGATACCGGAGATAAAACAAATTATTCGCTCAGTTACGATAGAAGACTGCAACAATGTAGCCAGAGCGGTGCTTGGTATGAACTCTGAAAGGCAGATTTCAAGCTATCTGCGTGATGCTGCGAGAAAGATTTTGCCAGAAGCTTTCTGATAAAAATGGCTATGCCATAGGCAGTGAATTGGAGATTAAGGAGATAGACACATAACCGTTTCAAACGAAACTATCCTGGTGCTGATTGAATTCAAGGTCCGTGGTAATCTGAGATTCTTATCGCACGCTGAAATGGTTAGGGTCTTTCAGCGAGCGTGCGTCCGAGGGGGTATAAAAGTGCTGTATAGTGAAGGATTCAATCCTCGTCCGAAGCTATCCCTGCCCTTGCCAAGAAGTGTGGGGATTGAGGTAGATGATGATTTGCTGTGTCTTCGGATAGAGAAAAACACAGGAGCAGAGGAATGTGATTTAGGCACTTTAATCAAAACCGGGCTTTCGGAGCAATTACCTGATGGTTTTGAGCTGCTCACGGTCAGAACAGCAAAAGCGAAGGCCTCAGTCCAACCTTGCCAGGCAACATATTTATTGGCGGTGCGGGAGGAATATCTTGGCGAAAAGTTAAAGAGCAGGATTGAGCGTTTGTTGGCAAGTGAAAATCTTAATCTCCAGCGGCGAACGAGCCCCGAAAATTCGAGATTCAAAAACATAGATGCCAGGCCTTTCCTGAAATCGATTGAATTAGACGACGCAGGTATAGCTGTAGAGTGCAAAATCAGCTCGGCTGGTTCGATACGCGTTGATGAGATTCTGGAGCTGCTGGAACTGGACTACAATATGCTGTCGGCGCCGATTAGGCGGACGAGAGTACAATGGCATGAGAGTGAATCGTAATTTGTGAATTGTAGTTTGCTATTAGGGGGGCAAACCCCGATATATGAGGATAAAGCGATGGCAAGAGAGATGCTAATAAACGTGGCTGAGAGTGAAGAGTGCAGGGTAGCGATAGTCGAAGACGGTTCGCTCGAAGAGCTGTATGTAGAAAGGACGAGTCTGAGCAGCCATGTCGGCAATATTTACAAGGGAAGGGTGGTGAACATTGAATCCGGGATACAGGCGGCGTTTATAGACTGTGGGACGGGGAAGAACGGTTTCCTTCATATCAGCGACCTGCATCCTCGTTATTTTGCCGGTGCCGACAGCAACTTTACCGAAAGCGTTGGCCGGAGGAAATCGCTAAGGGAGCGGCTGCCTATCCAGAATTGTCTTCATAAGGGTAAGGAGCTTGTTGTTCAAGTAACGAAAGAAGGAATGAACACCAAGGGCCCGACCCTCAGCACATATCTTGCCTTGCCGGGCAAGTTCCTGGTTATGATGCCGTGGATGCGAAAGCTCGGGATTTCTCACAAGATTGAAGATGATAATGAGCGGGTGCGGCTGCGACAAATTCTTGATGAAAGCAGGCCTCCTAAGGGAATGGGGTTTATTATCCGAACAGCAGGCCAGGGATGCTCAAAAAGGGATATTCAAAACGATTTGAGGTATCTTAGAAGATTGTGGACTGCTATCGAAAAACGGATAGAATCTGAAAAGACGCCAAGCGGGCTTTACCAGGAATCCGATTTGGTTACCCGCACACTGAGGGACGTTTTTAACAGTAAGATAGACAAGATAGTATGTGATTCGGAAAATGTTGTTAGGAGAATCAGGGATTTTCTTTCGATAGTAACGCCGCGTTTGGAACAAAGGGTAACGTATTACGACAGTAAAGTTCCGCTGTTTCACAAATATCGGATTGAGGACGAAATCGCTAAGGTTCAATCCCGCACGGTAGCCCTTAAAGGCGGTGGTTCAATTGTAATCGAGCAAACCGAGGCGTTGGTGTCGATAGATGTCAACAGCGGCCGATACCGCAAGGGCCAAAACGCCGAGCAAACCGCTTACAAAACAAATATGGAAGCGGCACCGGAAATAGCCCGGCAGCTTAGACTGCGAGACCTTGGTGGACTGATAATTTGCGACTTTATTGATATGCGCAGCCAGAGACACCGCAGGGATGTTGAAAAAGTTTTTCGTAATTTTGTCAAAGCCGACCGTGCCCGTTCGAGAATATTGAGGATAAGCAGATTTGGCGTGGTGGAAATGACCCGGCAGCGAATGCGTCCTTCGTTGCAATCGACCACCTATCTGGCGTGCCCGCACTGTGGAGGTATGGGCTTTATTAAAAGCCACGAATCACTGGCTATCGAGATTATTCGAATGTTGAATCTTTCGACATCAAAAGACCAGATAAAACGCATTGAGCTGTTTGTATCGCCGGAGGTTGGCGGCTACCTGCAGAATGAAAAGCGAGTTGCGATTGCACAGATAGAGCAGCTCAGCGGCAAGCGTGTGATAATTCACGCCGAGCCGGATTACATCGGTGAAAAACACAGTTTGGTCTGTTATAACGAGCGTGGAAGTGTGGTAAAATTGTAGGATAATAGAATGATGGCGCGAGATAATCAAATGCCGGAAGAGCCAAAAGCAAACCTTGTGGACATACAACTGCTGGTTATGGATGTTGACGGCGTCCTAACGGATGGGACCATAATAATCAACGACGACGGCAGCGAAGGTAAATTCTTCAATCTGCTGGATGGTCACGGGATTCGAATGTGGCAAAGAGCAGGGCTGAAAGTCGCCTTTTTGAGCGGCAGATTTTCGAAAGCAACGCAATACCGGGCGGAGCAGCTTGATATAGACTATTGCCTCCAGGATTGTTTAGAGAAACTGCCGGCGCTCAAAAAGCTGCTTGAACAGGCGGGTATTTCGGCGAAGAGGACGGCTTACATTGGCGACGATTTACTGGATTTGCCGGTAATGAGATATGTGGGGTTTGGAGCGGCTGTTGCCGATGCGGTTGATGAAGTTAAGGATACAGCTGATTATGTAACGACGCGATGCGGAGGCGAAGGGGCTGTGCGAGAAGTAATAGAATACATTTTGAAAAACGCCGGCAAATGGCAGGAGCTTATGAAAAGGTATATGTGATTGGTAATTGGTGATTGGTGATTAAATTTACCATTTACCATAATGGGTTTGCTATGGTTTTTAAGTCCCGAAAACTCTATGTATGGCTTATTTCAGCAGGGGCGATATTTGTAATATATCTGTTCTACAACCTGATAAGCAGGACTCCGCCGATAGAAATTGATACAGGGGACACCACTGCCGAAAGTAATACCGTTGTATCTGACGGCAGAGTAGGAAAAGTCGGCGACGTCGGAGTTGGCACAATCCAAAAGGCCAAATACACGCACTTAAACGCAAAAAAACGCGTTGACCGCGAATTTGGGTTCGAAAAACTTCTGCACGCCGAAGGAGATGAATGGGAAATTGAAAAGCCGTATATGAACGTCTTCCAGGGCAATCTCAAATGTTATATGACGGCCGATAAAGGGACGGTGCAGGTTGAAAATGCCGTCGGCAAAGTTACGCCAAAGGATGCAACGCTTACGGGCAATGTCGTTATTCACATTTTACCCGAAAAGGGCAGCAACATAGAAGAAGGTTTTATTTATCTCGACGACGTTATTTTTATCAGCGATAAATCGCAGTTCTCAACTGCCGGGCCGGTCAAATTCACTTCCAGGGACGCTCAAATGCTCGGAAAGGGGCTGGAAATTGTCTATAACGATGAGCAGGACCACCTCGAATACCTTAAAATAATTGCTTTAGAGACTCTCCGCATCAAACAATCGTCGAAAGCGTCAAAACCATCTTTGTTTTCTCCGGAAACAGCCGCCCAGAAGTCGGCCGGTCCCAGCAATGGGGCACAGGCAGCGCAGCAAAAAACAAAAGAAACGCCTGCCGCAGACAGAGAAGCAATCGGAAAAAAGAAGGCCGCATATTACAAATGCGTATTCAGGAAAAATGTTACCATAGATGGTCCTGAGCAATTGGTTCTTGCCGATGAAGTTTCTATCGACGATATCCTATGGTCCAAAAGCTCCGACGTTAATTCTGATAATAAAACCACCGGCAACACAACAACTGCAGAAGTTACCGAAAAAAGCGCTGCCTCCCCGCAGAGTGAGCCGAATAAATCTCCCGAACAATTTGTTGACCTGTCCGAAGCAGCGGATGCGAATTCAAATATCGTTGTAACCTGCGACGATGGTATTATCGTTGTGCCGATGGATTCTTCCGAAACGCCTGCAACTGAGAGCAAAGCCCTCAAAAGTGTTAATGATGAAAAGGGCCGGCCCACATTCGTCGCTCGGAAAATTGACTATTCTATGGTTACTGGGGAAGCCTTTGCCAGCGGCCCATCAGAGCTTAACTTTTATACAAATGACGTAATGGGCCCCGGAGGCACGCCTACCCCGCGCGAGAAAATTGCGGGTAAACCCGCCGTCCCGGTAAAAGTAACAGCCCAGGAAAAAGCCAGGTTCCTGCCGACGCTGAATCAGGCTATCTTCGAAGGTAATGTCCTGTGCACGATGCTCCGGGAGGAAACGGACTTCCGGCAGAAGTACGCTCTTTCTTCCTCGAAGCTTACGGTAGATTTATCCAGGAGCCGAGAGGCTTCCCCTACGGCAGATAAACGCTCACAGGCCAATGTAAAACATCTGACAGCAACCGGCGATGTGGTTCAGCTCGACACCTCCAAATGGGCAGGAGAAAAACTGCTCGGCTTCACCAAGTTAAAGTGTCTCCAATTTGATTACGACGCAAACCAGCAGATGTTTTTGGCGACCGGCTCTGGGATTATAGCTGTTGATAACTCCAAGATAGCAGAGCCCGCAAAGGAGGTAGGCAGATTCAGTCTGCAAAGACCTTGCTATGCGGTTATGCGGAATTTCGATGCCCTAAAGTATCTGAAAGATGCTAACCTGATTATTGCTGACGCCGGCGCCGAGCAAATTCTCATCGATTACTTCCCTGTCATCAAAGGCCAGCAGGGCCAGCAAACTTCAGCCACCTCCAACCACGTGGAAGCTGTGCTTTCTGAAACTGCCAACGGTCAAAATGAGCTTTCGACGCTTAGCGCAAAGGGCGGCATCACTTATGAAGAGGAAAGAGAGAAAAAAGGCAAAACCGTTCAGTTTGCGGGCAGCGAAATGTTTTATGACGGCGGCAAGTCTATGATAACCGCCTGGGGTGACGAATCTCAGCCGTGCTTCCTCAACGGCGCCCTTGCCCCGGGCATTGAGTACAACTTAAAAACCGACAGAGTCAAAACCAAAATCATCGGCCCCGGTATGCTGCAGATGGGCAGGTAACCCTTCAACCGGTCATCTGCAAAGATTTTGCAAATCCTCCATACTTAATTCGCCGAGTTTCGTAACAATCTTTTCGGCTAAGGTTAGCTGGTCGGCTTCGTATGAATTTGTTACTGCGACACTATGCATTCCCGCTGCTCTGGCTGCTTCAAGTCCCCAATGCGAATCTTCTATCACAATACATTGGTTTGGCAAAATGGGGTTCTGCCGATTGCGATTGAGCTTTTTCAAAGTCAGCAGGAAACCCTCAGGACTGGGCTTGCCTTTTTTTACGAATTCTGCGGAAACTATCACCTCAAAGAAAGACCGCAGTCGGGCCTGTTCCAATACAAGTTCAATCTCTGTCAGCAGCGCCCCCGAGCATATCGCCTTAGGTATATTGTTCCGGCCGAGCATCTGCAGGAAATCCCGTACACCTTCGATTATTCTGCCATCGGTCTTTGCCAGTTCTTTAAACACCTCGGTTTTTTCTTCTGCGAGATTTTCGATACTCTTAGCCGGCTTTTGTAACACCTCTTTATCGATAATGGCCTTAAAAAAATCAAAATCGCTCAGGCCGAGATATTCCTTGTAATAATCCCTTGTTGAAATCTCAACGCCGTATTGTGCCAGCACCTGATTAAAGGCACGAAGGTGCAAAACCTCAGAATCCGTTATCACCCCGTCAAAATCGAATATAACAGCTCGAAGCATTATCTCCTCCTTATTCGGTTGGCACAGGCCCGATTACCGCTTCGTATTCTGTAAATGTGGATTTATCCCCCATCCTAATCAATTCCGCCAAAGCCGTAATCTTCGGCGAGATTCTAGTGATATATCTTCTGGCAATCTCTGCCTTGCGCTGCGTTCCTTGTCTCTCGCCTGCCTGGCCGCAGAATAAGTAGCCGTTAATCAAATCTATCGCGATATCGACCAGAGCTTTGCCGCAGAGGTCCATATATTCGTTGCCGTTTTCTTTAACAAAAGCGACGGCGTTCTTCAATTGCTCCGTTCCCGCAGATAGTTTTTCAAGCAGGTCTTTCAACTGGGGGTCATAATCCTTCTCGGCAAGTTCGGTAATAAATTTCTCGGCTGTCCCGCTGCAGACTCCGCGAACGGCGGCAACAACCTGCAACTGGCTTGTCCCCTCGTAAATAGTTGTGATTCTGGCGTCGCGGGCGTGCCGTTCGCAGGCGTAGTCCCGCATATAGCCGCTACCGCCGAGGACCTGAATCGAATCGTAAGCAACCCTGTTGCACATCTCGGAACAATAGTATTTGCTCATCGGCGTCAGCATTCCGGAATACCTTTTGTATTTTCGTGTGTCTTCTTTGAGCTGTTTGGCCTGCTCTTTGCCTTCCGGCGGTTTGGTCTCCTGAATTTTGGTATATGCGATTTCCATATCGACGACGCGGCTTGTCTCATATAAAAGTGCTCTGCCTGCCTCGATGGCAATTTTCATATCGATGAGCATATCGCGGACGGCCGGCAGCTTTTCAATAGCTACTGCAAACTGTTTTCTCGTGGCGGCATAGTCGCGGGCGACTCGGAAAGCCGCTTCGGCAATACCGAGGGATTGGGCCGCGATGCCGATGCGGGCGCCGTTCATTAAGCTCATAACATAAGTTACAAGGCCGCGCTGGCGTTCGCCGATTAATTGGCAGGGGGTATTGTCAAAGAATATCTCGCAGGTCGGCGAACCGTGGATGCCTAATTTGTCCTCCAGCCGACGAATGTGGATGGTTGCACCTCTGTCGCAGACGAAAAGACTCAGCCCCAGGCCTCCGCTTCTGTCCGGCTCGCTGCGGGCCAATACCAGCAGGACATCGCCGCAGCCGTTGGTTATGAAACGTTTTACGCCGTGCAGGAACCAAGCACCTGCCGTGTCCTGAAATGCCCGCAGTTTGACCGCCTGCAAATCCGAACCGGCGTCCGGCTCAGTCAGCACCATCGCGCCGGTAACCTTACCGGCAGCAAAATCATATAAGTATTTCTCTTTTATTTCTTCCGATGCAAAAGCGTTGATTGTCTCGGCAATCCCCTGCAGGCCGAATATGTTCATAAGCGACGCATCTGCTCGCGAGACAACCTCGATAGCCATCGAGTAAATAAGGTTTGGGAAGTTCAGCCCGCCGAATCTGTATGGCAGCGTAAAACCCATCACATCGGCTTTGGCAAGTTTTTCAACAGATTCCCGTATCCCTTTTGCATAAGTAACCGTTCCGTCCTCGTTAAGGGTATTGCCCTGGCGGTCAACGTCTTCTGCTCGCGGAGCGATAAAATCGCCGCTCAATTGCCCCAGCGAATCAAGGACCATATCATAATTTTGTATTGCCTCATCGGCGTTGGCAGGGGCGTAGTCGAACTCGTTTGCGAACTTAAACCCCTCTTCGGTAAGCTCTGCCAGCTTGTCTAGGTCAATATGCCTGAACAAAAACTGTATATCATCGTTGTCTCTGTAGAAGTTAGCCATTTTCTGCTGTCTTTTCTTCTTTGATACTTTTTTCTTTCATTGCCTTTATCATTTTGGGCACAACAACATTCAGGTCGCCGATGATTTTGTAATGTGCAATCTGGAAAATAGGAGCATCCGGGTCGTTATTGATAGCCACAATTTTCTGGCTCTGGTTCATACCTGCTTGGTGTTGAATAGCGCCGCTGACCCCGACTGCGATGTAAAGCGAGGGTCTGACGGTTGTGCCGGTTTGGCCGACCTGATGGTCGCTGTCAATA
>Ga0187886_1000943_pt1 | contig 29562 bp, 32 predicted proteins | sample June2016WEW_20_1_FD_133001 | JGI IMG/M metagenome (GOLD analysis project Ga0187886, IMG submission 133001) | Peatland microbial communities from SPRUCE experiment site at the Marcell Experimental Forest, Minnesota, USA - June2016WEW_20_150 | ecosystem: Environmental > Terrestrial > Soil >...
AGAAGCCGATTGTTTCAGCAAAAGCCGGCCACCACAGGCATGGCGGTCATGCCTGTGGTGGCCGGCTTTTGCTGAAACAATCGGCTTCTCAGCCCCGGGTCATTCCTTGATCACCTCGGCTAGAACGGTGGCAAAGCAGCGGGCTGCCACCAGGGCCTCGTTCAGGGTATTCTTGTCGCTGCCCACCTCCACCAGGATCGCATGAGGCAAGAGATGTTGATTATAGCGGCCATCTTTCAGCATCACCTGTTTCAGCACTCCTGGATACTGCTCCTGCAGGCGGTGGGCCACTTTCTGGGCAAAGGCGTAGTTCTCCTGCCACTGCCAATGCGGGTACGGCAGGTGATTGTCGTTTCCCACCACGATCATGATCCGGGCCGAATCCTCATTGCCCACGTGCGCGGTCTCCTTCACCGGCAGTCCGGCATCCCGGTGCACATCGAGCAGGGCTTGCAGCTGCGTATTCTGCTGCACCAGCCGGCTGGCGGTGGGCCCCGACTTGAGATAGGAGGTGGGAAAGTCCGGATAATCGTGAATGGTCAGGTCATGCACTGCCCTGATCCCCGCTCCCGCCAGCACATTCACCATCTCTTGCCCCACCAGGCTGACCCCACCGTTCTGCCCTTCGACCTTGGCCTGGCCCTGGTATGGAATGTAGGTCTCGGCATTATGGGTGTGGTAGATGGCCACCAAAGCCGGCTGCTGTGACAGGTCTACAGATTGCCCGGAAGATCCGGCAGCATTCAGGGGGTGCTCCACCCCGGCTCCAAAGGTAGGAGCGCTTGAGGCTGCCGCCATTCCTCTGGCCTCCGGGGCTGCCGGCAGCCCCTGTTCGAGAATGCCGGGGAGGTATTGGGGGTCGATCCCTGTCAGGCCAAGCAGGGCCAGGTTCACCAAAGGCCGCTGCTCCTCCGTGTTATCCGCCACGGCATGCGGCAGGCCCCAGGCCAGCAGGCTCTGAAATGAATAGCCCTGCCAGGAGACAAAGCGCGGCACCAGTTGTCCTGCCGCCCAGAGCAGGATGCAAAAGATCAGCGCCGCGGTTGACGGCAACAACGATGATAGCTTCCAATCCCGCCAGACGGCAACTCGCTGCACTGCAACGCGACCCGGCATCGTCTCTCCCTCCCGGATGATCCCTGCTTAACCATTCTATTCACTTTAGTGGTAAATTATGCTAATATTGGACACCGGAAGATTGGGGTGGGACTGAATTTGACAGCGGGCATGATCGGCCGTTTTTTTCTACGGGCTTGCAATTATTAGCCTGGTACTTCATATCATAGATTGTAGGATAATCCAACAATTATAAGGAGGGTTCAAAATGGCGGATGATCAGGCGCTCGACCTTTTCGGCGAAACTTTTGTATTCGAACTCAAAGAAGAATTTCTTAATAAAATAGTAAATGTGGAGTTTTGCTGCGGCGGGCATGTTAAGAAAGCTGTCGGGGGCAGGCTCGTCGAGGTCGGAAGGGACTTCATCGAATTGGTTGCGGTAGAAGAAACGTTAGATGTCATACTTTTCGGGAATGCTAACGAACAATTCACCGAACACGTAGGAAAAATCATCATCCCGATCGACCATATCTGCAGCGTGGAGGACCCCTGCAAGAAGAAGAAGCATGAGCCCTGTGATGATGAAGCCGTTGAAGCAGAGTAACTGCAAAGGGACTCTAAGCTATCGCGATTCCCATCGATAACCGGACAAATCATCTATGCCAGAGGCTGCTGACCGGAAGATCCCATCAGCAGCCTCTTTACATCATGGCTGAACCAGGGGCATGACTATTAGAACTTGATCGGCACCCGCACCTTGTCCAATTCGCTGCCATCCTTCGGGCTGTTCCAAAACACCTCCAGGAAGCCGTCGCCGCTGCCCGGCGAGGTGAAGCTCAGGTTCGTGGAAAAGTCTCCCCGCCCTGGGGCGCCGATACTGGCGTTGGTGTGACTCTCGGCCAGTTTGCGCCCGTCGCCGGTGACCAGACGCAGGGAGACGGTGGCCTCAAAGACCATGGCTGAACCGGTCACGTTCAGGGGACTGCTGATTTTCGTACCAGGCTGCGGGGCGGTAACCCAGATCACCGGTTCCCCGACTTTCGACAGGTTGCGCTTGAAGGGTTGCTCGTAGAGGCCCACGTGCCCCCACCAGTCCCTGGTGCGCTGATCGACACCGCCTTCCACGGTAAAGGACACCGCAGTCACATCCGGAAATTCGGTCAGGGTGTTAACGATGCTCTGAATGCCCATGGCCTCCCCGCTGGCGCCCACGTTGGCATGCAGCACCTCTTTGGAGAAATCCACAGTAGCCACCGACTGAGCCACCTTGATACCGAGCACCCTGGTGTCCTTCGGCAGCACCCGGAACGCTCCGGGGGTCTGCGGCTGCCCGTTGATCAGCTCCTCGACCGCTGCCCGCTTGGGATCCTGGGTCTGCTGGACCAGGTGCACCTCCCGCACCAGGTAAGCGTCATTTTCCGTGAACTTAGAATAATATACCACCAGAGCCAGGTCAGGCTTTACAGGGCCAGGCAATGGGACCGGCCCCGGCTGAGTCCGGTTCCGGGCACAACCAGACGTAAGACCTATACAGATCCCCAGCAAAACCACCAGCAGGATTCTCTGGCACTGCCTCTTCAACTAAAACACCTCCCTGTCCTCTTGGCAACCAGCCAGAACTGGTCAATATCCCGAAATACTAGTCATGTTGCCCGCCCCTGTATGGATAGTACCTCTTCAGGCATAGATAGATGCCGCCAACTACAATCAACAGCAGCAGTCCTGCCAGCATCACGTTCAGCAAACGGGTGGTGTGCAGCAGGTACCAGTCCCACCACCGCAGCACGATGTTGACTCCCTTCCAACTGCCATACTGCCAGGCCAGTGTCCAGGTAAAAGCCCCGATGGCCGAGTAAAATATATAGGGTGCAGGGCGTATGCCCATGGCCGCTGCGCAGATAATGGTGGGGGTACGGATCACACCGAACCAGCGGGAGACCACCACCGTCACCCCCCCGTACCGGTCGAACCAATGCCGGGCTAGAGCATGGCCTTTTTCGGTCGGTCTGAAACGCGAGAAGCGTTTGAATAGGACCGGCATCGTACTGGCGCCAAGCCAGTAACCCAGGGCGTTGCCTGCCAGGTTGGCCACGGCCCCCACCAGTACAGCTACGAAAAAACTCATCTGACTCTGCCGGATAAGATAACCGGCCGCTATAAAAACCGGCTCAAAAGGGACACCCGGCGTTCCCATGCCTTCGATCAGCAGCAGGCCAAAGAGTAAAAAATAGACGTGGTTCGGTGTCATGTGAGCCCAATCACCTGCCGGTCGGTTGGAACGTAGCGATCACCGTCTGGGCGCCATAGACCTGCTGCCCCACCTGAACCGCGAACTCTACCTCGTCACTGAAGATCACCAGATCCACCTGGGAGCCCCTCTCGATGAAGGAGAGCTTCTGCCCCGTCCGGACCGGTTCGCCGTCCTTGATGAACCACCTGATCTTGTTCACAAACCGGTCGGCGATCTCCACCAGGACTACCTGCAACTGCCCTGCATCCAGAAACAGGGTCAGGCGCTCATTCACCAGACGGTAGCGGTGGCTGAACAGGTCCACCGTGCGCCGCAGATAGGTGAGCCTAACGTACTCCCAGAAGTCCACCATCGGCAGGTTGACCCTGGCCTGGGTGTGGACGATCCCTGCAACCCGGCCGGCCACCGGAGCATAGTTGAAGTGCACATCCAGGGGGGACATGTAGATCCCTACGATCCAGCCATGGTCGGACCAGGTGGGCGCCTTGGTGATCTCCTCCACGAGAATTGTCTGGCCCAGCTTCTCAGAGACCACCTGGCCATTCTGGAAGGGCTTGATGTAGATCACATTGCCATCCGCCGGGGCGATGATCAGGCCCTGGCCATCCGGGGCCACCCGCACGGGGTCCCGGTAGAACCAGGCTCTGTAGCCAATCAGCAGTAGAGCCAGAAGTATAATTACAGCACCAACAGCGGCTACCATTCCTGCCACACCTTTCGAATGCTATAGGGCAGGCGGGGCAGGTAATACCCGCAGACTCCGGCGGCGATCTTGGCCCACTCCACGTTTACCGGGGGCGGGTCGCGTGGCTCCAGGGGTCCGCCCCGGTAAGCACTGTCCAGGGCGGTGTAAGTCGCCTGTACACCATATTCGGAGAGCAGATTCCAGACGAGGTAGGCGGGCGGTTGCTGGAACGATCGCTCGGGCAAATCAATCAGGCCTCGTAAATTCCGGTAGACAGGATTCAACTCTTCAATGTAGCCGTGATGGGCAACCAGCGACCGCAGGCGGTTGTACTGCTCCGGCGAGCCCGGGTAGCTCCGGTCGCTTGTCAGCACCGCCTCCACGCAATCCAGCAAGATCCCGATCAGTCCCAGGTCCCAGACCGGATCAAACACCCGGATCTCCAAGGTGCCCAGGCGTTTGGAAAAGATCACGTCCTGAAACCGGTACATCCGGTCGTCCCGCAAAGGCCCCACCGCAAAAGAATTGGCCCAACGGTAAGAAGGGCCGTAAAAATAATCGCCAAAACCCGGGGCGTTGGCGACGATCAGGGTGAGCAGCGGCAGAAAATAGATCAGGTTCCGGTAAGCCCGGTCAAAATCCGGCATTCCACTCAGGTGCAGGTGCATTCCGCAGACATTGGTAGGTTCATCATGATCCAGCAGATGACCAAGGGGCACCAGCAGAGCCGGACAAGCCTCAGCCAGGGCCTGGCGGCGCTGGGCGAGATCCGACAGCAGCGCCTGTCTGTCGGCATGGGTCTCGGTGGAGATCTCGATCCCGCTCATCAGGCCAAAGCGCAGGTCCTTGCCCCGGGAAAAGTTGCAGGCGGTGTGGGCGTAGAAAACACGCGGTGAACACCAGAGCAGTTTGGCTAGGTAATAGAGAGACTGCAGGGTGGGCCTGTCCGGCTCGGTGATAAAGATCTCCTCTTCCAATCCAAACAAAACCCGGGTCAACTGCCGCTCGCCGCAGGGCGCCGGCCGTTCGTTCCCGGCAAGCAGTTCCGCAGTGCGCAAGGATCTCCCTCCGGCTATGAACGTCGTTCTACAGGCAGGTTTCTTAATAGCTAGCATATCCTTGTTTTTATCGTAAATATGCACCGATATTTAATTAACTACAGATTCGCCGTCATGGAAGATAGATCCTGCTATCATATTGCCCCCTTCGTGGTGAGCAAAGACAGGCTCCGAGGCTTCCGGGGCGCCTGGCGCCGCGCCCGCTTGCCTGGTTAGCCACAGCCTGGCGGCTTGTGGCCCGGTTCCAACTCCGAAGCTATAAACGTGACCGGACCGATGACCGTCGCCGCGCTACCTGCCAGAGGCAGTTCAGCGGTCAGGAAATAAGAGACCAATGTATTGCCGTCCGCTGCCGGATTGATATCGACGTGATCAAAGCTCGTGGCTTCAAAGTTGTCGAATGCGGACTCCGCACTTTCACGGATGCTGAAGAGCTGTAGGCCGGTCACCGGGGTGTTGCGGAAAATCCTGAAAATCACGTCCACCCTGGTTACCCCTTTACCGTTCGTAACTGCCCGCCAGCCAATGGTACCGGCCAACCAGACCCGGTCGCCGGCGTCCAGACCCAATGCCTGGGCGCCTGTAAGGGCTGCCAGGACCATCGGGGTTCCCGAGAGCGGCAGGGCGATCGCTTCGCTGAAGTTGTACGGTTGTAAGACGCTGGCAGTAAATTCGGCCCATCTTCCCCTCTCGGCGCCGCCATCGTTTAACCTGCCATCCGCTGTGTCCTGCTGGGCTATCTCTTTATTGATGCTGTCAGACATTAACACAAGACCTCCCCCATGATTGTCAATTTGAGATTGGGATTTATAAAATGCTCATGAAAATTATGTCGCCGTACTCCTGTACTACGACATATATGTAATTGGCTGGGAGCATTATGCCATTTTATTGTAATGTTGCTAGCTGTTCTCGCCCGATTCATGGATCATAGGCATTACAATAACAGGCATTACGGGTTGCATTTTCAGGGGACTCATGGTAGGATATTAATTGGCTATTTTTGCCCTGAGAGGTATGTCAAAGGGGGTGACAGAGTGGTAAAAAATCATTCGGCAATGAAACGTGCAGAGCTATCCGAGCAGCGTGCCGTCCGCAATACATCACAGCGGTCCGCCATGAAGACAGCGATCAAGAAGTTTGAAGAGGCGGCAGCGACAGGCGACCAGGCAAACCTGGAGACGGCCTTTGACAAGGCGACGCGCCTCGTTGACAAAGCAGCAACCAACGGAATCTTGCATCCCAATACCAGGGACCGGAAAAAGGCCCAGTTGGCTAAAAAGTTCCAGTCCATAAAAAAAACATCAGCCGCTGGATAGGGATACCAGCGGAAACTGAGTCCATCATACGGATCAAAAACGCGGCCTCCCAGTCTGCCAGGCGGGAGGTTTTTGATTGGAAATAAGCTTTTCTTGCGCCAAACCCTGCACGCTATCCACCATCTTCTAGCTGGACGGCGTTTCTTCTTCTGTAACCGTGACATCAACTTCTCCGGCCTTCACCTTGATATGTACCTGCCTGACCAGTTCCCGAAGTTCGTCGTGGTCTTCGCCGATCAGCTTCAGTTCATTCATGGTCGTATCATGTGTTTCCTGCATCAATGCCTGCAGCTTGGCACTTTCCTTGTTGCTCACGAAACCCAGCACCGGAAGCGCTGAAGCCTGGAATATGGCCGTTGAAATATAGGTGATCCAGCCTACCATGCTATTCGGTCGCTGCCAGAAAAGAACTACGATCACCATCGATGTGATGATCCAGAAGCAGGCCATGCTGCTCAAGCCATCCGCCAGGCAATCAGCCAGCCAATCGTTGAATTTACCCATACGTCCTCACCCCCACTAAAATTATAAACACCCGAAGGTGGTTATTTCGCAGTTCTGACAGATATTATGGTTAAAACCTCGTCCCGTCCTTAGTATCGCTGGTATTTCTGGTTATCATGGACTTTTTGATTGCAGATCTCGCCCACTGCCGCTTCCAGCAGCAGGCCCGGATCTCCCCGTCCCTGCTTGAGAGACCGGTCCAGGTCCAACAGCATGGACAGGATCGCCTCCACTGCGGGCGCCGTAAAGGAAGCCCTTTGCTGGTGCAGCTTCTGGGCAACATAGGGGTGTATGCCCATGGTTTTGGAGATCGCCTGGGGAGCAGCGCCTTCCTGTTCCCACAGCGACACCTCTAAAAGCTGCAGGAAATGCCTGGCCAGCATGTTGGCTATGTAGACGGGCGCCCCGCCCTGGTCTAACAGATCACCCAGAAACTCCCAGGCGTGACCGCTCTTTCTAGCCGCTACTGCGTCTACCAGCTCAAAAATACTCCGGCTGGCACTGCGGCTGCCAGTTTCCTGGAGCACACGCACGGTGATCTGCGACATGCCTTCATCCATATACAAAATAGCCTTCTCCAGCTCCTGGCTGATTAGCCCGGGGTTGTCCCCGCACAGAAAGCGCAGATACTCCGCCGCCGGCCCAGGCAGTTGCTTCCCCAGGAGGCGCGCTTCGCCCTGAGCCCACGCAGTGAGGTTTTTACCCTTCAGGGGAGGGCACTCCACCACCCAGCCCGGCCCTGCTGCAGCCCGGCATAGCTTATCATTGGCATTCAGCCTGGTGTCGAAGAGTAGGACCAGCACCAGGGATGGGTCCCCGATCATCTTCAGGCATGGCAGGCAGATGTCAGCGTCGGGGTTATGGGCCACCACCAGCCTCCGCGCCGGGGTACCCGCCCCAAAGGGCATGGTGGTCAGAGCCGTATACAACTCCGTCGCCCCATCCTCCTGGTCCCATTCCAGGCAGTCGGCAGCCTCTTCACTCGCCAACTTTGCCTTCAGGGTATGGATCAACCCGCGGGCCAGATACCGCTCCTCTCCGTGAATCAACAGAAGACCCGGAATTTCTCCCCGCTGTAACCGCTGGCTGGCTTCAAACTGGCTGAAAACAGGCACGCCTGATCCCCTTTCCGGGCTCGACCGGGTGACCGGCCGGATCGATGTCATCATATTACTTGTATACACCGCCGGCCGGCATTGTTCCTGCTTCCAGTATATCCTCTCATCCAATCGGCAGTCTGTCTAATTGGCAGCCCTTTAAGAGCTCCCAGGGCGATAGTACCCTTGGGAAATTATTCTTTTTTCAGGTCCCTGAGATAGTTGACCACATCTTCGGATGAACTCAGTTGGGAACCCTGCCGGCCGTGACGGTCCAACAAACCCTCGAACTGCTGGCGGGTGCGGCTGTCAAGACCAGAGGACAATTGGTTGAACAGGGACATCAGGTCCCCTTGATCCGGCAATTCCTGGGGCTGGCTGTCGTAGCGAATCCCCATCTGCTCCAGCATCTCCTGGGCCAGGCGCAGCTTCTCAGCAGATACTCCCTTGGCCTGCAGAAACTCGCCCACCATGGACAGGTCCGGCGTGTCCATCGACTCCAGGAACCGTAGGATCTCCGAGATATCATTCTCTCCCAAAGCTTTTCCCTCCTCGTCAATTAAAAAACTCTCTTCCAAACTATGTATATGCCAAGCAACTTGGAACCCGTTCGGCCTTAATTTATCATCTACACCCATAGGCGGAAGGAATAAAGAGGCAACAAATCTAATTCAGTAAGCAATACTATCTATAGGAGGGATCAGTATGCCCGAATACAAGTACAGGGTGATTGCGGAGGTCGTGGAGATCCGGGGTGAGGGAAAGTGCACGTACGGCCATCAGATCGGCGACAAGTTTGAATTCACGCACCTCCTGCCCGGCGGACTCTGCCATTTTGCGTACGCCTCGCTGGAGCTGGCAGTATCAGCCCTGTTGTTTGGCGGCAAGTTCCCCTGGGTCAAAGGGGATAAGCCCAGCACCTGGTCCTGCCCCGATCCGGACCGGACGGTGATCTTCAAGCTGACCAGAGAACCCGCAGTATAAGCTGGCTGGCTTTCCTCTCGTTCCTAGATTATTAAAAAAATAAAGGGGAGTGATGGTTAGATGCGCATGGGGATTCTTACCGGAGGAGGAGACTGCCCGGGGCTGAACGCGGTGATTCGGGCGGCCACCAAAACCCTCCTGTCCCAAAACGTTGAGGTGTTGGGATTTAAAGACGGGTACCGCGGTGTCATCGAAAAACAGTGGGCGCCCCTGGACCGGACGGCAGTCTCCGGGCTGGTGCACCGTGGCGGGACGATCCTGGGCAGCAACAACCGGGACAACCCCTTCAACTACCCGGTGCATAACGCTGAAGGAGTGAACGAGTACCGGGACGCCAGCGCCACCCTGCTGGAGAACCTGCGCAGCCTGGAGCTACAGTGCATGATCGCCATCGGCGGCGACGGCACCCTTTCTATCGCCCAGAAGCTGTGCTCCCGGGGCGCTCCCATCGTCGGCGTGCCCAAGACCATCGACAACGACCTGGCCGCCACGGACCAGACCTTCGGTTTTGTTACAGCAGTAGCCACCGCCACCGATGCCCTGGATAAGCTGCATACCACCGCCGAATCCCACCACCGGGTGATGATCCTGGAGGTGATGGGGCGCTATGCCGGCTGGATCGCCCTCTGGAGCGGGATCGCCGGGGGCGCGGACGTGATCCTGATCCCGGAGATCCCCTGGGGGATCGGCAGCGTGGCGGACAAGATCAGGGTCAGACAGCGGGAGGGCAAACTGTTCAGCATCATCGTGGTGGCTGAAGGCGCTTCCGCCCCCGGAGGCGGCCAGGTAGTCCGGGAGCGGATCGCCGGCAGCGGCGACCCCCTGCGCTTGGGCGGCATCGGTGAGGTAGTCCGCAAGCTGGTGGAACAGGAGACCGGCATCGAGGCCCGGGTAACAGTGCTGGGCCATGTCCAGCGGGGCGGCTCCCCCCTGGTCACCGACCGCATCCTGGCCACTCGCTTCGGTGTAGCTGCCGCCGAACTGGCCCTGAAGGGCCGCTTCGGGTGCATGGTAGCCCTAAAAGGCACCCAGGTGATCCCCGTGCCCCTGGCCGAAGCGGCCAGCTGTCCCTCCCACGTCCTTCCGGATGGGCAACTGATACACGCCGCCCGGGCGGTGGGGATCAGCTTTGGGGATTGACATCCAGCGCCGATCGCCCGGCCTCAACTGGCCGATATCGCCACCTGGCTGGATTGAGGCGCGGGAGTTTTCAATGACAGTCTCTCGCCATCGGTTTCAAAGATGATCGCCCCGGCTTCATCGGTGCGCAGTACCGTGGCCCCCCGGTCACGCCAGAACTTGAGGGTCTCGGGAGCCGGATGGCCAAAAGAGTTCCTGCCCACGCTGATCACTACAAACCGCGGGGCGACCAGTTTCGCAAAGCCCGCATCGGTGCTGGTGGCGCTCCCGTGGTGGGGCGCCTTCAGCACATCAGCCCGCAGATCGGCAACCGGTGATCCCGCCACCGGCACTGCCGCCGCCAGGTTACTCAGGGCCTCTTCTTCCGCATCTCCGGTCAGCAGGAAAACAACCTGACCATACCTGATCTGCATCACGATGGAGTTATTGTTCAGATCGCTCCGGGTCCCCTCGTAGAGGTGGGCAGGCGGATTGAGGACGTTGATCTGCAGATGGGGATCAAGATGGATGTCGGCTCCGGAGGCCACAAGGCAGGTGGGCACACCCTTGGCGCGCAGCAGCCCCTCAAACTGGTATAGCAATGGCGTGGGGCTGGCTATGTTAGCCATGATAACGGCGCCCACCGGCAGATGTGACACCACCGCCGGCAGGCCTCCCAGGTGATCCTCGTGGGGATGGGTGTTGACTACCAGGTCCAGGCTCCGGATACCGGAGTGAGCCAGATAGGGCACCACGATCTGGGCGCCGGGGTCGAAGGAGGACTGGCTGTAAGCAGGTTTACCGCCGGCATCGATCAACATCCGGTGGCCATTGGGCGCTTCCACCAGAATGGAGTCTCCCTGTCCCACATTGATGAAGGTGACCCGGAGCGTCCCGGCCCCAGAAGCAAACACGCCGCCGGTTCCCCAGACCATGAAGACGGCGGCCAGGACCAGCCCGGCGCAGGCCGGGCCTAACCAGCGTCTGGCGGGAGCCCGGAAGCGGAAGTGCGCAAAGGGTACCTGATAACCCTGGAGAGCGCTCCAGCCGAGCAGCGTCAACAGGAGATACCAGGCAGTGATTAGCCAGAGGGGCGGAACGGTTGTGGGCAGCGCCGCTGCCGGCAGCCTGCCGATCAGCCCGAGCAAGCTCTGCAGGGGCACTGTCAGAGCCCCGGCAGCCAGGAAAAAGGGCGAGCCCAGGCCCTGATACAGCAGGGTCAGCAGCATCCCCGCCAACCCCAGATTTACCGCCAGGCCGGCCAGGGGCACCACCAGGATATTGGCCAGCAGGCCGAGCACCGGGATCTGTTGAAAGTAAAGGGCGGTCAGCGGCAGCACTGACAGTTGGGCCGCCAGTGCAACTGCCATCAACTGCTTTAATCCCGGCCACCCCGGCAGGAATCTGGCCAGGGGCGCGGACAGGGAGATAATTCCCCAGGAGGCGGCCAGGGTGAACTGGAATCCGGGATCCTGGAGCAGCAGGGGGTTAGCCAGGATGATGGCCAGGGCGGCAATGGCCAGTGAATTCAGGGGGCTGTGGCGGGTCTGTTTCCAGAGGCTGCCCGCCAGGGCGATGGTGCCCATCACCGCCGCCCGGATAACCGGAGTTGGCAGCCCGATCAGGGCGGCATAAGCCCAGATGGCCAGTCCTACCAGGGTAAAGGTGGCGCCCCGCCCGAGGCGCAGCAGCCGGGCCAGGATCAGAAAAAAGGCCAACACAAAGCCCAGGTGCAGCCCGGAGACCACGAACAGGTGCATCACTCCGGTGCGCTGGTAGAGGTCCTTATCCTCCGGTGTCATCCAGGCCCTGGCGCCCAGCAGCATGGCAGAGAGAAAGGAGGCCTGGTCTGCGGGCAGGGCTGCCCGCAGACTTTGTTCCAATCGGAGATGGAGGGCAGCGGCAAATCTCAGGGGATACCAGACCAGTCCGGGAGCACCAGCCTGGAGTGCCGGGGACTGGCCGCCCAGGAGTTCGGCAGCCACCCCGTGCCGCAACAGATAGGCCCGGTAGTCAAAATCTCCGGGATCGGCAGCCACCGGAGGCAGGTTTAGTTTACCTTTGACCAGCAGATGGTCCCCCGGCAGCGGCATCCGGACACCGGCAGCCGCCGGGCTTCCTCTAGCGCTGGCGCCTGGTTCGCCCGTGCTCTTGTCAGGGTCTTTATCCGCAGTTGTTACCGGGTTGTAGCAGACGGCCTGGATCCGGGTCCCGCTCGCCTTGCCGCTCCAGGCCTCACTGCCCAGTTGCAGCACCGGATCCTTCAGGACATAGACGGTACGATCGTCATAAACTGACGGCTGCTGCGCCAGGGTTCCGCTCATGGTAACATAATGCCCCAACAATGGACCGAGGCCCGCAGGAACGACGGGCCGGCTGCAGCTGGCTAAGAGCAACCCCAGGCAGAAAAGACAGCCCAGCAGCAACGCCGGGGTCTCCCGCCGTCCGCCAACGTAGGCTGCGATCGCGGCCAGCAAAAAAAGGAGGGCCCCGATCAGGCCCCATAAAGGATTGATAACATTATTCAATAACAAGGACAGGAGCACTCCCAGCCCCAGGTCGATCGCTGCCAGAACCAGCGGAGTCATCGGGACTCCATGCTAGGATGTGCGCTCTGCTAGTGTTACCGTTGCCTTGGTCTGTTGCCGATCGCGCCAGATCGTCAACTCGATCTTGGCGCCAACTCCCGCCTCCTGGATCTTCTGCAGTAGGTCGTCAGTGTTGGCCACTGCGGCTCCGTTCCAGGCGGTGATGATGTCGCCCTCCTGGAGGCCGGCGCTGGATGCAGGCCCACCGCCGACTACGGCCCTGACGACCACCCCACTGGTGTCATTGTAGCCATAGGCAGTGGCAATATCTGAGGTGATGTCCTGAATCTCCACACCGAGCCAGGCCCGGCTGACCTTGCCATTCGTCATCAACTGGTTTAACACATCCTTGACGGTATTGCTGGGGATGGCAAAACCGATTCCCTGAGCCTGGGCACTGACCGCGGTGTTGATCCCGATCACCGCCCCGCTCAGGTCCAGCAGCGGACCACCGCTGTTGCCGGGGTTGATGGAAGCATCCGTCTGGAGCAGGTTCCGGTAGTTGCGGTCCTCAACAGAGATCGGGCGTCCCTTGGCGCTAATCACACCAACTGTGACGGTGTGATCCAGCCCATAGGGGTTGCCGATGGCGATCACCCAGTTGCCCACCCGGGTCTGATCGGAATTGCCCAGTTGCAGGTATGGCAGAGTGCCGCCAGCGTTGACCTTCAAGACTGCCAGGTCGAGATCCCGGTCGCTGCCGACCACTTGGGCGCTGAGAGGCTTCGACTTGCCCATGATCGTCACCTGGATCTGCTGGGCGCCTTCAATCACATGCTCATTCGTCAGCAGGTAGCCATCGGCGGAGATCAGGAAGCCGGAACCCAGCACCTGCTGTACCTGTGTCTGGGGCTGGTCATAATTCTGGCCAAAAAACTGGCGGAAAAAGGGGTCGCTCAATAATGGGTTGTCCACCTGGGTGGTCTGCGTGGTTTCGATCTTGACCACTGCAGGCCCGGTATTGGATACTATATCGGCAATGGTGTTTGGCCCCACTCCCGGCAAGAGACTCTTGGTGGTATCAGTCGCCTGGGGTGCATTCAGGGCTGCCAGCACCGGGTTCAGCCAATTGTGGCCAGAGGCGAAGACTATGCCTCCCGCAAAGGCAATGCCGGCCAGAAAAGCCGCCAGGATTATCCCCACGATCATGCGGTTCCGTTTGATATTCATGCCGCTTTTTCTCCTCCCTGCAAATCCCTGTACAAGTTCGTTCGCCTATTGTTTATCACTGGCGACTGCCTCCGCCAGGGATGCTGTCGCTTCCTGTGGCCCGGTTTCGACCCTCTCTTCAGTTTCTCTGTTCTCAGTCTCTTTGGGTCCGCCTGCTTCTTCCCGCAGATCCCTCTGCCTGTTCCCCTGATCCGGTCCTTCAGAAGCTGGTGCGACAGCCTCGGCAGCCTGCTGCGCCTCCAGTTGTTTGGCCCTTTCTCTGGCTTCCTGGAGTTCCATCTCCTTGCCGATCTCATCCCAGGTGCGCTTGGCAGTGTAGGTCACTTTACCAAATTCCTTGGTCAGCTTGCCGAGCACCCTGGCCACATCGGGCAGTTTATCGGGGCCAAAAACGACTAGGACGATCACAAAGATCAGCAGCACTTCCTCGACTCCGAACAACTGATCACCCCCTGGTTATTATAACCCGCTTCTTTTTAATGGACAACTCTGCAATACATATTATTGACAGTTACGGCAAACCAAAGAGTTTCTGCCTTTTTAGCAGGAGCCTTGAAGCCGGTGCAGAAATATTTCCATTGGTAGGAACAAATAAATAATTATAGAGGGGGGGGCTTCTAATGCCCGTACAGGTTGCCAAGCTTCAGGATGTTCCAGCCGGTAAGCTGAAAAAGATCGATCTGCAAGGCAGGGCGATCCTGCTGATCAACCATGACAACAGCATCTACGCCATCGAGGAGAAGTGCACGCATCGCGGGTGCTCGCTGGCAGCAGGAAAGTTAGTGGGCAACAGTATCGAGTGCCCCTGTCACCAGGCCCGCTTCAACATCATCTCCGGTAAGGTAACCCAGGGCCCTGCCACCAAACCGCTTGCCGTTTACCAGGTGGCCGTGGAAAGTGGAATGATCGCCATCAATCTCTAGGGCGCAGTGGCGCTAAGAACTGCCCCGGCCTTAACGGAGACCTGTGAAAATAGCAACCGGTCTCCAAAACAGGATGATGAAAAAGCCCCCACCTGATGCGATGGGGGCTTGCGCTTGACATTGCGCTCTATTCCAAGCCTGTGGACTACTCGCTTGACTTTTCGCCCTTCTCCTTCACAGCCTTGGAGTGGTAAATGATAGCCTCTCTCTTATAGAACGGCGCCCGCCATTGCGGTGCTATAGTGATGGCGTCTTTGGGGCACACCTCAGCGCAGACCTCGCAGATGATGCAGCGGTCCGGATGAAGGATCCATTCCTTCTTTTCCTTGTCGAGATCGATGGCTACAGCCGGGCAGCGGCGTGCGCAGGTGCCGCACTGGTTGCAGAGGTCTTCGTTAAATTCTACGTGTCCCCGTGCCCGAGCGAAGGGCTCTCTGGTCGTCACCGGATACATCCGGGTGGCCGGCCCCCCGAAGAGGTTGCGAACAACTGTTGGCAACATGATCATTCTCTACTCCACCTCCTTCTTTTAGTTTCCTGTGCTACCGTTCGGTGCAACTGATGCACGGGTCGATCGAGAGAACGATGATCGGCACATCAGCCAACTCGCACCCGGGTAGCATCACCAGCAGTGACGGAATGTTGGCGTAGGTCGGTGTCCGCACCCGGAGGCGTTCCAGGTTGCGGGTGCCGTTGCCCTTGGCGTAGTAGAAAACCTCACCACGAGGCTGCTCCACCCTGCTGACGGCTTCATTGGCCGGCGGGTTGCCCTTTGGCTTGACAGCAAGCTCACCCTCCGGCAGCTTGCCAAAGGCTTCGAGCTGCAGGTCGATCGCCTGGTACAGTTCCCCGGCGCGGACTGCGGCGCGGGAGAAGGAGTCGCCGCCGGTGGCTATGACCGGCTCGAAGGACAGGTCGCCGTAGGCCCAGTATCCCTGAGTGCGGCAGTCTTCCTTGACTCCGCTGGCCCGCAGGTGCGGCCCGCACAGGCCCAGGGCAATCGCCTGATCATAGGAGAGCACGCCCTTGCCAACGGTTCTGGCCTTGACGGTGTAGTCGTTGACCAGCACATTGTTGAGAGCCTCGGCTTCTTTGCGTACATCCTTTAAAACCTCGATGCAGTGCTTCTTCTGGTCCTCGTCGATATCCCGGCGCACACCGCCGACGATAGAGACGGACTGCGTGACCCGGTGCCCGGTAGTGATCTCCAGGATGTCGAGCACCTTCTCACGAATGCGCCAGTACTGCATGAACATACTCTCAAACCCGAAGGCGTCCGCCAGCAGTCCCAGCCAGAGCAAATGGCTATGGGTTCTGGCCATCTCCGCCCAGATGGTGCGCAGGTACTTCGCCCGCGGCGGAATGTCCAGCGGCCACAGTTTTTCCACCACGTCGCAGTAGGTCATGCCGTGGATAGCGCTGCAGATGCCGCAGATGCGCTCGCAGAGATAGATGTTCTTCGGATATTCGTTCAGTTCGCAAGCTTTTTCGATGCCCCGGTGTCCGTAACCGATAGCCGGCAGGACGCTGACTACTCTCTCGTCCTCCAGTTCCAGTTTCAACTGGACAGGTTCCGGGAGTACCGGATGCTGCGGGCCAAATGGCGTTATTGTGCGCGGTGCCATTTAATTGCCCCCCTTCTTGCCGGCTTCCAGTTGTTCCTCGGTTTTCAGCATGGGTAGCACCGGGCTGTCCTGCGCCAGCATCATGTGACCGCCAAAGTCGATAGCCAGATCCTTGACTTTCAAGCCGAACAGTTCCTTCATCTCGTTCTCGATCAGCACGGCAGTGAGGTAGATGCCGGTCATGCTCGGCACTTCCTCATCCTTGCCGACGGAGAAGCGCAGGGCCGACAGGTCCATGCCGGGGCTGGCGTTGAAGAAGTAGGTAATTTCCAGCTTATCCCCCAGGTCGTTGGCGGATCCCGTTACGAACCGCGCCTTGGCATCGGCATACTTCTTGACTTCTGCAAGCAGTTGGTCTTTGCTGATCTCTTTCAGCTTATCGATCATAATGCCACCCCCTGCAGTTTGGCCAGCTTCTGCAGCGCTAGCACAACCCCGTCGATGATCGCTTCGGGGCGGGCTGCGCAACCAGGCACGTAGACATCGACCGGGACCACCTGGTCCACGCCGCCGAGCACGTTGTAGCAGTTGTGGAAGACGCCGCCCGAAATGCCGCAGGTGCCGACCGCGATCACCATCTTGGGGCCGGGAATTTGCTCGTAGAGGTTCTTCAGCACCCTGGCAGTCCTTCTGTTCACCGGTCCGGTAACAACCAGCACATCAGTATGCTTCGGGTTGCCCATGTTGACGATTCCGAAGCGTTCCACGTCGTAGAGGGGGGTTAAGCAGGCCAGCACCTCGATGTCGCAGCCATTGCAGGAACTGTTGTCAAAGTGCATGATCCATGGTGATTTCAGCCGCGAAGTTGCAATGATCCCCATCTAGGACACCCCCTTAATTGGCAGCAGCCAGAAGTAAATCAGATTAAGGACACAGAGCACCAGACCGACGGACCAGACAAACTTGACCGCCCAGCCCACGGTCATACGAGCGGTGATGTTGTCGATGAACAGCTCCAGGATGTAGGCAATCGCCGCCACTATCAGGCCCGCCCACCAGGGGTTCGCCCAGAAGATGAACACCAGGCCGAGCAGCAGGACGTATTCATACCACTCGGTCAACTGGATCAGGGCGTAATAGGGGCCTGAATACTCGGTCATGATCCCCTTGATCAGTTCCTGGTGGCCGTGGTGCGAGGTTGCCAGGTCAAAGGGGGACTTGCGCAGCTTGATGGTCAGGACTACCAGCAGGGCGATGAAGATCGGCCATAACCGCGCCAGGAGCGGCGTCGGGTTATTGAAGATCTCGCTGATCAGGAAGCTGCCATTCTGGGCAAAGACACCCAGGGCAAACAGCAGCAGCACCGGCTCATAGGCCAGCATCTGCATCAGCTCACGGTTGGCTCCAATGTGGCTGTAGGGCGACTTGGAGCTGAAACCGCCGAGGGCGAAGCTGACGCCGGCAAAACCGATGACAAACACCAGCAGCAGGAGATCCAGCTTCAGCACCAGGAACAGCAGGGCTGTAACCATGAACACCAGATAGCCGTAGATCCAGATAAACTGCAACCGGCTGGCCGCAATTCTGGTCTTGCCGAGCAGTTTGAAGAAGTCATAGAACGGCTGGAGAATCGGAGGCCCGAACCGGCCTTGCAGCCGCGCCGTGATCCTCCGGTCAATCCCGGCCAGGAGGCCACCGATGAACGGAGCCACGATCACCGTTACGATGGCGATAATCCATGCATTCATTTAGATAGCACCTCCAATCGCCAGGAACACGACTCCAAACATGATCACCAAAAGGGCAATGGACAGTGTATAGGTCCATGGGTTCAGCGCTGCTTCACCCAGGGCGCCCTTGAAGTAGAAGCCGCCCAGCTGCACTTTCGTCTTGGCATCAGCAGTGGAGTACCATTCGTCGGAATCGGTACCCTCAACCTGCTCGCCGCACAGATACACCGGACGCAGTTCGCCCGGTTTGATCGCCACAAAGATGAACGGGATCAGGATGCCGATGGCGAACACCGCGAACAGCGGCCAGACCGGATATGACCCCACTGCAAAACTCGGATTCGAGGAGACAGCAGAGACTCCGTTGACCACGATGCCCGTAGCACTAGTCGTCAATGCCTGCCCCGAGGCGATCACGTTGGCAACAGCGTTCTTGACGAGCCCTTCGTAGACCGGGCCTACTCCGAGACCCAAACCGAAGATGCTCAGCACCAGCACCCACAGCGGCACCGTGTAGCTAAGCGACAGGCTTTCAATCTTGGAGCCCAGTTTCGGCAGCACCTGCAGTAGACGGCCAAGCCACTTCGCCCAGAAGACGAGGGTGGCGGCGCTGGCGATCACGAACAGGATCCCGGCCAGCGGAATCGTAAAGGAGGCCTCCAGAGCCATCCACTTGGCCAGCAACATACCGAAGGGCGGCAGGAACATGGACAGCACGCCGATGGTGAAGATAGTGGTGGTCATTGGCGCTTTGGCCGCCAGGCCTTCCATATCATCGATCTCCCGGCTCCAGACGATGTGCTCGATGGTGCCGGCGCAGAGGAACATCAGGCCCTTGGAGACAGCATGGAAGATAATCAGCAATATTGCCGCCGAGATTGACAGCGGCGTGTTGATTCCAGCACAGGCGATGATCAGGCCCAGGTTGGCGATGGTCGAGTAGGCGAGCACCCGCTTGCCGGTGGTCTGGCTGATCGCCAGCCCGGAGGCGGCCATGAAGGTGAAAGCGCCCACCAGGGCGACCATGATCCCTAACTTGGTGCCAGCGAAGGCTGGAGCTAACCGAACCACCAGATAGACGCCGGCCTTGACCATGGTGCTGGAGTGGAGCAGGGCGGAGACCGGAGTCGGCGCCACCATGGCTCCCAGCAGCCAGGTCTGGAACGGCATTTGAGCTGCCTTGATCATGCCGGTGAAGCACAACAGGGCTACAGGCAGCAACAACAAGGCCGGGGCGATGCCGCCGGAGATGATCTTGGCCACGGACAGCGAATCCGGGCCGACCTTCACAAACAGATAGATCATGGCCAGGATCAGGCCGGTGCCGCCGATGGAGTTCATCCACAGCGCCCGGGCTGCATTGTCGACTGCTTCCTTGTTCAGGTCATGGGCGATTAACTGGAAGCAGACCAGCGTCGTGACTTCCCAGAAGAAATATAGATAGATCAGGTTATTGGCAAAAACCAGTCCGTTCATGGCGCCCAGGAACAACACCAGCCAGAAGAAGAAGCGGGGCTGCCGCGACTTCTCGATCTTGTTGTGATGTTCGTGGTCGTACATGTAGCGAATCGCCCAGATACAGATCAGCGAGCCGACGATGGAGATCACCAGGGTCATCACGATGGCCAGGTGGTCAACCACAAAGGTCGGGTTGATCGCTTCCAGCGCTGCCTTGCCGCCCATCCCGAATTCGAAGTAGGCCAGCGGTACGATCTGGGTCAGGGCAAAGATCAGGACGAGCCAGTTCTTGAGCGAAATACCGGCGTAAATGTAGAATAACAGGATAAGATAATCTAGTACCGTGACCACCGTGTCCCAGAGCTGAGCATTGGCCGGTGTAAATGTCTGGGCGCCCTTCAGCAGGAACAGGATGGAGTTGATGATCAGAGCGATCGCGGTCACCACTACGATGAAGCCGCGGACATGGTACTGGCGCAAGATGTAAACCAGAATGGCGGCCACTACCGGGAGTAAGATCGCTACTGCCATCATCCAGTTGTAATCCATGTATTCTTCCCTCCCTTAAAACATTAATCTTCTCTGCCCACTCACAAACCTACGCTCTCGTTCCTCCCTCCGGTAGCTTATCTCCCTCTCCCGTCACCCCCCTGGTAATACTTGTCCATCCCCGCTTCAGCAGGAATGGTGTGTGCAGCATCAAGACCATAACGCGCCTGGAGCATAAAAAAAGAGATACTCCTTTGTTAGAATTCTATTTCTGTTTATTTTGCAAAATTCCTTCACGGGTGACGAAAAAAATCTCCCGCCTAAAAACCCGGGATCCCTGTCTGTCAAAATATTATCAGATTGTCACATACTCTTTGATCTGGTCGAAGCGGCGGGGGCCGATCCCGGAAACGCTGCGGAGGTCTTCGACGGTCTTGAAGCTACCATGACTGGTGCGATAGTCGACGATCCGCTTGGCTAACGTAGGGCCGATCCCCGGGAGCTTGGCGTCTAGCTCTTCAGCGGTGGCAGTGTTGATGTTGAGCTTGTCCCCCTGCTGGCTGGCCGCCCCTACTGTTGTTCCCGCCGGTGCGGGAGCAACTCCCTGAGAGCCGTTGGTGGCGCCGGCTGGAGTCTCACCCTGGCGCAGCACGTTGATCTTCTCCCCGTCAACCAGCTGCCGGGCTAGGTTCAGGGAGCCGATGTCCGCCTCCGGAAGCAATCCGGCCATATTTAGCGCATCGATCACCCGTGAGCTGGAAGGCAGGGTATACACTCTGGGTTTACTCACCGCCCCGGCAACCTGGACTGTAATCTGTCCGGCAGGAACACCAGTTGCCAGGCCTGCGCCCTGTCCTTCAGCGTTGGTAACTACCGGCGCCTTGGCGTCCTGAGACCTGTTCACCAGCCACTGACCGTACCGGGCACCCCCGGCAAACATCAGGGCTGCCGCCAGCAGCAGCATCAACAACTGTACTTTCCGGTCCCAGGGCCACACCCACGCTCATCCTTCCGGCCTACCGCTTTCGTGCGCCAACAGGCGCACCTTCATCTCAGTGCCGCCACACCCGTAGTTACCTGGCCCGTCACCACGCACCACCCGGTGGCAGGGAATGAACAGGGGCAGCGGGTTACCAGCCATAGCTTGACCGACTGCCCGGGCCGCAGCCCTGTTGCCACAGGTGGCGGCCACCTCCCCGTAAGAACGCGCCGCCCCCGGTTCGATGGCACGCACTGCCTGGTATACCTTTCGTTCCCAATCAGTAAAAAACCTTCCGTCAACAGGAAGATTTTCTATTTCTCTCAGAAATCCCCTGAAATATGCCAGCAAGGCCGTTGCCGCCCGCTGCGCCAGATCCGGCCCGGAATAAGTCTGCTCGTAATCCGTCCGGCCACCGCCAGCCTGGAGACAGGATGCCGCCCGGCGTTCAATGCTTGCCAGTTGACGGTGCAGCGCCTGCAACGCCTGGCCGGATTCGTGATATGGCCAGGCGCAGGCCAACAGGCCCTGACCGGTGGCCGCCAGCCCGGCCCAGCCCCAGGACGTCTCCACCGTGGTCGTCGCCAGCGTTTCTAAGGCAGTCCCTTTCACCAGCAATCCTCCCCCTACCTCTGAAGGCAATACCAAAGCGCCATGTAAGTCTATTTGACTACCAGGTTCACCAGCTTGCCCGGGACACAGACCGCCCGGACCAGTGACTTGCCCTGCAGCATCTCCTGCACCCGCTGCTTGGCGAGCACCACCTGCTCCATCTCCGCCTGGCCGATTCCTGCCGGGACATTCAGGCGATCGCGCACCCGCCCGTTTACCTGCACCACGATCTCCACCTCATCCACCACCAGGGCTGCCGGTTCATGCTCCGGCCACCGCTGCTGGTGCACGCTGCCGCTCTCGCCCAACAACTCCCACAGTTCCTCGGCCAGGTGCGGTGTGAACGGCGCCAGCAGCAGCACCAGGCTGACCAGGCTCTCCCGCAGCACCACCCGGCGGTGCTCATTGGCCGGGCGCCCGGATACCTGTTCCGTATAGTGGTAGGTGGCGTTCACCAGTTCCATGATGGCGCTAACCGCAGTATTGAAGTTAAAGCGGGCACTGATATCCTCGGTCACTTTCAGGATGGTGCGATGGGTCGCCAAACGCAACGCCCGCTCCTCAGGAGGCAGGTCTGCGGCGCCAGGCTTCATCCGCCCGGCCCCGGCAACCTCGGAGGCGGTACCCGCCACCAGTCGCCAGACCCGGTTGATAAACCGGTAGGCCCCCTCCACCCCCTGGTCGCTCCAGTCGAGGTCGCGCTCCGGGGGAGCGGCGAACAGGATGAACAGCCGGGCGGTGTCGGCGCCGTAGTGCTCGATGATCTCCTCGGGGCTGACCACGTTCCCCTTGGATTTGGACATCTTCGACCCATCCTTGAGCACCATCCCCTGGGTCAATAAATTGGTGAAGGGCTCATCGACCGGGACCAGGCCCAGGTCGTACAGCACCTTCATAAAGAAGCGGGAATACAGCAGGTGCAGGATGGCGTGTTCCACCCCGCCGATGTACTGGTCCACCGGCATCCAGCAGCCTACCTGATCACTGGCGAAAGCGTGCTCCTCGTCCCTCGGGCTGCAGTAGCGCAGGTAATACCAGGAGGAGCAGACGAACGTGTCCATGGTGTCGGTTTCCCGCCGGGCGGGGCCGCCGCACCGGGGACAGGCCGTGTTGAGGAACTCCTGTGCTTTCAATAGGGGTGATTCCCCTGTCGGTTCGAAGGCCACGTCCAGGGGCAGCATCACCGGCAGGTCGGCTTCCGGCACCGGCACGGTGCCGCAACGGTCGCAATAGATGATCGGAATGGGAGCACCCCAATAGCGCTGCCGGGAGATCAGCCAGTCCCGCAGCCGGTAATTGACCTGTTCCTGACCCTTGCCCTGCTTGGCCAGCAGCTCGATAATCCGCAGCTTGGCCACCTCGCAGTCCAGGCCGTCGAACTCCCCGGAATTGACCATCACTCCAGGATCAGCGCAGGCCTCAGTCATCACCCGTTCATCCAGGTTCCGCCCCAGCGGCTGGATCACCACCCGCACCGGCAGCCGGTACTTGCGGGCAAAATCCAGGTCGCGCTGGTCGTGGGCCGGCACGCCCATCACGGCGCCCGTGCCATACTCCAGCAGCACGTAGTTGGCCACCCAGATCGGGATCCGCTCCCCGGTCAGGGGATGAATGGCATAGGCTCCGGTGAAGACCCCCTCCTTCTCGGTCTCGGTAGAGGTTCTATCGATCTCGCTCTGAACCTTCACCCGGTCGACAAATGCCCGCAGGGCGCCATTCTCCGGCTGCCGCTCCAGCAGCCGCTCCACGAAAGGATGCTCCGGGGCCAGCACCATGTAGGTGACCCCGTAGATGGTATCCGGACGGGTGGTGAAAACCGGCAGCGGGGTCCCGTCCTCTGTCTGAAACCGCGCCTCCGCCCCGGTGCTCTTGCCGATCCAGTTCTCCTGCATGATGCGCACCTTTTCCGGCCAGCCCTGGAGTTTGTCCAGGTCTTGGAGCAGCCGGTCTGCATAGGCGGTGATCCGGAAGAACCACTGGCTCAGGTTCTTCTTGGTGACCAATGTATCGCAGCGCTCGCAACGGCCGCCCACCACCTGTTCATTGGCCAGCACCGTGGCGCAGGAGGGGCACCAGTTCACCGCAGCCTGTTTCCGGTAGGCCAGGCCCTGGTGATAGAGTTGCAGGAACAGCCACTCGGTCCAGCGGTAATAGCCAGGATGGCAGGTGGCCACCTCCCGTGACCAGTCATAGCTGACCCCCATGCTCTTCAACTGGCGCCGCATGTTGTTGATGTTATCCCGGGTCCACCGGGAGGGATGGATGCCGTGCTTAATGGCGGCATTCTCCGCCGGGAGGCCGAACGCATCCCAGCCCATCGGGTGCAGTACCGCCAGGCCCTGCATGGCGTGGTAGCGCGCCACTACGTCTCCGATGGCGTAATTGCGCACGTGGCCCATGTGCAGGTTGCCCGAGGGATAGGGAAACATTTCCAGGCAATAGAACTTCTGTCGGGACGGGTCCTCCTTCGCCTGGAAGGTATTGGCCTGCTCCCAGCGCTGTTGCCATTTCTTTTCGCTCTGTCGGAAATTGTACCTGCTGTCCACTGTTCTTCCTCCCTGTCCATATCAACAATGCGTCAAGTGCTCTTAGTATTCCGTGCCCCGCAACAGCTTCATTTTCCGCCAGTCCGGGTACAACCAAAAAACTCCCGCCCTTGCAAAGGGACGAGAGCCAAACTTTCCCGCTGTACCACCCGATTTGGCATATTAATTGGTGGAGCTGGTGGGAGTCGAACCCACGACCTCTTCCATGCCAAGGAAGCGCGCTCCCACTGCGCCACAGCCCCACGTGTTTGCCCACTTCAGATCAGTTAACGCCTGCCACGGTACAAGCTCTTCACCTGTACTGCTCCCGGGCGAGTTCAACCCCCGGTGGCCCCGGCTCGCACCCCGTTACGCCGGTTCTCTGAAGGCCTCCTGTGCAGGGTCTACTACTCCCGTTCCTTGCATTTATCCGAAGTATTTAACTCTCTTCTCATAGGCCAAAGCTAATTATATTGAATTCCACTGCCGCTGTCAACATGATGTTTGCAGAGAGATTTTATCCACCATCATCCTGATTCCAGTCTGCGTACAGCGAAAAGTCGCCCGGTCTTTGCCTGATTCAGACGATTACCCTGGCGTCTCCCCACAGGCGTTCGAGGTCATAGAACTGCCGGGTTTCTACATTGAATACGTGCACCACCACGTCACCACAGTCCAGCAATATCCAGCCGGACTCGGGCACTCCCTGCCGGCGCAGATAGGAACGTCCGGCCTGCTCCAGTTCATCCTGAACAGCCCGGGTAATGGCGGTGATCTGGGGAATATTGCGGCCACTGCAGATCACAAAATAGTCTGCCGCCGGAAACACCCCGGTCATATCCAATACCCGTACATCAGCGGCATTTTTAGCAGTAGCCGCTTCACCAGCCAGCAAGGCCAGTTCCCGGCCCTCGATCAAAATTACTCCCCCTCTCTGGAGTTCATCTCTTATCGAGAAAATAATTCCACGCCGCAATCGTCTGCGGGTGGATCAACTTGCCCCTTCTCAATATATAGCGGATGGAAAAAGCCAAAGATAACCGCAGGGCTTGGTCCAGATCGTCCTGCACAACTACCCGCAGTTTCTCGGCAATCGGGCAGGTCCGGCCCTCGGCGATCAGGTCGGCCAGGTAGATGGTCTTGGCCAGTTGATCCATGCCCGGGGCTGCTACGGTGTGCACCTCGATCGCCCGCAGCACGCTCAGGTTTTCTACTCCCAGCTCTGACCGGACAAGGGTGGCGCCCACGGGCCCATGCAACAGCACTGGAACCTGGCGCTCGATCTCATAGCGAATCAAGCCCCGGGACTCGGCGATCTCGAGCAGTTCATCTGCAGCCAGGTCGCGGGCATAATCATGCAGCAACCCTGCCGCCTCCGCCTCCTGGCAAGAACCACCATGCATCTTGGCGAGTTCGACAGCGCTGGCAGCCACTGCCAGGACATGCTCATACCGTTCCGGTGTCATCCGCCTGCTGGCAGCATCCGTATATGGCAAACTGATCTTATTCATCTTCCCTCGAAAGCTATTGGCGCGGCTTGGCTTCGTTGACTGTCAGGATGCGCCCCTGAAAATCGGCGCCGTTGAGGGCCTCGATGATCTTTTCGGCATCCTCGTCGTTCACCTCCACAAAACCGAACCCCCGCGACCGGCCGGTTTCCCGTTCCACGATGATCCTGCTGTTGACCACACCGCCGTAGTTGCCGAAGAAGCTGTTGAGCTCATCGGCGTCCGTGCTCCACGGCAGATTGCCGACATATAAAGTACGTGTCAAATTCCCTTCACCCCTGTAATTTAATTCAAGTGTAGTATGCGGTGGTACAGATCCGAATATACCCCACCGCCTACACGTGAGGGCTACTGATAGAGCCTGCTTTTTATTATATAGGCCTCGACGGCTTCTGGTACCAGGTACTTGATGGAGGCGCTCCGCTTGATGCGGCCCCGGATGTCGCTGGAGGAGATGCTGAGCACGGGGATCTCCAGAACGGAGACTGCCCCGGAGAAATAATCCCCCAGCAAGGCATGGAGTTGACCCAGGTCATAACCGGGCCGGGTGGCGGCGATGAACCGGCACATGGCCAGCAACTCCTCAGGCTGCTTCCAGCCGAATATTTCCAGGATGGCGTCTGCTCCGGTGATAAAGAACAGCTCTGTTCCAGCGCCGTATAGATCGTGAAATGCCCGCACTGTATCCACCGCATAGGAGCAGCCACTCCGCTGGTATTCCAGGATCGATACCTCAAAAAACGGGTTGGTGGCGGTGGCCAATACAGCCATCAGATAGCGGCGCCAGAAATTGGATACGTCACCCGGACGCTTGTGGGGTGGGCGGCCGGACGGCACGAACACGACACTCTGCAGACCAAACCGCTCCCTGGCCGCCTCCGCCGTCACCAGGTGCCCGTAATGCACCGGGTCGAACGTTCCCCCCATGATCCCGACGCGCTGCCCGTTCATCTGCCCTGCACTCCGCCTTGCCACGATGATGGTTTCGACATGTTGTCTCCAAATAATTCCTCAGGATCCGGTCTCCCCGACTACCGGCCGGATCGCCACCGGCCTGGCATGGAACACCGCTGCATCTTTTAGCATACACAGGCACGGGCAAACAATCCGTAGATCGCTTCTGATTGTTGTTAATTCTAATTGTTGATGAAAAATTCCTGCCATAATTAAGAAACTTGGGGGGAAAATAAATAAAGAAAGGACTGATACCCACCCATGCAGCTAATCAAGCGCATTTTTCGCACCAAACCAATCGCCGAACCGCCGGATGAGGGCAAACACCAGGGCCTCAAACGGGTGCTTAATGGACGAGACCTGATCGCCATGGGTCTGGGCGCTATCATTGGAACCGGCATCTTCGTACTGAGCGGAGTGGCCGCCGCCCGCTACGCCGGACCCGGTGTGATCCTGTCTTTCGTGCTGAGCGGAGTCACCGCCGCCCTGGCCGCCCTGGTCTACGCCGAACTGACCGCCATGTTCCCGGCGGCCGGGAGCGCCTATACTTACACCTACACCGCCCTCGGCGAGATCATCGCCTGGCTGATCGGCTGGAACTTGGTGTTGGAATATACAGTAGCCTCTGCCGCGGTGGCCCTGGGCTGGAGCGGCTACATGCTCGACCTGCTGAAGCCGCTGGGTGTCAGGCTCCCCACCCTGCTGACCGCCTCTCCCTTTAACGGGGGAGCAATTAACCTGCTGCCAGTGCTGATCATTGCCGTGATCGCCTATGCTGTCACCGCTGGCACCAAGGAAAGCAACCGGGTAAACAAGATCGTGGTGATCATGAAACTGGCTGCCATCGCCCTGTTTCTGGCCCTGGGCTGCTCCCGTTTCAATATTGCCAACTGGCGCCCTTTCCTGCCTTTCGGAGTGACCGGGATCTTCCGGGGCGCCAGCATCATCTTCTTCGCCTATATTGGATTTGATGCCGTGGCCACCGCCGCCGAGGAGGTGCGCGACCCCAAACGCGATCTCCCGGTGGGCATCATCGGCGCCCTGTCGATCTCCACTATCCTCTACCTGGCGGTAGCTGTGGTACTGACCGGAATGGTGCGGTACAACCTCCTGGGCACCTCGTCCCCGGTCACCACCGCCCTGATCCTGCGCGGGCTGCCCTGGGCCGCCGCCCTAGTCTCAGTAGGTGCCCTGGCCGGCCTCACCAGTGTTTTGTTGGTGAGCTTCTTCGCCCAGAGCCGCATTCTCTTCGCCATGTCCCGGGACGGGCTGCTGCCGCCGATCTTCTCCCGGCTGCACCCGCGCTGGCAGACGCCGGTCTTCAGCGTGTTAGCGGTCAGCATCGTGGCCGCCCTCCTGAGCAGCCTGCTGCCCATCTACCTGATCGCCGAATTGGCCAACATCGGTACACTGTCGGCCTTTGCCATGGTCTCCATCGGGGTGATCGTGCTGCGCCGCACACGGCCGGATCAGCCACGGCCGTTCAGGGTTCCCCTGGTGCCGTACCTGCCGCTGCTCAGTTTCGCGGCCTCCGTCTATCTGATGATCAATCTGCCGGTGCTCACCTGGTACCGTTTCCTGGCCTGGCTGGTGTTAGGGCTGGTGATCTATTTCACCTACAGCATCAAGCACAGCCGGGCAGCCCATACTACCTTCTTCAATGTCGGCATGCGGACGATCCCCCAGCCCGCCTTCAAGCGCCAACCAAAGTCACCTCAAAAAAACTGAGGGCCCCAGTTTAGCCAGGACCCTCTAACGAATCATTAGATATTCGAACGAAATCATTCGCGGATAATATTTTTGTCCTTCAGGATCACGTCGTGCGCCCCGCCTTCGATGATGCTGGTCGATGAGACCAGGGTCAATCTGGCCTGGCTGCTAAGCTCGGTGAGGGATCTGGCGCCGCAGTTGCACATCGTCGACCTGATCTTTTCCAGGGTAATCTCCAGGCTGTCTTTCAACCGGCCGGCATAAGGCACATAGGAGTCGACCCCCTCCTCGAACTCCAGCCCCTCACCGCTGCCAAAATCGTATCGCTGCCAGTTGCGCGCCCGGTTCGATCCCTCTCCCCAATATTCCTTGACGAAGTTGTTGCCAATCCGCAATTTCAGGGTGGGGCTCTCGTCAAACCTGGCGAAGTACCGGCCCATCATCACAAAGTTCGCTCCCATGGCCAGGGCCAGCGTGATGTGATAATCCTGCACAATACCGCCGTCCGAACAGATGGGGATGTAGATGCCGGTCTTGGCAAAATATTCGTCCCTGGCTGCCGCCACTTCGATCAGGGCGGTGGCCTGGCCCCTGCCGATCCCCTTCTGCTCCCTCGTGATACAGATCGAGCCCCCTCCGATGCCCACCTTGATGAAGTCGGCGCCCGACTCCACTAGATACATGAAGCCTTCCCGGTCGACAACGTTCCCGGCGCCGATCTTGACGGCATCACCGTAGCGATCCCTGATCCAGGTAAGAGTCTGGCGCTGCCACTCGGTATAGCCATCGGAAGAATCGATACAAAGGATATCCGCTCCGGCCGCTACCAGGACGGGCACCCTCTCCTGATAGTCTCTGGAATTGATCCCGGCGCCGGCCATCAGGCTCTTGTTTTTATCCAACAATTCATCGGGATTTTCTTTATGATAGTCATAATCTTTCCTGAACACGAAATACAGGAGGTTCTGCTGGTCATCGACGATGGGCAAACAGTTCAGCTTGTGTTCCCAGATGATGTCGTTGGCTTCGGCCAGACTGACATCGTTTTGACCGTAGATGAGCGAGGAAAACGGAGTCATGGTATCCTTGACTTTCTGGTCCAACGAGCATCTGCTCAGCCGGTAATCCCTGCTCGTGACAATGCCCAGCAGCTTGCCCGTGGGCGAACCGTCCTCGGTCACGGCGGTGGTGGAATGCCCGGTCTTGGCCTTGATGGCCAGGATATCCCTCAGGGTATCATCCGGCTTCAGGTTGGCGTCGCTGACCACAAAACCGGCT
>Ga0187886_1000944_pt1 | contig 29540 bp, 30 predicted proteins | sample June2016WEW_20_1_FD_133001 | JGI IMG/M metagenome (GOLD analysis project Ga0187886, IMG submission 133001) | Peatland microbial communities from SPRUCE experiment site at the Marcell Experimental Forest, Minnesota, USA - June2016WEW_20_150 | ecosystem: Environmental > Terrestrial > Soil >...
GCAACCTGCACCTGTAGCAAGGACATGTAGCGGAGAGAGGCTTGAGGCCCTGACGTCCAGCAGCGTCTGGCACGAATCACCTCTTCCCTACAAAGTCAGGATAACGAGCCTCCCGCAAACAGATGAGAACTTGGCATGGTATACTATCTTTGTCCGAGGTGCGGTTTCTCCGTTGAAAAGCGTCCTGAGGAGTCTTGGCAAGAGGGAGACCGGTGCCCGCGATGTTACACTCCAATGAAGCTCATTAGTGAAAAGTCGCCCCGCGACAAGCCTGATAGACTCGTGGGATCGTCAAAGCGTGCCAGACGGAGACCTCAAGCATAGCTCACAAAGTCATGTTCTACTTCGCGCTAAGGTCAGAGTCAAGCATTCCCAGCAGAGCACCTGATTCACGGTTTCAGCCTCGAAGATGTGGCTACATGATGGACACATGCGTTTCATCAGCAAATCTCCAGCCAAGGGATCGGCGGGGGGGTCGGAACATGAGTCGTTGAAATGTAAAAGGTGTGCCGTGCCAGAATACAGAAGATACACGCTCATTTTCTAGTGATCACACTCAGGGGTCACCAGGTCACTAGTTCGTCAGGCGTCGGTGGCTCTATGGGAATCTCGATCTCGAGAGGAACTCGCTAACCATCCGCTCGAGCAACACCTTGATGTCACGGTACGCGTCGACTGGATTCTCTGCCGGCACGAGGTCTCTCTCGAGCGACGACGTAAATAATTAGAGTTTTCTCCACATAGAGTGACACTAATGCATCAAGTGGTGCAAACACAGGCAGTGAGTTCCAATCGGGGACTATTCTGGCTGCTCTTAGCCGGTGTCCGGCCTTCTCAAGATCTCTAGCGCTCTCCAGCGGGTTAGTTGCGTAGAGCTAATCAATGCCTAACTACATAGCATCTCTGCCAAGGCTAGGGCTGAATTCCTTGTCCCGCGCCAGAGAAGCCGGGAGCAGAGACCGGCGACGACTCGCTGCGATAATGTTCACCGACATGGTCGGCTACACCGCTCTTGGGCAAAGGAACGAGTCGCTCTCGCTTGCCTTGGTCGAAGAACAAAGGAAACTGATCAGACCGATCCTAAGCAGACATAGCGGGAAAGAAATCAAAACTATGGGGGACGCCTTCCTTGTTGAGTTCCCTAGCGCGCTCGATGCGGTGAGGTGTGCGTATGACATTCAGAGAGCAACAAGAGAGTTCAACATCTCTCTACCTGATGAAAAGAGGATACACCTCAGGGTAGGCGTTCATCTTGGCGATGTGGTGGAATCCCGCGGCGATATTTCGGGTGATGCTGTTAATGTGGCATCAAGGATAGAATCCCTTGCTGAGGATGGAGGCGTCTGCGTCACATGTCAGGTCTATGATCACATCCAAAACAAGTTCGAACTCAAACTGGCGAGTCTCGGGGTCAAGCCTCTGAAGAACGTGAGCATGCCGATAGAAGTGTACAGGATGGTGATGCCGTGGGAGGAAGAGAAGGCAATTCCATCGGCGCTGCTCGACAGAAGAAGAATAGCCGTTCTACCTTTCACGAATATCAGTCCCGACCCAGCCGATGAGTACTTCGCTGACGGGATGACGGAAGAGCTGATTTCGACGATGTCGAGGATCAGTGGCATGAAGGTCATCGCCAGAACGTCGATCATGGGCTACAAGGGAGGGCACAAGAAAGTTGACGAAGTGGCAAGGGAACTTGGAGTCGGCACGGTACTTGAGGGCAGCGTCAGGAAGGCCGGGAATAGGATACGTATCACCGTGCAACTGATAGATTCTGAAACGAGCGAGCACATGTGGGCTGAAAGCTACGATAGGGAACTAGAGGATGTGTTCGCTGTTCAGAGTGATATCTCGAAGACTGTGGCTGAGGCGCTCAAGGTCAGACTTTTACCGATAGAGAAAGAACGCGTAGAAAAAGTGCCAACAAAGAATGTGCAAGCTTACGAACTATATCTGAAAGGCCTCGAGACCGCGCCATGGTTCGAGGCTGGCTACCCAAAGGAGAATATCGAAAGGTCAAGGGACTACTTCGAACGCGCAGTTCAGCTGGACCCTTACTTTGCACTTGCCTACGCTGGACTCGAGGACTGCTACATGCATGACTACCGGTACAGGGCATTTGATGAAAGGGCCCCGAAAGCCGAAAACGCTGCTCATAAAGCCCTAGAGATCGATCCCGATCTAGCTGAAGCTCACATTGCCTTGGGTGACGCCCTGTGGCACAGGTATGATTTTCAAGGATGCGAGAAAGAATGGAAACGGGCAATTGAACTCAAACCCAACTCTGCCCTAGCCCACGAGTACTATGGGGCTGGGCTGTGTATGATATTCGGCAAATTCGAGGAAGCTGAGACTGAATTAAGAAAGGCAAGAGAGCTCGACCCCCTTTCATCCTCGATACGATCCTGGTTTCAATCCCTCTTGTACAATAGTCACCAGTATGATCGGGCATTGGAAGAAATTGCCGAGGAAATGAAACTCCATGATAGTCCGGGCTTACATAATGCGCTTGCAGGGATCTATCTTGTAAAGGGCGACTACGATAACGCTCTGATTGAATCAGAGAAAGCAATGGCAACTGTATCGCCTGACGATAGACCATTCTTCATATCCACTCTCGCTTGCATTTACGCCAAGACAGGTAGGAAAGAAGAAGCGGTCAAGATACTCAACGATTTAGAGGAGCTTTGCAAACAACGCCACTATGCTACGTACTACGATGCCTTTGCTCCCGTCTACTACTGCCTAGGCGATTACGATGGACTATTTCGAACGATTCAGAACGCCTATGACGAACATTCCGGGGACTTCCTGTTTTCGTTGATCGACCCGCTTTACGATAGTCTTCGCACCGACCCAAGGTTTATCGCGTTGTTGAAGAGAGTGGGACTTCAGAAATAGTCAAGTCTTTGAAAACATCGTGAGTTGCAAGATGCGACCGCCATTGACCCGTCGCGCATGGCAGAACGGTTCAGACACGGCAAGTCATTCTAGGACTCGAAAGCACATGTTAGGCAAGTCACTGCGACCGGCAGAAGGTTCGATGTCCGAAGCGGTCGGGTACGCATGCTCCTGGGCGCTAAGATTCAGGTCCTTGAGAACATAACCTGCCTATCTCGAGATGGCTACGGCGTGCCGGCAGGCCGCTATTGACGACGCTTCTTAGCGACGACGACTACGGTTCCTATGCAACCAATCAGGCCTATGGCTACGAGCCAAGGTGAAACCAATGCGAAGGTGTTCACTGGTTGGACGCAACCGCCGACCGCAGCGCAGCAGGGACCGGCAACATCGAAGTCGGCCGAACCGATTCCTCTGGTCACCCCTCCAGTGGAGAGCGTGACGATGACGGTGTAGTGACCCCCGCAGGTCGCGGACTCGCTGACCACGAAACTGCAGGTCCCCGTCTGAGTGGAGCATTCTGAGTTGGCTATGAGTCCACCTGGATCTGATGACAGGACGAGGGTCTCGAGGCCGTCAAGTGGTGACACGGCGGCGATGCTTATTCCACCGCCAACGACGTCCGTTAGGATGGGTATGTTCGAAATAGTGACGGTCTCTCCCGGACAGGCTGCTTGGAGGTCCAGAGTGATACGAAAGGCAAATACTTGGGCGAAGACTGGTGAAAGGCCCGCCAACGCGACTAGGACTACGAGCAACACCATCGAGATCATCTTGTAACCAGCCAACCCCATCACCTCACATTCTGGAATCTACAGTCTGGGCATTATAATACGCTTGCGAGACTGGCGCTTCACACAAGAAATGGCGGCGCCCTATAAGACACGAGCAGTACTCACGTCCAAACTGGATGAGGTTGTTTCAGCGAACACCCTCACTCCTATCTTGCTAGTCCCCGTCTTTCATTATAGTTCACGTCAAGAACCGTCGTCGGCATGAACGACCTTCTGTTCCGACACCCCGGCTTGGAGATTCTCCGACTGGTCGAGGTCAAGACCGCAAAGAGGATACGGGAGGTCTTCAAGATCCAAGCGGCTCTCTACTTCCCCCTTTCAGGCGCCGACGAAGCTGCTGTCTCTAACGGCGTGGCAGAAGAACTCTTGACACTTGCTTTCATTGAGCGAACTCAGACACAAGCGAAGGTAACGTCACAGCTGCTCTCTACTGACCCATTAGGAGCTCTAAAGACCTACACACCGCATGAGGATGCATGCTACACGTGCGGCAACAAGACCTGTCCGTTTCTGCAAGACCGCGGCGGCTCTCCGACAAAGAAAGAGGGCGGACGAACATGACAATTCTGGACGACTACTTCCGTTCATCACGTTCTGCTAGCAGCGACAATGGCGTTCACATTCACATTACTGTGAATGTCGCGTCTGAGAGCAGGAGGCAGCTCTGCGCCTTCAAGTTGGACAACTTGGAGAAAGTGATCAGAGAACTGCGTGTTCACAGAAGACGCGCTTCTGTTGACTCAATCTATTACGACTCACTACTACTCGGTATCGTGGAGTCCAGGGACGAACTCGCGGTTCTCTTGAGGCTTGCAGAGCGCAAAGGGCTGATCCAACAGGGTCCCGACAGCACTTGGAGGACAACTAGACCATGTTTCGGAGGCAAGATGAGAGAACCAGACGACAGCGCAATAAACTGCGATTTACTTAGTGGGAAGTGAACCTTCTTGAAACATCAGGAGACCGTTAAAAAAAACATCGCATGTTTGTAATACAAAATACACGCACAAGTATATACCGCGTAATTAGAACGAGGGCTGTGGCACATGCCGGAATGAAATACAAAGTAGCACATGTCGGGATTCCAGTCTGTGGATCCACTAATCGTCCAATATGTCGACCGGAGCTCTGAACCTTGCCTTTCAAGATATGTCCACGTTGTCTCAAGCCACTGGCTCCCGTCAATGGAAAGATCAGTATTTGTGACAAATGCAGGGAAGAGTTGATGCGCGGCTTTGAGACCGGGCCGAAACGGGGCGGCACCCAAGAATGAATCGCAGGCCAAAGTCACTTATGCTCTATTTGAGGACAAAGTAAGAAAGTGAAGTTATGAGCCGCAAATATTCAGTGATAATTGAGGCAGCCAAGAAGGTTCTCAGCGAGTACACGTTTCCGCTCACTGTGCGTCAGATCTACTATCGGTTGGTTGCGAACGGTACGATTCCGAACACGCGATCCAGCTATAATGGTTTTGACAAGTGGCTGGTCAAGGCCCGCGAATGCGGAGATATTGACGATACCAAGATTGAGGATAGGACTAGGAGCATCATAACCTGGGGTGAAGTCTACGACTCGCCGGAGGATTTCATTAGAAACGCAGAGTATTGGTTTCGCAATCTTGGAAGCAATTATCAGGCGGACTTGTGGGCGAGCCAGGATGTCTATGTTGAGTGTTGGGTTGAGAAGGATGCGCTCAGCCAGGTGATTGCGAGACCAGCTAGGCAGTTCGCGGTTACGGTTTGCCCTGCTAAAGGCTACGGATCATATACGTACATCAAACGTGATGGGGTCGATAAGAGGCTGTCAGAAATAAGCCAATAATCCTCCTATACTTCGGAGACCACGACCCCAGCGGCCTCCAGATGACTGAGAATCTTCAGAAACGCTTCAGCAAGTACGGTAGGAAGCACGGTCTACACATCCAAGTCAAGCGGATAGCCCTGACCATGCAGCAGGTTAGGAAGTACAAGCTGCCTCCAAATGTAACGAAGCGGAAGGATACACGCAGCCCGAAGTATGTGGCAAAGTACGGAGACAGGTGTTGGGAGGTTGACGCTATTCCGCCTGAGGAATTACAGAGACTAGTCACGCAAGCCATTGAGGAACATATTGACGGCGGCACATGGAATGCGGATTTGCAACGGGAGATAAGGGATAAGGCAGATCTTGAGGCGCGGTTCAGGAACGCACAGGTGAACATCTAGGCCCCTCCTGGCCTGTAACTAGCATGTACTAGTACCCCCCAAAGTGGCCCTACCCAGCAGAATCGTTCGTCCGGACGGCCAAAATCAGCTATTTTCTTAGCAGGGGTGAATGCCATGAGGAAGATTCGTTATGGGGTTGTGGTACACCTGGGCAAAGGAAGCATGGCGCTTCTCACGATCCTTGGGCTCGTTCTCCTGTCCCTAGTCTCGCCCGCGGTCGTGGTCCGGATCCTTGAGAACCTCCGTGAAATCGCCAAGGCCTTCGGTCTGCCATAAGGAATCGAACCGGCTAGGCTCCGTGTTGTTGCGGCACCTAGCTTCCCTCTATCTTTCCTGTTTCGTCGTGTGAGCGTGTTGCGACATTGGCTCCGCTGGCTCCTCGTACCGCTCAAGAAGTGGAAGAAGTGACTGCGAAAATCAAAAATAGCGAGTTGGTCATTCTCCTAAGCAACGGCGAGTTCTGAGTTGGGCACTTGATGACAGGCAAGTTTGAAATTACGAAAGACCGTGCTGGTAGGTTCAGATGGCGGCTGAAAGCGTCAAATGGCGAAATCATACTAACTGGCCAGTCATACGAGTCAAAGGAAGGCACTAAACGTGGAATCGAATCAGTCAAGAGCAATACGCCCAAGGCGCCAGTAGAGGACAGAATATTGGAGATCGACCTGTCTAGTGTCAAGGAAGGAACGCCCCGGACTTTCCCGAGCGGATCCTCAGTCTATCCCGAGTTCCTTGTTTCCGAGAAGGAAGGAAAGTTCAGCATCTATCCCATTCGCAAGAAGCAATGAGGCTTGTGGCGTATGACTGCGATTCCAAGTATAACTGCTTTGGCCAAACTAGGGGTGAAACTCGGGTGGGTGAAGGAGATAGCAAAAGCTTTCACACTAGCCGAGAAAAAGGAAGGTCCCAAGAAAGTAATACATCCTTAATGCGTTTCACTGATTTGGGACCTTTTCTTTCACGTTCATTTTCCGTGACCGAATGTTCTGTTCAACTCGCTATACAGAGATAAGACATCGATTTTATACCTATAGAGCGAACGTTGAACGATGGGAGAGATGGTTACGTCTGACAAAATGACTGCTATCGTCTGCTATGCGCCAAGAGATTACCGCTTGGAAGAAATCCCCACTCCAAAGGTTGGCAGAGAAGAGGTTTTGGTAAAGGTTGGAGCTTGCGGAATATGCGCCTCGGATGTGAAGTGTTATCATGGTGCACCTCGAATCTGGGGGGACGAGAGTCAACCACGCTTCGTTAAGCCTCCAGTAGTTCCTGGGCACGAGTTCATAGGAGAAGTTGTTGAGATTGGCCCTGAAGCGAAGGCGAAGTACGGTCTCGAGGTCGGCGACAAAGCTATCGCGGAGCAGATTCTCCCCTGTTGGAATTGCAGATTTTGCAACACTGGCCATTACTGGATGTGCCAAGTCCATAACATATTCGGTTTTCAGGGAGGCATTGATGACGGCGGCTTCGCAGAGTACGTAAAGTTTCCAAAAGGCTCGCTTGTTCACAAGGTTCCTCGCGAAATCAGTTACGATATTGCTGCGATGATTGAGCCTCTAGCTTGTGCAATGCATGCCGTCGATAGAGCAGACCCCAAGTTGGATGATGTGATGGTTATCGCAGGAATGGGTCCTATAGGGCTCTGCATGCTGCAGGTGGCGAAGCTGAGACACCCGAAGTTACTGATTGGCTTAGATGCGAAGGAAGAGAGATTGAAAGCGGCGAGAATGCTGGGTGCGGACCTGACTGTAAACGTCGCAGAACAAGATCCCGTTCCAGAAGTGATGAAATTGACTGACAGCTACGGCTGTGACGTTTACCTTGAAGCCACTGGCAACCCGGATGCTGTCGTTCAAGGATTACGCATGATCAGGAAGCTAGGGAGATTTGTCGAATTCAGCGTTTTGAGAGAACCTGTCCTAGCCGATTGGAGCATAATTGGAGATGTCAAGGAACTGGATTTGCTTGGATCCCACTTAAGTCCGTATACATATCCACGTGCCATACGCTACTTGAATGAAGGAATTGTGAAAGTCGACCAGATTGTCACGCACAAGTTTCCATTGAAAGAGTTCCACAAAGCCCTTGAGTACTCATCAAAAACCCTAGAGGGAGCCATCAAAGTCTTAGCAATTCCTTAGTTGTACGTATATTTGTTGGTGATAGGACAGAGTTTCTCGGTAGGAAGCATAAGGTTGCCTGCATAGAGCGGACATAAATCCAGTGAACAACAAGTGCACTTGTATGAGTACGTTTCTTTGAAGTGAGACCTTTGGTTGTGGACATAATTGCGATGGGGGAGATTCTTGTTGATTTCATTCCGGTCGTGCCAGGTGAATACGTTGAGGTGCCTGCGTTCGAGAAGTGCTTCAGCGGGGCACCGTTCAACTACGCCGTGGCCGCGGCCAGGCTCGGCGCTAAGGTTGGGGCTTTGACAGCGGTTGGAACGGATCCTTTCGGCGAGTTCCTGCTAGAGACCTTGAGCATAAACAACGTCGATACGAGTCAGGTGAAGGTTAGGAAGGCACGAACAACACTTTCCTTTGTCGTTTCCGAACCTTCGACCAGAACCGATCGGATCTAGGCTAATGAGGAAGATTTCAGCGCCTCTGCTCAATGTGACTGACAAATCTGATGTTGAGGAGGCGTCAAAACAACTCATCAAGTATGGAGTAAAGAATCTAGTCGTAAAACTAGGCAACAAGGGCTCGATGGCAATAAGCGATCATGGACGCGTATTCGCCCCCGCTTATGATGTGGAAGAAGTGGACGCTACTAGGGAGGCGATTCCTTTGATGCAGCGGTTCTTCGTCAATACCTAAGAAAGAAGACAATAACCGCTTCCCCTTCCTTCGCCAATGCAGTAGGTGCCATAAAAGTATCGAGGCTTGGCCCCATGGAAGGCCCAAGGAATCTGTCGGAAGTCACAGCTTTCATGAAAGAAAAAAGAGTGAAAATGCCGCATACGCTTCCCCCAAACACCCTGCACTGGTTCCGAGTCGAAAAGAGAGAAACTGAGGTCTCCGAGTTTTCCACTGAGTATTGAATAGAAGGACTTTTTCACTCACCGTAGTTCGATTCGATTACACTTTGATTCATGGGTCTTCATGAGGATTCTTGGTATTCAAACCGAAAAATAGATTTGGAAGTAGTCGTCGCAATTCATGTATTCAGCTCTATCACGCAAGCTGTATGAGCAGGCAATTCAAACGTGAAAGACGAGCCCGTATACTTCAAATCCTGTTCTATCAACTTGACCTCATTTGGTTTGTTAAAGTAGTTCTTGGAAGCTATACTCTCCCCCCACAGAAGTGTGGCTGCGCTCGCTGAAGGAGTGAACCCGGACACCTTTGTCTCACATTCGAATGCTTCATCTGGGCTTCGGTTTACCAAGTGAAGATACACTGTGCGGCCATCCTTTGACATCGTAGCCGTCCCATCCACGTATGGCACATTTTCTAGGTTCAGCATTTTCGACTCATAGGTCTTTGTCTTAACGGAGCACGGGATCACCGTTTCACCCGTCCTTGGCACGTTGAGAAGGTAAGCCAAGTATTGCGGGTTTACGTACATGGAGCCGTCGTCTCGAGTATGAATGAGTGGAAGTACGTTAACTAGCTGCGCAAAGCATGCCAAGGTGATGATGTTGCTGAGCCTATGAAAAACATTGAACATGAGAGCGGTAAAAAGACCCTCCGCGAGTCCCGTAACCTGCTCGAGCCACGGAGGCTGAGCTTCAGGATACCACACGTTCCATTCATCCACAGCTAGCCTAATGGGGTTTATTATTTTTCCATCTGCCTTTGCCCTCTGAACTGTGTCATAGGCCCTCTTCAAGATTCTTTCGTACAGTATAGGTGTAGCCATAAGATCAAGATATGAACGCTGACTGGCATAGAAATGAATTGACAAATAATCGAACCATTGACCCGAGTACTTGATTACGTCATAATTCCAGTCATCATTGTCGCAGCCCACGGCGATCAGCTTGATACTTGGATCTACTCGCTTCATGAGCTTCGCGAACTCATAAGCCCTCTTCGCATATTCTCTTCCATCCCTGCAATGGCCTATCTGCCAGTCTCCGTAAAGCTCGTTACCCAGTCCCCAGTATTTCACACCATAAGGTTGAAAGGAGCCGTTCCTCGCACGAAGCTCAGAGTAATGCGTCTTCCACCTAGAATTGCAGTACTCAACCCACCCAGCAGCCTCTTCCGCCGAACCAGAGCCCGCGTTGACGCAAATGTATGGCTTGGTGCCAACTAGCCTGCACCATTCCATAAATTCGTCGGTTCCGAATGCGTTGGATTCTTCCATTTGCCAAGCAAGATCAAAGCGTCTTGGCCTTTGGTCTCTAGGTCCTACTCCATCCTCCCAGTGATATCCTGAGGCAAAGTTTCCTCCGGGCCATCTAACTATTGGAGGTTCTATTTGTTTGACGGCTTCTAATACACCGCACCTAGAGCCTTTGAGATTGGATATTGGAGAATCCTCACCCGCCCAGATGCCTCCATATATGCATCTTCCGAGATGCTCGATAAAATGTCCGTATATTTTCGGATCCAGTATTCCACTCGTTCTTCCCGCATCAATTGTTATAACGGCACTCATAATACCTGCTCACAGAGCCTAGATGCGCTGCTCGACATACGCTATTGCGTCTATCTCGACCAGGCCTCCTTCTACAACGAACGTCGTAGCAATCGTTGTCCTAGCTGGGTGATCCTTTCTAAAATATGTCGAGTAGACTTCATTCATAGCTTTGAAGTCTTGGGGTTCCTTCAGAAAGACGCGCACCTGCACGACTTGATCTAGATTCGCGCCTGATGCTTCAAGAATATTCCTGATATTCTCCAAGGTCTGCTTCGTCTGCTCTTTTATACCTCCCTTTACAAGCCTGTTCGTCTTTGGGTCTAGGCCTCCCTGGCCGGCTACGAATACAAAGTTCGCTGCTTTCGCAGCCTGTGAAAACGGTCCAACAGGGTTTGGCGCTCTTGGCGTTCTAACAATTCGTCTTACCATACCTTATCCACCGGTTCAAGGCTTACTTCATCTACTCATATAGACAGTACTAGGACTAGAATTCTTCGCTCGAAAGCGGGAGTATCTATTCCGTCAGGGTACTCCACACCCCCTATGACTTGTGGAATACTGCTACTTTCTCTTGCGGAAGAGCAAATACTTCATTTTCCATCAGCAAAGTAAAGGGTGCAACGCCTCGAGGAGGAGAATACCAGTTCAGAAATGGTCAGCGAAGCGAGAAAAACCATGAGAGAGATTCAGCCGCTGAAAACACAGTCATTCACAGCGTGCTTCGGGACGGGCGGACTTGACACTGTTTGATGTGATGTGGTGACCCAATCGGGAATTATGGGCCTGTTTACAGGTCGACAGGGTAACTGGTCAGCCGTTCAGCTCTGCCTTGCGTAATCAAATAATCGTGTTCGATCCTCAACCCTCCCACTTCAGGAATGTATACCCCAGGCTCCAGTGTGCACACCATTCCGTCCGTCAACACTTCATCAGACGCTGGGATGAAGAAAGGAGGTTCTTGATCGTCGAGACCTATTCCGTGTCCCGCGTGATGGGGAAAACGATCACCTAAACCGGCAGTGGCAATTACATCAAAAACCGCTTTATAGACTTCACGCCCACTCGTTTCAGGCCTCAGTTTCTCTTCCCCAGCAGCCATAGCTCTCTTCAGCAGCTCAAGGACCTGCATTTGGGTTGCAGTCGGCCGGCCTCCAACCACAAACGTGCGACATGTGTCTGACCAGTAGCCTCTTGTCGTCAGCCACAAATCTAGTATGAATGTCTCGCCATTATTCAGGCAGCGAGATGTAGGTGGTCCGCCCATCGCTAAGCTTCTCTCGCCAGAAACAAAGTCCCCAGCGAAGAATTGGTACGAACCGACTTTCTTAATTAATACCTGCTGGACGATCCCATAGACTTCAATCTCCGATCTGCCCTGTATTGACGCAGATTTGGCAATGGAGTATGCGAAATCGCTCAGATCGCAACTCTCACGGATTGCAATGAGTTCATCTGGATCTTTAGTCGCACGCATTCGCAATATGCTCTTCGAAAGGTCATAGAACTCCACCGGACTTGACTGCCTAAGGGCCCGGAGTGAAGTATGAGAAATGTTCCATGATTCAACGCCGACTCTATAGATGCGTGAACCTCTCTTAGACAGCAGTTTCTTCAACTGTTTGGCGACGAAGTCCGGATAAGCGATGATATGCTGCCTCAAGTCATAGTTCACGTACGTCACCACGTCCCCATCGAAGTTATCTCCAGCAATCTTTGCATCTCTCTGGGAGACCAGCAGAGCCGTTTTGTCGTCTCTGAAGACTAACAGAAAGGTCGGAAGACATGCAGAGTATACAAGCGACAGAACGGGCATCGTAGGAATGCCCGTAAAGTAGTACACATTCTTAGGGTCGGAAATTATCGAGAGATCCAAGTCCTGTTTTCGCATCAGATCCTGCAATCGTTGGAGACGTCCGACAGTGCCCTTGCCTCGATTCAATCTGCGTCCACGGGTCCTAGTTAGTCTCAGGACCCAACGTGGACGTGTTCATCCCTAAAAGCAGTATGCATAGCGTCGACCCTCTCTCAAAGAGCCTTAGGAAACAAGATACAACTATTGTCCTAGTCTCCTCGAAAAGCGCGAATAACATTGTCGGCAAAGAGTTGCAACGGCTTTGTTTCCCAGACATCCAAGAAATGCAATATGAAATACGTTACGCCCGCATCGACGTATTGCTTTACTTGTTCCAAGCACTGTTCGGGTGTGCCCATGATGTGTTTCCCTGCAACCTTGTCTTCCACTAGCACTCCATTTGACTTGAATTCGTGAATCCTATCGTTTAGCTCGCGTTCATCTTCGGCTATGAGGATGATGCCACTCCACGATTTCTGTATGTCATCGGGTTCTCTGCCTACATTCAAGCAGTGGCGCCTAAGAACGTTCGATTTATGTCTGTATTCATCAGGCGTCAGGCCGAAGAAATTGCACCCATCAGCAGCCTCGGCAACAACTCTTAGCGTGAGTTTCTCGCCTAACCCTGCGATCCAAATGGGCGGATACGGCTTCTGCACTGGTTTAGGGCTGCATATGGCGTCTTTCACCGCGTAGTACTTGCCGTCGAAGGTGGCCTTCTCCTCGGTCCACATCTTCTTGATGATCTCGATACCTTCTCTGAGTTGCTGTATTCGAACGGACGTCTTGGGAAAGGAGATACCGTACGCTGTGTACTCGGCTTCGTACCATCCTGCACCTATGCCGAACTCCAGACGACCATTGCTTATGACATCAAGCGTGGCAGCCATCTTTGCCATTACTTGTGGATATCTATACGAATTACAGAGGACCATGGTACCCAGCCTCACCCGTGTTGTCTGCGCACTCAACGCCGATAGCGTCGTCCAGCACTCCAAGACGGGCTCTGGAGTGGGGGCGGGCCACGAGTTGAAGTGGTCACACAGCCACACGGAATCAAAGCCCAGTTTTTCACATTCTAGAGCAACTTGTCTCACGGATGCATAATCTTTCACTGTATGCTGGGCCCGACACAAAATACTCCCAAACCTAATCACAGAGAATCCGCTCTTTGATGTCATGCTATGTTCACTGTTAAGACTTGTTCCTAAACGGCAGTGGAGGGAAGAGCGTAAAGTGCTCAAGAGCTCCGTCAAGGGGAAGAACTTAGGGTCAGTCGGAAGTGTGAGCTGTGAAGGTTAGAAACACCTGTCTAGAGGTCCTTTGACTTAATCCGCAGAATGACTTTGGCTCTGTCCAAAACAAAATCGCGCCAGCTCCCCATACTTCTAGTCGATTGCATATATACTTGGATGCTTCTATACGCAAGAATTAAATAACTAGACCTTGCCCCTAACCTTTCGATGCTTTTGAGTAACGATAAACATAAGATTACAAGACGCGAAGCTTTGAAGTATGGCGGGGCAGTCGCGGGCGTTGCTGTTCTCGCGGCGGCTGGATACGGAATCTACGAGGCAACGACCCCGGCTCCTACGACGCCTACCTCTCCAACCGCAATCACGTCTGCGTCCTCGGTGACATCTCCCCCTACGTCCTCGGTGACATCTCCCCCTAGGACATTATCCGTCTTAGCTCCTCCTTGGTTTAGCATGGATCCCGCAGTAATAGGAGAATTTCAGAAAGAAACAGGAATAAGTGTTGAAGGGACCGTGCTGGCATGGGACAAGATACACGAGAAGATTGTGACAGCCGCTACTGCACAGCAGGCATTTGCTGATGTATCAGAAGTAGACTCAACTTGGGTGGGCGAATTCGCTCAAGCGGGATGGTTTGACCCCCTAGATAACCGAATATCGCAAGAAATGAGTCAAGATATGCCGAGCATCGCATTGTATCAAGATAGTGGCAAAACGATTGCGATACCTTGGAACCTTGATTGCAGATTGTTGGAAATTAATGGTCTTAACTTTAGCAAGGCTGGACTCGCCAACAAGCCAGAAACATGGGACGACGTACGTAACCAATGTTTAACTGCAAAGAGTAAAGGCATCAACTACCCCTTGGCTATTGCATTGTCGGCAACTGCCGAAATCGGAAACGTATGGTACGCAATGTCTTTTTCCATGGCTGGCAAGAATGGTGACTTCTTTGACGCCCAGCTTAACCCCGTATGTAACAAACCAGATTCCGGACCACTTAGAGCACTGGAGTGGATAGTCAATGCTTTCCGTTCAGACAAACTCATAGATCCAGCTTGTCTAACCTACGATAGTGCTGGTATGGACCAACTCTTTCAAACCGGGACCTCCATGTTTGCCCTCGGAGGACCCTCTTCCTATTCTCTTGATAACAATCCTAAAACGTCAAAAATCGCAGGGCACGTGGACGTTGCCATAATGCCGGACACACATTACTCTAGTTTCTTTACAGAAGGAATAGGAATCCCCGTCTTTTCGCAAGACAAAGATGCCGCATGGGAATTCATCAACTGGTATGTATCTCCATCAATAGCCCATGACTTATTCACAAAAGGTGGTGGTGGCGCCCCGGCTCGCATGTCTGTATGGCAAAAGATAGCTAGCGAAGGAGCTGCGCCTCCAGAGATAGCGGACCAAATGAAATATGTGGGAATTTTCCAGAGGCCGAGATGGTTTACGGATTTCGTTACGTCCATGATTGACGCCTACTACAGCGCTACGACCGGAGAACGCACGCCTCAACAGGCGGTAGACTATCTCGCGGCGCAGATCAATAAGATTAAGGCGAAACAGCCCTGAAGGCGTTTTGAATCCTGAAGGTGTTGTGATTTCCGCTCGGCAAGAAAGTCTCTAGCCTAATTTTGTCCTATATTCTTGTCGGGCCAATCCTCGCCCTCGTCTCAATTGTAATTCTATACCCTATGATCACTACACTATGGTACAGTTTGCTGAGTTACAACCCCAGTCTTCCCGCCTACACCAAGTTCGTTGGATTAGCAAATTACGTAAACATTCTGTTCAGCGACTCTTTCTGGGGTGCGATCTGGCGTTCAGTCTATTTCACTGTTCTAGCTGTCACATTAGAGGTAGTGTGTGGTTTGGCAGTAGCCTTACTATTGAATGAAGAATTCAATGGTAGGGGACTCCTTAGGACTCTAGTAATCGCTCCTTGGGCACTCGCTCCAGTCGTATGTGGTCTAATGTGGAGGTGGATTCTTGACGCAAAGTGGGGCGCGCTTAACGGGCTTTTGTATCAATTAGGACTGATCTCTTCTTATGTAGTGTGGTTAGAATACCCCTTCGTGGTTTTGAACATCTCCATAATTATTCACGTGTGGGAGATGTCGCCTCTAGCTATAATATTGCTATTGGCTGGACTTCAATCCGTTCCCAACGACTTGTATGAAGCGGCTAAAGTTGATGGCGCATCTAGTTGGCGACGTTTCAGGCATCTAACCCTGCCTCTTTTAGAACCTACGTTGGCAATCGTCGTGATCATAGGATCAATCACAGCATTTCAGGTTTTTGACATACTGTATGTACTTGCGTTCCAGAACCCGGGCGTACGAACTGTTGCGTTCGAAACTTATTTCACAGCGTTCAGAAATCTTGACTTTGGAAGCGCGTCCGCCTTGACTTACTTCATGACAGCGGTCCTAACGGTGCTCGCGTATTTGTACACAAGGCGAATCTACAAGGGTGATACGCATTGAAAGCTGTCAAAAGAATCAGATACAAAACGATTGGTTTGTACATTTCGGCCATGATAGTCTTTGTTTGGACTTTTGCTCCCATCATCTGGACACTTGTATCATCTATATCAACAAGATTGGAGTTGCTGAGCATTCCTCCTCACTGGATTCCGATGAAACCCACACTTGAAAATTACATGCAATTACTGATAACAGGATCTGTAGAAACTAGTTCTGGAACTGTTACGGGATCGGCAGTTTACTTCAAAAGAGCGATGGCGAACAGTCTGATAGTTGCGGGATCATCAACCGTCATTATTCTCATTCTATCGTCTCTTTCGGGATACGCTTTCGCTAGGCTCCGCTTCCCTGGGAAAAATCTTCTTTTCATCATTTTCATCTTCATTATAGCTGTACCTGTTTGGGCGTTCATAATTCCACTTTATTCGATGATGGCTCATTGGGGATTGTTGGATACCTATTCCTCCCTCATACTAGTCTATTCTTCGTGGACAGCGCCATTTTGTCTTTGGATAATGAGAAGCTATTATGAAAGCATACCTCTGGAAATCGAAGAATCCGCTATGACGGACGGTTGCAATCGGTTTCAGGTACTTCGTAGAATTGTTCTCCCTCTTTCGGTGCCGGGGCTTGTGTCCGCAGCAGTAGTTTCATTCTTGTCGAGTTGGAACGAATTCACTATCGCGCTCATATTTACTTCCACATATAACGCTAAGACGGTACCTGTCATAATTTCAGAATTTATCTCTAAATACACCGTTGAGTATGAATTGATGTGCGCGGGGGGCATTTTGTCAATAATAGCGCCACTCCTACTTGTTCTTTTCTTGCAAAAATATTTGATAACCGGAATGATCGCGGGGGCCGTAAAGGCTTAGCATCACGCAGAAGGGGATCTTGGACACCATAGCTTCGAGGCTTTCAGCACTTTCTCTTCTCTTACTTCACGCCGCCTCTTCCAGGCGTGGGGTTGCTTAAACCCAAACTCACCAGTTCATGATGTTCATCGACCCTGGATACTTCCTTGAGCGTTTATGACAGCGTCTGAATCGTTCAAAATTTGCTCCACCTCTAGAGGATCGTCGTCTCCCCCAGTAATGTAGACTTACACGGTTTTCTCTTCCCCTTTCATTCCAACATAATCGCTAGGGCCTCTAAAGTGACATCCGCTGCGCCTCGTGACATAGCTGGTGTGATCCATGTATCTTCTTATCTCGACCACGTATCTACCACTTAGTCGTTACGGCGTAAGAGCTGACACAGGCTCAATCGACGCGGAGTCGACAAGCTCGAATGCTTCTTGAAGTGTCAGACCAAGGCAAGCTCAGCAAGCAACTTCCTGAGCTCCAGTTTATCCTGTTCTCCCAAGGGAACATGAGGACTTCGGGTGTGCGAGGATTTTATGACGCCCCGCAGTCTGAGTGTCTCTTTCTCGAACTCGGCGAATGACGACATATGTAAAATGCCAAAATACACCCATTTCTTGTATCTCGAGAAATTCGCCTTCACCGTCCCTCTTCGCTCCTTGAGACCCGTGTAGACATCAACTAGAAGATCTGTCAAGCAGCAACCCGGAATGCTACCGTTCGTTCCAAGATCAAATTCCTCCAAAAGCATAAGTGCAGCGAAGCCACCAATGATGGCCAATCTATCGCCCAATAGTTCCTGTATGTCTTTGATCTTCTCAAGAGACCGACCGCCTTCGACCTTCACCGAAACCAAGCTGTCGAATTCGCGAGCAAGTCTATTGTATACTGTGGGGCAGATGTGAATTCCATTGAAATCCTCTGAATCTTGTATCATTAATGGAATATCGACCTCCTCGAGAATTGTCTTGTAGTGTTCTGGAATCGCGAGAGCGGCTTCCTTCCCGTAAAGTGCTGGCATCGCAATGATGCCGTCAGCTCCAACATCTGCAGCATATTTCGCGAGTTCAACGGACTGTGCTGTCCCGAGGTGACTGACTCCGGGCCAAACCTGCACACTGCTTTTTGCCTCGTCCATGACGATCTCTAAGACTCTCTTTCTTTCGGCGTCTGTAAATTTGTAGAACTCTCCTGCACCTATGGAAGGAGCCAAGCCTCGGGCTCCCCACGCGATATTCTGCCGCACCAACAATCTAAGACTGGGCTCATCTAGTCCTCCATCTTCATTCGTAGGAGTGTTCAGTGCAGGTATGATTCCGGATGGACGTGTTTGAGGCAAATTGGCCCGATATTGCTATCATGCCCGGCTAAACCATATTAATCTTGTTAGAGAATAATACGGAAAATAAAGTGGTTTCGAGAGATACTTGGCCTGAAAAGAAATCGGCCATACCCGAGTGCTGCAATGTTACAGGAGAACTGCTTTCTAGACGATTGCTTTCCCGGTCTTCTTGTCGAAGATGTGGAGCTTGCTTCTCCTGAAGGAGACCCATATCTTGTCGCCAATACTCGGAAGCAAGCCTTGTCGGGTTTCCGATCTCAATATGTTCCCGCCGACCTTCAGGTCGACAATAACCGCGGCGCCTAGGGGTTCGACGACGTAGACCTCGGCTTCAACTGTGTCTTCTCCACGCGGCCGATCCTTATGAACCAACGTGTCTTCGGGTCTAACTCCTAACACAACCTCACTGCTTGTGCTCTTCTCTCTTATGACAGCAGCGAGCTCCGAAACATCCAGCTTCAAAGTCCCTGCATCGAGAAAGGTCTTGCCGTCCTCATCCATCAAGCTGCAGTCGATGAAGTTCATTGGTGGGCTGCCCAAAAAGCCCGCGACAAAGGTACTTGAGGGAAGGTCGTACGTCATCATCGGAGTCGACAGCTGGCACAGTACTCCACTGTTCAGGACCGCAATTCTGTCAGCCATCGTCATCGCTTCAGCTTGGTCGTGCGTCACGTATACGGTCGTAATAGCCAGCTCTATCTGGAGCCTTTTAAGCTCGGCCCTCATATGCAGCCTAAGCTTCGCGTCAATGTTGCTTAACGGCTCGTCCATAAGGAAGACTTTGGGTTCTCTAACGATTGCCCTGCCTAGGGCCACTCGCTGTCGCTGCCCGCCGCTCAGTTCTTTCGGTTTCCTCTTCAGCAATTCAGGAATCCGCAAGGTTTCGGCGGCCTTCCTGACCTTCTCATCAATCTCCTGTTTGGGCAGTCGTCTCATTCTGAGAGGGAAGGCGAGGTTGTCGTATACTGACATATGAGGATAGAGCGCGTAGCTCTGAAAGACAAAAGCGATGTCTCTATCCTTCGGCGAAAGCTCATTAACGAGCCGGTCTCCAATGTATATGTGTCCGGCGTCAGGAGTCTCCAAACCAGCGATGCATCTGAGCACAGTGGTCTTTCCGCACCCAGACGGACCTAGGAGTACAACAAACTCCTTATCCTGAATCTGAATACTTAGGTCATTGACTGCAACTACGTCATGAAATCTCTTTGTAAGGTTTTCCAGTACGATCTGTGCCAAAGGCTGCTCGTCAAAGCCTCCACGGCTGCGTAACCTTTTATGTCTTTTCCCAAAGACACAACTGATAGGAAAACGCATGATGTCTTACTTCAGTGGTTGAAGATAGAAACTTGCCTGTCGATAAAATCTATTGTGCGGATGGAATGCATGGTGGAGTGGCTGTTGTTCTATACGGTGTCGACGAGGTTGTTACAGCGCTTCTAAATAAGCGGAAAGTTGAGCCTTCGTACAAGTTCTACTTGGAGCTAGACGGTTACACCTTCGAGGACTGGATTAGAAACCCGACTCCAGTGAAGGACAACTTGAAACAAGCTGTAAAAGATGGGTGGGTGGAGATCGTAAATGGAGCCTACACTCAACCGTTCGCTGAGAATATAGGCTTAGAATCGAACATAAGACAACTGCAATGGGGCAGACTCCTAGCCCAAAGGGCTCTCGAAACAAACATAGAAACATATCTGGTCCAAGAACACGCGTTCCACGTGGCCTTACCTCAAATCCTACTTCAGCTGGGCTACAAATCCGCAGTATTGAGAACACACTGGCCAATATGGGGTCAACACAAGTCCTATCCATATCAGAGTTTCTATTGGATAGGAGCCGATGGAAGCAAAATCTTGACGGTCCCCCATTACAGTTTCCTCCATTTCGGTAGAGTCCCCAGAGAAAGACCGCATTTGGAAACTTGGATAAAGCACGAGAGACCCTATCTCGAAACTTCGATGGAGAACTGGATTGAGCCACCGAGTGAAGAGAATATCAAGAGGTGGTTAACCGAGTGCGAAAAGCTTGGAATAGACAAACCTTTGGCCTCGAGAGATGCCGACTTGATATTTCCGCATATCTTGAAAGATGAGACTTTGAGAAAGATAGGTAAGGATTCCAGACTCCAGTTTGTAACTCCCCGAGAATACACTCAGCTGGTGAAAGCCTCAACCACCGTGGAGGAATATGTAGACTCAGACGACATGGATACAACCTTGCCTTTCGGCTTGGGAGGCGACAGGATTATAGCAGGCTCGAAGAAAATTGAGAACAAACTCCTGGCCGCAGAGAAATTCTCAACAGTAGCCTACTTGTTAGCCGGAAGACCGTTTTGTAATCCCTATAGAATGAACTTGGGTGGTGGACAGCATTATGAAGATGACCTGCGGTTCGCATGGAGGAAGCTCCTACTCGCTGAGCAACACGACATATGGGTAGGCGGTCCCACAGCATTCGCAGACTCCACTTTGGAAGAGAGAGGGCTCAGATGGTTAAGGGAAGCCGAAGCCATCTGTGATGAGATTCTAGCCGAAAGTATGGTCCAAATCCTCTTCTGTGTCAAGTTTAACCTCTCATTGGAAAAGGCAGCTCCAATTGCTGTGTTCAACCCGTTACCATGGAGCCGTACTGACGTTGTTGAAGTAAATCTCCAGTTTAGGAAGAGGGACTTTGACGAGATAACTATGCAGGGTCCGGATGGCAGAGCTGTTCCAACACAGATTGTGAAGCTTGAGAGGTACGAGGATGGTTCCATCGCTAAGGCCTTGGTAGTCTTTGTCGCTAGGGAGGTACCAGGCACAGGTTACAAGGTTTACTATGCGGTGGAACAAGGCGAAAGGGTTTCTACAGATCTTGAAGCATCTGAGAGTAGGGTTGAAAATTCGAATATCATCATGACCTTGAATGCTAGAGGCATAACTGGGATAGCATTGAAAGGCAAACAGCGGCAACTCATAGCGGAAGATCGTACAGCTGCTAGGCTTGTAGCGTTTCAAGGAGATGACAGGTTGTGCATGAACGCAGGACAAAACCCTGGTCAATTGAGACTCGTCGAGAAAGGACCTGTACGGGCGAAATACGAGATCGTAGGGTCTTCTGAGATCTTCAATTTCTGTAAGATGATAACCGTCCACGCTTACATTCCCAGAATAGATGTCGAGGACCAGATAACTATACCTGAGCCAGTTTTCATAGGCCACCACACCAAGGAAGAAACAGACCCTCCTGAGAAGCGAAAAGGCTGGTATACCGATGTCTTCATCGAAGCGGAGAAGCTGAGATCCGTGATCCCTCTGGCTATTACCGATGAGCACGTTAGACACAACACCGTCTATGTTTCGTCCGAGACGAATCACGAGGCTTTCTCAGGCTACGACTGGGCCGACGTATCCGGCCAAGAGAAGGGCTTAACTCTTATCAACCGAGGGAACTTCAGGTACTACTACGATAGCATACGGAAAGAACTCTCCCTGGTCTTGGGTTACTCTGGAACGTTTGTCTACTCGAGCGGTCCCGAGTTTCACATGATGAAAGGCAACTACTCTTTTAGCTATGCGCTGTATCCTCATGAAGCCTTCAAATCGTCCTTGGTCAACAGGGCTGCGTTAGAGGCGAATAACCCACTGATAGTTTGCGGATTCAAGTACTTCCCCCTGATCAGCAAGGATATGGCTAAAAGGATCGAAGCCTTCTACAAAGAACTTGAGAAGCTCAACCGGCCTCTATTGCCTGAGGAGTTCTCCTTCCTAAGGGTTGAAGCTGCTTCCGGGAATATTTCAACCATGTGCTTGGAAAAGGGCCTCCCCGTCATTCGGTTGTATGAGGACTCCGGTGAGAAAGCCGATGCCAGGATCTTCTTCTTTGAAGATCTTCAAGCAGCTGAGGTCATAGATTTGAGAGGGAATGTTCTTAGAAGATTGGATGCGAAGAATGGATTCGTGAATATTGCTTTGAATCCATATGAGATAATTACCATGAGATTGAAGCTCGCCTCTCGATTACAGCCAGAGAAATTACCGCCTGGAGCTCGTTTCGCTTCCGACTATTTCTTTATTACAGAAGAAGCAAATCTCATACACGGTACAGAATTGACGTAGCTGCTCAGCAGAAAAGTCGGTTAGGCGGTTCTTGGGAATGGGAATATATGAGAAACTGGGTGTGAGGAGAGTGGTCAACGCCGCCGGAACGATTACGACGCTAGGAGGATCCATCATGGAACCGGAGACATTAGAGGCCATGAACGATGCTGCCACATCCTTTGTTTATATGGATGAACTGATTGACAAGGCTGGTAATGTGATCGCGGAGATCACCGGTTCTGAAGCGGCGTTCGTCACCTCAGGGGCGACCGCTGGCTTAGCATTGGCAACTGCAGCCTGTATGACTGGAAAAGATTTTGCGAAGATGAGACGATTACCGGACACTTCCGGGATGAAGAATGAGGTCATCATTGAGAAAGGGCATAGAAATCGATACGATGTGGGTATCAGGATGACGGGAGCAAGAATCATCGAAGTTGGAGACATCGAAACCCAATCATGGGAGGTTGAAGCGGCCGTCAACGAAAAAACCGCTGCCATAGTATACGTTTTATTGGATCCACAACCTTTTATGCTCTCCTTGGAAGAAATCATAAGAATTGGAAAAAAGCACGACGTCCCTGTCATAGCCGACGTCGCGGCTGAGCTTCCTCCGGTCGAAAATCTGAAGAAGTTTATCGATATGAGAGTAGATCTTGTAGTCTTTAGTGGTGGGAAAGGCATTAGGGGTCCCAACGACTCTGGATTCATCTGCGGTCGGAAGGATCTCATCGAAGCTTGCGCCCTTCAAGGATTCCCGCGTTATGGCATTGGAAGAGCCATGAAGATAAGCAGGGAGCAGATAGTCGGCCTTGTAATAGCCTTACAAAAGTTCGTCAGGAGAGACCACGAGGCCGATATGCGAAGGTGGACTAGGATGGCGAAGTACATGGCAGAAGAGTTGAGGGGCATTCCTCATATAGAAGTAGAACTCGTCTTCCCAGAGAGAGGTTCCAGACCACTAGCCATGCCTAGGCCGTTATGCATTCCGCGCGTCCGGCTAACATTAGATGAAAAGCGTTTAGGCGTGACCGTCAATGACGCGGCGGAGTCGTTTAGAAAGGAGGACCCATGCGTTGAAGTATGGGCTGTCCCTAACTTGGGGGAAATATATCTCAACCCTCAGTGTCTGCTTGACAGCCAGGAAAAGATCGTAGTTGAAAGGATTAAGAAAATATTGACGATAATTTGATCATAATAATGCCGTCCACATTTCCTCCTTCTCCCGAGGTTCAGACTTGAAGGCAACACCTCTACTCCTCAGATCCTCGTACGCCTTGTAAATGTCAATCACGGATATGGCCATACGACGCAGGCCTGGGTCTCTTTCTCCATGGGAAACCCTTTCGACATTTCCTGCTTCAATGATTTCGATAAGGCCTCGGCCGAGTCTTACGTACGTTGTCAAAGACCTTGCGCTTTCATAAGCAACCTTGAAGCCTAATGTGCTACAATGCCATTTGCTAGAGCAACAAGGCGTTGGGCCAAGAGGGAAGCCCTAAAACCATCTGTTAATAATCACAAGATCGATCCAAAAGGAATTTGTGTGAAGAATTGATTAGAGGCCGGAATTCTTGATAGAAATGGGATCGAACTATTTTGAAAAGGATGGAAAGCCATTTTACGTAATCGGGGTTCATTACATTCCCAGAACGGAGGGTATGCAATGGTGGTGGTTGTGGAATCCTAGGGAAATTGAAGAAGACTTTGCACATATGGCGGAGTTGGGTCTGAACGCGGCGAGGATTGACGTTATCACATCGTTCATAGAACCGAGGCCTGGTCAATACAATGAAAAGGCGCTGAAGCGGTTCGAGGAATTTTTCGAGATGGCTAGGGAGCATGACATATTAGTGCATCCAGCTTTGTTGGTTGGCTATGAACTCGGCGATTGGTGGGATGTACCGTGGCGGCATGGGCGAAATCCCTATGAGGACATAGAGCTTCTGGAGCTTCAAATAAGACACGTAAGAATGCTAGCGGAGCGTTTCAAGGACAAGACAAACCTATTGGCCTGGGACCTGACAGATGAACCACCGATAGGGTTCGGCAAGAAGACTAAGCCGCCAATGGGTGAACATTGGACACGGGTTTTATGTAATGCGATCAGGAATGCAGGTGACAAGCACCCTCTGACCATTGGGACTGTCGGACAGGAACTGATCGGAGGCCCGTTTAGGGCGGACCTCGTAAAGGAGAATCTAGACCTCGTTTGCGTCCATCCGTATCCCTTCTTCAATGAAGAGTTTTTCCCAGACCCTTTGATTTCAATCCGTGCCACGTACGACGCTGCATTTGAAGTTAGACTTAGTCTGTCGGCCGGAAAACCCGTGTTGATATCGGAGTTTGGCGCATCCACTACGAGCTTCTCTGAAAAACGAGTTGCAGACTACTACCGGATTCTGATGTGGAGTTCGCTAATAAATGGTGCTTGTGGAGTGATAGCCTGGATGTACGCGGATCCCGTGCACCGAGAGTGGGGGCCTTTCGTAAGGATACCCGCTACCGAGATAGGAATGGGAATAACACGTGAGGATGGAACCGACAAACCTGCAGCGGCACAAATGAAGGAATTTTCCGAAATTGTTGCTAAGATAGACCTCTCTTCATTCAAATGTGTAAGACCTTCAGCAGGGATAGTTGTTCCCAGAGAAGCTGCGGGGAGCCTAAGATATTCAGACATAGAGCTACCCGAACCGGTCCAAGTCTTCAGCGTCCCAGTACATACACTAGTTTCCGAGGCGAACCATCAATCAGTAATGAGAACTTTACTCAACTCTTTCAACTTGGCCAAGGAAGCGCATCTTGACGTGTCGTTCCCTAGGGAAGATTCCCTCCTCGAGCCTTATGGACTAATAATCACGCCGGGCCAATGGAACTACTATTTGACTTTTGGATCGAAGATATTGGACTACGTCAAAGGGGGCGGCGCGTATTATCTTTCTATATCTGGAGATTATCTCCAAGCGGCAGTTCCTAATCTAACGCATTTGTGCGGAGTTCTTTCGGAAGATGTAATATATCCAGAACGCATGGTTAAAATAAGAATTAAGAAAGATTTCTATTGCCTAAAGCAAGGCGAAGCCTTCGAAATACCTGCGGCCGGTACTGGTCGCCTTGTCAGTGTGACAACTGGAGACCTTATTGCAGTCGATGATCAAGATAGACCTGCCATTATCACAAATAAGGTTGGTAAGGGAAAGACGTTGCTAATCACGTATCCGATAGAGCGTTATCTATCTGAAGTTCCAAATGTCTATTCCTATGACACCTGTTACCGTATCTACAAGGCGATTAAGCAATGGGCCGGAATTAACGATCATTTCGATTGTAGTAGTCCATTCGTCGAGATGGGGACACTTGCGAATAAAGCGGGTAATTCCCGTTATCTAATATTGATAAATCACAGCGGAATTGTCGTCAAAGACATATTGAAGGTGGCTCCGAAGCCAACGCACATACGAGATTTCATTTCGGGAATGACTGTCCCGTTCCAAAAAGCCGATGGGGAAACTGCCGTTCCGTTTCAACTAGAACCTTGCGGGGTGAAGGTATTCTCGTTTTCATTTTGAGACGACGACTTATCCAGTCCCACGCGATAAGTCTAAAAAAGGTCCGTCTTCAACCTGCATTCCCCTTCAAAAGACTCGCAGCTTGACGTGTGTCCCTTGCTCGATACCTCTGTCCACTCGCCAAAGCAGTTCTGAAACAGAGACAGATCGCTATGTACGGCGCTGGTAGTTCGGCTGAAAAGATTGAAGACAGGTGAGTTTTACAGTAAACCCCAAACTCATGGTCTGGGAAGGAAAAACGAACGATGTCGTAACAGGTGAAAAGCTCTGGTTTGCCGAATATGAAGCAAAACGCACAAAGGAAAGTCCCACTCTTCAGCCGCAACACCATTCAATACACACGCAGGAAAAACCCAGATCTTCTGCCAGTCCCTTTTTTGCCTAAATTCTCAAGCTTGAAGGATAGCGGATGAGTGAAGCTTCGATAACCGATTTACTGGTTCTCCTTTCATCATATTCTCAAATCTTCAAAAGGATTGCATTAATAACACAAGGTTGGGAATCTCGCTCACTTCTTCGCGCCTGAACAACGATCTGCAAGCTATAATCCAAAAAGCTAAATGCCTGGATTTCCGAGACGGAGGCCGATGGAAATGGTAGAAGCGGTCACTTTTGGGGAACTAATGCTGAGGCTCAACCCACCTCACTTTCAACGCTTCATACAAGCAGACAGCTTTGAGGTAAGCTATGGAGGCGCGGAAGCGTCAGTTGCAACAAGTCTGGTCAACTATGGAATTTCAGCGGCATTCATAACTTGCTTGCCGTCCCACGAAATTGGACAGGCTGCGGTCAACTATTTGAGGCGTTTTGGAGTCGACACATCGCACATAATTAGAAAGGGGGAAAGAATTGGCGTTTATTACTTGGAAATTGGCGTAGACCAGCGTGCTTCCAAAGTCATTTATGACCGCGCTCACTCGGCAGTGTCCGAGATCAGACCTGGAACCGTACCTTGGAATGAAATATTCTCTGGAGCAAAATGGTTCCATTTCACAGGCATCACACCAGCCATATCGCAAAGCGCAGCGGATGTCTCCCTCGAGGCGGTCAAATCTGCGAAAGAAAAAGGGCTAACGGTTAGCTGCGACCTTAACTACAGAGCCAAACTGTGGAGGTATGGGAAAACGGCAGGCGAAGTAATGACCGGGCTTATGGCCTATGTCGACGTCGCCATCAGCAACGAAGAAGACTGCGAAAAAGTATTCGGCATAAAGGGGGCAGATGTCAAAGCCGCTGGAGAAGTGTCCGCTGAGAGATATCTTGGCGTGGCACGCGAGTTAACGAAGCGCTTTCCAAACCTGAAGAAAGTGGGAATTACTCTCAGAGGAAGCATTAGTGCCACTCACAATACTTGGAGTGCTGTGCTTTATGACGGGAAGCAGTTGTATTCAACGACCAAATACGATATCACGAATGTCATCGACCGCCTTGGGAGTGGCGACGCATTCACAGGGGCATTGATCTACTGCCTGCTATCGGGAAAGGGTGATCAGGAGACATTAGATTTCGCGACCGCTGCGAGCGCACTGAAGCACAGTATACAATTCGACTTGAACCTAGTCAGTGTCGAAGAGGTGGAAAGTTTAGTTAGAGAGGGCGGAGCAGGTAGGGTTCAGAGATGAAACGTGAGGGTGGAACCATGTCACAAGATGTCTTAGCAAGAATGGAGAAGGCAGGGATAATTCCAGTCGTCGTAATTGAGGATCCAAGCAAGGCAGTGCAATTGGGTAGAACAGTTCTTGACGCCGGTCTGGACTTGATTGAGATAACCATGCGCACGCCGAGAGCAATGGAAGCCATAAGAGCCCTAAGCAAGGAATTGCCCGAGATGCTAGTTGGCGCGGGCACGATATTTTCGGTTCCGGTTGCAAAGGAAGCTTTGTCCGCAGGAGCGGGCTTCATAGTTTCGCCTCACTTGGACGAAGAGATCGTTACATACTGCGCCCGGAAGAACGTCGTGTGCGTGCCAGGGGTCTTCACGCCGTCGGAGGTTCAAAGGGCAATAAAGGCTGCGACGATAGGCAGGCGACCGAGAAGCATTAAGGATCTTCCTTTGGTGATCAAGGTTTTCCCAGCTTCGAGCGGAGGCCCTGGCCACATAACCGCAATGAAAGCTGTATTTCCGGATGTGAGGTTTCTCCCTCTCGGGGGAGTCAACGCAGGAAACCTGGCTGAATATATCAAGGCCGGAGCATGGGCCGTTGGAGGCACTTGGATCTGCAAGAAAGATCTCATCGAAGCCGGCAATTTCACCAGAATATCAGAACTCGTCAGAGAGGCTAAGAGCATCATAGCGACGGCCAGGAAATAGCATTTCATAGAGTTGGGATCAAAATGACGGAAACTAACCTGTTCAACGGCATTGAACATGTGACCATTACACCACTTCATATGCATCGAAATGGAAGAACAAGAAAACATCAGCGGCAAGAAATACCATCACTACACGCATCCAGAAGGACAACCAGACGACGCCATCCATGCTTTCATATACGCGCTTATCGCACACGAATATGGTCGCATGACTCCGCCGCTAGTCATACAAGACCTGTTTAATTGACGACATGCTCTGGGCACTGGCTCTGGCGTGCTATCCGAATGCTGTCCGAGATGTGGGAGCACTAAGTCTCATTGGGCCTGGGGCCGCAAAGATGGAATGTATGGCTGTAGCTTCGATCCAGTCTTGGCACGATACTTGCAGACTCACAGGAAGCCTAGCTGGGTGTTCCTATGAGCTCGGAGCCATGCTGTCGGATGCTGTCTTGAAGACTTTATCGAATTGCCTTCCGACGGTTTCCGACCACAGTAATACGAGTTCTCAGCTAACCCAATGAAATCGTCAACGAATCGCACCGTATCGATGAATTGGTCGCCTGTGTGCACCATGCCGTCAGATCGAAGTAGTTCATCGGGAATTAGGTAAAGGCCCCATTTATTCCCGTCGAGAACCACGGGTATCGCTACTTGCGCGGCTTATATCCAATGTACCATTCCCACCATACACCCCTAGCTCGACGAATCGCTTCGAAACGCCGTCTGGCTTCTTCTTTCAGAGAGACATCAGATGTCTAGGCCAACAGCCTCACTTGCATAATCTGGAATTCGTGCTGCCTTTGCGTAGAATGCGTGGCCTTCACCAATGCCGAACTTTGCTATCCGTTCGATGACCTTCATATCCTTCGCTCGGATTGTCTTCATGTAGCGGCGTGCACTCCCAGACCTCGCAAGAAATAGATCGCCCCAATCATGCCAGGGGACCCACGATTCAACGTCAGACAGTGTGGACTTGCTTTCGACATGTGATATGCCCTATAGAAGCAAATTGAATTCGTTTACACTGTACGAGATTCCTTCAAGCAACGCGCAAAGCAAATCAGTAAGCAATGCGTATTCTGTCGGTTTGTGAGCGGTTTGGAGCCCAAAAGAGGTAGGGTTCCGAACCTGACTGGGTTTGGGTCCCCGCGGGCCCGCCACCTTCCATGAGTGGCAGTACCTTTTCTCCTACTTTGCTCATGGCGGGTGACACATCCATGGCTTGGACTGTTGCGTTGCTCGGAAATAAACAGGATCATGGGACGCC
>Ga0187886_1000945_pt1 | contig 29525 bp, 26 predicted proteins | sample June2016WEW_20_1_FD_133001 | JGI IMG/M metagenome (GOLD analysis project Ga0187886, IMG submission 133001) | Peatland microbial communities from SPRUCE experiment site at the Marcell Experimental Forest, Minnesota, USA - June2016WEW_20_150 | ecosystem: Environmental > Terrestrial > Soil >...
CTTATTCTTGGTAGGAATCTTTTAAGAATCTCTGCGGGGACCCCCCTAATTGTCATAGTGGGAACATGTGCGATGATTGCCGGAATTGCTGCTTTCGTGACTGGGGCAATAAGCTTATTTAAGTTCAAGGATCGCTCATCTGTCGTGATACTTGCCGTAGCCTTTGGGTCTATTGCCATCCTCTGGTTCATAATGGAGTTAGTGGAAGAGATTACTCAACTCATTAGAGGATAAAGTGAAATCCTATTCGATACATGGAAGTGGAGGGAAACATGACAGAAAAGTTATCCTATGAAGAATTCGTGAGGCAGGCAATCTTGAAACTGAGAACAGGAGATTATAAAGGAATTCACTCGGTTTACAGCGGTTTTAACGAAGCGTTCAGGAAGTATTATGACGGAGCGAACCCGATTGAGATCACGACTCAGCTTGCCCAGGAGAAGAAGATCGTTCTAAGGCCGATAAAGGGTGGAGCGATGCTTTATTTACCGGAAGATGTTCCACAAAATACTAAAGCTGCGCAAGTACTTAAAAAAATGGGATTGCAGTAAGTGACAGACCTCTCTTTAATCGATTTGAGTGTAAGGATAAATTCATTACCTTTTAAATTTCGATATTGAAAACCCTATCTTTGTAGTCCTAACTGTAAATCCGGCGATAATGGACTAACGCTGAACGAGAGCCGAAGCGCCTCCCCTCATATCCGTATGGCCTGGTCTCCTGTTAAAAAACTTGTAGCCATCCGCACTTGACTTGGAGCCTAATATGATTGGAAGGAGGATTGACGGATGACTGAGGAGAAACCCTGTCGGAATGCCAAGGAGGACGACCGCCTCTACTTGACCCTATCGCCTCTAGAGGACGCGGGGGCGGAGGAGGCGCTAAGGTTCTGATGAGGAGGTTCGAGAGATGAAGACGCTGTACCTGACTTTTACGAAGGACCGGGAGGCGAAGGGCTACCCCGTCGCCGTCTTCCGGCTCCATCTCTTCCGCCGCGGCCAGCCCCGCGGCGAGGCGTGGTTCGCCGCGAAGGACCGGAAGTGGCGCGAGTGCGGGTTGCTCGTCGTCGAATACCTGTTTGAGGGTCTGAATATGTTCCGCCGGATAACGCCGAGCGAGGCCCGGCGGATTATCCGGCGCGAGCGGCGGAGGCGGAGCCGCTTCTGCTGGGTGGAAGACGACGCGATTGAGGTTGAGAGGGGGAGAGGATGAACGACGAGAAAAAACCGACGGGACCGCTAAAGGCCGGGGAAATCTCCGACGAGGCGCAATTCCGGAGGGACCTGAGGACGATGGAGGCCGACAATCTCCGTCTTTTCGGGAAACAAAAGCCGAGCGGGATGTTCCAGCCGACGCTCGGCAAGGGTCCGGCCCGAGTGCTCTTCTTCACGCTCCGGGAGACTGTGAAGAACCTGACGAAGATGGACCTGAGGAAAGCGCCCGAGCGGAAGGACCACCTCGAATACCATCACTCGAAGAAATCTCAGGACGAACTCTGCCGGGCCGCGATAGCTAGGCTCGGGCCGGAGAAGGCGGCGGAGGCGGGGCGACTGCTGGTAGAGTTGCTCGAAGCCTACATCGAGGAACACGGCCCCTACGAAACGGCCGGAGAGTGGCTCCCCCACGACAAGCACGTTGAAGCAAACCGCCGTCAAGCGGCTGAAAGGAAAATGAACAATGACCATCGCTGAAGCCATCCGCCGCGAGCGGAGGCGATGACCCGGCCTCGCGGATGGAGATGCGGTGATGTACTCGACGGCTCGACCGAACGAAGCGGAGCGCGAGGTGCTGGGCTGGGTGGAGGAGGTCCTGTCGCGGTTGGACGAGCGGACGCGGGAGAAGGTCGAGCGCCGGGTGCTGTTCGTCGTGACGGATGAGGACCGCGCTGGCGTTGTCCATCGCCTTGAGCCGACCGTTCGCGTCGTCCTCGCCCTGAACCTCTTTGAGTGCGGCCGCGAATACGCGCTCCACGTTATCGCCCACGAGCTTGGCCATTGCCTCGTCGGAGACGACGAGGACGAGGCCGAGCTTTTCGCGGAGGCCCTTGGCTTTCCCCATCCCTTCGCTACATCGAACGAAGCAGAGGCCCATTAATGACCCCGAAAAACGGCCCTAGAAATTGCGTGATTTCCGGAGACGCCCCCCCCGAACCTGTATCTGGGCCTGAACGCCCCGCTCCGGACCTAGAGGAAGCCGTAGATGGGCCTTCCGCGACCCTAAAGGCCCAATAATAGCCCGATAGGCCCCCCTCTGAGCCTCGGCTCTCCCAATGGCGCCGGGACGAGCCCGAGTAGGGGGCCTCAGCCACGATGAAAAGCCCCCGCCATACTCTCTCATAGCCCGGCGTTCGGCCTCTAGGGGGCGCGTCGGGAGGGTTCGCACTTGATCCCATCATATCGAGCGGCGACAGTCACGTTTGACTTCCGCCCCTAACGGCGTTATCCTTCGGCCTGCATAGAAGAGGGGGCCAGCAGTGGCCATCACGTGCCCGAAATGTCATTCTGACAACTCCGAGACGGCGCGATTCTGCGCTGATTGCGGCACCCAGCTCCCTCTGCCCCAAGATCATTCCCCGGTCATGACGGAAACCCTTCAAACACCTGTTCATGAGTTAAGCAGAGGGACTACAATTGCGGGAAGGTACGAGATCATCGAAGAGCTCGGACGGGGAGGGATGGGCAAAGTCTACCGGGTAGAGGACAAGAAGATCAAGGCAGAGATCGCCCTGAAGCTCATCAAGCCGGAGATCTCTTCCGACAAAAAGACGATCGAACGGTTCAGCAACGAATTGAAAACGACTCGGATGATATCCCATAGGAACGTCTGCCGCATGTTTGACCTTGGTGAGGAGAAGGGAACCTACTTCATCACCATGGAATATGTGGCGGGACAGGACCTGAGAGGGTTGATCAAGCAGACAGGTCAATTGACGGTCGGGAAAGCGATCGCCATCGCCAAGCAGATCTCCGAAGGGCTGGCGGAGGCGCACCGGCTGGGAGTCATTCATAGGGATCTCAAACCCTCCAACATTATCATCGACAGGGAGGGCAACGCCCGGATCATGGATTTTGGGATTGCCAGATCGCTTCACGGCAAAAGCATTACCGGCGAGGGCATGATCATCGGGACGCCCGAATACATGAGCCCGGAGCAGGTGGAGGGGAAAGAAGCGGACCAGCGATCGGATATTTATTCTCTGGGAATCATTCTTTACGAAATGTTGACGGGCCGGGCTCCGTTCGAAGGCGATACGCCGCTCAGCATCGCCGTGAAGCATAAGAGCGAGCAGCCGCAGAATCCGCGTGACCTCAACGCCCAGATCCCGGAAGAGTTGGGCCGTTTGATTTTGCGCTGCCTGGAGAAGGACAAGGCGAAGCGCTACCAGACGGCCGAAGAGCTCCACACGGACCTAGAGAGGGTCGAGGCCGGATTGCCGACGACCGAGCGCATAGTCGCCAAACGCAAGCCCGCGACCTCAAGAGAGTTCACGGTCAAATTCCGGCTCAATAGAGTCCTCGCTCCCGCCTTCGCCGGGATCATCATTATCGTTGCGGCGCTCGTACTTGTCCCCAGGCTTTTCCATAAGAGACCTCCCGTATCCGCGTCCGGCCTGCCCTTCGTGGCGATCATGACCATAAAGAACAACACGGGCGATCAGAACAACGATGACTTAGCGGGTATGCTGATCGATGACCTGTCCCAGGCGACATTCCTCGACGTCGTCCCCTTCGATAAGATGTACGGAGTCCTCCGCCGATTGGGCCTTCTCGGAAAAAGGGATTTCGCCGATGCCGATCTGAGGAACGTCGCGGCCGAGACCGGGGCGACCCACATTCTCACGGGCTTCCTGAACAAGTCAGGTGAGAAGTTAAGGGTCAACACGACTCTTCAAGAGATCGCGACCGGCAAGAATGTCGCCTCACCGTCGGCCGAGGGAGAAGTTGGGAAGGGGGTTTTCCCCCTCGTGGACGAGCTGAAGGCGAAGGTCAAGGGTCATTTCGGCGCCGCGAGCGGGGCGGCATCCGAAGGCACTGATAGGACTATTCAGGAGATCGCCACGACCTCTCCTGAGGCTTATCGGTACTATAGCGAAGCTCGGAAACTGCACATGAATGGGGACTATGCAGAGAGTATTGCGATCATGCAGAAGGCAATTGCCCTTGACCCGACGTTCGCCATGGCCTATAGAAGTTTGGCCGCGAGCAACGGCAACCTGGGCATCCTCTCTGAAAAGCGGCGCTACCTGCAGAAGGCCGTTGAATTCAGCCAGCGTCTGCCTGATAAGGAACGCCTCTATATTCAGGCAAATCTCTATGAATGTTCGGAAAGAACCTATGAGAAAGCCCTGGCCATCTATAGGAAACTCGTGGCGGATTATCCGCATGACCCGCTCGCCGTGTATTGGTGCACCGGTTATTCTGTTGTTTACGACGATCTGGAGGAATACGAAAAATCTGCCGAACAGGCCGAGGCGGTCCGGCGCCTGGATCCGGAGTCGTTCAATTCGGTGTTTAACGTCTGGGAAGCGTATTGTTCCCAGGGTGCTTATGATAAGGCCCAAAAGGTCGTGGAAGATCGGCTGCGGCAAAGCGACCGCGCTCTTATCCGCGTAGGGCTCGGGTGGGCCTTGCTTCTCCAGGGCAAATTCGACTTGAGCGCGGCCGAATTGGATAAAGCCATCGCCATGGCCCCCGGACTCTATAGTGGCTATTTATATAAGGGCCATCTCCGGTTGATTCAAGGGAATTTTGCCGAAGCGGAAATGAACTATCGGAAGCTCTTTGACATCAACGATGAAGAGTCTCAGCTCTATGGCCGCGAAGCACTGGGCTATCTCTTCCTGGCACGGGGGGAATTCGGCCTCGCCGAGAAATACTTGAATGAGTCCGTCCAATTGGCCGCCCGGAATCACCGCGAGACGTCCGAGTGTGAGGACCGGTTGGCTTTGGGCTTTCTCCTCCTCGAATCCGGAGTTCCGCGCGACGCCCTCAGAGAATTTGCGACGGTCGAAAAGGAGGCCCAAACGGTCGACAGCTACAAATACGAAAGGCCGGCGTTGCTCGGTCGGGGCCTGGCCTCTCTAGCGCTGAGGTCCTTGGCCGACGCCGAGAAGGCGGCCGCGGACCTCAAGAAGTTGAATGACTCGGGGATGAACAGGAAGGCCTATCGCTATGGTTCTTTCCTTGTCGGGTCGATCGAGCTCGAGAAAGGGGACTATCCCCGGGCGGTTCGGCATTTTCAAGACGCCATCGGCCAATTGTCTTCAGAATTCGCAAATGAGAGAGAATGTGCGTGGTTCCGGGAGGCTCTGGCATTGGCCTATTGGAAAGCCGGCGATCTGCAAAGGGCCCGTGATACTTATACACAGATAACAACGTTGAATTTCGGCCGCAAGAAAGCCGGGGAGATCTACGCCCGGAGCCATTATCGGCTGGGCCTTATCTATGAGAAGCTCGGCGACAAGACCCGCGCCCGCGAGAATTACCACAAATTCCTCGACCTCTGGAAGGACGCCGACCCCGGCCTGCCCGAGGTTGAGGACGCCAGGAAGCGGCTATCGAACTTAGGAATGTGAACGAGATAAAATGAAATGCCCTAAGTGTCAGGCCGAGAACCCAGAGACTAAGCTGTTCTGCGGAGATTGTGGGACACAGTTGCCTCCTCCCCAAGAGCATCCTCCGGTCATGACAGAGACCCTCCAAACGCCTGCCCGCGAGCTCACGACAGGCTCCACCTTCGCCGGTCGCTACCAGGTCATCGAAGAGCTCGGCCACGGCGGCATGGGCCGGGTCTACAAGGTCTTCGATACCAAGATCAAAGAGAAGGTCGCTCTGAAGCTCATCAAGCCCGAGGTCGCCTCGGATAAAGAGACGATCGAGCGGTTCTCTAACGAGATCCGTCTGGCCCGGAGGATCAGACACAAGAACGTCTGCGGGATGTTTGACATCGGGGAGGCGGAGGGCGCTCATTTCATCACTATGGAATATGTCCATGGCGAGGATCTCAAGAGCCTGATCCACATGTCCGGGAGCCTGAGCCTGGGCATGCTGCTGAGCGTCGGGAAGCAGGTCTGCGACGGGCTGGCCGAAGCCCATAGCCTGGGCGTTGTCCACCGGGACCTAAAACCTCAGAATATCATGATTGACAAGAACGGGAACGCCAAGATCATGGATTTCGGGATCGCCCGGTCGGTCAAGGATAAAGGGATAACGGGCGCCGGGGTGATGATCGGAACGCCCGAGTACATGAGTCCGGAGCAGGCCGAAGCCAAAGAGGTCGACCATCGCTCTGACATCTATTCCCTGGGAGTTATTCTTTATGAGATGGCGACAAGCCACGTGCCCTTCACAGGGGAGACGGCCCTCAGCATCGCGATGAAGCACAAGGGCGAGACGCCGAAAGACCCTAAGCAGCTTAATCCAGGGATCCCCGATGACCTAAGTAGCGTCATTCTCAAGTGCCTGGCAAAGGACCAGAGTAGTCGATACCAGAACGCCGGCGACGTGCGTTCCGAGCTGGAGAAGATCGAACGGGGAATCCCGACGACCGAGCGGGTCATCCCCGCCCAAAAGCCGTCAACCTCGAGGGAGATCACGGTCAAGTTCAGCCCGAGGAAATTCTTGGCGCCTGCTCTGATCGTCGCCGTTGTCGCGCTCGCCGCCGTGGGGTATTGGCTGCTGGCACCTAAGAAACACGCGCCTTCCGCGGCATCACAGAAACGTTCGATCGCCGTGCTGCCGTTTACCGATTTGAGCCAGGCCAGGCAGTATGAATACCTCTGCGACGGCCTGTCGGAAACGCTGATCGATGCCCTGACCCACATCGAGGGTCTTTGGGTTCCGGCCAGGACCTCGGCCTTTTTCTTCAAAGGGAAAACGCAGGACGTCCGTGAGATCGGCCAGAAGCTCGGCGTAGACAGCGTGCTCGAAGGCAGTGTCCAAGTGGCCGGAGACAATCTCCGGGTCACGGCTCGAATCAGCAACGTTCAAGACGGCCGACAGGTCTGGTCCGAGATCTACAACCGCAAAATGGCGGACATATTCGCCATCCAGGACGATATCGCCAAGGCCATCGTTACGGCCCTGAAGATCAAGCTGCTCGGCGAAAGGGGCGCACCGCTCGTCAAGAACTATACCGAGAACCTCGAGGCATACCGGCTGTATCTACAGGGCCGCAAATTATGGAACACGCGCGGTGAAGCCGAGCTCATAAAATCTCTTGATTATTTCGAGAAGGCGATCGAAGCAGACCCAAAATATGCGCTGGCCTATGTGGGCCTGGGCGACACTTATTATATCCTCGGGAATAACGGCATCTGGCCGCCCAAACAGGCCTATCCCAAAGCCAAGGAAGCGACGGCAAAGGCTTTGGAAATAGACGATAAGCTCGCGGAAGCCCACGCGACTTTGGGAAGCATCCTCGGTGATTATGATTGGGACTATGCAGCCGCCGAGAAGGAATTCAAGCTGGCCATCGAGCTCAATCCCGGCTATGCCACAGGCCACCAATATTACGCGTACCATCTGGAAAACCTGGGACGTTTCGAAGAGGCCATGCGCGAGATCAGGAACGCCCGGGACCTCGACCCCTTGTCGCCCAGGATATGCGCCAACGTAGGCCTTTTCCTGTTTTATCAACGCCGATACGGCCAGGCCATTGAGGAATTGAGCAAAGCGCTTGAAGTGGACCCGACGCATGCCGCGACTTATACCTGGCTCGGCTGGTCGTATGAAGCGATGGGGAAATACGATGAAGCCATCAAGTACCACAGTCGGGCTGCTGACCTCAGGGGTTGGCCTAAAGGCTTGAACCCGTACTTGGCCGGCTGCTACGCGCTAATGGGGAAAAAGGAAGAGGCGCGAAGAATTCTCAACAATCTTATCGGGTATTCAAGAACGCGCTATTCGCCATCCGTAATCTTTGCGTCGATATGTTCGGCTCTGGGGGAGAAGGAACAGTGCTTTGTCTGGCTTGATAAGGCCTTCCGCGAGCGCGACCCGTTTCTGCTTATGTTTGTGAAACCCCTCCATTTGTTCGACCCGGTGCGCTCCGATCCGCGTTTCACTGCCTTGATGCGCAAAATCGGCCTAGAAAAATGAGTTTCAAGAGACTTAGAGATTATAAGGAACGTCTCGGCCCTTTTGGGAACGGCGACCCCGGCCTGCCCGAGGTTGCGGATGCCAGGAAGAGATTGGCGGCGCTATGAAATGCCCGAAGTGTCACACCGATAATCCCGACACGTCACGGTTTTGCGCCAACTGTGCAACCTCACTGACTTCGGCTAAGGCCGTCTCTCCTTCCCTCACGAAAACTCTGCAATCGCCCACATATGTTGTCACCCCCGGGACTGTTATCGCTGGCCATTATGAGGTCCAGGAAAAGCTTGGCCAGGGCGGAATGGGCGAAGTTTATCGGGCTCTCGACAAGAATCTCGGCCGGCAGGTGGCCATCAAGATCCTGCCGGAGGAGTTTTCGACGGACCCGGAGAGGTTGGCCAGGTTCGAGCGTGAGGCCAAGCTTCTGGCGACGCTAAATCATCCCAATATCGCTGCCGTCTATGGTTTCGAAGAAGCGAAGGGGCTCCGATTTCTTGTGCTGGAGCTCGTGGACGGAGAAACCCTGCAAACGCGGCTTATTAGAGGGCCCTTGCCCATGGACGAGGCGCTGGAGACGTGCCGGCAGGTCGCCGAGGGGCTTGAAGCCGCCCATGAGAGGGGAGTCGTCCATCGGGATCTGAAGCCTGGCAACATCATGATCACGCCCGAGGGCAAGGTCAAAATCCTGGACTTCGGATTGGCCAAGGCCTATGCGAGTGAGACGTCGGGCATCGACATCGCGAATTCGCCGACGATCACGGCCCAGATGACCGGGCCGGGCATCATCCTAGGCACGGCAGCCTATATGAGTCCGGAGCAGGCGCGTGGGCGGGCGGTGGACAAGCGGGCCGATATCTGGGCCTTCGGTTGCGTGCTGTTTGAGTGCCTGTCCGGCAAGAGAGCGTTTCAGGGCGACACAATTACCGAGACACTGGCTGCGATTCTGAAGGGTGAACCGGACTGGACGGCTCTCCCGGCAGAGACTCTTCCGTCTGTGCGGGCCGTGTTGAGGCGGTGCCTCCAGAAAGACACCCACGTCCGTCTCCACGACATGGCCGATGCCCGGGTGGAAATGCTGGAGGATCTCTCTGGATTCATGGAGGCGATCCCCGTTGACCGACGATTCCCACTCCGATGGGTTCTATCAATAAGCGCAGCAACCCTTGTGACCGGACTTCTGGCCGGCCCGATGATCATGAAATTCTTAGGCCCCGCAACATCGCCAGTATCCAAGCCTATCATGCGTTCGGTTATCAAGTTGGAGCAGGGGCGCTATCTCTCTGGATATCTATTAAGTGCTCCGTTCGGATTTGATCGTCCGACTCGGACCGCGATGGCCATCTCGAGCGATGGTCGCTTCATCGTTTATGCGGCTATCAAGGCGGATCGCGGCCCCCAGGACAAGTCTTGCCTGTACCTTCGGAGACTCGACGAGCTGGAGGCCAAGCCCATCGCCGGAACGGAAGGCGACGTCAATAATCCGTTCCTTTCGCCCGATGACCGATGGGTGGGATTCTTTAACGACTACAAGCTGATGAAGGTTTCGATCGAGGGCGGAGTTCCGGCCGCCCTATGCGATGTCTCCATGCCGTTCGGGTTCAGTTGGGGGGACGATAATCAGATCGTCTTTGCGTCGGCTAGAGGCGCTGGGCTCAGCAGGGTTCCCGCCGAGGGCGGCAAGCCGGAGACATTGACCGTGCCTGATAACTCAAAAGGGGAATTCGCCCACCGGCTTCCCTTTTGTCTGCCCGGGAGGAAGGGAATTCTGTTCACCATTATGCGACATGCCTGGGACAAGGAGCCCCGTGTTGCCGTGCTGGAACTCGGTTCCCGAAAATGGCGTGTACTGCTTGAAGATGCCGCAGATGCTCGATATACCACAACCGGCCATCTCGCCTTCCTCCGGAGAGGGGCGCTTATGGTCGTCCGTTTCGATTTGGATCGACTCGAAGTCATCGGCCAGCCCGTCCCCGCCGTCGCGAACATTGAGCAGGCGCTCAATACCACGAATTCCTCCCGGGACGCCGGCGCCGGCCAATTTTGCATCTCCACGTCGGGAGCGTTGGTTTATGCGGCGGGGGGGATCCTCCCGGACCAGGAGAACTCACTCGTTTTACTGGACCGTGAGGGGAAGGCCGAACCCGTCGCATCGTTCAAAGCTCCATTCTATGCTCCCCGGTTTTCGCCTGATGGTCAGCGGATCGTCTACGCGAGCCTGGGAATGGAAGGGCACATCTGGGTCCTCGATTTGAATCGAGGCACGGCCTCGAAGCTGACCTCCGAAGGTATGTCGGAGCTTGCGGCGTGGACTCCGGATGGCCGGCGAGTTGTTTTTGACTGGCTGAACACGGGAGTCCCCAATATCTACTGGCAGCCTGTCGATGGAAGCTCGCCGATGGAGCGGCTCACACAGGGCGAGTACTTTCAGTGGCCCGGATCCTGGACTCCCGATGGAAAAACGCTGGCTTTTGTGGAAGACCACGCGGACACGGAGACCGGATATGATATCCAGCTCTTTAATGTCCGTGACCGGCGGGTCACGCCGTTTCTTAACTCGCGCTTCAGTGAAAGGTATCCGGAGATCTCACCCGACGGGCATTGGATCGCCTATGTGTCTGACGAGTCAGGCCGCGACGAAGTCTATGTCCAACCGTTCCCCGGCCCTGGGGGTAAGTGGCAGATCTCCAACGAGGGCGGCGCGGAACCCCTCTGGTCACGGGATAGCCGACAGCTGTTCTATCGGCAGAGTTGGTCTCAGCGCGAGAACCAGGTCTCTGTAGCTGACGTCCGGACCGGCCCCGTCTTTTCCGCCGGCAAGCCCCGTCTTTTGTTTACGGCGCAGGACTATGTCGGCATGGGTCAAATCCGCTCCTGGGACATCTCTCCCGACGGAAAGCACTTCCTGGTGGTGAAAATGGAAGAAAGGAAGTCCCGGCCCTTGACCGAGTTGGTCCTCGTCCAGAACTGGTTCGAAGAACTCAAGCGGCTTGTCCCAACGGGCAAGAAATAGTTTTGGCAGACTCCTCCCCGTGTAACAGCCATGTCACAAAAAATGCTTAAACGCGCTTAATCCTGACTAAAGGTGCGTAAAGGAAAACAAAACAATTCCCCCTGGAAATTGGGTTTTCCCCATATGGCCAGGAGGGTGGAGCGTTGGACTCCGGATCCAAAATTCGAAGGTTTGAATCCTCTCTGGCATGCCATTCTTTTACAGCTACCTCACCCATCGGGACCTCATCACCCCGACCCTGATGTTGACAGGATGGTTCATTCGCGTCCATAATAATATTATCAAGTTTGAGGGAAGGTTTGGAATGAAAAATACAGGTACAAGTTTCCTTTTTATCCCCCTGATTCTCATGAGCGTCGTGTTGGCTCCGAATTGCGCGACGATCATTCAACGGAGCATGCAAAGAATCCCGGTGACGTCTTCTCCCGTTGGCGCCGCGGTCACTGTCGACGGCCAGAAACAAGGTGTGACTCCGCTCGATATATATCTGTCCAGGCAGGAGAAGGGTCAGGTTATTCGGATCGAATCCCCAGGATATAATTCCTTCGAAATCCACGTTAAGCGCAGGCTGTCGGGAGCCCCGATCCTCGGTAACGTCCTCCTCGGAGGGCTCGCCGGACTTAGCGCGACTGCGATCTATGGGCTGAGTCGCGGGATTTTTTGGGCCAATAACAGAACCGCAAATTTGATCTTTGTCGTCGGTGGCGTAGTGTCCTTTGGAGTCTGTATGCTCATCGATGCCGCCGGTAAAGGATACACGCTGACGCCGACCGAACTCACGGTGACTTTGACTAAGGTCGACGGGCCGCCCCGAGTCGATATGGTTCTCGTCGACGCCGGCGACTTTCGAAACGTCAAGTGGATCCGAATCCGTAAAGATTGAGCGCCCGGGCAGTTGGCCTCCTCCGCGGGTCTCCTTATCAAGCTGCCCTTCAGCTCGGGCAACCGCTGGCATGCAGCCGTGGCTGCTGAAATGCAGGGCTTGCTTTCAAGGGCAGACCTCTCCTCGTGTCACAGCCATGTCACAAAAAATGCTTAAACGCGCTTAATTCTGACTAAAGGTGCGTAAAGGAAAACAAGACATTTCCCCCTGGAAATCGGGTTTTCCCCATATGCCCAGAAGGGTAGAGCGTTGGACTCCGGATCCAAAGGTCGGAGGTTCGAATCCTCTCAGGCACGCCATCGATTTTCCCCCGAGAAACTCGAGAAGATTCCGCCAAATCGGGATCATAAAGCCCCGAATCCGATATGAGCTTGAATGAGGGGGAATTAGCACCAGATAGCCCCAGACACGATAAGAATCTTGAGCCTCCATTTTTTCGGATCCCGGACTTTCCCGGCTCTCCAGGATCCGGCGTTTTCAGTCCATTTTGGCACGCCACAGTCACACGGGCGGCACACGGGGAACGGATGGTCGGGGAGTTGCTTTTTATCTTAAATTAATATTTAATTATGGCATCTGCGAATAGGAGGGAGAAATGGATACCCCTCGTACCTTTAACGCTACCCAAGAAATCGACCCTGAACGGATTGAAGAATTATACGCACTGCTCGGGCTGGATGATGAAAAAAAGCGAGAACCGTTTCTGGCGTTCTACGAGTCTCAGCAGAAGCCGGAAGATGTTAGGTGCATTTGGACCTCCGATAGCGTGCGGTCGGCTGCAATCGAAGGGGACTAAGGATGCCCAACTGGAGCGGACTTCTTAATAATATCAAGGCGCTGGGGAGCGTTAATGACGTTCTCCGACGTAAATACCTCAAAGAACTATCAGAAAAAACGAAAAGAAACACAATAATCTACTACAGCGGCTGGCTACAAAAACCAGGGGTTCCATTCGCTCTGATTAACGACGATGACAAGAACGGATTCATGGCGACGATCAATAAACTTGATAGGTCGCTCGGTCTCGATTTGATTTTACATACCCCCGGCGGCGAGACAGCTGCCACTGAATCTATAGTCGATTATTTGAGACAGATGTTTGGAACTAACATCAGGGCAATCGTGCCTCAACTTGCCATGTCGGGCGGAACCATGATTGCTTGTGCGTGCAAGTCAATATTAATGGGTAAAGAATCGAGTTTGGGACCCGTAGACCCACAACTGAATGGGATTCCGGCGCATGGAGTGATTGAGGAATTCACGAGAGCACATCAAGAAATCAGGGCGGATCCTTCAAAAATCCCAGTGTGGCAGCCGATTATTGCCAAATACCCACCGGCATTTATTGGAGAATGCCAAAAGGCCATAACGTGGTCTGTTCAACTCCTGCAGGATTGGCTGAAGACAGGGATGTTCCAAGGCGAAGCCAACCCAGATGCGAAAATCGGCGGGATTGCACGTGAATTGACCGACCACGCCCTTACGTTATCTCATGCTCGGCATCTCTCGGCTGAAAAATGTGTAGCGATGGGCTTAAAAGTTGAGATGCTTGAGAGTGACCAGCAACTTCAGGATGCCGTGCTCAGCGTTCACCATGCTTGTATGTTAACACTCTCCCAGACGTCTGCTGTGAAGATGATCGAAAATCAAGAAGGCACCGCATTTATTCAACAGGTTCAAATTCAACAAATCCAGGTTCCGGGTAGATAACCCCCTGGATTCGCTATCCAGAGGTCAACCCTGGACGAAAAGACTTGATGTCGAGAATCCTGTCGAGGTGGATCCGGTCGTCCAGGGTGACGAAGGACGGGTGCTCTCAGGCCGGGGAGGGTCAGAGGCTGGGCCCTCCGTTGCGCCAGAGGACGCGGTTCGGCAATCGGGGCAGACCCCCGCGCTGTAAATGTCTATGCGCCCTCAAAAAATTGAGCAGAGATTGAGCAAACTCTTGCTCAAAAGAGCTCAGTCTAGCCTAAACGTGATAAAACCATCAAGATCGTTAAATGCAAGAAAAATAGGCCGGGTGCGGTCCAACAGGGGAGAATCAGTCGCTGCTGATTTCTTCTGAGATCGTTTTTGAAGTCCGGAGGGATCACCGGATCCCTCACCCTCCCGTCGGAGGGATGATGGTATTGCGTCTCAGAACTAGTGTCAAGGACCGATGTCATCTGCCGCCATTCGTCCCAAGCTCGGATTGACTTCCCGCCCATCCCTCTGATAATCTGAGCCCAAGCTACAGAAGGGGAACTCGCTTGGCCAACAAATGCCCGACCTGTCATTCCGACAATCCTGAGACTCTGAAATTCTGCGGGGAGTGCGGCACCCAGCTCCTTCCGCCCCAAAACCATCCTCCGGCCATGACGGAAACCCTTCAGACGCCCGTCCACGAGCTCACCTCGGGCTCCACCTTCGCCGGCCGCTACCAGGTGATCGAAGAGCTGGGCCACGGCGGCATGGGCCGGGTCTATAAGGTCTTCGACACAGACATCAAGGAGAAGATCGCCCTCAAGCTCCTGCGGCCCGAGATCGCGCTCGACAAAGAGACCGTCGAACGCTTCTCGAACGAGCTCAAGCTCGCCCGGAAGATCAGCCAACGCAACGTCTGCCGGATGTTCGACCTCGGTAAGGCCGAAGGCACGACCTTCATTACCATGGAGTTCGTGCCGGGCGAGGACTTAAAGAAGTTTATCCGGAAGACGGGCCAGCTCGGGGCGGGCCGAACCGTCTCGATTGCGAAGCAAGTATGCGAGGGATTGGCGGAGGCCCACCACTTCGGGGTTGTCCATCGCGACCTGAAGCCCCAGAACATCATGGTGGACGAGGACGGGAACGCCCGGATCATGGACTTCGGCATCGCCCGTTCCATCAAGGCTAAAGGAATCACCGGCGCCGGGGTGATGATCGGGACGCCGGAGTACATGTCGCCGGAGCAGGTCGAGGGGAAGGAGGTTGACCAGCGCTCGGATATCTATTCGCTGGGGGTCATCCTCTTCGAGATGGTGACGGGCCATGTGCCGTTCGAGGGCGACACGCCTTTTACCATTGGCGTGAAGCACAAGAGCGAGCGGCCCCGGAACCCGCGCGAGCTTAATTCCCAGCTTCCCGAGGACCTTAGCCGGGTCATCCTCCGCTGCCTGGAGAAGGATAAAGCCAAGCGCTATCAAACGGCGGGGGAATTGCGGGCCGACCTCGAAAAGGTCGAGCAGGGCCTGCCGACGACCGAGCGCGTTATCGCTCCCAAGAAGTCTTTCAGTTCCCGGGAGATCACCGTTAAGTTCAACCTACGAAAGCTCGCCGTCCCTTTAACAGCCTTCATCGTCCTGGCCGCCGCGGCCGTCATTCTTGTGAAATTCATCCCTCACAAAAAGGCGCCTGCCGCGCCCAAGATCGAGAACTCCATAGCCGTCATCAGCTTTGAGAATCATACGGGAGATAAAGCCTTCGACTATTTACAAAAGGCCATTCCTGACCTTCTGATCACCAGCCTGGAGCGGGAAAACAAGCTCTATGTGGCCACCTGGGAACGGATGCAAGACCTTCTTGAACAGATGGGAAAAAAGAATGTCGAAGTCATCGACAGGCCACTCGGTTTTGAACTATGCCGAAAAGAAGGAATCAAGACGATCGTTTTGGGCAGCTACATCAAGGCCGGAGAGACCTTTGCCACAGATGTGAAAGTGTTGGACGTGGACACCAAGAAACTGCTCAGGAGCTCCAGCTCAAAGGGAGAGGGCGTTTCCAGCATCATCAATAACCAGATCGATGAACTGACCAAGGAGATCTCCGAGGGCGTAGGCCTGGCGGGAAAAGGCGTTGAACCCGCAGAGAGGTCGATCGCTGATGTCACGACCAGTTCGATGGAAGCTTACAGATATTATTTGGAGGGGAGGGAGAATTACCAAAAGACCTATGCCGTTGATGCGCGGATCGCTTTAGAAAAGGCCGTTAAGCTTGATCCGGATTTTGCCATGGCTTATTACTTACTCTCTTTGTCAAATGGTTACCTCGGAAATGATGAAGCCCAGGTCGCCGCCCTTAAAAAGGCCAAAGCTTTGTCGCTCAAGGCAACCGAAAAGGAAAGGCTCTATATCGAGGCGTATTATGCCGACCTCGTAGAAAAAGATTCTGAAAAATGTTTGCGCATCCTCCGGCAGATGGTCGAAAAATATCCCAAGGCAAAAGGAATATTTTTTAATCTGGGTATTCATTACGTTAATAAGGAAGCCTATGATGAAGCCATAATAGAGTATAATAGAGCCCTGGAGCTCGATCCCAACTATGGAATGGCCCATAATAACTTAGGTTTTGTCTATATCGCTACAGGGGATTTTTCAAAGGCGGTTGAGCATCTTCAAAAATACGTGTCCTTGCGTCCGGGTGAGGCCAATCCGCTTGATTCTCTGGCTGAGGCCTATTTTGATATGGGCCAGCTGGATGAGGCCATAGCGAATTACAAAGAAGCGTTAAAGATAAAATCTGATTTTTTTAATTCCTGTTTTAGTGTCGGGTACACTTATGCCTTGAAGGCGGACTATGCTGAGGCGCTGAGATGGATGGATAAATTCACCGCCATGGCTCCTTCTCCGGGGACAAAAAGGGCGGGGTATCTATGGAAAGGGTTTTGCCGCTTCTGGTCGGGGAGTTTGAAGGACGGCGATTTTTACTTTCGTGAAGCCGAAGAAACGTCAGAACCGGGGTATGTTTGGGGGCGACCGTTCATAAACTGGGTCAAGGCCTTCATTTATTACGACCGGGGAGAGCTGGATCAAAGCCGCAGGTCTAATGAAGCCTGGCTTAACGATTTTATTAAAGTTTATCCTGAAGACAAATTACACTATCAGGAAGTCTATAAATTCCTATCGGGGCTATTAGAATTAAAAGCCGGGCATATGGATTCAGCCAAGAATATATTATCAGAGATGAAATCACTCTTTATAAAGATGCCGCCCTGGCGGAAAGAATGGGTGTCGTTCTATATCAATTTCCTAAGTGCCGAGTTGGCGATAAAAGCCGGATCCCCCGAAAAGGCTATCGCGGTTTTAAAGGAACAAACACCCTTACGCCCACCAACCCTTAGTTTTCAAGATTCAACGATGTGGTATAACCTGCCCATCATGAAGGACGTCTTGCCCCGGGCGTATGAGCAGAAAGGCGACATAGACGGAGCCATTGCTGAATATGAGCGGCTGATCACCTTTAACCCCAAGAACCTCTCGCGCTATCTCATCCATCCCAAATACCATTACCGGCTGGCTAAGCTTTACGAACAGAAAGGCCTGAAGGCGAAAGCGGTCGAGCAATACCAGCGCTTCCTCGACCTCTGGAAGGACGCCGACCCCGGCCTGCCAGAGGTTGCGGATGCTCGGAAGCGGCTGGCCGGTCTTCAGAATTGATATTGGCGGCTTCGCCCTCCCCGTTGCCTCGACGTCAGTGCAAGGGTAGGATTGGGCCTCGATTCTCCCCAACATAAAGGCGGGCCACCCCACCATAATTGTCATAGGTCGAAAAAAATTGCGCAGAGATTGTGCAGACTCCTGCACAAAATAGCTCAGTCTAGCCTAAACGTGATAAAACCATCAAGATCTGTAAATGCAAGAAAAACAAGCCGGATGCGGTCCAACAGGGGAGAATCCACCAGTGCCAATTTCCGCCGGGATCGTTTTTGAAGTCCGGAAGGCCCACCGGGAACCTTGACCCTCCCGTCTGTAGCGGCTCCAATGCTTTAAAATTTCACTCCACAGATAGTACAGGGACTTTATCCTTGAAAAATGGTCCATCCATAATGTGAGCTTGAAAATCTCACTTCAGAGGTGGTACGTTGAGCTAGGGCAGGTCACCTTCGAAAGAAGTGGACCTTCCGCCACAGGGGCTGGGCTATGATACACTCCCAGCTGATGATCTATTTTGGCGACCGTTTGGGTGAACGTGCTTAAATGCGAAGAAGGGGTTTACGCAGGATATCTGACACTCCCGGGATTCAAGCTTAGCAGCGTGTCCTTTTTTCCGGGGGAAGACTACGTCTCATAATGGGGCTCAACAAACCTTGTATCTTTACTGTTGCACTTGGGACATTTATACTGGGTTTATTTCTTTATCTTCTTCCCTTCCGAAAATGCATCGCCCAAGTATTTACCAATACCATAATAGGTGCGGTTTGCCGGATCAAAGATCATCGGTTTTATCTTCCCGATGTCAGGCGCTCCGTCTTTCCCTAGCACCGCCTCATCGGCCTTTACATCCTTGATCTCGCCGATAAAGAGCGTATGTGATCCTAATTTTACAACTTGGATTACGGAGCATTCCAAAATAAATGGGAACTCCTTAACATAAGGGGCATCCACATGGTCGCTTTTTACAGGCGTAAGCTTCGTAGTGGCAAACTTATCCTCTGTCCTGCCTGAAACAATCCCGAAGTAATCAGCTTCTTTGATAAATTTCTCTGAAGGGATACTTATCGTGAAGGCCTTCCTTGCTATGATATTTCCATAGGTATAAGTAGCTTCCCTGATGGAGATTCCGATACAGGGAGGATGTGAACAACAAATACCACCCCAAGCAACGACCATTGCATTCGGCCTTCCGGATTTATCGTATGATCCTACGACAAAAACAGGCGTTGGAAAAACAGTGGTTTTCGCTCCGATAGGCTTCTTCATGACCTGCCGTCGCTCAATGTACCACCTCGGAATTGAGATTTTCAAGCCTGACGACCTCTGTAGTGGATGCTTCATATCCATAAGGTCCCTCAAAGAGTTCAGTTCTGGGCATGCTCCGTACCTCGTGCTGGGAGAAGCGTGGAAAATGCGCTAGAGGGCGCGAGAGAGGCGGAGAAGGGGAATTTCTGTTCTGGGGCGCATCGGTATTCCAGGGGCACATGGCTAAACCCGGGCCCAGTTGCCTCATCCGTTCTCGCCGAACGACTCGATCAGCCCCTTGAGCACGAGGATATGCGACTGATCCCCTCGCATAAGGTCGACAAACAGCTTCTTGAGGGAAGGCTCCGTAACCTTCATGGACGTGTCCAGGTGGATCTTTTCGAAGCGCTTCTCGAACTCGAGCATTTTCTTAAGGCACTCCAGAAGGGGGGCCTTGCCGTGCCCGAGTGACGCATGGAACATCTTGGCCTCTTCGAATCCTTCCCTGGCATCGTTGTCATCCATCGTGATTCCGGAGAACGCGTCAGGCATTTCGTCGTAATACGTCTTACCCCTGCGGAGAACATTGGCGTGGTTGACTTCCTCGTTTGCCAGCGTTTTGAGCCGCGTGGCGATGGGCGGATCTCCAGAAAGCTCGGCGATCGTTTCATAAAGCTTCGAGATCTGAGTTTCGAACTCCACGCCCAGGTCGAGGAATTTTGGGATGTCCATTGCTGACCTCCGTCCTAGGAGCTCATCATTCACATGATGGCCATCTATTTCAAGAGCCCGGGGCCATGCCTAGGCCCAGTCACTTCATGTGTCCTGTGCTGCCCCGATTTTACTGCTACCCTGAAGGCGGCGCAACGTGAAAGTTCTTAGGCCCGCCAGAACGTTTTACGGTCGGAGGCACGCGCCTTGAACTTGCTGTGCAGAAGTCTACCGTGGACGAGAGGCCTTGATGTCGATAATCGTTACGATATGAACCCGGTCGCGCAGCGTCGCGGGGCGCTTGGCGGCGGCGCGGGCGGCGTACTTGCTTGAAAATCTTGCTTCAGAGGTGTTACATTTAGCGGAGGCAGGTTACTCACAGTCCACTAATGGAAGGGAGAGTTTCCATGAAGATTTCGGGTTTGCACCGTTTTGCGATTTGCGCGTCTTTTCTATTGCTTGCCACTGTGGCTCTTGCAGGTCCATCGGTGGTCAATTATCACCTGATTAAGAAAATTCCTCTCAGCGCGGCACCGGGTGGGAAGGAGTATTTTGACTATATCACGATTGACCCTGCAATGCGCCGTATCTACCTCTCGCACGGCACCGAGGTTAAGGTGGTTGATGCCGATAATTATGCCGTGTTGGGCACCATCTCTGGCTTGGAACGATGCCATGGGATCGCGTTAGTCAAGGACCTTGGCAAGGGATTTATCACTGACGGTGACCCGGGCAAGGTGGTCATTTTCGATATTGCGACCTTAAAAGTTACTGGTGAGGTCAAAGCCGAACCCGATGCAGACGCTATCATCTATGATCCGGCGTCGAAGCGCATATTTTCGTTCAACGGAAACTCTAAAGACGCGACGGTTATCGATCCTGCCAAGGGAACCGTCGTGAAGACTATCCCCTTGGGCGGTGGTCCGGAGAACGCCGTCGCCGATGGCAAAGGAATTGTTTACAACAACAATGAAGAAACGAACGAGGTCGTGGCAATCGATTCCGGAGCACTCACGATCAAGGCACGGTGGCCGGTTGCGCCGGCCGGAGCACCTACAGCAATGGCAATGGACAGGGCGCACCGGCGGCTATTCTCTGCAGGCCGCAACCCCAAGTTCCTCGTCGTCATGAATGCCGACAACGGCAAAGTCATCCAATCATTCCCGATCAGCGGCGGTGTTGATGCCATTGTCTACGAGCCAGAGACCGGGCTCATTTTTGCTTCGACGCGTGAGGGCATGGTCCACATCTTCCACGAAGACTCGCCCGACAAGTATAGTGAGTCCCAGACGGTTAAGACCGAGGTCGGGGCCAAAACGATGGCACTCGATCCCAAGACTCACAACGTCTTCCTGACCACATCGGATTTTGGTCCGCCTCCCGCTCCCACCCCGGATCGCCCCCATCCGAATCCGGCCGCGATCCCGGGAACGTTCCGCCTGCTAGTTTACGGACGCTGAGAGGTCAGCGCAAAGTCGGATTGCTAGGGGAGGTCGAAACAGTTCCGCCCACCTTCCCGAGGGGGTCAGGGCAGACCTCCGCGCCGCTATAGAGAAATTGGGACCGGTTCGGTGGGCCGGTGCGGGCCGCGGCCCAGGCCACATACGAACGCTACCTGAAGTCGCAGGGCATTAAGGACGAGATCAGGAGCTAGGACTGCTGCTTCTTCTTCCTCGTCGCCTGGAAGCGCGGCGGGGTTCGCTGGCCAACGCCTCATATGCTATAATCTTGCTCCATGAGATACCGGGCCCACCCGCAGCAAGCCGGTTTCTTCCGCCGCTTTTTCGCCTTTGCCACCGACACGCTGATTCTGACGGTCTTGGCCGTCGCCGTCTTTTTCGCCGGCAACGAGGCCGTCGCCCGGCTCGACGGTAGGTCGGGGGAGTTCTCAAAGTTCGTGCGGGCCCTGCATGAGGGGGCCTCCGTCAGCATAAGTATGGGGGACACAGCCTCGGGCTTAGCGATTGGGAATCCCAAGTCGTCTGAAGCCGAATTCACTAAGGCTTTTCTCCAAAAGCTCCGGGCGGCCCTCTCCGAGGACGAATTCGTCAAGACCATCGGGATGAGTCTAGGGGAACTGGAGAAAGAGTATCCAAGGATCATGGACGAATTCCCCGCCGGCCCCGGCAAGGTCTATATCATCGGCGGAAAGGACTTGTCCGTCATTTACGAATTCGTCTGCGGCTATGCCTACTTCATATTGTTTTTCCGCTTCGGCGGACGGCCGCTGGGAAAGCGGCTGTTCGGGCTCAAGGTTATCGACCTCTCTGGCAAGCCCTATCTCGGCTGGTACCAGGCGTTCGAGCGTACGCATGGGTATGCGGCGTCCATGCTTGCCGCTTCCCTGGGTTTTCTCCAGGTCCTCTGGGACCACGAGGGCCTAGCGATGCACGACAGACTCGCCGGCACAACGGTCGTCCGGTGGAAAAAGCCCGTTCCCCCCCCGGCCCCTGATAAGCCCGAGGAGAGTAAAACGGAGGGGGCGCCATAAAAAGCCCCTGGTCATATTCTGAGCTAGACCTTGCGCCGGGGCTTTTTCATTTATACATCATATTCAAGGCCAAAAAAGCGGAAAGCAATAAGGCCAGCTAAGCGCTCGGCCCGCAGGAACGGGCGGTATCACTTCCGGTTCATGAAGGCGCCGATGTCCGAGGACAACTGCTGAAGCGAGGGAAGGTACGTGTACATCATCTGGCCGCCGGCAGTAATGACCAGATTCGAAAGGAGGAAAAACAATGTCAAAAGATACTGATGTTCGATGGGGATGGCTGAAATTTATGTATGTCTACACCATTGTTGTGGCAGGAGGATTCGGGTTGGTAATAATTTTTGTCCCGAATATCATGACATCTGTGTTCGGTTGGCCTATTGAAGAGCCAATAGCTTTGGGAATCGCAGGCAGTGCCTTTATGGCTTTCGGGATTTTATCAATATTCGGCCTGCGGGCTCCTCTAAGATTTGTGCCAATTCTCGTACTACAACTGTGCTATAAGTCAATCTGGTTCGTTGGCGTTGTTCTGCCTTTGTTGTTCACCGGGCGATTTCCAAACTATGCCATATTCTCTGCTGTATTATTCGCCACCTTCATTGTGGGTGATCTGATCGCGATACCGTTTCCTTATATCTTTTCAAAGCAAACAGGTCAGTAGTCTCAGCCCTCGTGCATTGGCATATAATCAGGCAGGCGGTAAACTCTTCCAAGCCGCATAACAACTCCCAGCAGCTGCCCGGTCAGCTCATCTCGTTGCCGTTGGTACGGTTTTGTGTCTATTAAGTTGGTTCATCAATATTATTAATGGGAACATTTGATAATTTTGGACCCCTAAATATGCCTCAGCTAGGATTTGAACCTCAGACCGCTAGGTTCACAGTTGCTATCCAAAATTAAGCTAAAATTGTAGCCAAGCTGGATTTGAACCTAAATACGCTTGGTCGCAGGTCAGAAGGCCCTTATACTTGAAGTGCTTCCCTTGTTTGACCATGACACGGCGGGCATCGAGGACCTCCTGCACGGCATCGAACAGGCCCTTGTCGATTCCGAACATCTTGTAGAACTCCTTAACCGACTTGCCCTCGTCGTGGGCCTTGAGGATGGCGGCCGCGTTCGCGTCGACCTGGCCCTGGATCTTGGCTGCCTTGTCAGCCTTCTCTTTGGCCGGCTTGACCTCTGCCGTCCTCGTCTTGGTTTCCGTCCCTGCCGGGACCGCCGCGCGGACGGCCTCGACGGCCTTCGCCGTTTTCTTCTTGGTCATCTTTTCTCCTCCCAGGCCTATAGTCTCAGATTGGTTCCGGAATGCACACAAGAATGTTCCTCAGCAAGTCGCAGATAACGGCCGGAATGCGAAAGACATTATTGCCACTGGGACCGTAGGCTATCGGGATTTCGGGGAGAGGGGACATTGTCTGCAGCGTATGGCATGGAAGCTTCAGGAATACGGTCACTAAATGGATTGACTTCGTGATCCCACGGCGTTATAAATTAACCAGCAAGGGATTAGGGGAAGTCGAAGGTCATCCTTCACCAAAAATCAATCTTTGCCGTCCCCGTATCTCTGAATCACTTTAAAGGAGGGGTTCTATGAAACGCTTTGGTTTTGCGGTTGGCCTGGTCCTCTTGGTCTTCGCAGTCTCGCTCTGGGCACAGACGACGGTTCCGAAGCCCGATCTTGAGCTCAAAAAGCTCGGTGTTATCGTGGGCCATTGGACGTACGAAGGCGAGTACATGGCTAGCCCATTGGGACCGGGTGGAAAGGCCAAAGGCGAGGAGTTTATTCAATGGATTCTGGGAGGATTCTTTTTACAGGATCTGGAGATAGAAAAAGGAGCCCTGGGGGAGATGCGAGGAGCTCTTCTCTATGCGTACGATCCGGTCAGCAAGAATATTGTCTGTAGCGGACTTGGGAGCGACGGAGGCCCAGCTTCAGGAATCGTTAAGGTCAGCGGAAACACGATAACTTGGGAAGGAAAGTACGTCTTTGGGGCCAAGGAGAACTTGCTGAAAGCAACCTATATAGTCGCCGTAGACCTCATGAGCATGACGCAGAAAGTCGAGATTTCCGTAGATGGGAAGACCTGGGCTCCCTTCTTTGATGCCATATTTAGCAAAGCCAAGCCCGCGCCTAAGACGAAGTAGCTGACAGCTGACTGAACAAGACATAAGCGCTGGGGGCCACCCTGTCTGGGGTGGTCTCAAGAGGGTCTGCAAGGGGGTTCCTATGAAACGCATAGCTTTCGTGGTCGGACTGGTCGTCTTGGTCTTTGCAGTCGCCATCCTGGCCCAGACAGGGGCAAAGCCAAAAGGGCAGACGGCCGAACAAGAGCTGTTGAAGCTCGAGCAAGAGTGGACGAATGCAGATCTCAAGAGCGATTGGGCCACCATGGACCGGATTCTGGCGGATGACTATGTGCTCACCGACAGAGATGGTGAGGTCTCCACCAAAGCTCAGTGTGAGGCATTCATGAGGTCCGGCGAGGATAAGATATTAACCCTGGTGACAGACGACATGAAGGTCCGAGTCTATGGAGATGCGGCGGTAGTAATCCTACGCTCCACGATCAAAGAAACATATCGAGGGGAGGAGATCAGCGACGTCTGTCGGATCACCAATACCTGGATCAAAAAGGCCGGCCGCTGGCAGTGCGTGGCAACTCACGGCTCAAGAATAGCTGGAAAATAGCTCCCTAAGGTCTGACGGCCTCTTTAGCTCAACGAGCAATTAGGGGTGCTCGCTCGCAGTCCCAGTACTGCACAACCATTGCACAGTTGACAGAGGCGTCATCTTAAGCCCCTCTAATTTCTATCAATTAACAATGCCCATTCGGGGTGCCAAGAACTGGCAGTCCAGCTCTGGCATCCCACGTTTGACTTCCCGCCCATGCCTCTGTTAATCTTGGGCCAAGCTAGAAAAGGGGGCCATTGTGGCCATCAAGTGCCCGATATGTCACGCCGATAATCCCGAGACGGTGAAGTTCTGCGGGGAGTGCGGGACGCAGCTTCCTCCTTCCCAGGGCCATCCTCCAGTCGTGAAGGAAACCCTCCAGACGCCGGGCATTTGGCTGCCCAAAGGAACGATCGTCGCAGGAAAATACAGGATCATCGATGAGATCGGCCGGGGCGGGATGGGCATTGTCTATAGGGCTGAAGATACGAAACTCCAGCGCGCCGTCGCCCTGAAGTTTCTGCCCGAAGAGCTGGCCCATGACCACCAGGCCGTCGAGCGTTTCCAGCGCGAAGCCCGGGCCGCGTCCGCCCTGAACCACCCCCATATCTGCATCATTTACGATATCGATGAACATGAAGGAAAGTACTTTATCGCGCTCGAGTTCCTTGAGGGGAAGACGCTGCGGGAATATCTGCTGGGCAAGCGGCTGGATGTGGACCAAATTGTCGATATCGGGATTCAGGTTGCCGGCGGGCTTGAGGCCGCCCATGCCAAAGGAATAATCCACCGGGACATCAAGCCGGGCAATATTTTCGTGACGGATTCGGGACAGGCCAAAATCCTGGATTTCGGGCTGGCCAAGCTTCTGCCTGAATGGAGGCCGACAGCCGAGGAGAAGGTCGCTCCCGGGATGCCGACGATGACAGCGGGGGAACTCCTGACCAGTCCAGATTCTACTGTCGGGACGGTGGCCTATATGTCGCCGGAACAGGCCCTGGGAAAAAACCTGGATGCGCGGACCGACCTGTTTTCCCTGGGAGTCGTCCTCTATGAGATGGCCACAGGAATTCTCCCATTCCGCGGAGATACGTCGGCCGCGCTCTTCGATGGAATTCTACACAAGGCCCCCGCCCCGCCAATTCGGCTTAACCCCGATCTCCCGGATGAGCTCGAACGCATCATCGACAAAACGCTCGAGAAAGACCGAGAGGTACGCTACCAGTCGGCCAAGGATGTCATAGTCGACTTGAAACGGCTGAAGCGCGAGCGCGAGTCCGGACGAGCGACCGTTCCCGGCGCCGCGGAATCCCCGCGCATCCCGTCGCTGGCGGTGCTGCCGTTCGCCAACTTGAGCGCGGACAAGGAGAACGAGTATTTCAGCGACGGGTTGGCCGAAGACATTATCGACGCCCTGACGCAAGCGTCCGGGCTGCGCGTGATGGCGCGGACTTCGTCCTTTGCCTTCCGCGGCAAGGAGGCGGATGTGCGCGAGATCGGGGCGCGCCTCAACGTCGACCACATCCTGGAAGGCAGCGTGCGGCGGTCGGGCAACCGTATCCGAGTGACGGCCCAGCTGGTCAAGGCGAGCGACGGGTATCACCTGTGGAGCCAGCGCTTCGACCGGGAGATGACGGATGTCTTCGCCATCCAGGACGAGATCTCGCAGGCCATTGTCGGGAAGCTGCAGGTACAGCTGACAGGGGGCCGTCCGCTCGTCAGGCGCTACACGGAGGACCTCGCCGCCTATGACCTCTGTCTAAAGGCCCGGTACCACCTCTTGAAGATGACGCCGGAAGGGCGCGAGGCGGGCCGGCGCTACTGTGAGCAGGCTATCGCGCTCGACCCAAACTACGCCCTGGCGCATGTTATGCTGGCCGAATCCTACTTTTGGAGTGCTTTCTGGGGAGCCGTGGATCCGCGGGATGCATTCTCCAGGGCGAAGTCGGCGGCGCTCGAGGCCCTCAGACTCGATGAGACCATCGCAGACGCCCACAGCGCATTAGGGACCGTGCTGGGCAGCGGCGAGTTCGATTGGCAGGGAGCTGAGCGGGAATTCCGCCGGGCCCAGGAGTTGAGGTTGTCCTCCGCGGCGTTCCGATACGACTACGTCTGGTGCTATGCCATGTGGTTTCTCCTGCCCCTGGGGCGAGCGGAACAGGCCTTGACCGAGATACGGCGGGCGCTGGAGCTGAATCCGCTCGACTCGTTCTACACTTCCCTGTTGGGGTGCCTCCTTTACATGACGCGACAATCCGAGCCAGCGATCGCGCAACTGCAGCACGCCATCACTCTGGACCCGACCTTCTTCTTCCCCTATTGGTTCCTCTCGCTCGCCCACCGGCTGAATGGGCAGCTCGACGAGTCCATCGCCGCGGCCGAGAAGGCGAACGAGCTCTCCGGGGGCAATGCGCTGACGCTGGGAGCGCTGGGCAGTGCCTACGGTCTGGCCAGCCGGACCGCCGAGGCGCGGCAATTGCTGGAGGAGTTGACGGCGCGACGGCGGTTGACCTATGTGCCCGCGTCCGCTTTCACATTTGTCCTTGGTGGTCTGGGAGAACGGGACGGGAGTCTGGAGTGGATCACAAGGGGTATCGAAGAGCGTGATCCGATCCTTGTGACATCATTCAAGATCTCGCCGAGCTTCGATCGCCTGCGATCTCACCAGGCCTTTAAGACTCTGCTGCGGAAGATGAACCTGGAACCCTGAGCAGGGATCTGCTGCCCGCTTCCATGGACTCCGGATCTAAACGTCGGAGGTTCGAATCCTCTCAGGCACGCTCCCTTATTTTCCGTATTTCAGCCATTCAGCCTATCCCGATCTTCAGTGTGACACGGCGGGGGAGGGCTGTCTCACGGGGCCTTTTAAGAGTTCTTGACTACGACCCGCGGCCGGGAATATCATCGTTTCGTGATAGGGGGTATTGGCTACAAGCTTAGTGGCGTTAAAGTTGCGTAGCTCAATTGAATAGTTACCTAAATTTTTATCAATCAGTGGACTACAATCAAAAGGGAGGGAGGATATGAAAAGAGCGTTGCTTATAATTTTGGGTTTTGGGATTGTGTGCTCGCAGCTATTATCACAAGAGTTGGTGGTCCGCTTCCACTTCAAGGACCATCCTGAGCAGACGGAGGCAGCGCCCGAGGGGACCGCATTTGGAAGCCTCACAGGCCCAAATCAGTTCAATATGAGACCAAACGAGCCAGGCTTGCCGAGGTGGCTCAGTGTCCAGTCCCGTGATGATCTCAGCATATTTGGGGATGTATTTCGAAAAGCCTTGATATCCGATTTTGGAACATCGGAGGAAAACGATCCTGAACGAAAACTTATAAGGACGCGCCGCCTAGTCTCCGGTTTAGGGTTGGCCATCAGCTGGATAGGGACGGTCGTCGTTGATCTTCTCTATGATGATTGGTATCGATCGACCACAGTGATCCCCGTGGCGGGACCTTGGATAACGCTAGCCAGATTGGCGAGCCATCACGATCCAGGTTGGCCTGGGGCAAAAGCACTCCTTATTCTCTCCGGTGTCGCTCAAACCAGCCTTGCGACATATTTCATCATTTCACTAACACGGCATCCCAAACCGAAAGAAACGAAAAGCGTGGCGATATCGGCGAGTTTCAATACAATCAACTTGAGGATTCAATTCTAGTTGAACGGTGCAGACGGACCTCGAGGGCGCGGTTCAGTAACAGATGCCGACGTATACGGCCGTGTCGGGCGAGAATTAGGGTCGAAGCCGGGGGGTCGGGACGTCCTCGGTCTGGCCGGCGATTCTGTCGGAGAGGCTCTCGACTCCGGATCCAAAGGTCGGAGGTTCGAATCCTCTCAGGCACCTTCTGGACAGCCGCTCAACCCTATCTTAGGTTGTCTGTAAGTTAATCAGAGCGACGGTCCCATCGTCGACCCCATCGTCGCAGTGCGTTGGGCGCCGGTCAATCGTCTTTCCTGGCTAATCGGGGGGGGATATTTCGGTTTCAGGCCTCACCCTCAGGGGGGGAGGGAAACCCTACGGTCACGCGGGGAGAGGTCTTCGTTTAGAGCAGCAGACTCTTAATCCGCGGGTTGTAGGTTCGAGTCCTACACGGGTCATTCCCGTCTTCCAGAAATCTCAACCACTTACCCTGATTCCCTTTTTAGGCTGAGTTAGCAGAACTGAGCCATTTTAGGCGGTTTTGTCCCCGCCGTGTCCGCACGGCGGCTTCGGGGGATAAGTCGGCTCTAGCCTATTGACTTCGTGTTCTCGCAATGCTATAAATTAAGGTACAGTAGATTAGGGCTAAACCGGGGTCAGTATAAGTCAGCTGATCGTTCACCTTGAAGGTGCCTTTTCTTCTCCCTAATCTATGAATTTTGTAAAAAGGAGGGGTTTTATGAAACGTATGGCTCTTGTGGTTGGCATGGTCGTCTTGGTTTTCGCAGTCTCCCTTTGGGCTCAGACAACGGCTCCGCAGCCCGATCCAGAGCTCAAGAAGTTCGACGTCTTTTTGGGCCATTGGACATACGTGGGAGAATACAAGGCCGGCCTGTTGGGGCCAGCTAGCAAGGTTACGGGGGATTGGTCCGGCAACCAGATTCTCGGAGGATTCTTTTTTCAGGACCAGTTTACAGAAAAAGGGGTTGCTGGAGAGACGAGGGGATTTGAGATCATCGGCTACGACCCGGCGAACAAGACCTTTTTCAGTAATGAATACCATAACGATGGAAACATGCTCTCAGGGGCGTATGCCTTCAGTGGAAGCACATTGACCTATACCGGCAAATTTACCGTCGGAGGAAAGCCGTATATGATCAAGGCCACAGGCATATTAGCGGCGGATTCGATGAGTTTCACGATAAAAGCCGAAATCTCTCCCGATGGCACGACGTGGACGCCTTTTTTTGAAAATACATATACCAAGACCACGCCCACACCGAAGTAATAACTGACTGCCGACGGGGCGAGACAAAGGCGCTAGGCAACGCTGAGTCCGGAACGAATCGTAACTCCGGATCCAAAGGTCGGAAATCCGAATCCTCTCAGCCCCCCC
>Ga0187886_1000948_pt1 | contig 29491 bp, 29 predicted proteins | sample June2016WEW_20_1_FD_133001 | JGI IMG/M metagenome (GOLD analysis project Ga0187886, IMG submission 133001) | Peatland microbial communities from SPRUCE experiment site at the Marcell Experimental Forest, Minnesota, USA - June2016WEW_20_150 | ecosystem: Environmental > Terrestrial > Soil >...
TTGTTAGGAAAAACAATCAATTTGGGGGAGGGGGTGGACCTTCAATTCAAAAGCTAAGGAGGTGTTATAGAATGGCTCTCAGCGTGAGGGAGACCGGCCGTTTGGATGGGGAAAGATTGCCAGCAAGCGATGCTAAGATTGTCTTAAAAAATATCAGCCGGATCTATCAGATCAAGAGGAATAACGACAAGGGATCTACGGGGTTCATTGCTTTGCAGGATGTCAATCTCCAGGTAAGAAGCGGCGAACTGATTTCGATCGTAGGCCCGAGCGGGTGCGGTAAATCCACCCTTCTTGATCTGATCGCCGGGCTGGCGCGCCCGAACTCTGGAGAGATCTTCATCGACGGCAGACTGATCACCGGGCCAGCCCTTGACCGGGGGATCATCCTCCAGGGCTATGCTCTTTTCCCTTGGCGGGTTGTGCTGGACAATGTAGCCTTTGGCCTGGAGATCAAGGGGGTACCGAGAAAAGAACGAAGGGCAATCAGCCAGCAGTTCATCGATCTCGTTGGCTTGCAGGGGTTTGAAGACCGGTACCCATACGAGCTGTCCGGCGGTATGAAGCAGCGGGTGGCCATCGCCCGGGCGCTGGCCTATGACCCAGGAGTGCTGCTGATGGATGAGCCTTTTGCGGCCGTTGATGCCCAGACCAGAGAGGTGCTGCAGGACGAACTGTTACAGATCTGGGATAAGACCGGCAAAACGATCGTTTTTGTCACTCATAGCATCGAGGAAGCGATTTACCTGTCCGACCGGGTAGCGGTGATGACGCCCAATCCGGGGACGATTAAAGAGGTAATCGAAATTAAACTGCCCCGGCCGCGTCAGAACAGCGATATCAGGTCGTCAGCAGAATTCGGATGGGTCCGTCATAAGGTGAGGGGACTGCTGCAAAACGGGGCCTTTGAGAAGGAACCCGGTCAGCAAACTAATCAGGATGTGGCGGAAGCAATCTCAACGGAGGCCACACTATAGTTTTTTTACTCACCTTTGCAGCTTATTAGATCCAAGAGTCAGGTGGATATCGCCTAAAAATAGCTAAAGCAAATACGAATGGGTGATCTACGGAAAACGACTGTTCAATATGAGAAATGATTCATATGGGGGTAGTAAGGTGAGCAAATTTGTAGAACGTCCAAGGTATGTATGTGCTCTTGGAGGAGCTGTCGGGACCCTCAAAGTATTGCCGCGAACAATACCTATTCTACACGCTGCCACGGGCTGTGGCGGTAATGTTGCACTTGCTCTAAACCAGGCAGCAGGATACCTGGGAAGCGGGTATTGTGCTGGTCAAGCACTGCCAAGTACCAACACATCCGAGCGGGAGATTGTTTTTGGGGGAGAAGATAGACTAACCGAACAGATCGAAAACACCATCAAACTGATTGATGGAGACCTGTATTTTGTGATCACCGGGTGTATGGTGGAGATGATCGGTGACGATATCAAAAATTCCATCAAAAAATTTGATGGAGGCAATGTTCAGGTAATTGGGGCCGAAACCGGTGGTTTCCATGGAAATTATTATAAAGGTTATGAAATAGTACTAAAAACGCTGTTCCGAGACTTTGTTGAGAAGAAAGCTGTAAAAGACAGTAGGCTTGTTAATCTATGGGGAGTTGTGCCCATCCAGGATGTTTTCTGGAAGGGTAATATCGCCCTGATCAAGGATCTGCTGAATAAATTGGGCTACCGGGTGAACACCTTCTTCGGTGACGGAGAGACCTTGGATAATTTAAGGAATTCGGCAGCAGCTTCATTAAATATTGTTGTATCCGATACTTTTGGTGTGGAAGCCGCCCAGGTTTTTGAAGAAGTACACGGCGTTCCCTATATTACCGTGCCATTCCCCATTGGCGATCATGGGAGCGAAATCTTTTTAAGGCAAGTAGGAAGCGCCCTGGGAATTGCCAATGCTTTTGTCGAGAAGGTGATCAAGAGAGAGCAGGGCTATTACTACAGCTACTTTGAAAGACTGGCCGATGTCTACAGCGATCTTGACCTGCAGCGGTATACGGTAGTAGTGGGTGATTCCAATTATACACAGGCATTGACCAGATTTTTAGCCGACGATTTGGGGTGGCTGCCGGAGCTGGTAGTGGTCACGGATTTTCTGACTGACGAGCAGCAGGATACGGTAAGGAGCAATTTTGCCGGTTATGAATCGGGTATTGAGCCCGAGTTGGTATTCGATACCGACGCCTCCAATGTTGGGAAATACATTGCCTGGCATTGGGGACAGAGCGGCGCTCAAAAGTATTTTGAAGGGTTCAACCCAGGATTCATTTTAGGAAGCGCTATTGAAAGAGACGTCGCAGAAAAGCTGGGTGTACCGCAACTGACAGTGACCTATCCGATATCCAACAGGGTAGTGTTGGACCGAGGATATGCGGGTTATTCGGGAGCATTGAGATTGACCGAGGATATATTGAGCACTCTGGTAGGGAGCAGATAAGGAGGATGCCGAGATGGATTATATCAGAGAAAAAACACCACCGGTGCGCGAGGACAGATTAGGCGCCTGCATGGCCTTTGGAGGTTCATGCTGTGAACTTTCCAGCAAGTCAAAGAAAGGGTGCCTATACAGCAACAACAGGACATTCTCGCAGAGCCAGGGCTGCCAATTAACTCTCAGTCTAGCCATTTTAAATACCATTAGAGACTCGGTCATTATCGTTCACAGCCCGATCGGTTGTGGCGCCAGCCTGGTGGCCCAGGCAGGGATATCCAAAGGATTCCAAAAACTTAGAGATCCCAATGCCTTTGGTCTGCGTTGGATCAATACCAATCTTGATGAAATGGATGTTATCAATGGCGGGGAAGAAAAGCTCAGGTCGGCTATTTTATACGCCGACAGGGAATACAGACCCAGCGCGATCATTGTCATGAACAGTTGCGTTCCAGCCTTGATTGGTGATGATATCGACACTATTATAGAAGAGTTGCAAAAACAGGTAACGGCTAGAGTTGTACCCGTGCACTGCGAAGGGTTTAAAACGAAAATACAAGCAACCGCTTATGATGCTGTTTATCATGGAATTTTAAGACACCTGGTGGGTGCGGAGCTGTATGAGGATCAAGACCCGATCATTCCCGATGAATTTGAGGAATTAAAAGAAAAATATCGCATCAGCCACACCGTGAATCTCTTGAATGTGTCATCCATGAGCCGCATCGATGAGCAGGAACTGGTCAAATTGCTGCAGTCCCTGGATCTGAATGTAAGGATATTGCCCTGCTATGCCCACCCGGACGATTTTGCCGATTCCTATGAGGCAGCGCTGAACGTCAGTATCTGCGCCACCCACGATGATTACTTTTCTGAGCATATGAAAACCAAATATGGAGTTCCCTTTATTCTGAAGACAATACCGATCGGTATTGCCAACACCAGCAAATGGTTGTTAGATATTGCCAAGTTTTTTGGGATAGAAGAGCGGGCTCAAAAACTGATCGACAGTGAGGTCAGAGAATTAAATGCTGTCTTAACACCGTATCGGGAATTCTTAAAAGGAAAAACTGCTTTGCTAGGCGGAGGCGAGATCCGTATTCTAACGACAGCGGAATTGCTGCATAACCTGGGATTGGAGATACTCGGCCTGCGCGGTTTTCACTTTGACCGTTACGGAGAAGCCCTGCTGGATGATCTGATAGCGGAAATTCCCGCCAGTGAGAGAGCTATTATCAACATTGGAACCGGCCAGCCTTTCGAGCAAGCCAACCTGTTGGAGAAATTGAAGCCGGATGTCTTTGTCGGCCATCCGGGCGGAAATGGATGGGCAAACAAACAGGGAATCCCTGTGTTTCCCCTGTTTGGTCAGACGTACAATTATATGGGTTACGTGGGCGTTTTTGAGGTGGCCCGGAGGCTCACCCGTTCGCTGAAGAACACCAGTTACAGCAGAAACCTGGTGAAACATGCTCAGTTGCCCTACCGCAAGGATTGGTACGACCAGGATCCGTTTAGCTATATCGATCAGGATGCAGCGTTGTAACCATGATCGATATATTTTTGACAGTGAGCTATCGGGAGGAAGGCTGGCTTCATGCTTAATTGGTTGCGTGAAACAAACAATAAATTGGTAAGTTATTATTTCGTTGTTTTGTTCTTTGTAATATGGCAGGTGGCGCCGGTTGTTGGCTGGGCAAATCCCAAATTTATTCCTCCGCTTTCTGAGGTGCTTAAGGCGGGATGGAAACTGACACAAAGCGGCGGATATGTTTGTTCACATCTCGGTGAGCCTGGAAAGAGTCTTTGTGGGTTTGTTCATAGCGACTATCGCGGGGCTTCCGCTGGGCTTTATCTAAGGGGGATGGCTGCCGGGGGTGGCCAGATTTCTGGCAGAGAAGCAGCAGTCTATATAAATAGGTGATTGTTAATGATTGATAAAGTTGCGTATGATGGCTGGCTGAAGGTACACAAACGCCAAATTGGCAACAAGACCTATGATATTCTTAAAGATTATGACGCGGTTGCTGCGCTGATAATGAACGAATATGGGGAGGTTCTTCTGGTAAAGCAGTTCAGGCCTTCTATTATGAGGGATGCGCTGGAGATTCCAGCAGGCACAATGGATCTGGAAGGCGAGAGTGAAACTGAGTGTCTGGCCAGGGAATTGAAGGAAGAAGCCCATTTGGCTATACTACCGGAGGACCTCCAGCCCCTTATTTCCTATAAACCCAATCTAGGTTTTAGCAATAGCGATATGCACATATATCTAGCTAAGATAGGTAAAAATCGAGTTGTGAATGAAAAACCACCAGATGATGAAGACATAAATGAAATAGTATGGATAAAATTCAATGAACTTGAACGCTACATCATGGATGGCAAAATACAGGACATTAAAACAATTATTGTTTACTTATATATAAAAGCGCACCGGCTATTATGATGTTTATTGTCCCCGAGCTGACCAGGTTTGTCATGAATACCACGCCTCTTATTATCGGCATCTTGCTCATTCAGAACGGCCTGGCGAATACCTGCCCGGTAACCGTTTAGCTTGCGGTGGCCGGGCTTATTTATTTGGCTCCATGATTAGCCCTGCAATACCGCTGAATGCCACAAACGAATTCCGCGGCAGGGTGATGAGCGTATGCACCCTGGTCTTTTCAGATTCTATACCAATTGGCAATCTTAAAAAATAAAAATACTTTTCCTATTGACATTCAAGTCATTAGTTCGTATAATAACAAAAACATATTAAACATAGTATATTACTAGGGTAATATTGAATAAATTGGTTTGGGGGAATGAAATGGGTAGTTTTAAAATTTTGGCCTGACCGGGAAACCGGTGGCCGGGTAGCTTAAGCTTGCCTGGCCCTTAATGTTTCAGAGGCTTTTGGGGAGCGGGGAGGTGGATGGCATGCCAATCACGACACCTGATAGTGAACAGGGTTTTGATCACCTGATTAAAAAACACCCATGCTTCAACGGGGCGGCGCACTCTAAATACGGGCGCATTCATCTGCCGGTAAGCCCGGACTGCAATATCCAGTGCCGCTTTTGCAAACGTGGTTTCAATAAATGGGAGCAGAGACCCGGGGTCAGCCGTATGCTGATGACGCCTGAAAACGCTTTGAAAACTGTCGCCAGAGCGCTTGATCTTTGCCCCGAGATTACCGTCGTAGGGGTTGCCGGACCGGGTGACACCCTGGCGACTGATCATGCCCTGGAGACTTTTGAATTGGTCCATCGGAAATATCCCTACCTGATCAATTGCCTCAGCACAAATGGCTTGCTGCTTAAAGAGAAGGCCGGCAGGATCATCGACGCCGGAGTTAAAACTGTCACCGTTACTGTAAACGCCATAGACCCCCAGATATTACAACATATTTGTGCCTATATCACCTATGGCGGCCAGTTATTGACCGGCTTGGCCGCCGCTCACTGGCTGATTATGGCTCAGTTGGCCGGGATCGAAAAAATTGCCAAGCTGGGGGCTGTTGTAAAGATTAATACCGTTTTGATACCGGGCATCAACGATAGCAACATCGAGGAGGTGGCGAGACTGACGGCTGATGTCGGGGCTTCCCTGATCAATATCATTCCGCTGATTCCCCAGCATGACCTGAGGTCTAACCGGGCACCGGATTGCGAAGAGTTGAGAGCCGCACGGGCGTCAGCTGAGCAGCACCTGCCGGTGTTCCGCCATTGCAAACATTGCCGGGCTGATGCTTGCGGTATACCGGGATCCGGTATCGATCTGGCTGAAAAATTGTACGACCAGCCAGAAGAGATCTTTTCGCATGGATAGCCGTTTATCAATACCAAAAGGGTTCATGGAGGAGTTCAGATGGCCTTTAAGATAGCTGTTGCCAGCAGCGATCACAAATTTGTCAACCAGCATTTTGGCCATGCCAGGCAGTTTCTGATTTATGAAATAGAAAGCGAAAATTTTAAATATATCGAAACCAGGACCACTGACCCGCTTTGTGGTGATCAGGAACATGACGAGGACCGGCTGAGCAGGATTACCAAGCTTCTTTCAGACTGCCAAGCAGTACTAGTTGCCAAGATCGGCCCAGGCGCCCTGGAGAAGTTGCAGTTGCAGGGGGTCAAGGCGTATGTTGTCCCCCAATTTATCGATGATGCCCTGAGGACGCTGATTTCCTCCGACAAACTGGGATAATAATATCGGGAGAGTGATGAATGCGTGGCTAAGAAAGCAAAGCAGATCGCCATCTACGGCAAAGGGGGAATCGGCAAGTCGACGACCACTTCCAACATCAGCGCTGCTCTGGCGAAGGCCGGATACAAGGTGATGCAGTTTGGCTGCGACCCCAAAAGCGACTCCACCAATACCCTGCGGGGGGGCAAATACATCCCCACCGTGTTGGATACGCTCAGAGAGAAGAGGACAGTAAAGCCAGAAGAGGTGATCTATGAAGGTTTCAGCGGCGTTTACTGCGTGGAGTCGGGCGGCCCCGCGCCTGGCGTAGGATGTGCCGGTCGAGGGATCATCACGGCGGTTCAACTGTTGAAACAACTACGTGTATTTGAAGAACTCGACCTGGACATAGTTCTGTATGACGTTCTAGGTGATGTGGTTTGCGGCGGCTTCGCGATGCCGATCCGGGAGGGAATCGCTGAACACGTGTTCACAGTATCATCGTCGGACTTTATGGCGATCTATGCGGCCAACAACCTGTTCAAGGGGATCAAGAAGTATTCCAACTCCGGTGGCGCCCTGTTGGGCGGTCTGATCGCCAACTCTGTCAATGCGCCGTTTGCTGTGGAGATCCTGGATGACTTCGTGGCCAAGACACACACCCAGATTGTTGGCTACATACCGAGGTCGGTGACGGTCACCCAGAGCGAGTTGCTGGGAAAAACCACTATCGAAGCCGTTCCGGAGTCAGAGCAGGCCAAGATTTATACCAAATTGGCCTACACGATTGCTGAACATGAGGTATCTAAGGCTCCCTCTCCCCTGGAGGTCAAAGAATTGAGAGAATGGGCGGCCGGGTGGGCGGATCAGCTTCTGGCTGTGGAGACTGGCGAGGTCAGGGGGGCTGCCGCCAACATATAGAGCAAGCAATTGTAAATCGAAGTATTTAGATTTAAAAAAATAGGGAGGCATTATCATGGCAAGAATTGCTAAAGACGTTACCGAATTAGTCGGCAATACCCCGCTGGTAAGGTTGAACAAGATAACAGCAGGCCTGGAAGCCGAAATCGTCGGCAAACTGGAGGCTTTTAACCCGGCAGGCAGCGTCAAGGACCGGATCGGTTACAGCATGATCAAAGATGCCGAGGACCAGGGCGTGATCAACAAGGACACGGTGATCATCGAACCGACCAGCGGCAATACCGGTGTCGCCCTGGCCTTCGTAGCAGCCGCCAAGGGCTACCGGCTGATCCTGCTGATGCCGGAAACATTCAGCGTTGAGCGCCGCAACCTGTTCAAGGCCTTTGGAGCCGAACTGGTGCTGACCCCGGGTGCTGAGGGTATTAAAGGGGCTGTCCGGAGGGCTGAGGAACTGGCCGCCCAAACCCCCAATTCTTGGATACCGCAACAGTTTAAAAACCCGTCCAATCCTGAGATCCATAGAAAAACCACCGCAGAGGAGATCTGGCGGGATACGGACGGCAAGGTGGATATCGTGATCAGCGGCGTCGGCACCGGCGGTACCATTACTGGAATTGCCGAGGTGATCAAGCCCCGCAAGCCAGAGTTCAAGGCTATTGCCGTCGAGTCTTTTGACTCCCCCGTGTTATCAGGAGGCAGTCCTGGTCCGCACAAAATCCAGGGTATCAGCCCCGGATTTGTGGCCGACGTCTTGAACCTGAAGATCGTCGATGAGATCTTCAAGGTCAAGAACGAGGAGGCGTTGGAAACCGGTCGCCGGCTGGCCCGTGAAGAAGGCTTGCTGGTGGGGATCTCCTCCGGGGCCGCCGTCTTCGCTGCCATCAGTGTGGCTAAACGGCCAGAGAACAAGGGCAAGCTGATCGTGGCGATTCTGCCAGATACCGGAGAGCGATACCTGAGCACAGCCTTATACCAGGAATAGTAGCCGCTCGAGAATCGGAAGGGGATAGCGATGACGTCGACGGTGCCGCTTCTCAATTACCTCTCGAATGCTGTCTTGGAAATGGAGAGGTAGAGGGCTGTCGACGTCTCGCGCTCTGCTTCGAGGAACGGTATCGACCGAACCTATTTTTTGATATGCAGCGGGAGCGGTGTCTTGTATTCTATTCTGTACACTTGGCATAGTATGCCTGCTTGGTGTTGATATAACAAACAGGAGAGGAGATAGAAAAGTGGCAAGGATAGCCAACGATATAACCGAGTTGATTGGGAACACCCCTCTTTTAAAATTGAACCGGGTGACTGCAGGACTTGAGGCCAAAGTGGTAGTCAAGGTGGAATCTTTCAATCCGGCTGGCAGTGTCAAGGACCGGATCGGCTATAGCATGATCAAGGATGCGGAGGAAAAAGGCCAGATCAACAAGGATACGGTGATCATCGAACCGACCAGCGGAAACACTGGTATCGCCCTGGCTTTTATTGCCGCCGCCAAAGGCTACAGGTTGATCCTGACCATGCCCGATACCATGAGTATTGAGCGCCGGAATTTATTGAAGGCTTATGGGGCGGAACTGGTCCTGACTCCAGGGGCTGAAGGAATGAAGGGCGCCGTACGCAAGGCTGAAGAGCTGTCCGCCCAGACTCCGAACTCTTTTGTGCCCCAACAGTTCAAGAACCCGGCCAACCCGGAGATTCACAGAGCCACCACGGCCGAGGAGATCTGGCGGGATACCGATGGGAAAATAGACATTCTGGTAGGTGGCGTCGGCACCGGTGGTACCATCACGGGTGTCGGCGAAGTGATCAAACAGCGGAAACCGGAATTCAAGTTGATTGCGGTAGAGCCTTTTGACTCTCCAGTCTTGTCTGGAGGCGCTTCAGGGCCCCATAAGATCCAAGGAATCGGTCCAGGGTTCGTGCCCGATGTCTTGAATCTCAAGATCGTGGACGAGATCTTCAAGGTCAAGAACGAGGAGGCTTTTGCGATTGGCCGCCGCCTCGCTCGTGAGGAAGGCCTGCTGGTGGGCATCTCTGCTGGCGCAGCTGTCTTTGCGGCCCTCAGTGTGGCTCAGAGGCCGGAGAATAAAGGTAAGTTAATCGTGGCGATATTGCCGGATACCGGCGAGCGGTACCTGAGTACGGCTCTGTTCCAGGAATCGTAACTTCTTATGGAGTATTTGCAGGAGAGGGATGAGTATGCCTCCAAAAGAACAGCTTTTGAAGGAACTGTCGGATGCCGTGGTGGAGATGGATGAGGATAGAACCGTAGCTACCTCGCACGCGGTGTTGAAGAACGGGATCGATGCCTACGAGGGCATCTCACAAGGTCTGGCGGACGGGATGGACCGGGCCGGACAGCTTTTTGAGCAGGAGGAGTACTTCATACCCGAGTTGCTGATGTGCTCCGATGCCATGTACGCAGGTCTAGATGTTCTGAAGCCTCACTTGAAAACCATCGCCGATGACAAGAAACGGCGGTTTGTGATTGGCGTGATCGAGGGGGACACCCACGATATCGGGAAGAACCTGGTCAAGATCATGCTGGAGACAGCCGGCTTCGAGGTCATCGACCTGGGGCGGGATGTCCCGGCCCAGGAGTTTGTTGACCGGGCAAAATCAGTTGGAGCTGATTTTATCGGCATTTCCACCCTGATGACCACCACCATGGACGGGATCCGGGAAGTGATCAGCCTGCTGGAGCAGGGGCAGATTAGAGACCAATTCAAAGTCATGGTGGGGGGAGGTCCCATCTCTCAGGGTTTTGCAGACAGGATCGGGGCAGACGGCTATGCGGTGAATGCCGCCGAAGCGGTCAGGGTGGCCAGAAAGCTGCTGGGGAGTGACTGATCATGGCCTTTGACCAGATGACTCCGGTTGAGCGGATGACCGCCTATAACAAAGGCGAGCCAGTTGACAGGCTGCCCTGCGTTCCCATCGTCGGCAATACGGCAGCGAGAGTCATTGGAGTCAAGGTGTCTGAGTTCAGGGGCAACGGGCGGCTCATCGCCCGGGCTCAGATCGCTACTTATCGCCGTTTCGGGTATGACATCATCAGGATCTTCACTGACCTGTATACCCAGGCTGAAGCAATGGGGGCCAGGGTGCACTACCCGGATGACGAGACTGCCTATCTGGCTGCTCCCGCCATTGCCAGCGTTGCTGAGGTTGACCGGCTCGAACCAGCAGATCCGCTGCGGGACGGAAACCTTTCCCAGCACCTGGAGGCGATGAAAATTGCCGTTGACGAGGTGGGGAGAGAGGTTGCTGTTACGGGAGCCGTCACCGGCCCCTTTACCAACGCCTCTTTCCTGATCGGCGCCGAGCAACTGGTCAGGTTGACTCTGAAGAATCCGGCAACGGTGCACAGGTTATGTGCCCTATCGCTGGAAACTGCCCTGCGCTACTCGCAGGCGATCATCGATGCCGGCTGCACACCCAGCCTGACCGATGCTATGTCCTCCAGCACGGTGATCAGCCCGAAGCAATTTCAGGAGTTTGCGTTGCCATACTTGAAGCAGTTGATTGACTATATCCACTCCAGGGGCAGAGCGGTGACGCTGCATATCTGCGGGAAGACCAGCAAGATCTGGGAACTGATGGTGGCTGCGGGTGCAGACTGCGTCAGCATCGACAACGATGCTGACCTGTTGCAGGCCAAGCAGAGGGTCGGGGACCGGGTACGCCTGATGGGCAACGTCAGACCGTCCGAGGTGATGCTGGAGGGTGATCCGGCCGATGTGCGGACGGCGGTTCGCGATTGTGTTCGCAAGGCACACGACAACCCCAGGGGCTATATCGTGGCTTCCGGCTGCAGCCTGCCGACGGAAACTCCCTTTGCCAACATCCAGGCCATGCTGGACGCGGTGCGAGAGATCGGCTATCCGGTGCAGGCAGAGGAGTTGGAAAGAGGATGAGCACGGTGAATGACCTGACTGCCAAAGAACGGCTGGTGGGAATATTACGCCACCGTCAGATCGATCGGCCACCGGTGATCTGTACCGGCGGGATGATGAACGCCGCCATCGTGGACGTGATGAATAGAACTGGTCATACCCTGCCGGAAGCACACTCCGATGCGGTGTTGATGGCCGAGTTGGCTGGCGACGTGTATCAGCAAACCGGGTTCGAGAACCTGGGTATTCCCTTCTGTTTAACCGTGGAGGCAGAGGTGCTGGGCAGCGCCATCAATATCGGCGACCGGGCCTGCGAGCCCAAAATTGCCAGCGAGGCCTTCTCTTCCACCGCCCAGGTGTTATTTAAGGACCTGGATGAATTGCTCTCGGCTGGCAGGATCCATGCGGTAGCCACAGCAGCCACTATCCTGGCTGATCGGTATCCGGATGTGCCGGTGATCGGAAATGTGACAGGACCGATCAGCACCACGGCATCCATTGTCGATCCGATGCGCTTTTTAAAGGATATGGCCAAAGATAAAGCCAGCACCCACCGGGCGATTAGTTACGCCACTGATTTTCTGTGCAAATACGTGCAATTGTTGCTTGATCATGGCGTGACGCTGATCTCGATCGGCGATCCCACGGCGACTGGGGAGATTCTGGGGCCAAGGTTTTTTGAGGAATACGCGGTGCGCTACCTGAACCGGGTGATCGATACAGTGCATGCTGCCGGGGGGTTAATCATCGTGCACATCTGCGGCAATATCAACTCTGTTAAAAGACTCATCCCGGAGATCAGATCGGATGCTATCAGCACCGACGCCATGGTCAACCTGCGGTTATTGAAGGAGGAGTATCCGCAGCTTACAACGATGGGGAACCTGAGCACCTACCTGCTGCAGTTCGGTTCCGCCGACAAGATCGCCATGCAGGCGCGCAGGCTGGTTCAGGACGGGATCGACATCATCTCACCGGCGTGTGGCCTGAGCACATCAACTTCTTTAGAGAATATCCGGGCAATGACCGAGGCGGTCAAGGAGTGCCATCTTGCTGACGGTTCCCTAAGCGATGTCGGCATTAGTATGAAGTAGGAGGTTTTACGGTGAAACCAAAGGACAATGTCCTGGAGACGATCAGGCTTGGCAAACCGAGCCGGGTACCGGCAGTACTTTTTTCTGGTGGGGCCTGGACCTTCAACAACAGGGGCCTGACCCTGGAACAGGCGGTGGCCAGCCCCGAACTGATGGCCCAGGTGATCGTGGAGACCAACGCCAAGGTGCATTCAGATATAGTCTGGGCCGGCTCCGGATTCAACAACCTGCCGGTTCGGGCGCTGGGAGGCAGGATCAAGTTCAGGGTGAAGGGCACCATGGATGTCCAGGAGCCCTTGCTGAAAACTGCAGCCGATGTCGACCGGATCGACCTCGACCGGCTGGGAGAGGACGAGGGCATAAATAATATCTGGGAGACTGCGGCCCTGCTTGACCGGGCGATCGGTGATGAGGTGCTGATCGGCGCCTGCGGCTGGGGCCCATTCACGTTGGGCGCACAATTCTATGGCACCGAAAGATTGATGTCCGCTATCTATAAAGATAGGACGGCGGTGCGGGCGGTGCTGGATTTCGCCGCCGAAGCCTCTTTCCGTTACTACGAGGCTTACAGGAAAAAAGGGGCGCGCATCATCTCAGTGGCCGAGCCCACGGCCTCCGGAGACCTGATCTCCAGGGAACACTTTGAAGAGTTTGCCATTCCCTATCTCACAAAGTTTATTAAAAAGTCCAAGGAGGCCGGGTCGTTGAACCTGGTCCATATCTGTGGCAATACCACCAGCCGCCTGGACCTGATCCCCGGCACCGGAGCGGATGTTTATTCTGTCGATTACAAGGTGGACCTGGCCCGGGTCAGGGAAGTTTTTGGGGACAGATTGGCTTTTGCCGGGAATATCAATCCGGCCGGGATCCTGGTGAACGGTACTCCGGACGAGGTAGCGGCCGCTGCCCGGGAGTGCATCGCCAAGTCCGGCGGGCGGGGCAATTTCATCATGATGCCCGGCTGCGACCTGTCTCCGGCGGTGCCACTGGCCAACATCCGGGCAATGATCGAGACTGCCTTAAATAGCCCCATACAGCAGAATTAAACCCTGGCAATATCTCAATCATCGAAGCAAATAAGCAGGCCTGTCCTTAGGAGGGGATTACTTGAGTTACTTGGATCAGAAAGAGCCGCCCAAAAGAGAGGACCGCCTCAAGGCTTGTATTGCCTACGGCGGCAGTATCTGCGGCATGGCTGACCGGCAAAAGCGATGCCTTGCGGATGATGGAGAAAGATGCTTTACCCAGGGCTCGATCTGCCTGCTGTTGCCGGGGATAGCCATATTGAACAGCATTCCCGACAGCGTGACGCTGCTGCATGGAGCAATCGGTTGCGGGGCCTGTGCCCACTCCCAGAACGCCAATGTCCGCTCAGGGAGCGGGCTGCGCCGCGGCAAGGTCAAGGACGCTCTATGGCTGTCCACAGCCCTGAATGAGACCGACGTCATCGGCGGGGGCGAAGCCAAGCTGACAGAGGCGATTCGGGAAGCCGACCGCCGTTACCGCCCAGCGGCAATCTTTGTGGTGTCCAGTTGTGTGCCGGGCATTATCGGCGACGATATCGAGGGCGTGGTCGAGCGGGTGCAACCGCAGGTGAACGCTAAGATCGTGCCCATTCACTGCGAGGGTTTCAAAACCAAGGTTTGGGCGACTGCCTATGATGCCATCTATCATGGAATTGGCCGGGTATTGCTGGGCGAGCCCGAGGAATACCAGCCGGTGCTGGTCGACGAACTGGACGAGTTGAAGGAAAAATACCGGCTCAGCCGTACGGTCAATTTGATGAACGTCTCCTCTATGGGCCGGGGGGACGAGCAGGAATTGGCGCGCCTGTTGCGCTCCCTAGGGCTGGATGTCAATATCTTTCCGGTCTTTGCTCATCCGGAGGAGATGTACAAGGCGACCCAGGCTGCCGTATCCGTTAGTGTCTGCCCCACGCATGACGATTACTTCCTCAAATATTTGCAGGAGAAATATGGCGTGCCCTACATCATCAAGCACATGCCGATCGGGATCGCCAACACCAGCAACTGGGTCCGTGAGGTGGCCGCCTTCTTCGGCTTCCAGGCACAGGCGGAGAAACTGATCGCTACGGAAGAAGAAGAGCTGCAGTCGGCCCTGGAGGAGTTCCGCCCGGTCTTTGCCGGCAAGAAAGTGTTCGTCAGTGCCGGCGAATTCAGGGCTCTGGCCACAACCCAATTGTTGGCGGAGCTGGGGTTCAAAATAGTGGGTATCCGCTCCTTCCATCACGATGAGTTTGCCGAAGAGGAGTATCCAAAACTGGCGGCTTACGGCGAGGATTTCCCTTTCAGCATTGCCAACGCCCAGCCCTTTGAAGAAGCCAATCTGCTGCAGCGGATCAAGCCTGACCTGTTCCTGGGGCACTGGTGCAGCAATGCCACCGCCACCAAGCTGGGGATCGCCACTCACGTCATCTACAACACCGGCCTGAACTACATCGGCTATCAGGGGGCTTACGAGCTGGCCCGCCGGCTGTATCGGCAATTGAAAAACCCTTCATTCAGCAAAAAGCTGAGCAGATACGCCCGCTTGCCTTATACGAAACAGTGGTATGAAGCCGATCCGTTCAAGTATATCAAAGCAGTGGGGAGTGAGCCGAATGTCTAGCTTTATCGAACGTCCGCGCTACCTATGCCCTCTCGGCGGTGCTTTGATGGCAGTGACTGCCATACCGCGCGCCATTCCTATCATTCACGCCGCGGTAGGATGTGCCGGAAACATCATCTGGGGACAGAACGGGGGCGGCGGTCTGCAGGTGGGCGGTTATTGCGGCGGACTGAGCATACCCAGTTCTAATGTACAGGAACGGGAGGTGGTCTTTGGTGGCGGCGAGCGGTTGCGGGAGGAGATCCGCAACACGCTGGAGGTCATTGACGGCGATCTGTTCTTCGTGCTCACCGGCTGCGTCACCGAGGTGATTGGCGACGATATCAAGGCGGTGGTAAAAGAGTTCCAGGATGAGGGCGTGCAGATCACCTTCGCTGAAACCGGTGGTTTCAAGGGTAACTCCTACTATGGATACGACCTAGTGCTACAATCACTGTTCCGGAATTACACCTGGCGGGATGTGCAGAAGACAGCAGGGAAGGTAAACCTGTTCGGGATAGCACCCTTTATGGATGTCTTCTGGCGGGGCAACCTGGAGGGGCTGCGGCTGCTGTTGCAAAAGCTCGGCCTGACAGTGAACTCCTTCTTCACCGCCGAGGATTCGCTGGAGGGGATAAAAAATGCTGCCGAAGCGGAACTGAATATTGTAGTGTCAGATGTCTATGGAGTGGAGGCGGCCAAAACCTTTGAAGAATTGTACGGTACGCCTTACCTAGCCCTACCCCTGCCGGTGGGACCGGCAGCGACGGATCTCTTCCTGCGCCAGGTAGGAGAGGCCCTGGCCCTGGACAAACAGAGCGTGGAGCAGGTCGTTGAACAGGAAAACAGGCTTTACTATTATTATCTGGACCTGCTTACCGAGTGCTATAACGATCTGGATCTGCAGCGCTACAGCGTGGTCGTGGGTGACGTCAACTATGCCGTGGCCATCACCAAATTCCTGGCCGATGACCTTGGTTGGTTGCCGGAACTGGCCGTCTGCACCGATCCCTTGGATGAAAGCCAGCAACAACAACTAGCATTAAGGTTATCCGAACTCGAGTCCGGCATCCAACCCCATGTTGTCTTTGAGACCGATACCAGTGAGATTATCAATCACCTGAACCAGCAGTGGCCGCGCAACAAGAGCCAGAAGTATTACAACGCCTTCAGCCCGGCATTCGTGGTAGGCAGCTCCCTTGATCGGGAACTGGCTATCTCTCTGGGTGCCCCACACCTCAGTGTGAGCTTCCCGGTCTCCAACCGGGCGGTGCTGGATCGGGGTTATTCCGGTTACCGCGGTGGCCTGCACCTGATCGAAGATTTACTGAGTGCAGCTATCGCCGGCAGGTAGAGACGGTTGGTGATGGCAGGTAATAATGGGCAAAAGACTATCGGATTAAAATTGGCAAGCACAATTTATTATATGAAAAAGCTGTTGACAGGGAAGAAGGAAATGGTATCATAAATTAAAAGTATACATATCAATATAGTAGGATAATAAGTAAGGGGAGGAAGCCGGCCATGGGAGTTGGACCTTTGCTTATAGAAAGAGAAAAGGAAGACTTAAAAGCTATCTCCGGGTTGCCCTGGATCAGGGGGCTGCTTCTGTTGCTGAAAGACCTGCGTTATGGGAGCGTTACCCTCGTGGTTCAGGATGGTAAGGTAATCCAGATAGAAAAAGTAGAAAAAGTGAGACTCTGCTAGCACACATAGAATACAACGTTTATTATGACCACGCTTCCTCCAAACAGATCGTTCAGCAATAATTAGAGCTGTCTCGCTCCCTTTTAATAAAAAGAGGCCGGGTCTGGGTAAATTAGACCCGGGCCTCTTTTTTTATGCTTTTAACTTGAAGTCTATGGGGGCGACGGGATGGACCTCAGTTTTGGGCCTAGCGAACTCAATCCGGAGATCGGCTACAGGAAGGAATGGCTGCTGGCCAACGGCCTGGGGGGATTTGCCGCTTCCACCATTATTGGTCTCAACACCCGGCGCTACCACGGGCTGCTGGTGGCGGCCCTGAAACCCCCGGTCGACAGGAGGTTGCTGGTAGCCAAACTGGATGAGAACCTTTTCGTCGCTGGCAACGAGTATCCTTTGGGCGCCAACCAGGTGCATGACGGCTTCTATGCCCAGTCAGGCTATCGCTGGCTGCAGAGCTTTGAACGCTGGCCGTTTCCCGCCTATACATATCAGATCGAGGACATATTTCTGATCAAGACGATCTTTATGGTCTACGGCCACAATACTACTATCATTCACTATCAAATCATTAACGAATTCCGTCATCCGTTGGCCCTGTATATTCACCCCCTGGTTAACTGCCGGGATTTTCACGATGCGATCTTTGAGAATGCTTGGACGTTCGACCAGCAGGCGCAGGAGCGAGAGGTGACGATCGAGCCCCATCCCGGAGCGCCGCATATCTACCTGGCCAGCGACCGGGCCGGTTACACCATGGCGCCTGCCTGGTACCGCGGGATGTACTACCAGGCGGAGCAGGAGCGCGGCCTGCCCTGCCACGAGGATCACTTTATCCCCGGATTTTTCACATTCCAGTGCCAGGCCAGCGAAGATTTTACCCTGGTGGTCTCTGCTGAGCCGATCTTGCCCATCCGTTACCAGGAGTTGGAGACAGCAGCAATGGAGCGCAGGGGCAGCCTGTTGCAGGCTGCAGGCTGTAGGGATGACTTCGCCCGGCAACTGGTGCTTGCGGCGGATGATTTTCTGGTCTGGAGATCGTCTACCGGAAAGCGGACGATCATCGCCGGTTACCCCTGGTTCAACGATTGGGGCCGGGACGCCATGATCGCCCTGCCGGGGCTGACCCTGTGCACCGGGCGCAGCGCCGAGGCCAGGGAGATCCTGGCCACCTTCGCCGCCTATGCCAAAGATGGCCTCATCCCCAACCTGTTTCGAGATGCAGGCGAGGAACCGCTCTATAATACGGTAGATGCGCCTCTGTGGTTCTTCTATGCAGTTCAGAAACTGATAGCATACACCTCTGACTATGCTTTTGTCCAGCAATGCCTGTATCCCGCCATGAAGGAGATTGTAGGCCGTTATCGCCAGGGCACGCGGTTTGGGATCCGGATGGCGGGGGATGGTCTGGTGGAGGCCGGAGAGCCGGGGCTGCAACTGACCTGGATGGATGCCAAGGTGGACGACTGGGTGGTCACGCCCAGGGCCGGAAAACCGGTGGAGGTAAACGCCCTGTGGTACAACGCCCTGATGTTCATGGGCGAGTTGTCCGCGGCATTTAAAACGCCGGACATATACAGCAAGTTGGCTTCACAGGTGCAGGCCAGCTTCTGCGCCACCTTCTGGAACGAGACGGGCCAATGTCTCTATGATGTGGTTGATGGCGAGAATCGGGACATTCATATCCGCCCCAACCAGGTCTTCGCTGTCAGCCTGCCATACAGCCCCCTATCCTTGGCCCAGGCTTGGGCCGTGGTGCAAAAGGTCTGGCAGGAACTGTATACCCCGTACGGTTTGCGCAGCCTTGGCCCCTCTGACCCGGAGTTCCGGAGGCGCTATTTCGGAAACCAATGGGAGCGGGATGCCGCCTACCATCAAGGCACCGTCTGGAGCTGGCTGATCGGGCCCTTCATCACCGCCTATCGAAGGGTCAACGGACATGACAGTGTTAGTTTGGAGATGGCCACCCGTATGCTGACTCCTTTTCAGAACCACCTGCGGGACCACGGGCTTGGCTCTGTGTCAGAGATATTTGACGGAGACTGGCCGTTTACGGCGCGGGGCTGCTTTGCCCAGGCCTGGGGGGTGGCCGAACTGTTGCGGTGTTGGGTCGAAGACCTGCACGAAGGGGAACATGGACTAAATGATAAAAATAGCAGGAATTGAAGGTGGCAATGTATAAGAGTATTTCGGTTGATCAACGATGCAGATATTCAGAAGCGGGGTGGCGCAGATGAGCAGGCACACCGCTTTGCCTTGGGGGAGATGGAGGAGACCTTGGGCGCAACTATAAGATAGTATTGACGGGAGGATGACCATGAGGATTGCCGTGATCGACGGGCAGGGAGGCGGCATCGGGAAGCATATCACTGAGCGGATCCGGAAGGGCTTGGGCCCTGAGGTGGAGATCATCGCTCTGGGGACCAATAGCACTGCTACATCTCAGATGTTGCGGGCCGGGGCTAATGAGGGAGCCACCGGGGAGAATGCTGTCGTCCAGACCGTGGCGGAGGTGGATGTGATCACGGGGCCGATTTCCATCCTGGCCGCCAATGCCATGCTGGGGGAGGTCACCCCTGGGATGGCGGTTGCCATCGGGAACTGCAAGGCACTGAAACTGCTGCTGCCCATCGGCAGGAGCCGGATCGAGATCGTGGGCGTACAGCCGGAGCCGCTGCCGCACATGGTGGAGAAATTGGTGCATCTGTTAGTGGAGCTAAATTCCCCGCAAAAACCGAATTTGAACGGAGGTGATCACGTTGTCCGGACATTCTAAATGGGCTAACATCAAGCACCGCAAGGCGAGAGTTGATGCCGTGCGGGCAAATGTGTTTACCAAGCTGGGCCGGGCGATCTTTGCCGCAGCCCGCCAGGGAGGCGGCGATCCGAACGCCAACATGAACCTTAAACTGGCGCTCACTAATGCCCGGGCCGCGAACATGCCCGTTGACAACATAAACCGCCTGATCGCCCGGGCAACCGGGGAGGCAGAGGGTGTCAACTACGAGGATGTCATGTACGAGGGATATGCTGCTGGAGGCGTGGCTGTGTTGCTGCAGATTCTGACCGATAACCGCAACCGAACCGCTGCGGAGATCCGGCACCTGTTTTCCAGACACGGTGGCAACCTGGGTGAATCCGGCTGTGTGGCCTGGATGTTCGAACTGAAGGGCCTGTTCCAGGTGCCGGTCGATAATGTTTCTGGCGATCCGGATGATCTGATGCTGGAACTGATCGAGGCCGGGGCGGAGGACGTCGCGGAGGAGAACGCCACAATCGAGATCGTCACGGCCCCGCAGGATTTTGATCGCATCAAGACACACCTGGACCAGAAGGGAATCCGATCCAGCAGCGCAGAGCTGACCATGATCCCCAGCACCACCGTCCCGATCAATGATGCGTCCACCGCGGAGAAAGTCCTGAGGCTGGTGGATGCCCTGGATGAGAATGACGATGTTCAAAATGTCTACGCCAACTTCGATATTCCCGACGAACTGTTGAACAGCCTGGAGTGAGAAAATAATATGCATAAATGCGGGAGGAATGGAAATATTTATTAATAGGAACTTTTAAAGCAGGCTCTGAAGCTGCGCCTCAGACAGGGTACCCGCCGGAGGCGGACGGCACGCCTGCACAAAGGATTGGTTCGAGTGGCTAAGGCGCCCAGGCTGGTATTTTATTTGATAATACTGCTGATATTGGCAGGCGGGAGCTATGCGGTGAGAGAACGCATCCAGCTTGCCAGGCCGCTTCCCGCGGGGACCAGGGTCATTGTCCAAACAGTATACAGCCTGTGTAAACATGAGGTGACGGGCAGCGCCAACTTATCGAATAAGAAAAATTACAGTACGCTTGACCTGCTCGGCCTCTATCCGTCAGCGCAGGGCTGGACTCCCAGTTTCCATAGCGGTGAGGTGATCCTCACCCGCACGGTAAACGGGTTGTGCCCGGTCTGTCAGAACAAGTCCCACTTAGGGGAGAAAGGCGGATTTTTGGCGGTGATCCGGGGTCCTGCCGGGGTCAACGGTGGTATCATCCGGGTGACCACTATCCGCCTGTCCAGTCTTCCGGCAGACTACCAGAAACAGGCCCAGTTAGGGACGCTCGATCTGCCCGATGAGCTTGCCCTGCTGCAGATTCTAGACAGCCTGGACGAGGGTAGCAAAGGGTAATGAGCAACCACTCTGCCCAAAATACTATTGAACGTTTTGTTTATAAGTTGCCACCAGGTGCTACCCGGTGGTTTGTTTATTATGACCCCCACTTCTTGGTGTTGTTCAGGCGATCAGGACATTTTCTCTGTTTATGATCTGGTATAATTGATGATGGGCTGGCAGTGGTGTGGTTAGCCACTGCTGCACGGCCGAAAGAGCCTTTCTACTTCACATAAATGAGGTTCCGTTCAAATGAAAAAGTTGATGATCCTCGATGGGAATAGCCTGGCGCACCGGGCTTTTTATGCCCTGCCCCTGCTGACCACCACGACCGGCCACTATACCAATGCAGTGCTGGGGTTTACCAACATGCTGCAGAAGGTGGTGCGGCAGGAACAGCCTGATTATGTGGCGGTGGCTTTTGACAAGGGGAAGCCCTTCCGGCACCAGGATTACGAAGCCTACAAAGCTCATCGTAAGGCCATGCCGGAGGAGTTGCGGCCGCAGTTTCCCCTGATCAAGAGGGTGCTGGGGGCTTTCAATATCCCGGCCCTGGAGATGACCGGCTACGAGGCGGACGACCTGATTGGAACGGTGGTCCGGCTGGCGGTGGAAAGGGGCCTGGAGGTGCTGGTGGTCACCGGCGATAAGGACATGCTGCAGCTTGTTTCCAAGCAGGTCAAGGCGCTGATCACCCGTAAGGGGATCAGCGAGTTGGACCGCTATACAGAAGCAGACGTGATTAAGAGATACGGGTTGAGACCGGAGCAGATACCGGATCTCAAGGGGCTGATCGGCGACCCCAGCGATAATATTCCCGGTGTGCCCGGCATCGGCGAAAAGACGGCGGCCAAACTGCTGCAGCAGTATGGTAGTGTCGAGGATTGTCTGGCTCACAGGTGGCAGTTGACCGGCAAGGTGGCCGGCCTGTTGGACCAGTTTGCCGACCAGGCGATCCTGAGCAAGAAACTGGCCCTGCTGGTCATGGATGTGCCCTATGAGGTCGACTTTGAAAAACTGAAGCTGCGGAGACCTAACTTTGAGGACCTGTTCTCGGTGCTTCAGGAGTTGGAATTCAAAAACCTGCTCAAAAGCGCCCGCGATCAACTATCGCCGGAAGACAAGGTGACGGCAGCTACCGACCGGTGGCCGGAGCAAACGGTTTGCCAGGCGGGCGGCCTATCGCCCCTGATCGCCAGAATCAAAGCGGCAGGCCGGTTTGCTCTTTATTCGGGAGCAGCAGAGCAGAAGGCCGGCAGTCCGCTCAGGCGGGTAGGGCTGGCCTGGGGTGACAATGATAGCGTGGCCATTCTGTTTCCCGAAGACTACGCCCGAAAAAACGAATTGTTCGATTGCCTGAAAGAACTGTTGGCGAGCCCTGACTGTGAGAAATGGTGCCATGACGCTAAGGCGGAGATGACGGCATGGGCCCGTTGCGGGATCGTTATGGACGGGATTAACGGAGATACGAAGCTGGCCTCCTACTTGTTGCACTCAGCGACCAATCCTTCCATCGAGGAGATCTCCATGAAGCACCTGAACCAGGTGTTGGTGCTGTCGAATGAGGACGAAACCGCAGTAGCCCAACTGGCCCTGGCGGTCTATCGGGCCTGGCCGGTGCTGCAGGAGGAACTTCAGCATGATGGGCTCGGGGAACTGTTTTACAACCTGGAATTGCCGCTGTCCGCAGTGCTGGCCCGGATGGAGCTGACCGGATTTAAACTGGACGCCGCTCAACTTGATGCCATGTCCGACGAGTTCGGGCGTCAGTTGGGGACTCTGACCAAAGAGATCTATGACCTGGCTGGTCAGGGTTTTAACATCAACTCACCGCGCCAGTTGGGAGTGATTCTTTTTGAAAAGATGAAGCTGCCGGTGATTAAAAAAACGAAGACCGGCTACAGCACCGACGCGGCAGTGCTGGAAGAATTGGCCCTGTCCCACGAGATTGCTGCCAAGCTGCTGGAATACCGGCAGTTGCTGAAGCTGAAATCCACCTACATCGACGGGCTGCGAGGATTGATCAGCGTAGAAACTGGCAAGGTACACACTACCTACAACCAGACCATTACCACCACCGGCCGGCTCAGCAGCACCGAGCCCAACCTTCAGAATATCCCGATCAGGATGGAAATTGGGCGCAGGATTCGGCGCGCTTTCGTGCCCTCGGAGCCGGACTGGCTGATCCTGGCCGCAGACTACTCCCAGATCGAATTGCGGATCCTGGGGCACATGTCCCGGGATGAAAAATTGCTGGAGGCCTTCAGGCAGGGCGAGGATATCCATGCCCGGACCGCTTCCGAGGTCTTTGGGGTGCCCCGGGAGGAGGTCTCCCCGGAACTGAGGCGCCGGGCTAAAGGGGTAAACTTCGGGATTGTATACGGGATCACCGACTTTGGGTTGGCCAGGGATATCGGAGTGAGCCGCGAGGAGGCAGCGCTCTATATCGATAATTACTTCAACCAGCACCCCGGTGTCCGGCGTTTCAGACAGGAAACCATCGCCACCGCCAGGAACCAGGGTTGGGTGGAGACCCTGTTCAAGCGGCGTCGCTACCTGCCGGACCTGCTGAGCAGCAACCGCCAGGTCCGGTCTTTCGGAGAGCGTACCGCGGTGAACACCCCGATTCAGGGAACCGCTGCCGATATCATCAAACTGGCCATGCTGCGCATCGACCGTGCCATCCATGAACAGGGCCTGCGGGCGCGGATGCTCCTGCAGGTGCATGATGAGCTGGTCTTCGAATTCCCGAAACAGGAACAGCTCGCCCTGATCGATCTGGTGCGCACCGGGATGGAGCAGGCAGTCAAGCTGGATGTGCCGCTGGATGTCGACATCAAGACCGGGCCGAACTGGTACGACCTGGCAAAGGTGGATCGCGATGCCTGAACTGCCGGAAGTACAAACCGTGTTGACAACCCTGAAGCCCAGGATCCTGGGAGTGCGGATCGAGGGCGTAGAAGTATTTTTGGAAAAGATCATCAAGTCGCCTGGCCCAAAGGAGTTTGTGGCTTTGATAAAGGAGCGCTCCATCACTGGACTGGCCCGGCGCGGCAAGTACCTGTTGTTAGAGTTGGACGCCTCCTACCTGTTGGCAATCCACCTGCGGATGACCGGACAACTGGTTTACTCCAGATCGGACAAGCCCCGGGACAGGCACACCCACCTGGTGTTCTACCTGAGCGATGGTGCCGAGTTGCGCTTTCAGGACATGCGTCAGTTTGGCACCATGAACCTGATGCTCTTGGGCCAACTGGACCTGTTCTGCTCCCAGAAAGGCCTGGGGCCTGATGCCCTGGACCCGGCCCTGACCAGGGAACTGTTCAAGCAACGGATCGGTGACCGGCGAGGCCAGATCAAGCCACTGCTGCTGGATCAATCTCTGGTGGCTGGGATCGGCAATATCTACGCCAACGAGATCCTCTGGCGGGCGCGGATACATCCGGAGCGGCCGGTGTCATCGTTGACCCCCGGCGAGCTGGCCAAGCTGTACCAGGCGATGCGGCAGGTGCTCACAGAGGCAGTGGAGCATCGGGGGACCACGCTGCGGGATTACGTCGACGGCGACGGCAACCCCGGCGACTTTCAGTCACTGCTGGCTGTTCACGGGCGGGAGGGTGAGCCCTGCCCCCAGTGCGGCCAGAAAATCGCCAGGATGAAGACCGGCGGGCGTAGTTCTTTTGTCTGTACCCGCTGCCAGGAATGAGGGGATATTGGACGTGCGCGTGATTGGCCTGACGGGCGGTATTGCCAGCGGCAAGAGCCTGGTTGCCCAGCAGTTGCAGAAGCTGGGGGCTGTGGTGATCGATGCCGACCGGATCGCCCATGACCTGACGGCACCAGGTGGGCCAGCTCTCGAGCAGATCATCGGGGAATTTGGCAGAGGCTGCCTCGACAGTACCGGCAACCTGGACCGGAAAGCTCTGGGGCGAATGGTTTTCAACAACCCCGGGGAATTGGACAAACTGGACCGGATCACCCATCCCCTGATTCTGGCTGAGATAGTCAGGCTTTTACAATCATACCGGTCCTCAGACTGTGGCATGGTGGTACTGGATGCGCCCCTGCTGTTCGAGACTGGACTGGACAAATTCGTCGATGAAGTCTGGGTTGTTCTGGTCGACTTCCCGACCCAACTCCAGCGCCTCATGGAGCGGGACCAATTGACAGAGCAAGAGGCTAGGCGCCGGATCTCCCTGCAGCTGCCGCTGGAGGAAAAAGCCCGACGGGCTGACCGGGTGATCGATAACCAGGGCGCGCCAGCGGAGACGGAACGGCAGGTAAAGTTGGCCTGGCAGCATCTGAAGCTGGATGCCGGAAAAGGGGATCCTTACACCAGCCTCTAATTGAATTCTTTTTCCGACCTCCGACCTCTTGCCTCTGACTTCTAATTTAGGTGGGTTAAATCTGTGTTTTTTATCAAATTCCGGCAGTTGCGGCTGCTTGTTGTCACGCTGGCAATCATATTTTCTGTCTTGTATCTGTTTCAGGCCAAGTGGTTCTGGAGGATCTTCTATCCCTGGCCCTACCGTACGGAGATCACCCAGGAGGCCAAGCGTTTGGAGATAGATCCGTATCTCTTGGTGGCTCTGGTCCGGGTGGAGAGCAGGTTTAACACCAACGCCCAATCGGCAGTCGGCGCCAGGGGATTGATGCAGGTAATGCCGGAGACCGCCTCCTGGGCGGCCCAGCAGATCGGCCTGCAGAATTTTCATGAAAACCAGCTTTATCAGCCCGAGATCAATTTGCAGATTGGGACCTGGTACCTGAACCACCTGTTCGAGGAGTTTAAGGGGAACAAAATAACCGGACTGGCCGCCTACAATGCCGGGTACGGCAATGTGCACGCCTGGGTAGGGACCGGACAGTGGAGCGGAACCATGGCCGATCTCCAGCGCATTCCCTTTCCGGAAACCCAGTTGTACCTACGAGCAGTCATGAGAGACTATGAGATTTACAAGTATTTGTATCAGGACGAGAACCAGTAGCCCCCCTGGAGGAGCTCCAGGACCGGACAGCGAAATTGTATAACCAATCAAATAATAATGTTGAAAGAGGGTCCCTGGATGGTGTTGGAAATTGTCTCTCTGGCTGATATTGACAAGCTGCAGATCGATCCGAAGAGAAGATTATTATCGGCCACCCATGAGGAGATCCTGGGCGGCGCCACCACGGATGTCTATTTCGTGAGGACCTTTGAGGTCCTGGAGAGTATGGGCCTGCTGGACACGCCGGTCACGGCCGAAATCTTCTGCCATCGGGACGGACTGCTGGCCGGAGTGGACGAGGTCATGGGCCTACTCGAGGGCAAGGGGGTTGAGGTCTGGGCATTGCCGGAAGGCAGCCAGATGAGGAGCAAGGAAGTGGTGATGCGCATCAGGGGCGGCTATCGGGAATTCGGCGTGTACGAGACGACTATCCTCGGCTTTCTGGCCAGTTCTTCCGGTTGGGCCACGGCAGCCAGAGAGGTGAAAGATGCCGCCGGCGACAAGCAGGTGATCTGCTTCGGGTCGCGCCATATCCACCCGGCGGTGGCTCCGGTGATGGAACGTGCCGCCCTGCTGGGCGGATGCGACGGCGCCAGCTGTATCCTGGGAGCCAAACTGGCAGGCAGGCAGCCTCAGGGCACCATGCCGCACGCCCTGCCCCTGATCATCGGTGACACCGTGAAGGCAGCCCTCGCCTACCACCAGTACATGCCGGATGATGCGCCCCGGATCGTGCTGGTGGATACCTACAAGGACGAGACTGAGGAATCGTTGCGAGTAGCGTCAGCCTTGGGCAGGGACCTGCTCGGAGTAAGGCTCGATACACCGGCGGAGCGGGGCGGGGTGACCCCGGATCTGGTGCAGGAACTGCGCCAGCGCCTGGACCAGGCGCACTTCAACCATGTCCGCATCCTGGTCTCCGGCGGTCTCAACCCGGAGCGGATCAGAGTCCTGAGCGCTGCCGGTGTGGACTCCTTCGGCGTCGGCAGCTATATCTCGGGGGCGGCGCCGATCGACATGACCCTGGATCTGAAAGAGGTCAACGGCAGGCCGTGGACCAAGCGCGGCCGTATTCCCGGGGTGATTCCCAACCCCAACCTCATAAAGCGCAAGTAAAATCCATTTACTCAGCTTAAATCACCAGGTTATAATACGGCTAAACCCCTCATAGGATGATACCAAGAAATGGTACCCGGGAGGGGTTATATTTTGTGGAAAAAAGTTTATATAGCGAGATGCCGGTTCAATCATTGGAAGCTGGTTTTAGCAATTGCTGGATGCCTGGCGCTGATCGCCTTGGCAATCTTCCGCCTGGCCTCACCACGCCCGGCACTGGTGGTACAGATCGCCAGGCCGCCCGCCCTGCTCGATCCGGTCCGGATCTCCACCTATGAAGAAAAGCTGATCAACAGCGCCCTGTATGAAACACTGGTGACCTATGATCCGGATAAACATGACCCCAAGGGGCTCCTGGCAGAAAAATGGGAGATCTCGCAGGGAGGCAGCGTTTATACCTTCTATTTGCGCAAGGGGCTCCATTTCCATGATGGAACTCCAGTCACCGCCCAGGCGGTCAAGGCAGGCTGGGAGAGAGCGCTCGACCCAGCAGTGAGCAACTGCGGTTATCTTTTAGAAAACGTGGTCGGCAGCGATGAGAAGGTCAAAGGTGGGGCCAAGGAGGTCAGTGGCCTGATAGCGCTTAATCAGTACACCTTGAAAGTGACGCTGAAACAACCGGACTGGATATTTCTTGCCGTTGCCAGCAGCCCCAGGCTGGCTATCGTCAGTCCTCAGGCAATTGCCAGGTACGGCCCGGCGTATGGCAAAACAGCGAGCACCGTATCCGGAACAGGCCCGTTTCGCCTGACAGCATGGGACAAGGAGAAACTGGTGCTGCAGCGCAATCGGAGATACACCGGAGACCGCCCCCAGCTAAAAACCCTGACCTTCCTGGCGGTGAACAGGCCTCAGGAGGTCACCAGGCTCTACGAGGGGGGAAAGTTGGATCTCCTGGCGGAAGCTCCAGCACAGACCCTGTCATCCCTTGAAGCCAAGAATGGTAAAAAAGGCTTTACCGTATTTAAAAAGCCCGTCCTGACCCTCTATTTTCTAGGATTCAACATGGCGAAGCCGCCTTTTGACAAGAGTGACCTGCGCCGGGCGTTCGGCCTGGCCATTGACAGGGGTGCGGTTACCAAACAATTGCTGGGGGATGGCGGAAAGGCATTGAACAGCTTCCTTCCGCCTGAACTGTCCGGACAGGGACAGCCGGCGAGCACCAGCGACGTCAAACAGGGGCCAGACCAGGCACTGCAAGCTATGGCCGCCGCGGGATATCCCTATGGATTGGGTCTACCGCCGTTGTCTCTCGTATACAACGACAGCCCGGGACACGATTATTTAGCGCACCTGGTGCAGGATCAATTAGATAAGGTAGGAATTAACCTGCAATTGAAAAAAGTGCCCTGGCAGAACTATGAGGCCTCGATCCGTTCAGGCTCCTATCAGCTTTTCCGGTTGGGCTGGGAGGCTGACTATCCGGACCCGGACAACTTGCTATACTTTAACTTTGACAGTGCGGAGAAGCTGCGGGATAACCTGACCGGCTACAACAATGCCGGGTTTGATGCATTGCTGCAGCAGGCCCGCGGCGAGCAAGATCCCAACCGGCGCCAGGAGATTTACCGTCAGGCTGAGGCGACATTGTTCGCTGACGCCCCGATCATTCCGCTGTTCCAACAGGTGGCGCTTTTCGGGTTGAGACCCGGGATCACCGGCTTTGACACGGATCTTCTGGGGCGGGTTGATTTTACTCATTTAAAAAAATCCTAGACTAATCTCTTCTCGATGTCGGTCTTACTTCATGCTGGTCTGGGTGCGCAACCGCTTCGGTGCAATTACGCCTCAATGCCTGTGTTTGCGGGGTTATGGCGGTTGCAGAAGAGGGCCGGAAGTATTAAAATGGGATGGCAGGAAGGAGAGTAGAGCTATGCCGACATACGAATTTGTTTGCAAGGGTTGCAATAACCGTTTTTCTATGTTCACGACAGTTTCCGGGCGCGACAAGATCTGCTGCCCCAGGTGCGAGAGCAGGGAACTGCAGCAGGTATTCAAGGGTGTCAGATTTGCCAAAGGCGGTGTCTACTCGGATGTAGAGACCAGTAGCAGCAGTGTTCCATCAAGCGGTGGTGGCTGCTCGGGAAAAAGCTGCAGCGGATGCTCCGGGTGCGGTTAGATCCGGTTCGGCATTGCCGGAAATGTTGGCATTAGCCAATTAGCGCCTGTGCCAGCTGGCGTTTCAGCCGGTGTTTTGATTGACAAGGGACCTCTTTCCCCTTATAATACATTTGCGTTAGACAGTGTCGGAGTGGCGGAATTGGCAGACGCGTACGTTTGAGGGGCGTATGGGCAACCGTGCGGGTTCAAGTCCCGCCTCCGACACCAATATCAAGTATCTAAAGGCTGTAGGATAAAACCTACGGCCTTTTTGTTTTTGGTCTCGTATGGGGAAA
>Ga0187886_1000949_pt1 | contig 29489 bp, 31 predicted proteins | sample June2016WEW_20_1_FD_133001 | JGI IMG/M metagenome (GOLD analysis project Ga0187886, IMG submission 133001) | Peatland microbial communities from SPRUCE experiment site at the Marcell Experimental Forest, Minnesota, USA - June2016WEW_20_150 | ecosystem: Environmental > Terrestrial > Soil >...
AATAGGAGGTTGGATTGAGGGTCATCGAAGGGGGAATGTTTAGGTGACGAACCAACAAGGTAGATGGTTTAAATTTTTTGGGTCTCATATCGACCCTAATACCGGTGCTCGTGTCCAGGTAAGAAACATTGCGCCATTCATTGAAGCCCGCCTGATGATGCGCAAAATGAGTATTAGGGAGGTTTTCAATCCAGGGACGAAGGCCTTGAAACGGATCTATTATTATCCTGACCTTTCTTCTGAGGAAAAACAAAAAGAGCGGGATGATGCGTGGGATTTCGCTATTGTGAGGTTTGAGAATTTCAAAAACGCCAAAACAGGGGAATTGATCTCATGCACGCGGGAAAACAAACTTAAATTAATGAAGGTTCCCGTGTTTAATCGTTTTATTTCAAGATGTCTCCAAATCATCATGAATTCGAATGGAGGTTAATTGAGATGGCAGGAAAACCCGTGGGGACGCTGTACGTGGAACTGGATTTAGATGCGTCAAAATATACTAAGGCCCAGCAAGCGATACAAAAAGACGCCAGTGTAGTAGCCTTTGACATTGAAAAGAATTATCAGAATTTAGGAATCAAATCATCTGGGTATTTTGATTTATTGCAGGCACGGGCTGAGAATGCCTATCAGGGAATTCTTCATTCTGCTACTTCCACCGCCAACGATATCGTCCGTGCTGAAGAGGCCAAGAACGCCAAGATCCAGACCCTGAATGATCAACAGTTCGGCGAGCAGACCTCTCTGCTTGAAACCCTGAAAACGAACTGGATCGCAGCGTCGGCTATTATATATGCAGCGGTCAAGGTTATTGGTGAAGTGTGGGATAAGGCGAAGATCGGGGCTGTGTATGAAGAGCAAAAGGGAATCCTCGATAATCCATCCGTAAAGTATGGCACAACGGCAGATAGTATTACGGGGGCAATGGAGACGGCAAGTAAAGGTTTGATTGCTCAATCCGATCTTATGAAGGTAGCCCTTGAAGGAATCGCTAAGGGATTGACTCCGGATCAACTCACCAATCTTGCCAGTGCTGCGGTGATTCTTGGTAAGGCTGTCGGTGAAGATGCTACTACCGCGTTAACATCCCTAACAGAAGCTCTTGAATCAGGCCGTGTAAGGGGATTGAAGAATTATCTTGGCAACACTCTCGACCTCAAGGATGCGTTTGATGGCCTTGAAACGAAGATGACTGCGGTTGAGAAAACTCAGGCCATGTATAACTTGACGATGATCACAGCCACCAATCTGCAAGCGCAACAGACAACTGAAGTGGATAGTGCTGCGGAGAAGTTGGAGAAATTGGATGTTAAGTATAAAAACATCACTCTATCTGTCGCCACATTTTTTAAGAATTTAGTGGTGAGTATGGTTGATGTTCCTTCAAACATTAATGCTATGTCCTCGAGCGTAGATTTGCTGACGGGAGAGATTATTGGAGGTGATACCGCCACAAAAGCACTTACCGATAGTACCAATAAAGAAGCCAATGCGACTAAGGCTTTACTCGCTCCATATCAGGCGCAAATCGATGCCCTAAAAGCACGGCTATTGGCAAGGAAAAATGATGAAGACGCTACAAAAAAAGCAGTTGCGGCACAGGAGGAGGCAGAGAAAAGTATATTAGAGGCAATACGAAAAGCCAATATCGAAATCGATGCCGAAGGTCAAAATGCTTACGATAAGGAACTTACCCGGATCGCTTCGGAGGCGGAGAAATATGATAAATTGGGTGTTGATAAGGTAAAGATTGCTAATTTTGTGGCTACCACAACTGCTGCCTTAAATGTTAAAACACAAAAAGAGTGGTTAGACAAAGAACTGGCAGCCCAAACTGAATATGGGAATCAGTTAGCACTCCTGGGCACAAAGGGAAGTGATCGGGTAGTTTTAGAGGCCCAACAGGCATATGACAAGAAGGTTGAAATCTATCAAAAGGAATTTGATGAACGTAAAATAAATGCTGACACATTGGCTCTCTACATTCAAACAGCCGAATTAGCGAAAGATACTGCAATTGAGAAATCCAACCAGGAATTAATCGATAAAGAATTGGCAGCCAGAACTACCTATGAGGTTGCATATGGAGTTATAGGTAAAACGGGTTATGACCTGGAAGTTTATAATGCCAATGCTGCATATGATGCAAAGGTTATAACCTACTTAAAAGAATTCAATGAAAGAAAAATCAATGTCGACACATTGGCCCTCTATATTCAAACAGCCGAGTTAACTAAGGATGCGGCAATTACCAAATCTTATCAAGATTTGACCGACAAGGAATTAACAGCTAAAACTGTCCTTGCAGATCAGATCGCACTCATAGGCAAAACTGGGTATGAGAAGGAGGTTGGGGAGGCACAAAAGGCCTATGATAGCAAGGTAGGAATCTATCAGAGGGAATTCGATGACCGGAAAATAAACGCCGAGACGTTGGCGGCTCTCATTCAAACAGCAGAGCTTGATAAGGATGCAAAGATTCTTGCTGCCGAAAAGAAACTTCGAGAAGATCAAAATACAGCGGGACTTGATTTATATAAGGATTTGGAGGGGTATGAGGATGTATATCTTGCTTATGTAAAGGTGAAACTCGATAAACAGTCGCAAGATTGGGAAGACCTCTTGACATATGAGGGCCAAGATGCAGGAGATTGGTCAGAAACTATGAACGCCATTTGGGCGGCTCAAGCAAAAACATATAAAAAATATGAGGATGATAGGACACTCCAAAGTAATGATTTCTGGGGTGGAGTAAAAGTACAAATGGATAAAAATTTAGTGGATGCGGGAACCTGGGCGACGGCGGGGGCTGCGGTTTATGATTCATTTGCTAAAGAAGCTGAAAAGCAACTCTCAGATAACCTTTTCAATTTGATCACCGGTCATTTCGATAAACTGAAACTTGACTGGGGTACTCTATGGGAAGCAATGCTTAAAGTTCTCTGTGACAATATTGCAAAAATGGGTGTGGCGGCGGCAGGGGCTGAAATATGGAAATGGTTTGGGTGGGGTTTTAATACGTTACTTGCCAAGGAGGGTATTTGGAATGTGGCGGGAAAGGGAATTGGATCTACTGGAGGAATACCGGTAATTGCACATCCTGGCGAAATGATTATCCCTTCCGGTTTGGCAGATTTGTTTAGAGATGTATTAGGGAAACTTGGATTAGGCCCTGCTGGTATGAATCTAACGTACTCTGGTGAGGAAGCCTACGGAAAAATAATGGTAGACCTTTTTGGACCAGGAGAGTGGACTTCAGGTGAATATACTGGAGGTACAGGACTTTTTGGGGAAGACGTTTATGGGAAAATTTGGGATTCATCAGCCCTGGTAGATTTCTTTAAGCCAGACCTTAGCGGGATAGAAGCTGCGCAACAAACAGCAGAATTTATGGGGCCAACAGATTATCTTGGGATACCAATGCCAGAATTACCGGCCACTTTTTGGTCAAGTATAGGTTTAGGTGATTTAGCTGCTGGTGTAACTGACTGGCTCAACGATATACCAACTGTAACATGGGCTATGGCAATTCCTTTACTTATGTCATGGGTTAAAGGATTTCTTGGAGGACTCTTTGGATGGGGAGCAAAGGAAAGGCAAGCAGAGATAACCGGGGAACAATTTATAAAATATTCGGTAGTAGCCCCAGCACTTCAAAGATATAAGATTGGAGAGACGACAGGTGCCTTAGAACCAATCCCTGAAATAGATGCGTATAGGGAACTCCTTAGTACCCAAAGTGCTGACTATTTTGCATATGGGAAAGGAGTACCGGTAATAGGGCCAACTCCTTCGGTCGTGGCAGATTTGGCATATAAACAGTTGATGTCACCTGGCGATTTAGCACGATGGTTTTCAATATTCGATCCTTATGGACTTATTAGCAATCCTGAATTAAGTCTTTTAAGGGGGAGTTATTTCGATATACAGGATCAGAATGCAATGTATGATCCAAATGCAGTATTTAAATGGCAAGATCCAGAAACACACGAATATCATAGGCAAACTGCGAGAGAGAAATGGGGTCCAGAATTAACGAAAGCCGGATATGATCCAAATTCTACAGACCTGTCTTTAGCAATACCTACAGCATTAGAAGAGTTGGCAGGCTGGGTGACATGGGGTAAAGGTGGTCTTGCGCGTGGTCCCTCGATCTTTGGCGAGAGAGGGCCGGAATGGGCAGTACCAACCTACGAACCGGAACGATCATCATTCTTGAGAGATGTTGGAGCCGATCCAGAGACCATTGGTATGGCGATCGCAAAATATTTAAATGGTGAGGGTGACGGACAGGAAATCCATATTCACACTCATTTCTACATTGACGGGCAAGAAATCTCGGAAAGCGTTGCCAATGGTCTTCGAAGGGGTGACTATAATCTGGTTAAATATGTCAGAAAGGTGGCGAAGGCTTGATGAATGAGGATTTCAAAATAATCGTTTTGCCCTCACACTTGAATCCAGGGGCGCCAATAGGCGAGAGCCTTGTTTTGGTATTCACCATTGAGGAAATGGAGCAAGCACGTCAGAGGGGGGAGGCTCTGTTAAATAATCGAATGAAAAAAGGAGTGAGTAGGAATGACGCAGTTAAGCAATGCCTTGCACTATCTTAATCGGGGATTTTCTGTCATTCCCGTGAAACAGGATAAAAAACCTTATATCAAATGGGAGGAGTTTCAGACCCGACGACCCACGGAAGATGAGATCCGGCAATGGTGGACAAAGTGGCCCAATGCCATGATAGGAATTATTACTGGTAGCATTTCCGGCATTGATATCATGGACACGGATAGTCAAGAGGCCGATGAGGAACTTCAAAGTTATTTATCAGATTCTTTTGTCTGTCCTACTCAGAGAACACCCGGGGGGGGGAAGCATTACCTATTCGTCCATGCTGAAGGCATCCATAATAGCAACGACCAATCCCCTTTCAAGTTTCATGTGAGGGGCGAGGGTGGTTACTTCATTGCAGCTCCAAGTGAAAACGGCAATGGAGGACATTATCAGTGGCTGGACGGACTGAGCATTGAGGAGGTGGCCCCGCCGCCGCTGCCCAGTACTCTATATAATTCTTTAATTAATGCATTTAATAGGGGGGAAGAAGAAAAAGATAGCCACACGAAGCCACACGAAGCCACAAAATATTAATGGAGGGGAGAAGAGATAATGACCTTTTCCATGCTGCCAATGCACTTATTAACGCACGGACACCCATAGAAGAAGTTGAGCAATATCTTGAAATCCTTGCAGAAAATTCAAATCCTCCATTTCCTCTTTCAGAAATTTCAGAAAAAATTAAGTCTGCTTTGAAGCGAGTCGAACGACGGGAGCGGAATATTGCCCAAGAGGTCCGGGAGTGGGTTGAAGCCACACGAGGCCACTTCGAAGCCACACAAAGCCACAGGGAGCTACATCTGGCCACAAGATTGGAGATGCGAGCAGTTAATGTTGCCCTCTGTCGATTGGTAGAGGAAGGCATTCTTGAGAGATACGGGGACAAGCGGGGAGTCTATCGCCGAGTCGATAAAGACTATGAAGTGATCGACTTTGTTAATGCCAGTGATGAGATTTTCCCTATCAAGTGGCCTTTCAATATAGAACGATACGTTGAGATTTGTCCTGGGAATCCCATCATCATTGCCGGAGAGAAGGACGCGGGCAAGACTGCGTTCCTGCTCAATTGCGTCCAGATGAATATGAATGCCCATCGTATCTTCTATTTTTCGTCGGAGATGGGGGATCGCGAGATCAAAAAGAGACTTCTGAAATTTGGTATTTCTTTGAAGCAATGGAAGTTCACCGTGATAGAGCGGGCCTCCAATTTCTCAGACGTGATTCAGCCGGACGATATCAATGTCATCGATTTCTTGGAAGTGTATCAGGACTTTTACAAGATCGGTTTATACATTCGAGAGATCTGTGACAAACTGAATAAGGGAATTGCTATCATTGCACTCCAAAAGAATCCAGGAGTTGATTGGGGCCTCGGCGGGATGCGTTCGATGGAGAAGGCGCGCCTTTATCTTTCAATAGAGAAAGGCCGGATCAAGATTGTAAGCGGGAAGAATTGGGCTTCTGAAACTAATCCGGTGGGCTTGCAATTAGATTTCAAATTGGTCCAGGGATGCAAGTTCATTGTTCAAAGGGATTGGTATAAGGGATGATCTTGGAATCCAAATATCAGAGAAGAATCAAATTGAGGATCGACGACCTCATCGATGAATTGGGAAGACCATTGATATATGAAGAGGTGAAAGTCGAGTTTAAGAAGAGAGGCTTCCATCGACCATTCCGAAGAGTGGTTGAAGACATCCTTCAGGATAGGAAAGAGGGAACTCAAAGAGGAGGTCCAGGCAAGATGAGAGATTTTAAATTCATGGGTAAGTTTGAGATGGGAGAAAAGCGTAATAATAACAAGGGAATATGGGGGTACTCTTTTTCTTTGACGATTGAGCGGGAATAACCGGAGTGGCTGTCCAAAACGAATAATATTGAGTATCGCCTTTAAAAAAAAGTAAGGGGTTTGAAGATGAAAAAAACAATTCGATGCCCTAAACACCTGAGTACAGAGGCCAGGACAATTTGGAAAGAGATTCTTTCTGAATACGAAATTCAAGACTCGGCGGGTTTGAGGATTCTGAGAGTGAGCCTTGAAAGTTTCGACCGAGCGCAAGAGTGCCGGAAAAAGATCAGCGAGGATGGACTGATTTTCTACGATAAATTTCATCAGAAAAAATGTCATCCCCTGCTTCCGATCGAGCGCGACAGCCGTGCAGCGTTTTTGTCAGGATTGAAAGCCTTGAACCTTGACCTTGAACCTCTGAGGGATGGATGCGGCAGACCGCCAGGGAGATGATGATGCCTACCAACAGAAAAAGAAAAATGAGAATATCAAATCGCGTTCCGCTAACTTTCACCGATGAATATATCGGACATTTAAAAGTGAGTGATTTTTTGGGGGAACTAACTGAAGAGGAAATCCCCGTCGCGAAGGAATTGGGGGTCTATCAATGGGACGCCTGGTGTAAGGAACGCAGGGAAAGGAGACTCTAATGCCGACGACGAGAAAAAGAATTAGCAGAGGTCGGATTAACGGGGCCGGGGGAGAATTAACAGGGCCAGCGCTTGAAGATTTGCTTCATGGCTACAGTTTCTTTGATGAGCCATTCAAGAATGATCGAGAGCGCCGGGAATGTTGGGAGAAGCATCGAAACTTCATCATGTCCCTGCAAGGTAAACCGGTACAGGGCGAGGTATTTGGATTGACCAATGGGGTTTATTTTGACTTCTTTACAAGACCGGCTGCATTTTGGGCCTATGATTCACCGGGACCGCGGCTTTTTATTTCTTGCAAGAATGATTTTTGTTCGTATTTTGCACAGTGTCCAGTTGCGAAAAATATTCCGACAGAGATACCACAATGTATAATTTGCGACGGTGAGGATCGGGAAGGCAAAAGTTCCTTTGAGGGCATTTATAAAATCGAATGCGTCGGCCACAAATTCCAGATTTACGAGCCACAAAAAGAATCTGAAATAGATTTTTTACAACGTCACGCCTTATTGAGTGAAGTAGAATTGCGACATATTGAGGAGACGAAAGTGACGAATAACCGGCCCTGATAGGCCAGAAAAGAGGCAAAACCAATGAACACACAAGAGAGAGCAGAGTTGGAGAAAATGGAGGAGTTACGAAAAGTAATTGAGGCGAGTCCATTGACCCAAAAAATTAAAGAGGAAAAGGCCGCTGAAACCCTGGCAACGCGCCAGGAAGCCGGCGGGAAGTTGGAAGTGCTGCGGAAAAAACAGGCCAAGGTCATCCCAAAATTGCGAGAGGCCATGGAGGACAAAGAAGCGAAATATTTGGAGGTGAAGGTCTTGCTGGACGCCGCCCTGGGTGAACTTCAAACGGCAAGAACTACCCTATCGGGTGAGAATAATTCATTTGATAGTGATATTAGAAATCAGGAAGCAATCTTATATGAAAGTGCCGATCCGCGCATTGATGAGGCAATCCAATTTTTCCGGGATAAATTTGACGAGTTGCGGAAGCCGGGAAGGATTTCATCGCGCGGTATGAAAGTCGAGAGCAATCTATTTACAGATGTCAAAACCTTAACGACGGAAACCAATAAGGCCGCGGTCCTTGAGGCGATATTTTATTGTCAAAATTCAATCAAGTTACTTAAAAGGCTAAAGCTATCGCCTGAATTTCATATCGAGGGGATACAAGAACTAAAAGACAAGCTTCCTTCGATTGAGGTTTATCAGGAAGTGAGCGGAGAAAGCCCGGCCTGGCCACGCATCAATACTGATCCGCTAAACCTGTTCAAATCGGATAGTCAATTAGACTGGGAGATGGGAAAACTTAACGAGGATTTCAAGAAGCTGATGAGAAAATAATGATGGACCATGACCATATTGGGATACTAAAAGAAACGGAGGACTGAAAAATGACTGTTATGTTTATCGCGACAATTCAGAATTTCATGGGCCTGTCAACGGATGCAAAGCCGACGGGCGCTCCACCCGGATCAACGTTCTTTGAATATGATACGAAGAACACTTACAAGACCTATGATGGGACGAACTGGACGTTCTTTGACAGCATTTTCCAATTGACCGGGATGAAGGCGGCAACGGTTGACCTCAAGCAAGCGGCGGGAGCCCATCTTCTTTATACCGCCACAACCCAAAATGTATGGGTTAACAGTCTGATCATTCGCCTCCCCAATGTCAATGTATCGGATGATGTGGGGGCTATCACGGGCATCTCTATTCAGACGGATGATGGAACTCCGCAGGTTTTACTTGCTGCAGCGTTGGGAGTAAAGGCGAACCTGACCGCTGAAAAGCAGTTTATATGCAGTACACCCATCTTACTTGTGGCAGGGAAAAAGATAAATTTAACCATCATTGGCGGTGCTGCTGATGATCCTACGGTATGCGATGTCGTGGCGATCTATCAGGCCGTCGTATCCGGTGGATATTTGGCGTAAGGATGCATTCAGTCGAGAGGCCTATCCAGGAAGGGTTTAAACGTGCCTAAAAGGCCCTTTTAAGGGCATCCAAAGGCATTGTTTCGGGAGTGAAGGGTAGGAATAAGGGGATAACCTATGAAAGAATTTATGGGGCTATTGGACGTTATAGCGGTAGGAAAATACTTGGGTGTATCTGTCCGTACGGTACACCGATTACTTAAAAAGGGGGATCTTCCCGGATCGAAGGTCGGTCGTCAATGGAGATTCGACAGACAGGCCGTCGAGGAGTGGGCCAAGTGGAGCCGAAGGTAACCCTTTTTTATTTTGTTGTGGCAACCTATGGCAAGTAGTGGCAAAGAAAGTCCTTGACTTTTCGAATTATATTTCTTAGGATTGGAACTGGATCGAGGTGATGAGCTTTTCATGTTTTTAGACCAATACTATTTTAACCCCCAAAATCTTCAGAGGAGCCAACTTGCCGTAAAAGCTTGTTGCCTCGATCCAACTCTGTTGATTGCGGGGGTTTTTTGTTTCCACAATCTAATCAAGAGGAGGTGAGAGAGATGACAGGAAGTGAACTTTTCAGGTTTCTTGATTTGGTTAAGGAGTTTGAACAAAAAGCGAAGGACCTTAAAGATCAGGATGGAAAAGAAGCGGGGGCGAAGGCACACGCTTACAAAGACGCGGCGAAGAAAGTCAACGACCTACTCCATGAGTTGAATCCTTGATTGAGAAGGAAGATTTTCTGTTTGTCTACAATTGTAGACATTTCAGAAATCTACAAGAGAGTGTGATGGGATTGGGGAGACTCCGGTCTCCCTTTATTCCAATGAAAGGAGGTGAACAGGATGGGTAAGAAACCACAGTATAAGAAGTCGAAGGAGGAGAAGGCACGGCGGGCCTTGAATGATGCCATTAGAGGTAGGTCTTCAGAGATGATCGATTGCTTAAAATCCCTTTATATGGTCGAGAAACCAAATGTCATTGAAAATGAGATTAATGAAAACATGATCCATGAAATTATCAGGGGGATTCGTAATTTACGGTCTATCTTTTTTGATTTAATCATCGATGAGGAGCCGGCTAAAGAGATCTTAGAAAATAGTAAAGAAAAGCTGGAGGCACGGATTCTTCCACTACGGCTTTAGATGGCCAATGGCCAAGAAAGAGAGGAAGTCATGAAGAAAAAGAAATTACAAATATGGCAATTTAGTTCTCGAATTAGAAAGGAACTCCTAAAAAAGGGTGAGCACATTTTTTTTTGCCTTTGATCTTGATCTTGAAGAAGGAAATCTTATCAAAAACCTTTGTTTTGATGCAGCAGAACCTTGCTATTCAAGTATCGTTGACAAAGTGACTGAATTGGAGTCAGAAAAAAACAAAGAAAATGAGGATGAAGTTTTTCGTTTGGTTGAACAGATTTTATATACTGCTTTTTCTTTCGGGTATATATTTGGAACGCTGTTTGAACCTCCAAATTGGATTAAGAAAGATGTAATTAGGATCAAGAACGAATTGGTAAGAAGGAAGGCTATCCCTTATCTTCCGAGGGAGAAGAAGGCAGCATAACCGAGAAAGGAGGAGATGATGGGAAAGAAAGATTCTTTAGAAAAGTGGGCTGACGTATTTGTGTTGGATGAGATTACAATTCATGAGGGTTTGGAAGTAACTCCTAAGGGAAATTATTTCCTATCTATTATTTACAATGAAGGATCATCTGAGGAAGGTAAAGAGGAAAAACAGTTGACCGAGAGACAGGCACATGCTTGGTCAAGGAAACACAACGGAAAATCCGCTAAATTTGAAAAAGAATGGAAGATCGGTATTAAGGAAGCAAAGGAATGGGTGAAGGAAATGAATCAGCCAGCATAACCCCATCAAGGGGTCTGAAATGACGTTAAACAGTGGTCAGGACAGGCCAGGAGCGAGGTAATTTAAAACCCAATGGTCAGGTATAGTTGAAATAGAAAGGAGGTGAGTTGAATGGCTAAACGTGAGAAAACGAAGCACAAAGGGATTTATAGGGTGGGTGAAACTTATTATATCACTTACTATGTTGGTCCTAAAAAGTATGAGAAGGCGATAGGATCAAAACTGTCTGAGGCAGTAGAGGAGAAAACGGAGCGCGAAAAAAAGGCCCGATCGGGGAAATATGCCATCCTGGACAAACAGGAGAAGATGACCTTCAAGGAATTGTTTGAACTCTATGAGAAGGAAGGCGACGCAAAAGATTATATTCTCACCAGAGGGGAGACTTATTTGAACTTCTTTGGCTCGCGCAAACTCTCTCAGGTCACGAGGACCGATCTTTTCTCATTCAAGGATATGCTGAAGGCAACTCCTAAACAGATCGGAGGCGGAGAGGTTACAGACTCCCATGTGAACCGAGTACTGGCCGGACTTAGGAGGTTATTTAATTTTGCCGTTAACCGGGAAATGATGGAACGGAGCCCTTTTCCCACGGCCTCCAAAAGTGGCCTATTCTCCCCCGAGAATAAAGGACTCAGGAATTTCTTTTCAGAGAAAGAAATGGAGACGATCGTCGGGGTCTCTCCCGATTGGTTACGGCCCTTGATTCTAACAGCGTATTACACGGGGACGCGCGAGAATGAACTTTTAAGTTTGCGCTGGAATGAGGTTGATCTTCAAGCCGGGATTATCTATCTCCCCTCTTCCAAGACCTTGAAGGATGAAACAGGCAAAGGGCAAAGGGTTGTCATGCAGAGGGAGTTGATCGACCTCTTCAAATCTCTTCCTAAAGGCTCAGAATGGGTATTTTCTAAGCCCGGCGGGGATCGGTATTATCATTGGAACATTTTCAAGGCATTTAGAAGCCTTCTGAAGTCTTTGGATATCGATACCAAGAAATATTCATGGAAGGAACTGAGGCACACCACAGCGTCTTTGATGCACCTTAAAGGGGTCCCTGCCCTATCGATCAAGGATCAACTAAGACACACCACTGTCAAGACTACAGAAGACTTCTATATCGGCTCAAACGTGGAATATCAGAGAGAGCAAGCGGAGAAGTTAATTCTCAATAGTGGGAAATTAGTGGGAAACAGGCAAGCTCAAGGAAGTCCTCTTCTTCCAAGTGCTTAAAAAGAAAGCGCCCCTGGCGTGACTCGAACACGCGGCACACGGATTAGGAATCCGTTGCTCTATCCACCTGAGCTACAGGGGCATTGAAATTAAATTTAGGACTTTATTCCCCTTTCGTCAAGGTTAATTTTCTAAATTGCTTTCCTTGACAAATTAAATCTAAAAGGCTATCTGAAGCTTATCAAAGGAAAAAAATTCAATGGATCAACAAATTCGCGAAATTATATTTGATCTAAAATCTTATCTTGAATACCTTAAGGGAATGGGAATTACTGCCCTCCCCCTTTCTGAGATGAAACCTGGTATACCCCCTCCGCCTCAGGTTCTTACCCTGGAAGAGATTCGAAAAGAGTTGGGGGACTGCAAGAGGTGCAAACTCCACCGAACACGGCACACCCTTGTATTCGGAGAAGGTAACAAAAAGGCAAAATTAATGATTATCGGTGAAGGCCCTGGCTATGAAGAGGACGTTCAAGGAAAGCCTTTTGTAGGAAAGGCTGGCCAACTTTTAACCAAAATCCTTCAATCCATCCATCTTCAAAGGGAGGAAGTCTATATCACCAACATCATCAAATGTCGCCCCCCTCAAAATCGGAATCCAGAGCCCGATGAAATTCAAAGCTGCTATCCCTTTCTGATTAAACAGATCCATGCTATCCAGCCTCAAATCATATGCGCCTTGGGAGCTTTTTCAGCACAAACCCTTCTCAAAACTGATGCCAAGATTACAACCCTCCGCGGAAGATTCCACGAATTTGCTGGGATCAAGGTATTCCCCACCTATCACCCTGCTTACTTACTTCGGAATCCTGAACGAAAAAGAGAGGTCTGGGAGGATATGAAACAGATCGCAAAATGGATAGTGAATAGTGATCAGCCCTCTCATCCTGCTGGAGAGGAAAGACGATAGTTTAATTCGAATCCCTTCTCATTTAATGTATCCAGAATAGCCGAGGTCGCCTCTCTCACCAAAAGCTCCCAAAGGGAGAATTTCCTTTTGGGGTAGAGGATATTCGGTTTCCCCTCAATGCCTGCCATCTTGGCGACGATATCAATGGTATCCTGAAGATTTCCGATTTGATCGACCAGCCCGATCTGTTTGGCTTGTTCTCCGGTTAAGATTCGACCATCCGCAATCTGCATCACCTTTTCCTGATCCATTTTTCTCCCTTTTGCCACAGCCTGAACGAATTGCTGGTGAACGTTATCAATCACTCCTTGGATAATCTTCTTTTCCTCTGGGGTCATCTCTCGAAAAGGGGATCCAATATCTTTATGCTCACCGCTTTTTAGAACCACCCCTTTGATCCCAATCTTTTTAAAAAGTTCCTCAATGTTGGTGAATTCCATTATGACACCAATCGAGCCTGTGATGGTCCCAGGATTGGCAACGATAAGATCAGAGGCACAGGCGATATAGTAACCCCCAGATGCTGCAACGGATCCCATGGAGGTGACCACTTTCTTCTTTGATTTGACTTTCAATATTTCTCGATGGATCTCCTGGGCTGGGCCCACTCCTCCTCCTGGAGAATCGATCCTTAGGATGATCGCTTTTACCCCCTCATCTTCTTGGTATTGGTTAAGCTCTTCGATGATCCCGGAGGATTGAGTGATCACTCCTTTGATCTCTACAATGGCAATCTTATCGCCAAAGGCGAACCGACCCGGTTTTCCGATATATCGTCCAATGAAGAAGAGGACAGATAAAAAGAAAACGAGTAGTGCCGCTATGACTCCGAGCCCTATCAGGATTCGTTTGCGTTTCATAGGTTCCTCCCTGTTCTTTCAAAAACGTGTCCGTGATCCGTGTCGCGTGCCTGCACGCCGTAGTCTGTTTCGGCACGCAGGCGTGTTCGTAACACTTTTAACTTTCTCGGAAATATCTAACGCTATGCGCTAAGCTCTTTGCGTCCTTTATACACATTCTTTTCAGACGGGCGATATGCGAATGGTCTCGAAGGGAGTCAATTGAAAGACGCGAACGAGTTTCATCTTGACCAATTCGAGGATGGCTAAAAAAGTGATAATGATGACCCTACGAGAAGCCTGTTCAGGAAAGAGAAGATGAAAGGCCATACTCCGCTTTTCTCTTTGAAGAAGATAGAATATCTCTTGAGCCTTTTCTTCCACGCTGAGGCGATCTAAAATCACTTCGTGAAATTCTTCTGTCTTGACTCTCTCCAATATTTTACGAAAAGCCTCTATCAGTTCAAAGAGATTCACCTCCACCCTTTCTTCCTCTCCTGCATCCTCTACTTCCATGGAAGTCGATCGAAGGAAGACATCTCGATCCAGCATGGGCCTCTTCTCCAGTTCGGCCGCTGCTGCTTTATATTTCTGATATTCCAAAAGTCTTCGCACCAACTCCGCCCTGGGATCCTCCCCTTCTTCCTCCCCTTCCTCAGAAGATGCGGGGAGCAACATCTTCGATTTGATGTAAAGGAGTGTGGAAGCCATCAAGAGATACTCTCCAGCCATATCCAGATTGAGGACTTTCATCAATTTGAGATATTCTAAATACTGCTCCGTGATAAGGGCGATTGGGATATTGGTGATGTCTAATTCATTTTTATGGATGAGATGGAGCAAGAGGTCGAGAGGACCTTCGAACATCTCCAAACGTACGGTATAGGGTGAATTTCCCACTGAGGATGAATCGTTTACCAACGTCATTCCATTCTCTGAGTCTTCGAGATATACTCCATCTCGTCTTGTCGAGTAATCACCTGTTCATCCAATCTGGCTTTGAGCAAATTGGTCAAAGTCGTTTTAATGGAGGGGCCTGGTTTGATCCCCATTTGAATTAAATCGGCTCCCCTCAGCAGGGGCTTCGTGTCTTTCAACTGAGTGAAATAGACAGAGATATACCGTCGGGTTTCAATCTGGGTCGTTTTGGCCATCATAAAGAGTTTTTCCTCTGTCGAAAGAGGATCGAGAATAGCATATATTTCTGATCGCTTCGGATGGCGGTCGGAATTGATCCAGGAGAAAATCTGAAGGAGCGCTTGATCGGCTTGACGTTTTCCATCCATCACCTTTTTGCGGAGTTTATCATTCATAGCCAATCGTTGACATAATTCCTCGACCTCTGCCTCCTTCAGGAAATCGATCAGGCCATAAAAGTAGATGAGCCAACGCTCATATCGCTCCTCCAGGAAAAGGAGGTCAAACCAAGCAATGACATGATGGATCTGTTCAAAAAGGGTCTCCACTTCTTCATCAAATTTGATGTGGGGGTGGAGGAAATGGAAGAGATGAAAATCTCTCATCCGCTTCAGAGCAGGGATGGGAATCTCTTCTTGAAGAATGAGGATGAGCTCAGAGAGAACCCGACCTCCTGAGAGGCGATCCATAAAACCCATCTTGACCGCATTCTTCATTAAATTCTGAGTATGTTTTCCAATTTGGAACCCCAACCTTTGTTCAAAACGGATGGCTCGAAAGACCCGGGTCGGATCTTCGACAAAGGAGAGGTTGTGGAGAACACGGATCCCTTTTTCTTTAATATCCTTCACACCACCAAAAAAATCGATCAGTTCTCCAAACGCCTTTGGATTGAGCTGGATGGCCAAGGTATTGATAGTAAAGTCTCTCCGATAGAGATCCATTTTGATCGAACCTTTTTCAACGGTTGGCAGGGCAGCTGGAGATTCATAGACCTCTAAGCGAGCCGTTGCGACATCGATTTTCAAACTGTCTGGAAAGAGAATGATAGCCGTCCCGAATTTTTTGTGAGTTCGAATTCGGCAGGGAAACTTCTTTTCAAATTCTTCGGCCAACCGAATGCCATCCCCCTCCACCACAATATCCACATCGAAGTTTTCGACTCTCATTAAGAGGTCCCTCACAAACCCGCCCACGGCATAGACCGAATATCCCAACTCATCCCCTACCCTGCCAAATTCCATCAGCAGGTTATGCAAATGTTCAGGGAACCGCTCTTTCATTAATTTGGAGATCATCTTTTTTCGAGCATAGAGGGGCTGACCTTCAAAAACCGAAACCCCTTTTACCGATTTGATCATCTCCTCTTGGAGAACCCTCATGACATCCCCCACGGAAATCGTACCTACCAATCGATCCTTTTCAATCACAGGAAGGAGGCTCTGATTCTGCCCGATGATCAGTTCCTGGACATGAGAGAAAGGGACATCGGGAGAGACAACAGAGAATTCGGTTGTCATGTATTCCTTTATGAGGGAGTCTTTCAGCCCATGGCGCACCGCCTTCTCGACCACCTGTTTGGAAATTAAGCCGATCACCTTTTCATCATGAAAGACAGGAAGGATGTTCAGGTTATATCGGCTAAGGGTCTCCCCAGCCTCTTCCAAGGTCTGCTCTGGTTCGATAGTCTTTACTGGATAAACCATCACATCCCTTGCCGCCCTTTTGGGTCTGACCATCTCTTTCAGGGTTCTCATCAATCGATCATGGGCCTCTACGAGGGCCATCCCTTTCACTGTCGCCGAGGCTGCAGTGGGATGTCCTCCACCTCCAAATTCACTTGCAATCTCTGCCACGTTTACCTCTTCGATGCGGCTTCTTCCAATCAGGTAGATTCGGTCTTCCATGAGCACGAGAACGAAGAGGACATCCAGGTTTTCAATATCTTTCAATTTATGAACGAGGATAGCAATATCTCCGATATAATGGTCCAGAGAAGCTTGAGCGATGACCACATCGATCCCATGGATGGTATATCGGGTGGCGGATTGGATCAGGTCATTCAGCAAGAAGACCTGTTCTGCGGTGAGCTCCTTTGTGATGACATTGGAGAGAATATTTAGATTGGCGCCTTTTCGAAGCAAGTATCCAGCCGCTTTAAAATCCTCTTCTTTTGTTGAGGTAAAGGTGAGGTTTCCCGTATCCTCATAAATACCGAGCATCATCACTGTGGCTTCATCCGGTGTGACCTCAATCCCCTTTTCCCGAAGGATATTCAGAAGGAGTGTCACAGTTGCCCCTACCTCAGAGATCACTTCCAAAGAACCATGAAGGTCCTCCGAAGACGAAGGGTGATGGTCATAGATGTGAATTTCCAGCCCGGGTTTGAATACAATTTCAGAAAACTTTCCGATCCGACTGATCTGACGAGTGTCCACCAAAATCAGTCGCTCCACTTCCCGGAGGTCAATATTTTTTATCCGTTCCACCTCAAGGGCATAAAGTGTGGAGTGGATAAAAAAGTCTCGAAGGTTCCTCTCCTGAGAACCAGGAAAGACCAAGACCGCATTGGGATAGAGTTTCTTGGCCGCCAACATAGAGGCCAGAGAATCGAAATCCGCATTTGTGTGTGTGGTGATGACTTCCATAATGAATTAGTTCATGGCTGATGGCATATAGCTAATGGCTCATAGTTTATAGTTGATCATTGTCTAATTTTTACTATCAGCTATTCGCTATCAGCTAGATTTTTAGCCCCTTGGGTGATAACGCTGGTGAATCTTCTTCAATCTTTCCCCTGTGACATGCGTGTATATCTGAGTGGTGGAAATATCCACGTGGCCAAGCATCATCTGGACAGAACGTAGGTCCGCCCCCCCTTCCAAAAGATGGCTTGCGAAGGAGTGACGGAGAAGATGGGGGGTGATTCTTTTCCGAATACCCGCCCTCCGACCATAGGCTTTGATATTCTTCCAGAACTGTTGTCGGCTCATCCCTCTGCCTGAACGGTTGATAAAAAGGAAGGGACTCTCCTTCCCTTTGGCAAGCCTTTCTCGAGCCACCTTTAAATAGAGGGCCACCCATTTCATTGCTTCGCTTCCGAGCGGGATGATCCTTTCCTTTGAACCCTTTCCAAAGACGAGGACATATCCACCTTCCAAGTTGACCTGATTAATCGGAAGATGGGTCAGCTCAGAAACCCTCATCCCCGTGGCATAGAGTACCTCCAGCATTGCCCGATCTCTGATCGCTAGTGGGGTCTGGGGATTGGGCTGTTCTAATAATTGCTCCACCTCCTTCAAAGTCAGAATTTCGGGTAAGGTTTTCGATATTTTCGGAGATTCCAATTCCTCAATCGGATTAGCCTCAAGGATTCCCTCTTGAATTAAAAATTGAAAGAGGGTCCGAATGGCCACCAGATTTCTCAACACGGTCTTGGTCGAAAGTCCCTGTTTTTTTAAAGCGAGGAGAAATGCCCTGACATCGAATTTGCTAACGCTTGGCATCTCCTGAATCCCTTTCTTCCTCAGGTAATCTAAGAATCGATTCAGACCATGGCTGTAAGCATCGATCGTATTCTTGGAAAGACCTTTCTCAACGATGAGGTAATGGAGAAATTGGTCCAATATTTGTTCCATCGAACTTTCCGAAAATGACCAAATAAAAAGCAGAGGGGGAGGCCTCTGCTTTTTATAGAAATCGTACCCTGCCTCCCGTCCTCTTCATCTTCCCGTGTGACCAAATCCTCCCTCTTGTCTTCCAGTCGGAGGGAGGTCGTTGACCTCTTCAAAGATCGCTCGAAAAACTCGGGAGATGACCATCTGGGCAATTCGATCTCCGTGACGGACAGTAAAAGTTGATTTGTCAAAATTGATCAGGAGAACACAGATCTCGCCACGATAATCGGCATCGATTGTCCCCGGGCCATTGACCACACCGATTCCGTGTTGAATCGCTAAACCACTGCGGGGTCTGATCTGGCCTTCAAATCCTTCGGGGATCGCCACAGAAATCCCCGTAGGAATGAGTTTCCTCTCCCCTGGCTCCAAAGTGACTTCCTTTTCCAGAAAGGCAAAGAGATCCATCCCTGAGGAACCTTGGGTCATGTATTGAGGGAGGGGAATGGATTGATTCTTTCTCAAACGTTTGATACGAATTTTCACCTCTTCCATTGAAGCAACCTGAAGCTCCAGGCCAGATTAAATTCAAGTCAATAGGTTCTTGTTGAAACCATCTCTATCAATGGGGCCCAATACGGTAAGGCAGAAAAATCGTTCGTCAAAGATAATCCTGGCCAAATTTCGAACCACTTCTTCTTCCACCTCATCAATCCCTCTGATAACCTTCTCCACGGGCATGTAGGATTCAAAATAGATCTCATTCTTCGCCAATCGGGTCATCAGGTTGTCAGAACTCTCGAGGCTGAGCAGAAGATTCCCTTTCAATTGTTCTTTGGCGGTCTCCAGCTCCCCATTTTTAAAGGGCTCTGTTTTGAGGCGTTTGAACTCCTTGAGGATGAGATCGATCACCTCTTGAAAAGAGTTTTCATTGGTCCCTGCATAAACAACGACCAATCCGGTATCGATGTAAGTAGGAAGATAGGAATACACCGAATATGCCAGACCACGGTTTTCGCGGATCTCTTGGAAGAGCCTTGAGCTCATTCCCCCTCCTAACATGGTGTTGAGGAGATAAGAGGCAAACCGTAGAGAGTGGTTGTATTGGAGCCCCTTTGTACCGAGACAAAAGTGGACCTGCTCTAACTCCCGTTTCCAGATATTGGTCGTAGAGATTGAATCAGGCCTCACCCTCTCCCATACCTTGTCTGACTTTGGAGTCTGACCAAAAGTTGCCCCAATGGAATCGACCACCTCCTGATGATGAAGATTCCCTGCAGCGCAGATGATGATTCGGTTGGGCTGATAGTTCTCTTTAAAAAATTGGTAGATCTGATCCCGATTGAAAGATTGGACCAGTTCAGAAGTTCCAAAAATTGGAAAACCCAATGGGTGATCCCCCCAACAGACCCGGTTGAAAAGATCGTGGATATAATCGTCAGGAGTATCTTCCACCATCTTAATCTCCTGGAGGATGACCATTCTCTCCTTCTCCACATCTTTCAAATCCAGAAGGGAATGGAGGAAGATGTCGGAAAGGAGATCGATGGCTAAGGGCAAATTTTTGTCGATCACTTTGGCATAAAAACAGGTATATTCCCTTCCTGTAAATGCATTCAGGGTTCCACCGACAGAGTCAATCTCTTTGGCGATGTCGAACGCCGTTCTTCTTTCTGTCCCTTTGAAGAGAAGGTGTTCGATGAAGTGGGAGATTCCATTTTCATGAGGCTGTTCGTCTCGAGATCCAGTATTGACCCACACTCCAATGGAGACCGATTTAAGGTAGGGAATTTCTTCCGTGATCACTTTGATCCCGTTATCGAGAACGGTCTTCTGATACCCCATGCCAGAAGTGTTCCATGAGGGATCCAGGGAATGATGATATTTTCTAATATCTGCCCTTCCTTTCTATTTCAAGCGTTGCTTTTAATAAGATGTCCCTTAGGCCTTCCCTTATGCAGGTTGTTTCATCTCTCTTAAGGCTTCCTTTCGACTCAACCGAATACGACCCTGGGGATCGATATCAAGGACCTTTACCAAGACCTCATCCCCCTCCTTCAGGACATCCGAGACCTCCTTGACATGGGTCTCTGCTAATTGGGAGATATGGACAAGGCCATCCGTTCCCGGGAAGAGTTCAACAATTGCACCAAAACCTAAAATGCGTTTTACTTTTCCAGTATATAAACTGCCCACCTCCACCTCTTGTGTAAACCTTTTGATCATATAGATGGCTTTTTCAATCGCCTCATAATTGGGGGAAGCCAACTTCACCAATCCCGAATCTTCTACATCGACCTTTACCCCTGTCTGATCGACAATGCTACGAATATTTTTCCCTCCTGGGCCGATGATATCTCGGATCTTCTCCTGTTTGACTTGGAGGGTAATAATCCTCGGTGCATGCCGGGAGAGGTCTTTCCGGGGTTCGGAAATCGTCTCTTTCATCTTTTCAAGAATGTGGAGCCGCCCCTCCCGAGCCTGATCGAGAACACGCCCCATGATCTCCTTTGAAACACCCCGAATCTTGATGTCCATCTGGATAGCGGTCACCCCTTCGGCTGTGCCAGCCACCTTAAAATCCATATCCCCAAAATGGTCCTCATCACCGAGGATGTCGGAAAGAACGGCCACTTCTTCTTTTTCCAGTATCAGACCCATTGCAATCCCAGCTACAGGGGCTTTAATTGGAACACCTGCATCCATTAGGGAGAGGCTTGCTCCACAAACGGTTGCCATTGAAGAGGATCCATTCGATTCCAGCACCTCTGAGACGATCCGGATGGTATAAGGAAAATTCTCATTGGAAGGGAGAACGGGTAGGAGAGCCCTTTCGGCCAAAGCTCCATGCCCAATCTCTCGACGGCTGGGAGACCTCAAAGGTGAAACTTCTCCTACAGAGAAAGGAGGAAAGTTGTAGTGCAGCATAAAAGACTTATAGGTTTCTCCGGTCAGGGAGTTGATCTTCTGCTCATCTTCAGAAGTGCCAAAGGTGACGACTGCGAGAACTTGGGTCTCCCCTCGGGTGAAGAGGGCAGAGCCATGGGTTCGGGGAAGGATACCCACTTCGCAAGAGATGGGGCGGATCTCTGATAGACTCCTTCCATCGATCCTCTTCTTCTCTTCTAAAATCAACCTTCTGACCAGTCTACGATTGATCTCCTCGAGGACGTTCTTTACTATCTTCTGGGAGTCCGCATCCTCAACTCCATACTCCTGAAGCGTCCACTGGAGGATCTCCTCCAGACGCTCTCTCCTATTCGTCTTCTCTTTGATGTAAAAAGCCTCCCTCAGTCTCTCTTGGGCGATCGTTTCCACCTTTTCATAAATGGCCTTTTCCGGTTTTTGGAGTTCGAATTCTTTAGGTATCATTCCAGATGCTAATTTTAATTGATTCTGAAGCTCAATCACTGGTTTAAGGGATTGATGGCCAAATAAAATAGCGTCCAGAATCTCCCTTTCTTTGACCTCCTTGGCACTTCCCTCCACCATGATGATCGCGGCTTCACTCCCAGCCACAAAGAGATCGATGTCACTCATTTCCGATTCGTCATGGGTAGGGTTGAGCACATACTCCCCGTCTATCCGACCCACTTTAGCTCCTGCAATCGGACCATCGAATGGAATATTGGAGAGGGAAAGAGCGGCTGAGGCTCCAATCATTCCCAAGATGGAAGGGTCGTTATCCTGGTCAGCTGAAAGGACAGTTGAGATGATTTGGACCTCATTCTGAAATCCTTTTGGGAAAAGGGGCCTCAGGGGCCGATCGATGAAACGAGAGATCAGGGTCTCATGATCACTGGGTCTCCCTTCCCTCTTGAAAAAACCTCCGGGAATCCTTCCAGCGGCATAGGTCATTTCTAAATAATTGACGGTAAGGGGAACGAAATCGAGTCCCTCTCGCTTCTTATCCGCTGTCACTGCAGTAACGAGGACGACCGTCTCCCCATATTGAACCAACACAGAACCATTCGCTTGCCTTGCCACCTTCCCTGTCTCAATGGAAAATGGCCTTCCAGCCAAATTGATTTGTAACTTTTGAGCCATACGATTTTATTCACTCCTTTTATTTTTAAGTTATATTCTTCAAAAACAGAAAGATGGAACCTATTTCCGAAGGCCCAGCTTATCGAGGACCATTCGATATCGATCCACTTTCTTTTCTTTAAGATAGTTGAGGAGCCTCCTCCTCTGTCCCACCAACTTCAACAGACCCCTCCGGGAGTGATGATCCCGTTTGTGAATTTTAAAATGGTCTGTGAGATACCGGATCCGTTCGCTGAGGAGAGCAATCTGAACCTCTGGCGAGCCCGTATCCTTCTCATGATTTTTAAACTGCTCTATAATCTCTCTCTTTTTCTCCTGAACCAGTGCCATGAAATTCCTCCTTCAGATTAAATGTAATCTTTCCCCTCCCTCTCCCCTTTTGGGGAAATGGGGGAGGGAGAGGGGTGAAATACCCTCAATGGCCGAAAGGTGACCAACTCTGGATGGGCTCGTTGGATATCCGATCCTCTGACCTCTGATCTCAAAATAGCAACCAAACCCTCTTGAGGAGAGGTCATCTTTAGGCATTGCCCTTTTTCAAGGGTTGGAAGGGCCTGGGGAAAGAGATCTCTCACCTTCATCTCATTACCAAACCGAATCTTTTTTACTAAACGCTCATCTCCGATCACCTCGGGCAAACCGGGCAGGGCTTCCTTCAAGGAAATCAACCATGGGCTAAGCTCCTCGGCCTCAGAGAGATCCTTTAACCTCTCCCATGGGATCGCCCGTTCAAGAGTGAAAGGCCCGCTTCTAATCCGTCTGAGAGAGAAGAGGTGAGCGCCACACCCTATCTTTTTTCCGATATCCTTTCCTAATGTACGGATGTAAGTCCCCTTTGAACAGGAGACTTTGAAGCGAACCTTGGGAAGGTCAATTTCCTCAACCCGAATATTAAAAATTTCAACCTCCCTTTCCTTCCGCTCGACCTCAATCCCCTTTCGAGCCAATCGATAAAGAGGTTTTCCATGAACTTTAAGGGCTGAAAACATAGGGGGGATTTGCTGAATCCTTCCTAAAAAATTCTGAAAGACAGTATAAATCAATTCAGAAGTAACATGCTCCCATGATTTTTTAAAGACAACCTTTCCGGTCAAATCATCCGTTGTCGTCTCCTCCCCTAATTTCAAAATCGCTTCATACTCTTTAGGTCCCTCTTCTAAAAACGGAACCAATTTGGTCCCCTCATTGATCACAACGGGTAGAACTCCCGTGGCAAAAGGATCAAGCGTTCCAATGTGGCCTGCTTTCTTCAGATGAAATCGACGCTTGATCTCCTTCACCGCCTCGAGGGAAGTTATCCCCTCGGGTTTATCCACGATGAGTAGACCATCAACCCACATCCTCATCTGTCTCCTCTTTTCCCTTCATGTGACGAATCACTTCCCCAATATGAATCGCATATTCAATGGAAGGGTCGAACTTAAAAAGAATTTCAGGGGTATATCTCAATCGTACCCGTCGCCCCAACTCCTTTCGGACATATCCCTTGGCACTGTTCAGGCCCTCAATCGACCTCTGTCTTTCCTCAACGGTCCCTGCCACACTGAAATAGACTTTAGCTGAGCGGTAATCTTCAGAGACCGCAACCCTCGTAATGGTCACGAAACCAATTCGAGGATCTTTGATCGTCTTCACGAGCATCTCTGAGATCTCTTTGTGGATCAAATCGGCTACTTTCTCTGAACGTTTTCCTTCCATCTGCTCTGATTCATCCATCCAAACGATTGGTAACGCCCCTTATACCGTGAGGATTTCCATTTCTGTATGAACCATCTCGACAAGATGCATCTTCTCAATAAAGTCGATCACTTTGTCCAAACTGGAGTTGATATGTCTGCGATCATTGCCCACAGTGCAGATACCAATCTGTGCCCGTTGCCAAAGGTCATTATCACCAACCTCTGAGATGGCCACATTGAACCGATGTTTCACCTGATCAATCATTTTCCGAATCACATGGCGTTTTCCTTTTAGGGAATGATTATCAGGAATCCGAAGGTCCAGTTGACAAATTCCGACCACCATCTCTATCCCCCTTCGGCCTTCAACCTATCTTTTCTTTCGTTTTTCGTTAGGTCAACCGAGTCTGAATCTCTTCAATCTCATAAGACTCGATGATATCCCCCAGTTTAACATCATTAAAATTTTCAATTTTGATTCCACACTCGAGGCCTTGAACACAATCCTTCGTATCCTCCTTGAATCGTTTGAGAGAGGAGATCCGACCATCATAGATGACCACATTATCCCTGAGGAGTCTTGCATGAGAGCCCCTCACCACTTTTCCGTCCAAAACGATACCACCAACGGCCTGGCCCACTTTATGGATGTTGAAGAGAGCAATCACCTCGGCTCTTCCCAGGAGGTTTTCCTTGTAGGTTGGCTCCAATAAGCCTTCCAAGGCCTTTTTGATATCATCAATGGCATCGTAGATGATGGAATAGGTGCGAATATCGACGCGCTCTTGTCCTGCCAAACCTTGAGCCTTCGATCCTGGTCTGACATTGAAGCCGATGATGATCGCATTCGAAGCCGAGGCTAAGTTTACATCTGTTTCAGTAATTCCGCCAACCCCATCGTGGAGGATATTCACTTTCACGACATCCGTAGAGAGTTTTTTAAAGGCCTCTTTCACTGCCTCAATGGATCCCTGTACATCTGCCTTGATGATCACATTGAGTTCCTTCACCTCCCCTTTCTTAATCTGCTCATAAAGTTCTTCCAACGAGACCTTGCTCAATTTTGAAAGTTCTTTCTCTCGTATCTTCTCTTGTCGGTAGAGGCTGATCTGCTTGGCCATCCTCTCTTCGGAGATAACAATGAAGGTCTCTCCCGCCTCTGGAACATCGGTAAAACCCACCACTTCGACAGGGATAGAGGGTCGAGCTTCTTCGATCTTCTGCCCCTTATCGTTCAGCATCGCCCTTACCCTTCCGTATTGGGAGCCTGCGATGAAGACATCCCCTGTCTTCAAAGTTCCCTCCTGAACCAGAAGGGTCGCCACCGGTCCTCTCCCCTTGTCCAATTTGGCTTCGATAATGACTCCTCGAACGGATTTATCTGGGTTGGCCTTTAATTCCAGAACCTCTGCCTGAAGAAGGATCAACTCTAACAATTCCATAATCCCTGTCTTCTGCTTCGCCGATACTTCCGCAAAGAGGGTGTTTCCTCCCCATTTCTCCGGAACCAGACTATAATCCGCCAGGTCTTTCTTCACCTTCTCTGGATTTGCATTCGGTTTATCGATCTTATTAATGGCCACCACGATGGGAACTTTTGCTGCGCGGGCATGATCAATGGCCTCCTTGGTCTGCGGCATCACCCCATCATCTGCAGCGACCACTAAGACAACCACGTCTGTCACTTGGGCCCCTCTGGCCCTCATCGCAGTAAATGCCTCATGGCCAGGGGTATCAATAAAGACCACATGGCCATTCTCTAACTGGACATCATAGGCTCCGATGTGCTGAGTGATACCGCCTGCCTCCCCTTCCACGACATTGGTCTTCCGGATGGCATCCAGCAGCATGGTCTTCCCATGGTCCACATGGCCCATGATGGTGACTACCGGCGGTCTCGGCTTCAGCTGTTCGGGAAGGTCCTCTTTCCTTTCCAATAAATCTTGACGTTCTAAGGAAACCTTCTCCACTTCGTAGCCAAATTCACTGGCAACCAAGGAGGCAACATCGGCATCGATGACTTGGTTGATATTAACGAAGACACCCATCTCTATAAGTTTTTTAATCAAGTCCCCTCCTTTGACCCCCATCCTTTTTGCCAAATCTCCGACAGCAATAACTTCAGCAATTCGAATAATTCTCTTAATGGGTTTGGGGACCGTTACTTCTGTCTTCTTGGGAGTCTTCAATACAACTTTCTTCTTCATAGGCCTGAACGATCTGGCTGCGAATCCTAACTCTTTCTCTGGTGGTCCCTCTCCTTCAGGCTCCTCCATTACCATTCTTTCCTCGATAATTCTCCTCTTCTTTGCAAACCCCTTCTTCTTTCCTGGGAAGGGGAATATTTTTTCTTTTTCAACTAATTCTTCCTTGATCGGTATTTTAACCTCTATTTTTTTGGGGGTGACCTCTTTCGGTTTAGGTTCCTCAACTTTACTCTTTACCTCCGCTCGCTTCTCCATTTCTTTCATAATGGCCTGAGCAACCTGAGGTTCCCTTACTTCCTCAACGGGTCTTGTAGGGATGATCTCCTTTACTTCCTCTTTTGCCTCAACAGGCATCATAGGAGTAATAGCGGGCTCAAGGGTTTCTTCGGTTTTTTTCTCCCTCTCGGTCACCTTTGTTGGAGGCTTCCCCTCTTCCTTCAACTCTTTCTTCTTTGGCGTTTCTTTTTCGATCTTCACCCCTGGTTCTGGTTTTTCTTCTCGCAATTTCGAGATCTTCTTTTCCTCGATGAGAGGCTCAACGACAATGGATGGAGGGGGTAGGGGCTCTACTTTAAGCTCAAGGCTTCTCGCCCTTCTACGGATCACGGTGGGGTTGACTCGTTTTTCGATGATTTCCTTCTCGGAATCCCTCTCGATAATCTTTTCATCAGATGGGGAGATTTTTTCAGGTTCCATGAGTTTTTTGTCCTTTACCTTCACTCCCATCCGTTTCAATTTTAGAAGCAGCTTATCATCCTCCATCCCTACTTCACGTGCGAGATCGAGGACTTTAATCTTCGTCATTCCCCTTCCTCCCTTATTCCAAGCCTTTCATCAAAGGATTCAAAAGATCCTTCGATCCCACAGACCCCACCCATCTCCCTTTTTTCTGTGCCATTTTAAAACAGATGAGATCTGGGCAGAGATAAAAGCCCCGTCCATTGATCCTCTTCTTTTCGTTAACGAACACAACTCCATCGATCCTCTGGATAAACCGGAGCATCTCCTCTTTCTTCCTTTTCCTCCGGCATCCAATACACATACGGATTGGAACATGTCCTTTTTTACTCATTTCTGCTTCTTTCAACATAACGCTGGGCCGATTGGATCAATTTTTCTGCTTTCTTGATCCCGATGCCTGGAAGAGTCGAAAGCCTTTCACCATCTGTTTTTAAAATATCTTGAACGGTTTTAAAACCATGGGTTTCCAATACTTCGGCGGTTTTCTCTCCCACTCCCTCTATCTGGCCTACTGGATCAAAAGCAGGCCCTCCTGGAGATGGAGCACTTTTTTGACTCACCTCTGTGCCTTCTCGGAATCGAGTCGTACCGACTTCCTTCTGACCCATCTGAAGCGCACTCTCGACAACCTCGAAGGCTTTCTCTTTTTCGATCTCTAAAACCCTGGCCAATTCTTCTGGGTCTACCTCTGCTACCTCTTTGATAGAACGGAACCCCTCGTTATAAAGAATACGGCTGTGGACATCCCCGATATGAGGAAGGTCCTTAAACCTTTCAAAGATCTCATTGGAAATCTTCTCCATCCTTGACTCACTCTTGATATCGATCTTCCAACCCGCCAATTTGGATGCCAATCGGACATTCTGGCCTTTTTTTCCGATCGCTAAGGAAAGTTGATCGTCTGCCACCACCACCTCCATATGGCGATTTTCCTCATCGATATAAACCCTGGAAATTTTTGCCGGTGCCAGAGCATTACAGACATATTTGGCTTGGTCTTGAGACCAAGGAATGATATCGATCCTTTCCCCGCGAAGTTCTTGGACTACATTCAGTACCCTCGAACCTTTCATCCCCACACATGCCCCGACTGGATCGACATCCCGGTTAGAGCTATAGACAGAAATCTTTGCCCTCTCGCCAGGTTCCCTGGCCGCACTAATAATTTTGATCACCCCTTCAGAGATCTCCGGTACCTCCATATCGAAGAGTTTGATCAGAAACCCAGGATGCGTTCTCGAAAGGAAAATCTGTGGCCCTTTCGAATTTTTTTGTACATCAAGAATATAGGCTCGAATGCGCTCTCCCTGCCGGTATACCTCCCCTGGGATTTGTTCTTTCGAAAGGAGAAGAGCCTCTGCCCTCCCAATATTGATATAGAGATTCCCTTTCTCCATCCGTTGAACGGTTCCGCTGATGAGATCTCCCTTTCTGTCCTTAAACTCATTATAGACATGCTCGCGTTCAGCGTCTCGAACTTTTTGAATGATCACTTGTTTTGCCGTTTGAGCCCCGATGCGGCCGAAATCGGTATCCAGTTTAACCCCCAGGCTGTCTCCAGTCTGGACCTCGTTGTCAAGGGCTCTTGCCTCTTTCAGGGAAATCTCAGTCGACGGATTCACCATCTCTTCTACGACCTGTTTGAATTGAAACAATTCGATTTCGCCAGCCTCTTCATTATAATGGACTTCAATCTCTCCCTGATGTCCGTACTTCTTTCTTGAGGCGGTAAGTACCGCTTGTTCCAATGCTTCAATGATCACCTTCCGGTCGATCCCTTTGTCCTTTCCCACTTGGTCAATCACATAATTGAGATTGGATGGCATAATCGATCTCTCCCCCTCTAAAATGAAGCTTTTCGCCCATCCCGCCAAGGCTGGACGGAGCTTCCAGGAAATGGAATATCATTTGATAAGATCCCCCTTCCGGAGCATGTCCCAGTCAATTTCTAAATTGGCCTTTGCTACATTGGAAAGAAGGATTTGAAAAACCCCTCCGTCCATTGCTATTTCAATACGGTTTTCTGTAATACCCAGAAGTTTTCCCTTGAATTGCCGTCGATTCTCAATTGGATCAATGGTCTTTACCTTGATCATATGGTTGCGATATTTCATAAAGTCTTTTTCTTTTTTTAAAGGACGGGCAAGACCTGGGGATGAGACCTCTAAGGTGTAAGGAGTCGAAATGAAATTCTCCACATCCAAACTCCTTCCGACCTCTTGGCTAATACGAGTGCAGTCGTCAAGGGTGACCCCACCCTCCTTATCAATATAGAGGCGAAGGACCCATCCTTTTGATTCTCTTCGATATTCAAGCTCTACCAACCCCATTCCTTCGTTCGAAAGAATGGGATCCGCTATCGCACTGACACGATCCACAATTTCTTTTGGCATCGTCTCTTTTAGTATTTTCAAAAGCCGTTTTAAAAAAAAAGCGGGCAAACAGCCCG
>Ga0187886_1000950_pt1 | contig 29436 bp, 34 predicted proteins | sample June2016WEW_20_1_FD_133001 | JGI IMG/M metagenome (GOLD analysis project Ga0187886, IMG submission 133001) | Peatland microbial communities from SPRUCE experiment site at the Marcell Experimental Forest, Minnesota, USA - June2016WEW_20_150 | ecosystem: Environmental > Terrestrial > Soil >...
GGAAATTCGTCCAGTCGGAACCTTCTTAAGAATTTTCCTACTTTGGTAAGCCGCGGGTCGTTTTTCATTTTGAAGAGCGGCCCGTCTTTTCTTTCATTCAGGTGTTCTAGTTGTTTTTTCATTTCTGGAGCATTTTGAACCATGCTCCTGAATTTATAAACCTTAATAATCTTCCCTTCGCTTATTCTGCCTAATTTAACAAAAACAGGTCTGCCGCTTTCAAGATAAATCGCGAGAGCGATAAAAGGCGTAAAAGGCAGGATGAAGACCAGCCCGCAAATTGAAGCGATTATATCCAGTACTCTTTTCATTATTAATAATTCATTTATTTTATTATTTATGGGATGATGATTACAAACTCGCCCTTAGTTTTCTCGCCTTGGAAATAAGTTTGCGCGTCTTTTGCGGTGCCATGCCAGATCTCTTCGTAGATTTTAGTGAGTTCGCGAGCCACGATTATTTCGTAGCTTGCCCCGAAATTTTCTTCTAGCGCCTTAAATGTTTTTTCCACGCGGTGCGGCGATTCGTAAAAGACAATCGGCCGGATTTTTATTTCTTCCAGTTCTTTGAAAAATGTCTGTCTCCCCTTCTTTTGAGGCGGGTATCCCAGAAAAATGAACAGGTTGGTGTTTACGCCGGCAGCGGAGAGCGCAGCGATTAGAGCTGATGGCCCGGGGATAGGAATTATTTTTACCTCCGACAATTCTTTTTGGATAAAAGCCGTGAGCTTTGAGCCCGGGTCGGCAATCGTTGGCGTGCCGGCATCAGTTACAAGCGCGATGTTCTTTCCTTCCAAGAGGAATTCTTTAATTTTTCCGTAGAGTGTCTGATTGGCGTATTCATCATAACGCCAGACCGGTTTTGAAATTTCAAAGTGGTTCAAAAGTTTTTTAGTGACCCGCGTGTCTTCGGCGAGAATCAAATCAGCATTTTTAAGCGTCTCAATGGCCCGCAGGGTTATATCCTTAAGATTCCCGATGGGCGTGGCGACGATATAAAGATTACCTTCCATGTTTTTGGGATTTGAATTTTTGGATTTTGACGTTTTGTTTATAGCGGAAAACCGCCGAAGTCCGATAAGCCGGTTTTCCCGGTTGATTCCCTATTTTTGAGTGTTGTTTCATTTTGATTTCGCAGCGGTTTTATTAATCAAATCATTCCATTGCCTGACGAATCTTTTCATGGAAAATTTGTTACGTATGGTTTTCTGAGCGGCTCTTCCCAGTTTTTCAGCTAGTTTCTTGTCTTTTAAGAGTAAATTTATTTTACTGGCCAGTACGTTTGGATTATTGGAAATGAAGCCATTAACCCCATTTTTGATAATATTCGGCAACTCCATTGTTTTAGTGCTAACAACCGGAAGGCCGATACTCATGGCTTCAAGCATTGCCATCGGCATTGATGAAACGGCTGTAGGATTAAAATAAAGTCGGTACTGTGCAATCTCCTTTCTTAAGTCTTTATTTTGTATGATTCCTTTGCCGCCGAATTTTTCCGAATCCGTTCCGTAAAGCATAAGAGGCGCCTTCTCTTTTACTTTTAACCAAATCTCTCTGCCACACTCCGGTCTAGTGGGAAGAGAAACCGTTACGTTTACCGCGTGTGGATTATCACCAACCCATTTTACGTTTTTGGGTATTTCAATTCCGTTATATATAGCTAAACTTTTTGATTTGGTCTGAGGAAAATAAGTTGTCCATTGTTTTAGATTATATTTAGTGACATGAACAATGGCATCCATAGCGGGTATAACTTCCTCCATTAGATATTTAACCAGTTTTTTTATGTCTTTTCTCCTTCTCTTTCTAGGATCTCTTCTAAATGTAGAATGAACTATGTATATTTTTGGCAAGTTCCTTTGTGATTCGGATAACACTTTGTATTGTTCCTCAAAAACCTGTTGCGGAGTCTGAAAAATTATCAAATCGTATTTAATCTTTTTTATCTCAGATACTGATATCTGATGGATGGTGTGTGGCCAGATATATCCCGGAGTTCTGCCGTCATAGTTATATGGCCTGCCTCGTTTAATCGGAACGTAGAAATCATGCCCCGTTTTAGCGAGAGCGTTCATAAATGTTCCGTGTACATTCCAAGTGAAGATTTTCATGTATCTATTTCAGGTATTTATCAATGTTTTTTTGGTGTTCGGCGTATTTGACGGCGCAATGGATAATGCCCTGATTATCGTGGAGATAGTAAAGGCAATTGGTTTTTGCGGGGTTTAGAACCGCGAGAATAGCCGGCAAGCCGGGATTTGATATAGGTGTGGGCGGCAATCCCTTATGGAGATATGTGTTGTAGAGAGAATCCATTTTTGTGTCACCCTTCACGAGTGGAGTCCAATAATCATCATCTGCGCCGCCTTTCGCATATTGTATAGTCGCGTCTATAGCAAGTGGCATTCCCTGCAGGAGCCGGTTCCAGATGATTCCGGCAATAAGTGGCATATCGCCTTCGTTAGCGGCTTCTCTTTCTACTAATGAAGCGATTTTTACTGCCGTGGTCCATTTTATATTCTGTTTGGAGAATTGTCCGGCGTACGGTTGGAATTTTTCGTTGAATTTATCTATGAATCTTTTGGCTATCTGGCTGCCGGTTTCGTCTTTGGGCAGAAGATACGTGTCCGGGAAATAAACACCTTCTTTATAATCCGGGCCGATGGAAGAATAATAATTTAGAAATTCATTCCTGGTTTGGTTGTCCCAATCCAATGTCTGGGCCAGTGTATTCGCGATTTGTTCCTTTCTTTCGCCTTCAGGAATTATGAGCCATTTCATATACGGTTCGCCAGCAAGAACACCGGCGATTTGAAAAGCGTTCTGGTTTTTGGATATTTTGTATCCGCCGGGCGCGATAGTCCCGAGTTTCCCGCGAAGCATAAGCGCAATATTAAAACCGAGGGAGCTTTTAATAAATCCCTCATCGCTCAGAGATTGAATTGCCTGTGAACGGTTGGCATTAAGCGGCACGACGAATCTTTCTGTTTCGGCCTGCCCGGTTAGGGCACTCCCCTGTGGGGCGGCTAGAAAAAAGAAATATAGGATTCCCGCAAAAATTATTACTGCCACTAAAATGATAAGTTTTCTCATTTATATCTTCACTCCCGTTCTTCTCACGGTTGCTAAGTGTTTTTTGAGCATTGAGTGCTGCGGTTTGGGAAGTTTTTTGGCTGGGAATAATCCGATTTCTTCTATTTTTCTCTTTTCTCCAATCTTCGCTTTTTTTGGGTTTACCTTAGCGGCAAATATTAAAGCAACCCAATGGGTGTTTATTTTGCCGTTTTTCCTTAGAACATTCCTTACGCCGCAGAACTTGAGATTCTTCGCTTCCACGCAATACTCTTCTTTTATTTCCCGTTTAACCGTTTCTTCAAAAGTTTCCCCGAATTCCATTGAGCCGGAGCCGCAATCCCATCTTCTCCTTTCATCGCGGCACTCCTGGCTTCTTTTCTGCATCAGCAAGTTCCCCTTTCCGTCGTGGCAGAAAAAGACGCAGGTCACGCCGATGTGATCAACACCTTTCTTTAGGTCTTTGTTTCTATTACTTCTTTTTAGTTGAATCTTTGCCATTCGGTTTTCTTACCCTTCCTTTTATTCTCCACCATCACTAATTCGTCGTAAATTCCATCAAGAAGTTTGTAATTTTTTGATTCTTCTAAACTGACCCAGGCGAATTGGTCGTTTTCTTCGACTTGAAGTTTGATTTTTCCGGAGACGTAATCTGCCACGCAAGAAATCACCAAAGACGGACTGCCGTCAATGTGAACCGTTGCTAAACTCGTGACATATTCAATGTTGTTTATATCAATCCCAACCTCTTCTTTTACCTCCCTTTTTAAGGTCCGTTCAAGGACGTTATACCAATAAAATTCGGTATCTTTCGGTAGTTTAAGGTAATCGCTTGTTTCCATCTTCCCGCCCGGAACGGTCCACATTCCCGGGAAGCGTTTCTTATTCGGTGACCTTCTCGTAATCAGATATTTACCGTCTTTTACAATAATGGCGGTAATCGCTACTTCGTGAAGATATTGGTTATTTGTTTCCATATGCTTATTTTATTTATTAGTTATTAAGATTCGTCCAGAATAATTCTGTCCTTAAATTTTCCTCTCTCCTCTGCCTTCTTGATTTTTATCCGTTGCACCTCTTCCTTATCAAATTCTTTATAGTCAGCGATTGCTTCAAGCACTTCAAGAATATCGGCGTATTCTTCAGCGTTTTCGTCTTTATTGAATTCTTCAATTTCTTCCAATAATTTCTCTTTCAGTTTTTGCCAGTATTCTGCTTCATTCGCAATGTGAGTTATCGGCGTATCGCCTTTCTTGCGAATGTAATCGGGGATTTTATCCCGAACTAATTTATTATACCTCATGTTTTTATTTTATAATTTTCTACACCTCAACTTCCTTTAAGATGATATCTCGCGTTTCCTCACTGAAAAGAATTTTATGATGACCGTACACCGGAACCTGAATGTTCTTGGCGCCCTCAAGCTGACAGCTGGATGTCGGCCATACGTGATTATCAAGGAGGCCAAAAATTGAGACAATGAATCGATTAACGTCTTTTTCCTTATTTAATTCATGGATAATCTCGCTCTCTGGGGTAAGTTCTTTCGCTGCGCGGTGAGGGATGAAATGTGCGAGATGACTTCCGCCGAAAGGTGTTGCTATCGCGATCATCCTTTTGATTCGGAGGTTATCGTTGTATTTCGCCAAAAGATATTTTCCGATTAAGCCGCCTTTGCTATGCGCGATGATAATGATATTTCGGAGATTTTTTTCGTCTATGAGTTCATGAACCAGTTTCGCCGCATTGCGGATTTCCTTGGTGTTATACCCGAGTTTTTCAATCACGTATATCGGATGCCCGCGGCGTGACAGCGGATTTGCAATCGCCTTTAAAAAATGCCATTTGGTATATATCCCGGGGATGAGCACAATAGGAGCTCTTCCCTTTTCTACGTACCCGAGATAATGGTCGGGTGGTTTTCTGGAGAGGAATGCAAGCCCATGTCCTCTAGCGGCATGAATATAATCTCTAACCCAATGGACCAATTTCATATCAGTTAATGTTCTCTACGCTCCATGGCATTTCTTGAATTTTTTCCCGGAACCGCACCAACAGGGGTCGTTACGGCCGATTTCTTTTTGGGATTGCGGTTTATGCTGGCTCGCTTCCTGGTTGGCGTGAATTTGGTTCTGAATTTTATTCAAATCAATCTGCAAGAGCGCGAAAATCGTGTTGAACGTAAGCGACTCAAAGGCGCCGTTCAATTGCTGATAGAGCATATGCGCTTCGCGGCGGTATTCCACGAGCGGGTCGTGCTGGCCGTAGGCGCGGATGTTCACGGATTCGCGGAGCGCCTCCAGATTTTCCAGGTGGTCAATCCAAAGAGAATCCAGAATCCTTACGAGGTGCTGGCCAACGATAACCGCCCGTTCCGGTTCAAGCGCCTCCGGAATTCCGGCCAAGTGCTTATCCAAATGTTCTATTTGTTTTTCTATCTCTTCCCGCTTTTCGGGATTGGTTGTGATTTCGTTCTCTAATGCGGTTTTGTAATTTATTGCGAAATTTTCCAAAATTTCCTTGAGAATCGGGAGCACTTCATTTTTTTCTCCCGCTTCAAGGAATTTTTTTCGGCGCGTATAAATCGCCGTGCGCTGTTTATTCAAAACGTCGTCAAAATCCAAGAGATGCCGGCGGATGTCAAAGTTCGCGCCCTCCACTTTCGCCTGCGCTTGGTTCACGACTTTCGCGACCATTCTGGATTCAATCGGAATGTCTTCGGGGTAGTTTAGTGTCTGCATCAGGCCTTTTATTTTGTCGCCGCCGAAGATCCGCATTAAGTCGTCTTCAAGCGAAAGGAAGAATTGGCTTGCGCCCGGATCGCCCTGCCGGCCGCTCCGCCCGCGTAATTGATTGTCTATTCGGCGCGCTTCGTGGCGTTCAGTACCTACAACCAAGAGCCCGCCTATCCCCTTTATCTTTTGCGCCTCTTCGGGATTGACCGGATTTCCACCCAGAATAATGTCCACGCCGCGGCCGGCCATGTTCGTCGCCACCGTTACCGCGCCGGCTCGCCCCGCTTGAGCGATAATAGCGCCTTCGCGTTCGTGGTTCTTGGCGTTCAGCACTTCATGCGGCACGCCCGCTTTCCGAAGGTATTCCGAGATTATTTCGTTATTTACGATTGAGGTCGTACCCACAAGAATGGGTCGGCCCTTCACTCGTTCGGTCTTTATCGTTTCCACGGCTGCGCGGTATTTTGCTTCCTTGTTTTTATAAATCGCGTCGGGCTTGTCCTCGCGTATCATTTTTTTATTTGGCGGAATGGAAATAACATCCAGATTGTAAACCTTATGGAATTCTTCGGCGGAGGTCTGGGCCGTGCCCGTCATCCCGCTGATTTTTTTATACAAGCGGAAATAATTCTGGATGGTAACCTGGGCATAAGTGCGATTTTCCTCTTTCACTTGCACTCCCTCTTTGGCTTCTATCGCCTGGTGGAGCCCGCCCGAGAATCGGCGTCCCATCAGCATCCGGCCGGTAAACTCGTCAACGATGATTATCTCGCCGTTCCGCACGATATAATCTTTGTCCAATTTGAAAAGCGCCTTGGCTTTCAGACTTTCCTGGAGAAAGTGGACAAGGCGGATATTCTCGGGAGAATAAATATTCTGGACGCCGGTCATTTTTTCCACCTTTTCTATGCCGGATTCGGTGATATTCACCGATTTTAATTTTTCGTCGGTCATGTAATCCTCTTCCGGAACGAGTTTTTCCGCTATCTTAGCGAAAGTTTTGTAAAATTCACTCGCCTGGGCGTCGGGCGCGGAAATAATCAAAGGCGTGCGGGCTTCGTCTATTAAAATGCTGTCTACTTCGTCAATAATGACGAAGTTGTGTTCGCGTTGGGCGCAATCAATTGTTCTCTGCGAAAGATTGTCGCGCAGAAAATCAAAGCCGAATTCGTGATTCGTGCCGTAAGTGATGTCGGCCGCATAGGCGTCCTTTCGCGAAACCGGGCGCAGAAATTTTTCCACTACCTTAAAATTCCCGAACGCGTCGCGTTCCCTATCCGCTTCGGAGTCGGATTCAAAAGTCGGGTCGTAGAGATACGCCGCGTCGTGGAGCAAGCAGGAAACGGAAAGCCCCAAAGCGTGGTAAATTTGCCCCATCCAGACGGCATCGCGTTTGGCGAGATAGTCGTTTACGGTAACGACATGCGCGCCTTTGCCCGCAAGGGCGTTCAGGTAAGCTGGCAGAGTCGCGGCGAGCGTCTTCCCTTCGCCGGTAAGCATTTCGGCGATCTTTCCGTCGTGAAGCGTCATCCCGCCTATGAGTTGAACGTCAAAATGCCGCTGACCCAGGGTGCGCTTACCCGCTTCCCGCGCGAGCGCAAAAGCCCGCGGCAAAGCATCGTTTAAATCCTTGCCGTTTTGAACTTCTTCTTTCAGTTTTTGGGATTCCAAAAGAAGCTCCTCGCTGTTCATTTTTTGAAGCTCCGGCTCCAAAGAATTAATCAAGGCCACCTTCTTTTGGTAGCCCACAAGGACCGTATTTGGAAATATTTTTGATAAAAATGAAGCCACTGTTTTGATGGTTTAAGAGCGGGTTTCCGTTTGAGCAGCTATGGCGGTGACCTCCAATTTTTATATTGTTGTGTGAGTGCTCAATCCATAGCTGCCCAAACGGACTCACTAACCCGCCTGGATATTAGAATATAGTAGTTATTTAAGGAAATAAAGCCGTAATTAATTCAATTGGAGGAGACTTAGCGTGCCGAAAAAGTGGGTAAGACTTGGCCTAGCGGCCCGGAGCACACACTTTTTAGGCATGCTAAGTCTCAGAAAAAAACCTCCCCCTAGCTTGCGCTAGAGGGAGGAAATCGGAAGGGCTTTCCTTAGGTTTCTTCGCCTCCAGTAAGTTAGAGTTGAAGATAAGGAAAACTCTGCACTTCACACGTTGAGTATGCTACCACACATCATTGAAAAATGCAATAGCTTGGATAAAAAAAGGCCCAATCGGTTCTCCGTAACGATTGGGCAATTTAGCGCATTAAATAAATTTAAACGGCAATTTTGTAAATCCTTTCTTCTGGGGGAAATATTTTAATCAACTCCTCCCAGATTTCATTTACAATATCATATCCGCTTTTTTTCTTGCTTCGGCAGACAAAGAGTATATATCTCACTTCCCCGTGTTTTAAGGAATGATCTATCGCTCTTTTGCGGATACGCCAATCCAGAAGCTCTGCGTTCTTTTCCGATAAAGGGAGAATAACAGCAAGAGTCTTATGGCAGGTTTTGACTTGAATATCGTATTGTCTGCCACTCACGATAATCTTAAAATCCACACCTTCGGTGTCTTCTCTTCCATTTTTCTTTGAGTGGAAAAATGTGTCCGGAGGAGCCAGGCGGGTTTTAAGGCATCGCTCGACTAGATGTTCTGAACGGTTGATATTGAAGGCACACCTCTTTTTTAGGTTTTTGGACTAGTGAATTAAGAGAACTGATTAAATTCTAAAACTTTCAGAGTATATTTCAACTGAGGGGCTGTTGAAAACTCTTTGCCTTTTTTTGAGATTTATTGCGTTAAAAGGAAATGGAACTCCAGCTCTTCATCGGAGACGATAACCCGGTCTTTTCTGGGTTTTCCGGCAATATATTTAGCGAGCCGCTTTAAAGCGATGGGCTTAATGATTTTCTGCTCAATGAAATCCCCCGCCCGGCCGGAGAGAAGCCGTTCAATGAGCTGCGTGATGAGGTTTGACCGACGGTATTTAAAACGCAAATCCAAAAGATTTATGTCCGGACAAATCCCATAATCGCGGTTTGCTTCAAAAAATTTCCTTATCAAACTTTCGTCGCCGTAAACCGGCACGAGGTTTTTCCAAATCTCAATTCCGTATTCATCCAAACCCTCTTTTTTCAGGGTAGCCGGAGTGATGATGTGACTGAAGCAGAATTTGTCGGGGCTACTGCCTTTTATATCGTCCATTCGCCGCGCCCGCAGGATTGAAAAAACAAGATTCAGAAAATACCGCGCGGTGAAAATCCTCCCCTCCCGCGCGCATACTAAAGCGTCAAAATCAGATTTTTTATTTACCATGCCAAGCGCCATTGAATCGCTTATAAGCACGAAAGAAATGAAAGGGACGAAACGAAACCACTTCGCGCGCTTCAGGAGTTTCTGCCACTTCTCGTCAAAAAGAGTGTCTTTTTGGAGCCGCTCGGCAAAGTCAGATCCTTGCGTTCCCCAAAATCCGTCGTATCCGGCGATTTCTTTTTTAATTGCCGATTTTTCCAGTTCTTCCATCGTTTTACTCAGATGGTTTTTGTCCATCTTGAGGCGCGCGATTTCCACGGCCGTAAGCGGTCGGCCGAGTTTGGAATAAAATTCCAGGGTTTTATTCATTTTCTGATTCGCTCTCGGGCGTTTCTAAAACGAGCGGCTCTATTCCTGCTTCCTTTCCCGTGATCCTTAAAACATCTTTATCTATCTTGCCCAGTTCTTTGTAGGCAATATTGTAAGTTCGAACTGACGTACCAAGTTGGGTGCCGAGCTTATCCATATACGTGTCATAATTACTTATGTGTCGTCGCAGTTCCTCAACGCGCTTGCCGATTTCTTTGGCGGATTCTTCTATTTGAAGCGCTTTCAAACCCTGTAGAACCGTTTGGAGATAGGCCAAAAACGACGTCGGTGAAACAATTACCACGTGTTTCTCGCCCATCGCGTATTCCACGAGGTCGCGGGTGTTGGATTTTACGGCTCCAATGCGGTTGATGAGCAAGTCGTAGTAAATAGCTTCGGCGGGGATGAACATAAAGGCGAAATCCATCGTCCCCTCGTTGGGTTTTATGTATTTTGAGGTTTCGTCTATGCGTTTTTTCAGGTCGGATTTGAAGACCTCTTCAAATTGAATTCGTTCCGCTTCCGTTTTTGCCTCCAAAATCCGCTGGTAGTTATCCAAGCTAAATTTAGAGTCAATGGGGATTAATTTATCTTTAACTTTGATTATAAAATCTACGATGTCCCCATTCTTGAATTTATACTGGCGTTCATAGTTTTGCGGAAAGTAATTATCTAAAATAACCTCAAGCGAGTACTCGCCGAGCATTCCACGTTGTTTAGTATTGGTCAGCGTGTCCTGAAGCGAACGGAGTTGAGCGGTAATATCCATCACTTGTTTATTTCCCTCGTTCACTCTCGTGAGTTCCTGGGTGATTTCCTTAATGATTTTCGCGCTTTGGCCGAATTGATTTTGCACGAAGGTGTGCGATTCGCCCAATTTTTTATCCACCGTTTCCCGCATATTGTTCATTTGGGTAAGGAGCATATTCATCGCCTGGCTATCTTCTTTCGGAGCCCTCAGTCTCTTAATGAGAAAAATTACTGCGGCAAAAAGACCCACGAGAAGCAGGATGGTGATTATTAAGATTGTCGTAATGAAATCCATGGAATTAGTTTGCTCCGATTATGACCCCGGAGATTATGAGGATTAAAACCGAAATCAAAACGTTTGCCGCGATGAAAAGATATGAAAGGAAGCGCTCGCGGTAAAAAAGGATTTCAGCGAGCCAGGTGTTCAGAATCGCGAAGATAAAGCCGCTCGCCCAGATGCTCCAGAAGTCCGTCATATTGCCGATAAGGTCCACTCCTCGGAATGGCTCAAAGTGAAGGATAATCGGATAGGATGAGCCGCTTAGTTCAAAGAAGCTTAAAATAAAACTGCTCATGAAGAGCGCGGCCGTGAGGCCCAAAAAAATCAAGAGAACTTTCTGCTTGAAGATGGCCATATCCCTCATTCTAACATAAGTTTTTGTTTACACTGAGCTTGTCGAGGTGTAGCCCCACGGAGATCCGCCAGCTGGCGGAGAACTCATTTATGTAGCGCTTACGGGAATTGAACCCATGTTCCGACGTTGAGAACGTCGTGTCCTAGCCACTAGACGAAAGCGCCGTAAAAAATTGATATTACTCGTAAAGTCCCTGTTTTTCAAGCCAGGTTTTATCCTGACGCACCAAAAGCTCTTTGGAGCGAAGCGGCTCGGCCATGATTTCCCTCACGACTTTTTCCATTCGAACTCCTTGCGAGGCCTTCAAGAGTACCACATCTCCCGCTTTAAGCTTTTCTTGAAGAAGACGGCCGGCTTCGTGGATATCCTCAAACGAAAAGACGGAATTTTTCGGCATTCTGTTTTTGAGCGCGCCCTCGGCGATGAAATTCCCCCGCAGGCCCACTGTAATGAGTAAATCAACGCGTTTAGCCGCCAGTTGACCCATTTCTTCATGCGCTCCCATAGTGTATTTTCCGATTTCCAACATGTCACCCAGAACCGCGATTTTTCTCTTGGCCTTCAAACTTTTGAATATCTCAAGCGACTCCCCCATCGCGAGCGGCGAGGCGTTGTACGTGTCGTCAATTAAAACCGAGTTCCTGATGCCGCGGAGAACCCGCAGGCGGCCGGCGGGTGTTTCGGCTTTAGTCGGATTTTCGGCTATTTTTACGAGATTAATGCCATAAATCATTCCTACGACAGCGCCCACAGCCGAGGCATAAGCGGCTGTTTTCCCGAGCACATTAGGGATTTTAACGGGTACTACGTTTCCGTTGTAACTCAATTTAAAGACAATTCCCGCTTCGCCCGTCTCCATGTCTAACTGATTTTTAAATCCGATTATTTTGACGTCCGCCTCGCTTGAAAATCCGTAAGTGATTACCCGGCCGCGCGTTTCACTCTTCATTGCAAGAACTTTTTCATCGTCGGCGTTTAAAACCGCAAACCCCGTTGTCGGCAACTGGGCAATGAGTTTCACCTTCTCTTTTGCCGTGCCCTCGGGTCCCGCGAAAAATTCAACGTGTACCGGCACGTTTCCCACGGCAGTAATAACGCCTATCTGCGGCCGCGCGATTCCCAATAAATAGTTCATGTCGCCCGGTCTGTCCACTCCGTATTCCAAAATCAATATCTCCGGATATTTTGGATTCTTGAAAATCAGCTGGCTGATGCCGAAGAAGATCACTTTGAGCCAGAAAAATATCCCACCCGTCTTTTCCCAGTCACCGATGATGTTCAGGGGCAACCCCAGTTCGTTGTTAAAGTTTTTTGAAGAAGCGCGGATGTGGCGGTCGGACGAAAGCGCGGAGGCAATCGCCATTTTCGCGGAGGTCTTCCCGACATTGCCCGTGACCCCGATAATGCTCGGACTGTAGCGTTTGATCGTCATTCTCGCGATAAACCGCATTTTCCAAATCAAGATTTTAAGCACGAAATTTTTCATTTATTTATTACCCGTAGTTTGAAGATTATCCGGAGCGACGTTCAAATAGTTCAGCGCGAAGGTGGCGAGTTCGCGGAAAGCGGGTACCACCGTAAGCGCCGCGAGTTCCTTATCCACCTCCGGTTTATCCAGTTTTATCATAATCACGAATTTCGGAGCGGAGGCGGGCGCCATTCCTATGAACGTATGAATGAAGTCGTCCGACAGATAGCCGCCGTGGATAAGATCCGGAATAAAAGCCGTACCGGTCTTCCCTGCTACGTTGAACTGCGGGATGGTGGCTACGCCGCCTTTGGTGGCTGCGGAAAGTATCATATTTACCACCTTTTTTGCCGTATCCTCGCTCACAACCCTTCTTACCACGTAGGGCTCCGAATCGGCGTTCACGTAAGGGCGCATCAGAAGACCGCCGTTCGCGAAGACCGAAAAAGCGTTGATCATTTGGATAGGCGTGACGGAAGTACCCTGGCCGTAGGCGGCCGTGGCGTAATCGATATCCTGCGCGTTTTTTCGTTCCAGATTCTTCAAGCTGCCGGATACTTCGTCGGGTAAATCAATTCCGGAAGGAACTTCAAGCCCGAAAAGCTTTAGATATTTCAAAAATATTTCCCGGCCGATTTTCTGTTCCGCGTACACCGCGCCCGTATTGATGGAGCGTTCAATCACCTGCGTCATTGTGGTATTCGGGCCATAGGTTTTTTGGTCCCAGTTCGTAATTTTTTTTCCGTTTATGGTTATTGAGCCATGGTCGGTATAAGTTGAACTTGGCGTGATGATGCCCGCGTCAATGCCGGCCGCCATTGTAATCGGCTTGAAGACCGACCCGGGTTCATAGACGAGCTGGACGGCAGAATTCAAAAAATCCTTTATTGGGTAGTTTTTGTAATTATTTGGGTCAAAATTCGGATAGCTCGCCATTGCGAGAATTTTTCCGGTCTGGGGTTCTTCAATAATCACGTTTCCGCTTCCGGCTTTATAATCGGAAACCAGTTTGGAAATCGTTTCTTCTGCCTGGGCTTGAAGGTTGCGGTCTATCGTGAGATTTATGTTCCGTCCGCTCGCGAGCGGAGAGTTGTAATATTTTTCCACGCCGTAAAGTCCAATGGAACTTGTTGTGTTTTTATTCAAACCCACAAAGCCCAAGAGTTGAGAACCTAAGTCGTTAAACGAATAAAAACGGTATTGTTTCGTGTCTTCATAAATTCCTTTGAGGTTGAACTTTGAAACGGCGTCCAATTGCTCCCCTGTCGCCTTTTCCGTAAGCATATGAAACAGGTTTTTGGCGTCGTCTAAATCGTTCGTGAGCTCCGGGACGGGAATGTTCAGGACCGGCGAGAGTGTTTCGGCGGTCTTCCGCGCATCCTCCACCTCCTTTGGCACGGCGTAAATCACGGGATAATCCTTATTTGAAGCCACGCTGATCAAATTTTGGTATTTGTCGGTGAAAAAAATCTGGCCCCGGCGCAACTGAAGCTGGGCTATCGCCTCGCTTCGCGCCTGGGCCTTTCCGAAATAATAACTCCCTTTTTGGATCTGAAGGTTGTAGAGATTCAGGCCTAAAAGCCCGAACATTATGCCGAATATTATTGTAAGAAAGATGAATCGGAAACCCATTGAGATTGGTTTAAATATTGCGGTCTCCGTTCCAACGTTAACTGATACTTTTGGGCCAACGAATCCAATTGAACGGGATCCGTCATTTTATAAAGGTTATTTTTTAACTCCGTGTTGGCCGCGCTTGCGTCCGCTATCTGCTTTTTAAGCGTATTTACCTGATAACGGGTGTTAACAAAGGAATTATACTCCAAAACGTAGAAAATTCCACCGACGAGTATTATTGAAAAAAGGAAAATAATGAATTTTAAGTTGTTTCTGGCTTCTCCGGGTTTTAATATAGTCATTTGTTTGGTTAAAAGTTATGAGTTATAGGTTTTAAGTTAATCTAATGGCTCTTAGTTTGGCCGAACGACTTTTTGAATTATTTTTTATTTCTTCCCGGCCGGCTATTATCGGCTTTTTGTTTATAAGTTGAGCTCCCTTCTTCAAAACCAGTTCTTGAAAAGCATTTTTGACTATTCTGTCTTCCAGCGAATGAAAAGTGATTATCGCCACTCTTCCCCCGCTTTCTACGATCTCCGGCAGTTTCGCGAGAATCGTCTTGAGGTTTTTCAATTCGTCGTTCACGTAAATTCTCAAGGCCTGGAAAGTTCTTGTTGCGGGATGGATGCGTCCATGTTCGTAGCTTCTGGGGACCGCGCTTGCGATCACCTTTACCAGAGCGTCTGTCGTCAAAATTCTATCCTGCCGCCGGCGCTCTGTTATCTTTTTCGCTATCTGCCTAGAGAATCTCTCCTCGCCATATTCGTAAATGATATCCGCCAAATCCTTTTCGTTCAGTCCGTTCACGATGCTCGCGGCGGTCGGTCTCTCGCTGTCGCTTGCGTCATAACGCATATCCAACGGCTCGTTCTTTAGGAAGCTGAAACCCCGACCGGAGCTTTCTATTTGCACGTTTGAAAATCCAAGATCCAGAAGCAATCCGCCGGCCTTGGGTAAACGATGCTTTTCCAGAATCTCCGGGATATTCGCGTAATTCTCGTGAATGAGAATCAGCTTACCTTTCAATTCCTCGTTGGCTTCCCTGAAGCGTTCCAGATTCTTTTCGTCCCAATCCAACGCAAGAAGCGTGCCGCGGGATTTTATTTCTTCAAGAATCGCTTTCGCGTGTCCGCCGCTTCCCAGCGTTCCGTCTATGAGAAATTCCCCCGCCTGCGGCTTAAGCGCTCCCAAAACTTCCTTTAAAAGAACGGGTGTGTGGGGCATATTTTAAATTCCCAACTCTCCCAGTTTTTCCGCGATTTCTTCCGAAGACGATTCCGTTTTCTGTTTATACTTCTGCCACTCTTCGTCATCCCAGATTTCCATGCGGTTATAGAGACCGGTGACGACCGCCTGTTTTTTCAAGCCGGCGTATTTTCTCAAATAGTCCGGGACCAATATTCGGCCTTGCGTGTCCAGTTTCGCGTCGCTTGCGCCCGCGAGCATCAGACGCACAAATGCCCGCGAATTTGCCTGCGCGAGCGGGAGGTTTGTGAGTTTTAAAACCAACACTTCCCATTCGCTCGCGCCGAAAACGAACAGGCATTTATCCAGGCCGCGGGTAATAATGGCGCCGGCCTCAAATTTTTCCCGGAACTTGGCTGGAATCGCCAGCCGACCTTTGGTATCAAAATTATGTTTAAATTCCCCGAGAATCATTGATTTTTAGCCTTTTGATTATCCCCAGATTTGAGGGTTATCCCCATACTTATCCACATTCCCCCACTTACGTACACAATTATAGCATTCCTTAAGAAAACAATAAACACCTCCTAGGGGTGTTTATGTTCAATTAAGTAAGAATATACCTGTGTTTTTTAAACTTAGTTATCAACAGTTGTAATCTAGTTTAATTTTGGTATATTCCCCACTAAAAATAAAAAGCCTCAAACTTGTCGCATATGCTACAAATTTGAGGCGATGAAAAAAATGATATACCCATCATGGGAGAAAAACGGCAACAGCAATAACTGTTGTCCAAAGTCCGTTTTTATCACCTTCCGCAGATTGCGTGATATTAAATGTCCGAACGATTTTATCGGACATATTAAAAATCTTTTTCCGTTCATCCCAATCAGCGTCCGGGTTAAATTCCACACCGAGAGTTGTCGCGAGCATTGTTGCCGCCAGATCTTCGGCATATTCGCCGGCGCGTTCATCTGTTTCGCCAAACGGATGATATTCGGATAAATATCCATACTGGGAATTACCAGCTGCTTGCGCAACGCCAACAGAAGACGCAATCAAACGGTTGGGTTCGTTCGTTGCATTCCTGGCCATAACGCAAAAAGTTATCGCCCCAGGTCTTAATAATGCCAGCCCATCCCGTTTTGTAATTTTTTTGCATTTAGGTGGATAAATAGAGCTGACATGCACTAAATTGCATTTTTCAATGCCGGCGGACCGCAAGGCCATCTCAAAAGACGCTAAATAATCCTTATGTCTGCCCACTCCTTTAGTAAAGAATATTTTTCCAGGAACGTAACTTTCCATTTTCGTAACCTTCCATAAAAGTGAGAGATGAATGTTTATTAATTTTTTACAAGAACTAATAAGAGTTTTTCACCAATTGTCCTCCTAGTCAAGGAAAAAAACCGGAATTTGCCCAGTTAATTCTTTTATGCTTAAATGATTTCGAGTCGGGCGTTTAGTTCAGTGGTAGAACGTTGCATTCACATTGCAAAGATCGCTGGTTCGATCCCAGCAACGCCCACATTTAATCCCCTATTAACTAAAACACTCCCTTTGATGAAGAGAGCGTTTTAGTTTTCTTTTTTATCTATTTTTATTGAAGTTCAACCACTGCGCCAGCCAATTCCAATTTCTTCTTCAGTTCTTCCGCATCCTCCTTATTTAATCCCTCTTTCACCGCTTTCGGGGCGCCGTCAACGAGATCTTTGGCTTCTTTAAGCCCGAGACCAGTAACTTCCTTTATGATTTTAATGACGTTAATTTTTTGTTCGCCGCTGGCCTTAAGAACGACATTCCAGGCGGTTTTTTCGTCACTGCCGGCAGCTCCACCGGCCGCGGGGCTCGCAACGGCCATTGCCGCCGCTGAAACGCCGAATTTTTCTTCCAGTGCTTTTACCAATTCGGCCAATTCAAGGACCGAAAGTTTCTCTACTTCCGAGATAATTTTATCAAATTTTTCCATGTTATTAGTTATAAGTTTTTAGTTGTTAGTTAATTCGCGACCTTTTTACCTTTTTCATTCATTACAAAAAGCAGTTTCTTAATGGGAATGGTAAGCATGAAAGCCAACTGGCCGAGCAGAACCTCTTTGGAGGGCAATTGGCCGATCTGTTTGATTTCGCTGCCCTCAATGAATTTCTTCGCTTTCACGTCAAATCCTCCGAGGATTTTGAAGATGCTTTTCTTGGCGAAGGGCTTTCCGAAGTTATAAACCACGCCGGACGTTTCCACAATGTCTTTCGGAGAGAAAACAACGCCCGCCTGGCCATCCAGTTTTTTCGTGTCTATCTCAATTCCTTTCGCAGCGAAAGCCAGTTTAAGCAAGCGTTTCTTCATTACCATCATTACGCCACCCAAGCCGCGCACCGCGCGCCGAAAGGCGTTAAGTTCGTTTGCGGAAAGACCCGTGAAATCCGTAATGACCACAATCTCGCTTTTCGCGATCTTTTCCTCCCCTGCTTTTATCTGTTCTTTTTTCTGTTGTTTCGTTTTCATTGTTTGTTTTATAAACAAAAATGCGGCCTTTTAGCCGCAGACGGAAGAATATTAATAAGATATTCTTTCTTTCCTCGGCAGGACTTATGGGGTGCCCGCTGTCTACGGATTTGATTCTATGCTAGCAGATTATAATTTTATGTCAAGAATCCGGCGAAGCAAGGTGATTTTTCACTTTAGTTACAAGAATAGATTCCTCGGACTCTGCTAAAACTTTAGCCTCATCAAATTTATCTTTAACGTCGTCAAAATTGGTACCAAGTCTTTCCCATATCATCTCTTTGGAAATACCCACTTTTTCCATAGCTGAGGTGATGGGATTATCCTGAGCGAGATCAGTTTCATTAACCTCTGGCGGCCGGAAATCCGGACTGTAAATTTCCGAAACCACGCCATAGATAAACGGTTTTTCACCATCTTTTTTGGCATAGAATTCGGAGAGACGGGTTTTTGCCTTATCCTCTGCTGTTTGCATCTTATTTTTCAGACTTTCCGGCAAGTCAGCCAGAAATACGGAAATTACGTTCTTCCGCACCTCATAGCCGTGTTCTCTGAATGTTTTGCCGATTAATCCCCCATTTTTAATCTCCAAATCTATTCCAGTAATCTCCGGATTATTTTTGTCAAAGGTGAGAAAGGTCAGAGCATAAGTCCTAGATACGCCTTTTCCATCCACCATATTTACCTCTCTTACTTCTCCGTCGTGTCGGAGAACTTCCGAATGGATTGGTCCGTATTTTTCTTCCAAAACATCCGTGTGAAGTTTTTTTGTAAGATTAAAATGTTCCATTTGGTTAATTATATATCCAAGTTCTTCACCGTAAGCGCGTGCGCCTGAATGAAGTTTTTGCGGGGCTCCACGAGCTCACCCATTAATATGTCAAACATTTTGTCGGCTGCAACCGCGTCTTCAACGTCAATACGCTTCAAAATTCTCCGCGCCGGATCCATTGTGGTTTCCCAAAGCTGGCTCGGATTCATTTCGCCCAAACCTTTATAGCGCTGGATATTCACGCCTTCCTCGCCCATCTGTTTTAAGAGCTTGTCTCGTTCGGGTTCGGCGTAGGCGTAGTGCATTTCTTTTCCTTTTTGAAGATGGTAAAGCGGCGGCTGAGCGATGTATAAGTAGCCGTCTTCCACTATCTTCGGGAAATAGCGGTAGAAAAGCGTCAAAAGAAGCGTGCGAATGTGAGCGCCGTCCACGTCGGCATCGGTCATTATGACCACCTTGTGGTAGCGCAATTTTCCGATGTCAAAATTTTCGGATATGGCCGTGCCCAGAGCGATAACCAAAGAACGAATCTCCTTATTCAGAAGCATTTTGTCTATGCGGGATTTTTCCACGTTCATAATCTTGCCTCTTAAGGGCAGGATGGCCTGGAAACGCCGATCACGGCCCTGTTTCGCGCTGCCGCCGGCGGAATCGCCCTCCACAATGAAGAGCTCGGACTCTTCGGCGCTCCGGGAAGAACAATCCGCAAGTTTGCCGGGAAGGGTCAGACCCTCCAACGCGCCTTTTCTCAAGACCGTGTCTTTGGCGGCCTTTGCGGCCTTCCGGGCTTTTGCGGCCAAGAGGTTTTTTTCAATGATCTTTCTTCCGTCCGAGCCGTGTCTTTCCAAAAATTCCTTAAGCGCTTCGTTGACCACCATTTCCACGGAAGTTCTCGCTTCTGGGTTGCCCAAGCGGGCCTTGGTCTGGCCTTCAAATTGTGGTTCGGGAATTTTTACGGAAACTACGGAGACCAGACCTTCTCGAATGTCGTCGCCGGTCAGATTTTCTTCCGCTTCCTTAAGGTAGCCCTCTTTTCTCGCATAATCGTTTAAGGAACGGGTCATGGCCGAACGCATGCCCGTAAGATGCATTCCGCCGTCCGGCGTATAAATATTGTTCGCAAAGCTCAATTCCTTGGATTCCGTATCGCTCACGTAAACGAAGACGGCTTCTATGTCCATGTTCTCGTAGTTCTTGTGCACGTAAAAAGGTTCATCCTGAAGAATGGGTTCATCGCCAATGAGATAAGAGATGAATGATTTGAGCCCGCCTTCAAAATAGAATCCATAGTAGAACGGTTTATCGTCCCGAGCATCCACGAATGAAATGCGGACGCCCTTCGTGAGATAGGCCTGCTGGCGCAAATGATCCAGGATTTTTTTCCGGTCGTATTTAATTTCTTGAAAAATCTCCGGGTCGGCGTCAAAAATCACCTTTGTGCCGGTGTGTTTGGAAGTGCCGATTTTCTTCACGTTAAATTTCGGTTTCCCTCTCTCATATTCCTGCGTGTAGACCGCGCCATTTCTTGAAACGTCCACCTTGAGCCATTTAGAGAGAGCGTTCACCACGCTTACGCCCACGCCATGAAGGCCGCCCGAAACTTTATATGATTCGCCGCCGAATTTTCCGCCCGCGTGGAGCGTACACAGCACGGTTTCCAAAGCGGATTTTTTGGTTTGCGGATGAATATCCACCGGGATGCCGCGGCCGTCGTCCACGATCACAATCCTGCTGCCTTTCAAAATTTCCACCCGGATATTTTTCGCATAGCCGGCCATCGCCTCGTCAATGGAATTGTCCACGACTTCCCAAACCAAATGATGCAAACCATCCACGCCGGTGGAGCCGATATACATTCCGGGCCGTTTCCGAACGGGCTCAAGGCCTTCCAAAACGTAAATATCCTTGGCTTCATAGGAGGCCTCCTTTTTGGGTTCGTTTTTGATTATTGGAGCTTTTTTTTCTTCTTTATTTTTAGCCATTTTGTTCGTTATTGAGCAATAAAATTCAGCCAATTTTAGCTGATTTTTCCTATCTAATTACTCCATTATTGTATCAGATTTTAGACCAAAAAACAAACAAAAAAACCGGCAAAAATCATCTTTTTGCCAGGCCTTTATATGTCAGTTTTTCAGTTAAATTTCCAAGTAAAAAGCAGAATGGACCGATTCCATGAAACAGAATCGGTCCATTTATAATCTCTCTCTATTTTTGGAGTTACGCTGCCGCTGCTTGTTGGACGGCTCCAATTTTGATATGGAGGTAATCATCCGGTTCCAGGGGCACTTTCCCGGATCCTGGATTATTCTTTCCGTTACCTTTCGGCCACACCAGGATGGGACTGCCGTTTTCCAGCAATGGTTTCCGCGCCATGCAATTTATAACCAAGGCACGTTCATCCGGCACTTCCACCCCATCGGCGAAGAAGGGATTGTCAAAAACCTTCGTAGCCCACATTGCTTCTTTTGAAAGCTTCCGAAGTTCAATGAATGCCCTACTTCGGATCTTCTTGAATTCTTCGGAGGGTTTTGCAAATTGATGAGGCGAGAAGAGAAAATACACGACGTAGTATCTCTTCTTTGGGTCTTTTGGGTTCGGAAGTTGTCGACGGAAAGCGTCGACGAGTTCATAGCCCAGATTGCTGATTTCATCTACGGTCTCAGTGACCGAAATATTATCAGCTGGCCCTGCGATGAGCTCACCACTGGGAATATCCTGTCCCGGTTTTTTCGGTGCCTCAGAGTTTAAGCGAATCCAGGGTGGCAAAACATTTGGATTTGTGGAGTTGAATTGCACGACAATAAGCCGTGCGGGTTTATTCATTTGGGCGTTCACTGTATCCTCCTTGGAGATAGTTAATAAATATGGGAAATAACAGCTCTCATACTACCATAGTAGTATGAAAATGTCAATACTTAAATAGAGCAGGGGCGGATAAATAGAAAATCCGGCAAAAAATTGCTTTTACCGGATTCTTCATGTTTTCTGCCGCTTATCAAATTTTAGGGCTGGGATAATAATTTCAGTAGTTTACACGTAATTTCCAGTGCTTTGCATTCGTCCTTTGGAGACGATATATCTCCCGCGATTTTCATTAAAATTCCTTGAGTCCGCTCTTCGGAAGAAGACACAATCACTAATCCCTTGAATATCTCCTCCTGTTTTGCTTTCTCGATATTTTGCATCAGTTTAAAGGTATCGCCCCCATTCTTAAGATTCCCGTCCGCGATCAAAATGAAAATTTTATCTTTTAACTCCTCAAATTTATTTAGGGCGTCTGGCTCCGTTTCGGCTATGTATAAATCAGCCAAATCCCCTAATTCTGACCTGAAAAGTTTTTGCAGGAATGGGTCATCTTCGACCAATAAAACAATTCTCTTTTTATTTCCCATATCTACCTCCGTATTAGTTCCTTATTGTTTTTTAAACCCGTTGTTTATCTTCCTAAAGCATAACAAAATAATAGAAATATGTCAAATGTGCCCAGGAGAGGACTCGAACCTCCATGCCTTGCGGCGCTACCACCTCAAGGTAGTGCGTGTACCAGTTTCGCCACCTGGGCTTACCGGACTATTATATCCAAGTTTCCGGGCTAAAAACAATCCCGGCTTGGAGTCGGGATGATTTTCTTAAACAGCCAGTTTTTCTCTTATTTTTTTCTTGGAAATACTGCGGACATAATAGAGCTTGGAGCGATGGACTTTTTTAGGCGAAGAAAGAACGTCTACTTTTGAAATGGTCGGCATGTTTATCGGGAAAACCTTTTCCACTCCGACTTCGTGAAGGACGGCCCGGACGGTAAAGGTGCCGCCGGATTCGTTGCCGTGTTTGCGGGCGATAACGAGACCCTCAAAGGCGCTCAAGCGCTCTTTGTCCCCTTCTTTGATTTTTTCCCATACCCGGACCTTGGCTCCGGTCTTTATTTTCTTCAAAATCTCCGCGTTAATCATAGGTTTTCAGTTTAGCAATATAGGTAATCTCAGTCAATCCTCGTGTATGTCGCCCCGCCCATATTCCCTAGAGCACCGGGTGTCGCGGTTCTCCTGCGGAACCGCGCACCACTACACTCTCGCGCCGGCACGCCCTTAGAGCGACCAAGCTGCCGGCGCTCCGAGAGTTGCTTACGGGAATACAGGCGGGGCTTCATTATTAATTCATGGGAATATTAGTAATTTTTATTTCTTCCCGAAGAAACATCTCGCAGCGAGGTTATGGCTTTACGAGCGATGACGAAGGAGCAGGAAAATAGGACTGTCTGAATCCCGAGCCGAAAGGCGAGGTTAAGTTCCGCATTTTCCGTGGTGAATGAGGAAGAGCGAGCGAAAAGCCACCCGAGCAGAGGGCTGTTGATGAGGGGAAAAATAAAAATTACTTAAGACTAAAACTCTTCTTTCTGTGAAATCTTTTCTAGAATCTCCTGGAGATTGCCGGGGAGTTCGGCTTCCAGTCGTACGCGACTGCCGTCGGCCATATTGAATTCCAAGGATTCGGCGTGGAGAAACTGCCTGTAAAGCCCAATTCCCTCATTTTCCTTTTTACGCCCATAAAGTTTATCCCCCACTATCGGGTGATCGATACTCGCCAGATGAATTCTTATTTGATGCGTCCGTCCTGTGTGCGGGAAGACCCGGAGCAAGGAATAATATTTAAATTCACCCTCTTTTTCCAAATCTGGCCTTTTGAAGATTTTTAAAGCTTGATATTCCGTGACGGCTTCTTTCACCATCTTCATATCTTTGGCGTTCACGCTCCTTTTTACGGAGCCGGATTTGAGGCCGATGGGCTTATCTATCTTTCCTCGTCCAATCATCCGGCCGCAAACCAAGGCCAGATAGGTTTTTTGAACCTCATGCTTCTGAAAAAGCCCTTTTAAATATTCAAAAGTCGGCTGGTTTTTGGCGACAAGCAGGAGGCCGGAGGTATCCTCATCTAAGCGATGAACTATGCCGGGGCGCAGAATCGGCTCATCTCCTACGCCTAATGTCTCTGGTAGGTGCTCTTTTATCCAATCCGTCAGTACATCCCCCTCCTGGGTTGATTTAGGGCCTTTTTCAGGCCTATGAACAAGTACCCCGGCGGGCTTGTTTACAGCCGCAAAATCGTCATTTTCGTAGATAATATCTATCATATTTGGGCTTTTAGCCATTATACACCGCTTATCCGGTATCACAACTTGTTTGCGATACTGGATTGACTTTTCTATCCGGTATGATACTATGGGGGTGTAAAGTCATTATGCTCCCATTTTCGGGGGTTTTTCATTAGCACAGCGAAGGGTTAATACCCCTTATAAAGACCATGAAAAGATTCATATTGCCAATATTCTGCGGAATCCTGATTCTTCAGCCAATCCTTATGGGCGGGCCGCTGGCCGTTGCGGCGGACAAACCGGTCCCTGGTTCCAATACTATCAGCGTCTGGGTAACCGCTTATTCAAGCTCACTGAATGAAACCGATGATACCCCTTTCATTACGGCTACGAACAAAAAAGTGCGGGACGGATTTATGGCGGCCAACTTTCTGCCTTTCGGAACGAGGGTTAGAATCCCGGAACTTTTCGGGGATAAAATATTTATCATTGAAGACAGAATGTCGCGCCGTAAGACCAACTTCGTTGATGTTTGGATGCCCGCTAAAAACGACGCTCTAGAATTCGGCATTCATCAGGCGAAAATAGAAATCGTGGAAATGGGTACAATACCCAATCCTCTTGTAGCGAGCAACGATAAAAATTCCGCCCAGGACTAGGCGGATTTTTATTTGGTTTAAAAGTTAAAGTTGGGAAATAGCAAAGAAAGCGATGAGGGTGAAACCGAGAAGCCAGGCGACAGAGTGAAGGAAGAGCTTCACGCCGGCGCGTTTTTCCCCATCAAGATACAAAAGGATCGGCTTGCCCAATATCAAGGCGCCGACCACGGAGGCCGAGAGCACGAAAAGAAGAAGCATCGCTAAGGGTATTAGAAATATTTTTTTCTCCTCCGCTCCGAAGATATTCTGCGCGTTAGACAGGAATATCGCCACCAAGGCGATATAAGCGGTGGCGCCCAGCGAATTCAAAAAACTTCTCAATACTAGTTTCGATTTTTCCATATTTATAGCCATTTAAAATTTTCCTCGGCCTTGGACCAGTTTACCACGTTCCACCACGCGGCGATGTAATCCGCGCGGCGGTTCTGGTATTTAAGATAGTAAGCGTGTTCCCAGACGTCCAGACACAAAATCGGCTTTAATCCGCTTGATACGGGGCTTTCTTGGTTTGGCGTCTGAACTATTTTAAGCCCTTCGGCGCTTGAAACAAGCCAAACCCAGCCGCTTCCGAAAAGGCCCGTTGCGGCTTTTGTGAATTCTTCCTGGAATTTTTCAAACGAGCCGAAGGTTTTTACGATATTTTTTGCGAGCTCGCCTACGGCTGCCCCTTCGTTGCGCGGCTTCATTATTTCCCAGAAAAACGAATGGTTGAAATGTCCTCCGCCGTGGTTTTTTACGGCGGTTCTCAGTGAGTCCGGGATATTTTGGAGATCCGTAAGTAATTCCCTGGCGGTCTTTTTTTGGAGCTCCGGAAAAGCGGCCAGCGCTTCGTTCAGTTTGGTCACGTAAGTCGCGTGATGTTTTAAGTGATGGATTTCCATCGTCTTCGCGTCTATGAACGGCTCCAGAGCGTCATAGGCGTAAGGCAGTTTGGGTAGTTCATACATAGTATTCTTATTTTATCATATGGATTAATATGATAGTAATGTTGCTTCTAACCCGAATATTTTTTACGGTTTTTACCATAAATATATTCCCGGTTCTTATGCCGCCCACTTGGTCGGTTCTGGCTTACTTTCAGGTGCGGCACGAGCTGAACATATTCGTACTCGCTTTAATCGGAACTTTCGCGGCCACGGCTGGCCGCATGGTTTTGGCAAAATTATCGGACAGAATCATCCGTAAGAACATTTTAAAAGAGAGAGTCAGAGCCAATATAGACGTGATAAAGAACAGATTGATTGAATATAAAAAAATTACGATCTGGATCTTTCTTTTCTACGCCTTCTCTCCCCTGCCTTCCAATCAATTGTTCATAGCCTACGGACTTACCGAACTGCCCCTGAAGATGATTGCCGTTCCGTTTTTTATTGGAAGGTTTTTGAGCTATGTTTTTTGGATCTTTACGGCTTCCAAGGTGACATTAAAAATCACCGCCAGTGAATACGCGACTGGCGCCTTTATGGGAACTTATTACGTTATTATGCAAATTCTTTCGCTTGCCGTTGTGTGGCTCTTTACGCGAATCAACTGGGAAAAGCTTTTCAAAGAAAAGAAACTGGGGCTATTAAAATAACCTCAGTTTTTCAGGAACTTTATTTCTATTCCAGGGAAAGTGGTTTGGGAATCGCTTTCCACGATGAACTTTATGAGTTTCGCGACTTCAGCCGGTTCAAGGGCGGAAGACATATCTTTCTTGACCCCAATTTTCTCAAACAATCCGGTTTTCAAAAGGCCGGGATAAATTCCGATAACTTTTATCCCGTATTCCTTAACTTCCGCTTCCAGTGACTTGGTGAAACCCGTAAGAGCGAATTTGGAAGCGCAATACGAAGTATGGTCTTTCTTTCCAAAGAGCCCGTCCTGGGATACGACATTGATAATCGTTCCGCTACCCCTATTTTTCATTGAGGGAATGAACGCTCTGGAAACAAAAATCGGCCCAAGCGCGTTCACTTCCAGTACCCGTTTTATCAGGTGCGGGTTTTGGTTTTCAATTTTTCCCTCCGTCCAGATGCCGGCGTTATTAATAAGGCAATCCAAGCCGCCATATTTTTGGATTATATTGTCCGCCGCTTTCTGAACTTCAATGTGGTCGGAAACGTCAAAGGCCTCATGTTCGCATTTAATGGCTTTCGCGACTTTTTTCAGTTTCTGCTCATCGGGCGCGTTTATAATGACAGTATGCTTGGGCGCGAGAATCTTCGCGATTTCATATCCCAATCCCTCACTCCCGCCGGTTATAAGAACAACTTTCTTCATTGTTTTTATTATACAAGATTTATCCGGTGGACCCGACCGGATTCGAACCGGTGACCTCCTCGTTGCAAACGAGGCGCTCTACCAACTAAGCTACGGGCCCGCGAAAATCGTGTGGGCACACCAGGGATTGAACCTGGGACCTCTGTCTTATCAGGACAGCGTTCTACCACTGAACTATGTGCCCCATTGAGCTACGCGCCCAAGATTAAATCAGTGGATTAATTTTAAGTTCTCAAAACCCTTAATGTCAAACTGAGTGGGTGGAGCGGAGGGCAAGGGTGTATCTAAGGAGTCGCTCACGCTTTTCCCCAGAAAGACGATGCTGTATATCACGAATCCGCCGATCAAAATACACATTATTATCGCAAGCGCCAAAAAAATTGATTGCTTCCGAAAATTCTTAAAATCGCTGATTTTTCCCTTGAACATTTTATTTACCTGTAAAAAATTCGTCCTTTTATGAAGAAGGATATTTCATCTTTATTACTTTTTATTGAAATGTTGTCTATGGAGCTCAAATACCGGAAATTCTGGAGGGCTTTGACGTAATTCAGAAGATAATTGAAGTTATCCGAGCTGGCAGTCAAATTGAAAGCGATGGAACCGAGCGTCTGGGACGTTTTGGGGTTTTCGCCGGCAAAAGAAAATCCATAGTCAACGTTATTCTGCGACGCGAGCAATTGGAGATCGCGGTTCAGATTTATAAGCTGGTCATACGAAGGAATGATGTTCTGGAGAACATTCATGTAATTATTCGCCTTGTTATTGTATTGCAGACGGAGATCAGCCAGCTGGCCGACAGAGCCGGTCCGGCTTGCAAGGAGCGCCCGGGCATCTCTGATTTTCTGAGAATAATCGGAAATGTTGCCCTTAAAAAAAATTATCCCGATTAAGAGAGCGGTCACTATAAGAAGCGATACGCTTAATTCCACGGTTAGGCGCTTTTTAAAATGATTCATATCCGATTATATTATAACTCATTTATTCTATAATGATTAGAATCTCGGGATATTTTCATGAAATCTTTGCCAACCATGTTAAAAACCGTTCTGGGGGATAAAAATTATCCGTCGCTTCTCAAGGAAATATCCCTCCCGCCTTCCCCTCTTTATTTTTTGGGCGAGTTGCCGAAGTCGTCGGATGTTCTCATAGCCGTAGTTGGCACCCGAAAAGCCAGCCGGGACGGCTTGCTTCTCGCCAAACAAATAGGTAAAGAATTGGCCCAAGTGGGCGCAATTGTTGTAAGCGGGCTAGCTCTGGGAATAGACGGCGCGGCCCAAGAGGGCGCAGTTACGGCAGACGGGCGGACCATAGCCGTGCTTGCAACCGGATTGGACGCGATCTATCCCAGAGCGCACGAGAATCTTGCGCGGGAAATTTTGGAAAAGAGCGGCGGCATTATTTCGGAATATCCCGAAGGAACACCGGCGCTCCCACATCAATTCCTGGAAAGAAACAGGATTGTGAGCGGTATGTGTATCGCAACCGTAGTTATTGAAGCTCCGATGCGCTCGGGCGCGCTCGCGACCGCTCGCTTCGCCCTGGAACAGGGGCGCGAACTTTTTGTCGCGCCGGGTCCCGTAAGCCACAGGAATTATGAAGGCGCCCATATGCTCTTAAGGAACGGCGCCCGAATTATCACGAGCGCTTCCGATATTCTGGAAGATTTGGAAAACGTTATCGCGAATCACCAAATCTCCCTTCCAATTATCCATAAAAACGAAAGGGATTTAACGTTTAAAGACGAAAAGGATTTGCTTGTCGCCGGAGCGTTTAAAAACAGCTTACAGCCGCTTACGGTTGACAAGATTGCAGAAATGACTAACCTAGAGCCCTATGTAGTGAATGAACGGCTGACTTTCATGATCCTTCGGAAAATCGTGGAAGAAACAGGCGGGAGGTTTAAATTAATAAAATGAATCCCGTTAGAAACTTCCGATTTATAAAGCCAATCATAAAAACTAAATTTAAAATAGATATTTATGTCGAAAATAAACACATATAGACGGATGCGCATAATAAGCGCATCCTGTTTCTAACGGGATGAAATTAGTCATTGTTGAAAGCCCCACTAAAGCCAAGACGATTTCAAAATATCTGGACAAGAACTTTGAGATCCGGGCGAGCGTGGGCCACATCCGCGACCTGCCCAAGAGCAATAAGCAGGCCATTGATATACCCGGCGGCTTCATCCCCCGATACGAAGTGGTGAAAGGGAAAGAACCCGTGGTGGAAGAACTGAAAAAACTCGCCAAGAAAGCCGATGAAGTATATCTTGCAACCGACCCTGATCGCGAAGGCGAGGCCATCGCTTGGCACATAGAAAACGCCTGCGACATCAAAAATCCGAAGCGGGTGGTTTTTCACGAAATTACCGAGAATGCCGTAAAGGACGCGATGACCCATCCGCGCGAAATTGACATGAATCTTTTGAAAGCCCAGGAAGCCCGGCGGGTTTTAGACCGGCTTTTTGGCTATGACTTAAGCGGGCTTATCTGGAAAAAAGTGCGTTACGGCCTTTCGGCCGGCCGGGTGCAATCCCCCGCGCTCCGCATTCTCATGGAGCGGGAGCGGGAGATTGGCACCTTCATTCCGGAAAAATTCTGGGTAATCTCAGCCGATTTCCTGACCGAAAAAAAAGGGGGTCTGACTCTGGTCTGCGAGGAACAACCGAAAAACGAAAAGAAATCGGAAGAAATTATCAAAGCTGCCCGCGAAGGAAGGTGGGTTATTAATGAAGTTAAACAGGGTGAAATAAAACGTTCTCCCCGCCCGCCCTTTATCACCTCCACGCTTCAGCAGACGGCCAGCTCGCGGTTGGGATTTTCTCCTCCCCGCACGATGTCCATCGCTCAAAAACTTTACGAGCAGGGCTTGATAACTTATATGAGAACCGACAGCGTGAATATGAGCAAGGAAATGTTGCCTTCAATTTACGCGGAAATTGAAAAGAGATTCGGGAAGGAATACGTTGCGCCGCGGGTCTTTATAACGAAAAGTAAGAGCGCGCAGGAGGCGCATGAAGCCATCAGACCGACGGCGATAGGTAAAAAATCCGCCGGCAGCACGGAAGAA
>Ga0187886_1000951_pt1 | contig 29429 bp, 31 predicted proteins | sample June2016WEW_20_1_FD_133001 | JGI IMG/M metagenome (GOLD analysis project Ga0187886, IMG submission 133001) | Peatland microbial communities from SPRUCE experiment site at the Marcell Experimental Forest, Minnesota, USA - June2016WEW_20_150 | ecosystem: Environmental > Terrestrial > Soil >...
CAACGTGATCAGTTCCTCTCGCACGGGGCCGGCCCTCCTCCTGTCCGGAGGAGTACCTTAGCCCAAAAAAGCGGAAATATTCACGTTGCCCAAAGCGGAAATTATCACGTTGCCGCAACACGTGGCATGCCTGATTGGAGGAGAGAGAATTGTAATCGATAAGGAGGTCGACCAACGAGATCAGGGCCGTCGAGGGTGCTTGAGCGACTCGATCCGCTTCAGGTCTAGCTCACCCTTGGCGCCCCAGCCGCGGACTCCGTCCGGGATGTCGGGGCGGAACCGTTCGTAAAGCGAAAAGGCGACCGCGGCGAGCTCGTCCGGCTTGAAGGATTCCGCTAGGGCTTTCAAGGCTTTTTCTACGGTCGGGAGCGTCGGGCCGAATTTTTGTTCGAGATAGCGTTCGACGCCCTCAGCTCTGATAGGTTTATCCTTGACTACGGCTCGGACGCCCTCGCCCGTCGTTTTGGCAGGAACGGCGCGTCCGAGAAGCTCGACCCGGAATTCTTCCCCGAGTCCGGCCCCCCTGAGCGGGAGGCCTTCAGGGTGTTCTGCCGGCTTGAAGATGCCTAGGCTCCGGCCTTTCGACTGGGCGTTAAGCCCGGCCAGGGCTTTGCCGAGCGACAGCGCGGCTCGATGATCGAACCCCAGGCGTTCCGCGACGATGGCGGCCCAGAGCATCAACACTGGGGCCCGATTCACGAGGACCATATAACGGCTCGAGAGCGTCCTCGGCTGTGCGTATGGTTTCATCATCTTCGCGGCTTCAACTGACCTGTCCCCGCCCAATGTACTACCCCTGAAGTGAATTTTCTAAGCATCTAGAAACGCCGAGCGCGTCGCTGCCATGCACCCCATTACCCTTGACAAGCGTCTCATCCATCCCAGGCCGGAGCGGAAAGAGGACAAGGCTGGCCGGAACCGCCGGGCCAAAGCCCCGCTAGAAGGCAGGGCTTTTTTTATATTGCCAGTAAGATTTGCAGGGGTAGGTCAGCTCACAGAGCTTCCAACCTCCTCTTTTCCTCCTCACCTTGCTTCCCGGTACGACGTAACGTTGCGTCCGCAGGTCGCGCACCGACCCTCGAATAACCGTCGATCGCCGAGGTTGACGGTCTCGTAGACCGTAACCTTGGACGAGCAGTGCGGACAGTCGATCTCCTGTACCGGGAGGTTTGCCTTCGCTCGCTCCATCTCCTGTTGGATGTCGGTGAGCCGATCCAGCACGTTTTCCTTTTCGGTCATCTCTTCCTCCCAATGCCTTATTATTGCTTTTGCGATCCTATATTGACCTGCCCTCATGCTAACTGTACCACCCCTGAAATGAGATTTTCAAGCAAGTACGCCGAGCGAGTCGCTGGGAAGCACCCCGTGACGCTCGACCGCCGCTTCATCCACCCCAGGCCCGAGCAGAAGGAGGAGTGAGCCGGCCGGTCCCGCCCTCAGGAACAACGACCCCCTAGGCAAGGTCTGCCAGAAAACTCATATCATGTCTGGGCTAATATTAAGGGATGAGATCCATGCATTGCTTGGTTAGACAGCCTTTATCTTTCAAGACTGGGTAACCATTTGTCAATCGATTATCAAACCATTCAGCTTCTTTTCCAAATCAGGTGACCAGTCTGCTCGGTCCCCTCTACCAGCAGGGGTTGGGTACTTAGGATCAACCGATCACCATCAAATTTATACAAACGTTCCTGGTCTCTCCCAGTCCAATTTGGGAATAAACTTACTTCAATATGGTGGATAACTTTGTTGCCACGGATTTCATACTTGCCGCAATATGAAAAGTAGGTATCAAACGCCAATGCTTTTTCCTCGACACTGCCTGCAAGGAGATCCTCAGTATGGAAGTGCGGGCGTCCACTTCTCATGAATGCAACGGACACGTACCCATCCAGACTATAAATAATGTACCCATTAACGTTTTGTCCGAATGGATAATTGATCTGACCATTCGCGCTTCTGAGTTCAAAGGATATCAGCCTCCAAGAGCCGATGAAAGTGTTTTCCGTCATTCTCATTTCTCCTGTATATCGTTCTATGATCTAAGAGTTACTCTCCGCCCTTTAACCAGGATGGATTTTGGTAAGAAGGATTGGGATAAGTGTAGAAACCTTTGCCTGTCTTGACGCCCAGTTCACCTTTTTCAATCTTATCTAACAGGATTCGGGGAGGGGCATCGGATTCATCACCTGACTCATGATAATATACCATTTCAATATCGCGTACTACATCGAGCCCCACCATATCCATCATGCCAAATGGGCCAGCCGGCTGGCTATTGGCGATCATCCAGGCACGGTCCACATCTTCATGAGAAGCCACGCCCTCGTCAACAAGATGCAGACATTCTTTCTTGATCGCTCGCCATACTCGGTTGAAGATAAAGCCAGTACTCTCTTTACGCACAAGCAGCGGAGTCAAACCAATCGTATGTGCAAAACGAACTGCAATTTCAATCGTCTCGTTTGACGTGGCCGTACCCCGCATCAGCTCTAACAATGTCCGTTGCCAAACCGGGGGGTAGAAATGCATATTGAGGACTTTGTCAGTTCGGTGGGTTGCGCTCTCAATGGCTGAGATGCGAAGAGATGAACTGTTCGTCGCCAAAATGGTACGACTAGGACAAACTTCATCTAACTGAGCAAAAACTGCCCGTTTGACTGCTAGATGTTCGGGCACGGACTCGATCGCTAATCCAGCGTTAGACACTCCTGTCTGCAACTCCGTGGTGAAGTGGATACGGCCGAGAATAACCTCCTTTTCACCCAGAGTGATTTTCCCCTTTTCGAGCCATTTGTCTAGTTCTTGAGAATGGCGCTGTGCTGCTCGTTGTAAGCTTTCCTCAAGACTGTCAACAAACCAGACAATATAGCCATGAGTTGCACACTGAAGCCCAATCTGCGTTCCCATAAATCCAGCGCCGATAATACAGATTGTGTCAGAGGATTCTGTTTTCATAATCGTTACACTCCTTCTAATCAAAACAGAAGATTGATCCTGTTACACTCAAATTGATGGGGATTTCCTTTTTTGTACGGCGTGAAATCGCTACTCGCCGGCCGGAATCAACCCTTCCCATCACGCAAAGAAGATAGCCCGGCCGTGGGTAGGAGTCAAGAACTCAAGATTCAGCTGGCCGGGGCCTTCGGCGCGCGAATTGTCGGGCGGAACGGCCGAGAAGGGCGCCAAACACCCCGTGACGCTGGACAAGCGTTTCATCCACCCCAGGCCGAAACAGCAGGAGGATTAGCCGGCCGGGCCCGCTGGACCCCAAGCCCCGCTCGTCAGGCGGGGGCTCGCTTGTTGATTCCGAGAAGACAATAGCGTCACCGTCCACAACCGAGCCAGACGCAGGGGTTGTTATCATCCGTTCAATTTTGTAAATGAACCGGGGCGAATAATCGTATAATCCCATATAAGAGGAACCAGCCTGATGGAAGACGTTGAAGCCGTCGTCCGCTGCCTCAAAGGAGAAAAGGACGCATTCGAGTTCCTGGTCAGGAAATACCAGGCTCCCCTCCTTGCCCTAGGTGCCAACATCCTTGGGAACCTTGAGGAGGCCAGGGATGTCACTCAAGATATTTTTTTTCTGGCCTTCCTGAAACTGGGAGATTTCGACCGCAGCCGGAGCTTCAAGAACCGGAGCTTCAAGAATTGGTTGTATGCCATTGCCGTCCATAAATGCATCGACCGGAGGCGAAGGCTGCGCAATTTCTTACGCAAGGTCATTGGGCCTGACGGAACCGCGGGCGCCTGGGTGGGAGCCACGGCTCTCAGGCAGGGGGTAGACCGGGAGCATCCGCCGGAGGCAGAGAGTTCGCGGGAAGCGGACCCGGACGGCGGCCCGGCCGGGACAGGCCTTTTTGGATGGAGGATGGACGGCCTGTTGAAGCGTTTGAGCCTGAAGGAGAGGACGGCCCTCGTCCTGTCGGTCGTCGACGGGTACAGCGCCGCGGAAACGGGACGGATAATGAACTGTTCGGAGAATACGGTCCGCGTCCATCTCTTCAGGGCCAGAGCGAAACTAAGGGAGTACGTGAAGGAGAACGGAGATGCGCTGTGAACGATATAGAGACCTGTACCGCCGGCTTCCCTGGCTCAGGACGATCCTGATAAGGAAGCATTTCATCCGCTGCGAGGAGTGCCGCCGGGAATGGGAGGCGGGAATCGATGACGGCCCGTTCTTCCGAGCCGACGATCTCGGAGGCGAGGACCTGTGGCCGGCCCTGCGGGAAAGGCTTTTTTCTCTCGGACAGCCGGCGGCCGGCCGGCCAGCCGGAACGCACAGAACGCGAGCGCGTCTCCGGGCCAGAAGGATAGGCCCGGCGTTCGCCCCGGTCCTCATATTGGTTCTCGCGGTCCTGGTCACAGTCTCGTATTTCGGGCTCAGGTCGTTGAGAACCGTATTGAACTCGGAACGGCAAGCCGGTCTCCGGCCTGTGGCGCCCGAAGTCCTTGCGACGGCCTCAAGCCCCAGGCCGGCCATCTTTCAGGCTTTCATCGAGGGGAAAAGAGCCAGGGTCTTGATCTATGTCGAACCGAAGAACCCGCATATCTCGCTCTTCTGGCTCGAACCTTCAAAGGAATGATGTGATGAGCAGGAAATCCAGCCGGAAACGGACGGTGATAAAGGACGACAATGGAAGGAGACAATAAATGAAAAAGAAAGCCATCCTCGTCTTCATTTTGGGCATATTGCTCTTCGGCAGCGGCCTCTTCGGAATCGAAAAACAAGTATATTTCGATCTTCGATTATATAAAGCCGTCCCGGCCGACGGGGCCACGGTTTTCATCCGCTGGAAGACCGCTAAAGTCGATGCCGAGGGTCCGAATGCCAGCTATTTCTATACGGCCAACGTCAAGGGATCGGACCAACGGGCCGAAGAAGCCGAGATAAAGAAGGTCTTCAAAGTCAGGGAATTGGCAGCCGTCGCTCAAAGCCAACACCGCATCGGATTCAACCCGGACATGATACGGGATAAAAAATCGAATGATTACTTCATCGGCTGGTGGGAAGGCTATTACGGCATAGAGGGGCCGCTCCTCGAGGTCACCCTCTCGGACGGGAAAAGGTACGACATGCGGATAATCCCACTTGATGTCGATAACGCGCCTTACAGATTCAAGCTCCAGATCCACGAGCCGCCGTTCAGGACGACCGAGAAGGGCTCTCAAAGCTCTCCCGGGGGCGTGGGGGCCTCAGTCCCGCAGGTCTTCTACGTGGATGTCGAATTCTCCCTGACCATAGGCGACACGACAATCATAGGCTTCGCCGACTCCAAGGACACTCCATATTTCCTGTCCATTTATCTCGACGGGGTCGGCGGCAAATTGGACCTAGGGGGAAACCATCCGGCCGGAATTGTCGAAATTCTGCCCGGTGAAGCCAAGGCCAAGCAGCCGGAGATGGTCAGGATCCTCGCCCCAGAGTATCCAGAGAGCTGCCGGTTGAAGGGCATAGAAGGCTCGGTCGGCCTGGAAGTCTCCGTGGACGCCGCGGGCCGGCCGACGGACATCAAGGTCGTCAAGAGCGCTCACCCAGACCTAGACAAGGCAGCGGTCGCCGCGGTCAAGCAATGGCTGTTCAAGCCCTTGCTGGTCGAGGGCAAGCCCAAAGCCGCGGTCTACGCTATGGCCATCGATTTCAAAATGAAGGATACGGAACGGAAGTGAGCGGCGGGGCGCCCGGCCGCAGCTCTCATCGGTGACAACGGGGAACGGTTCCCCGATGCGGTCCGATGTCTCGGAGAGGGCCTCGAGTGACCTGCCCGCTAAAATCGGTCCAGGTAAAACGAGAAAAACCTTTGGGAAAGGAGTCCCGATGGCCAGGGTACGGTTCACTCCGGAACAGATCATTGGCAAGCTGCGTGAGGCCACCCTGGGAGTATCGGAGGGTTCATAGGAGGCAGGGGGAGAGCCTGCAGAGCCGGCCTCCCCTACTGGTGCGGGACGCCGTGGGTGGCGGAGATATGTCTCACTGTTAAAAAAGATATGGGCCTACTGTTCTTCAAAAACGATTCCGGCAGAAACGGGGACGCCCGAATTCTCCCCTGTTGGACCGCATCTGGCTTCCTTTTCTTGCATTTACAGATCTTGATGGTTTGATCACGTTTAGGCTAGACTGAGCTATTTTGAGCAAGAGTTTGTACAATCTCTGCTCAATTTTTTGAGGGTATCGAGCCAATTACGGTGGGGTGGTCTGCCCCGGTCGCTTAACCACATCCTTCGGCCCGACGGAGGGCCAGGCCTCTCCCCCCGGCTTGAGAGCGCCCGCCCTGCGTGATCCTGGGCGTCCGGGCGCAGCTCGTCTCGTTTCCTGCCATGATGCCCCGGCCTCCGGTGTTCTCCCCTGCACAGGCAGTCCATGGGGCGGGTCTCCGGCCGTAAACGTTCTGGTCAGGGAATTCTGCCGTTGCCTCACTGTCGGGATTGCAGTAATATAAGAGGGGTGGAAATTTATAATAATACCCGTGGAAATGAGAACGAATGGCCGAGCAACGGCATCTAAGAAATGCTCCTATTACAGAAGCCCTAATTGATATCCGAATAAGGATAAAAGAGGGCTTCGATGTTAGCAGGCTTCTTTCTCTTCATCAACATGTTGCGGCACAATATCCAGAGAAAAACGAGCGCTTCAGGTGGGAGGGCAAATTCAACGTAGCGAAGGGTGAGCCACCTGCATCTGCAGGCACAACGGTAGATGGCTATTTATTTATTGCGGCCGATAAGAAACAAATTTTTCAGTCGAGGCTAGATGGTTTTACGTTCAATAGATTAATGCCCTATGATAAATGGGAGACTTTCCGCCTAGAAGCACATAGGTTATGGCAGTTATATAGTGATCTGATCTCTCCTGAAATTATTAGAGTAGCTGTGCGTTATATAAACAAAATGAATATCCCGCTACCAATAGCCAAGTTTACCGACTATTTAGTGGCTGCTCCGATTGTGCCCGAAGGTTTGCCTCAAGGAGTTTCTAGCTTCTTAACCCGAGTCGTTATGCCTAGTCCCGAAACGGGTGTAATAACGATCATTACGCAGGCGTTTGAACAGGTCGTAGAGCCGCAGGTTCTTCCAATTATTTTAGATATCGACGTTTTCAAGGAGCGGGAGCTATTCAGTGAGAAAGAAGCATGGGACACTCTTGATCTCCTGCGGGAAATAAAAAATAAGGCGTTCTTTTCTAGCATAACTGATAAGGCTGAGGAGCTATTCAGATGAGCGAAGCTGTATCCTGGATGCCATCAATTTATGCAAGTTATTTGACCGCTCCGAGCGGCGAGGGATTCGACGAGGCTTCATCTGCCGAGTTGTATAAGAGAGTGCAAGAAGGGATTTCGCAGTTCCTTGGATCTGAGACCTATACATTTGGAATCGCGTTGGACCTAGTACTTAAAGAACTAGATGCCATCTATGAGGAATGTTCAACCGAAGATTGGGATGGCCATGGCGCCTCGCCAATCACCCCCGAAGCTTATTCAGAAGCTGTGTCTTTGATAATTTCATTGCCGAGATCGGTGACGATTCCAGAAATAGTGCCTGAGCCGACAGGAGGAATTGGATTTGAATGGTTCGCGGGCAGGAACCAAATATTAGTGATGACCGTCCAAGGGAAGAATAAATTAAATTATGCGGGAATATTCGGAGGAAATAAAGTGTGTGGTTCCGAATACTTTGATGGCCCCATGCCTGGGAAGGCATTTCAGCAGATAACGCGATTCTTTTCGAGATAGCAGTTTTAATGCCCGTACCGCTCTTGGAAATGCTTGCAAGGTTCATATTTTCTAGGCGACACCTTAGCCGGTCCGCACGACGAGTTTTGCACGGTGCTTTTATGCCCCCGCGCGATCGGCGCCTTTCTGTTTTTAGGATATCGGGATTAACCGACAGGGAGATATGGCGCTTGGGCAATTTCGCAGGTGAGCTTCGCACAAAATCTCCTCTAGGACGCGCTAATATCAGGGCGTCATCGGTAGTGGATCAAGGCCTTGGTATCGAGGCAGATGATGAGCTGGCTAAGCATGCCGAAATCATCGGTTGGCCCGACGATGAAATGAGGATATTAGAGAAGGCCACGGAGCTTGCCGCAGCATCTGTGCTCATTATAAATGTGTCCGAAGTGACCCCGAGGGGATGAATCTCGTGCTCGTAATGTATGCTGTCAAGATTTCTATCGTGTTGGGGGCTTAAAGGCCCTTAAAACTGCTGAAATTCACTTAAAGCCGGCCCGGGTCCCGAAGCTCGCATTTCGCGGGGGCTCTCGGGGAAAAAACGAGAGGTGCCTGAGAGAATTCGAACCTCCGACCTTTGGATCCGGAGTCCAACGCTCTACCCTCCTGGATATATGGGGAAAACCCAATTTCCAGGAGGAAATGTCTTGTTTTCCTTTACGCACCTTTAGTCAGAATTAAGCGCGTTTAAGCATTTTTTGTGACATTTTTGTGACAAATGAGCCCAAAATCGGCTCAACAGGGGCTGCGAATATTCCAGCAACCTCTTCAGAATCAGTGAGTTAAATGAAGTGCCCCTGGCCTGACTCGAACAGGCGACACATGGATTAGGAATGCACAACGCCGATTTTCTGGAAAGCCTCTAATTATTTATTTATGAATATTTTACATGGTCTATCAGGGGGACCGTTACCGTAGGGGTGTCAACTTTATGTCGTGTTGGATCCGGGATTCCTTGCGTTATTCGTTGGAAACTAAAAAGCCAATAAACTCACTTTTTGGCTGGATCATTTTTCAGGGCTGAGGTCCATGCTTGAAAATCTCACTTCAGAGGTGGTACATTTAGCGGGGGCGGGTCAAGCTCAATAGCATATGACTGACAATAAAGAAACGGCATGGCCTTTTCTGTTGATCTAGCTACATAAATATCCGTAAGAAGGAGAGCGTTATGGAACATTTGCAGACTGTTCAAAAGGTATTCTCAGACAAACTGCTCGAAGTTCCGAATTATCAACGTGGCTATGCATGGGAAGAACCTCAATGGATCGATATGATCGAAGACCTAGAAGTATTGGCGGAAAGTCAAACTCATTATACTGGCACTGTGGTTTTGAACAAATCAGACGAAAACGTCATGAATGATGAAGGGCATATACTGGAAAAGTATAACATAGTCGACGGACAGCAAAGACTCGTTACGATATCTATTCTGCTCCATTGTATATCCGAGAATCTCAAGCACTATGCCAATACTCTTAAATTGGGTGAAGGAATACGAAAAAGCTATCTAGTGTTTAAAGATAAATTCAGCCAGGAAAAGCTCAGGCTTACACTCAATGAAGACTGCAACACATTTTTTATGAGAAATATCATTTCTACCATTCCCGCAGTTGAAGGACCTGTAATTAAAGCTCACGAAAATCTGGACGGGGCTCTCACCTTTTACAAGAAGTATCTCAAAAAGAAAAAGGATGTCTCGCCTGATCACTATGAAAACTGGCTTGTCGAGCTTTACAGAAAGATAATCGAATCTCTGGAATTCACAGTTTATGAGGTAAAGCAATCAGCAGAGGTAGGGGTAATTTTTGAAACTATGAATAACCGCGGCAAATCCCTTTCCGATCTGGATAGGGTCAAGAATTATCTACTTTATCTAGCGAGCAAATTACCTGAAATCGCGCGCCAGGAATTGGGCGATAAAATCAACAACGAAGTGGGAAAACTATATAGGAAGCTCATGGACATAGGCGGTTCTTCATCTGCAACCGAAGACCAACTTCTGAGAATGGCCTGGCTTATGGCATATAACCCGGCTTCAAAATATTGGCAAGGATATACGACAATAAAACAACACATCAACCTCAGGAAATATCCTTCCACAACAAGAGATGTAGAGCTGATCAAGGATTTGAATACTTACATCGATATCCTATGCGACTGCAGCTCCGCCTATAGAGATATTTTGGTTCCCCGTGCAGAGGATTCTTTCAAGAATCTAGGAGCTATTCCGGAGGCGCGTGAAAAATTAGTGCGCAAAGCGGAAAAGATTTTGCGAGTTGGAAATACAGCCTCTTTTATGCCAATTATTATGGCCGCCAGAATCAAATATCCAAATGAATATGAGTTACTCAGTCAGCTCCTAGATATTTGTGAGAAGTACGCGTTCAGAATTTTCAGACTTCAAAACTTCAGATCCAATACCGGGCAATCGAGCCTTTTCATATTGGGATTCAAACTCTTCAAAAAAGAAATAGATTTGAAAAAGGCGATTCAAGCAATGAACTCTCTTTTACTCAACTATTCTTCGGATAAAACTTATAGAGAAGAATTCGAGTTGGGAAGGAAAAACTGGTATCAGTTCTACGGCCTGAAGTATTTTCTTTATGAATACGAAGAATCGATTTCGCACGGGAAGGGAGTTATCTATCCTTGGGATCGACTGGCAAGAAAGGACAAACAAGAGACCGTGGAACACATTCTGCCACAGGTGCCCTCTCGGGAATATTGGCAATCGAGATGGAATCAAGATCAGATCAACAAATACCTACATGATATTGGAAATCTCGTATTGACCCTCGATAATAGTATCTATCAAAACAAATCCTTTTACGATAAGAAAGGAACCCCGGGAGTAAAGGATTGCTACATGAATTCGATTTTATTTCAAGAGCGAGAAATTGGCGCTTTTTCAGAATGGACTGAAAAAGAATTGTTGGAAAGAAGAGAGAAAATAGTTAGGTGGGCCATAGATCGCTGGTATATATATCCGGCTTTAGGAGGTGATCTTTATCTCGATAACGAGAACGACGAAGAAACAGATGACGATCAAAATGATCCAGATGACAATCCCATAAGCGCTCCGACCTCGATTGAATCCAAAGAATGGCCTCAAGACCTTCTTTCAACATATCTCGATAGACTCTGGGAACGAAAAAAACGGACTTATAATTTTCTCAGAGTCCTTGCTTCCGACGAAAGTGCTTTAGAATTCAATGAGGCCATTCGGAGAATTAACGACATCAGCGAAATTAAGATAAAAGGCAGGAGTATGGCTGGGATATCTTCAGGTCTTACCAAGCAGGCCAAGAAAAGAGGGTTCGACAGGCTTGTGATCGAGTTCAAAGAAGATGTGTGGAAATACAAACTGAACGAAAAGTATAGGGACATCATCAAAAAACATGTTGAAAGTCGAACTACCCCCGGTTAATGTTCCACCTCTAAAGTAGTATTTTCAATCCGTCCCCCCCCCTAAATCGGCCCTTCCCTTCAGGAAGGCCTGCAGCGGACCTAACCCCAAAACCGCCCTATACTGGACTGAAAGTCCAGACGCCGGTGTTCGTCGTCAGGCGGTTTCGGACTCGCGTGCTGATTTCTTAAGCTACGGATTCCGTTTCTCATGATAATTTAGCTGACGTCATGCACCCGCGGACCTGACCTGCCCGCAGTCACTGTACCACCTCTAAAATGAGATTTTCAAGGAAAACTCACATTATGTCTGGACCATTTTTCAGGGATACGGTCCCATATTAGTAATAAACGAAAGTGTTATGAAAGCTACTCAATTTGTCAGCTTTGAGTTATGCATATATCGCTAATGCACTTCCGAGAAAAAGGCAGTAAAATAAAGTTAAACTAGATTAAAAATAAGTGATAACAAGGGGAATCTAATGGGAAATAATCCGAAGAGGGCAGAATATATTAAAAAGATTAGACAAGCTCATGACTACGCTCTTCAAGAAAAGGAAATAATAAGGAGAAGGATTGAAGCCTCTATATCCGATATTGATGCGATTGAATTACTCGCTCATATTGCGTTCATCTCTCAATGCGTTCCGAAGAATGACCAGACCATCAATCAGAGTTTACGGGAATACCCTTCTCTGCATTATTTGGCTGGATTGTGCTTGAAAAAGCGTGTCGTTGGCACAAGACCTCCTGAGAATAAGGAGGTCGAAGCCATCACCGAAGACGTCAACCAATATTTCGCTAATTTCATGCAGGATATAACCCTGCAGAGCTTTAGAAAAGAACAGGTTTCAGATGAGGACGGATTAGTCCTTCAAGCTAGAATCCAAAAAATGCTACATCAGACTAGCGCGATGTTGTATCCATTCCAGCTTGAAACCTTAATTAATGGATTATTCTCTCAATTTGATGATTATTTCTTGAGTAAGGCGGGCTTCAGAGCGTCCAAGGCCCTAGAATTCGGCACGAAAATAATCAAGCGATATGAAAGGATGGCTAACAAAAGATATGAAGAGGTCGGATCAGCAAGAAAGAGGGCCGCGGAAGAATTAAAAGATCCTGTCAAAGGTCTGGCTATCAGAGCAACTATGGACGATTCATTATCAGATGAGGACCTGTTATCTTCATATACTGCCTTCTTATTGTTCACAAACATCAAAGAAATATTTCTATTCAAACCAGATGTACTATGTAGGGAAGAAGACATTTCGGATTTATCAGAATTCGCGAATTATGTGAAGGCCCTATGTTGCGAATTCGGTTCAAATCAAGATTTTAATAATCCGCTTGATATCAACGTCATATCTGTCAAGCCCTTTATTAAGGGCGATGGCGACACCTATTTTGTTCCCATATCCCAGGACTTGATTCATAATCTTCCGCTTGTCCTGGAATCCTTGCTGGAACAAGATAAGTTAGCGCAATCAGGGATCTGGCAGAGATATCAATCAAGCCGAGCCAATCATATCGAGGGCCGAATCTGCGAATTCCTTTCGAGGATATTTCCAATTGAAAACATATTTAGGAATGCCAAATATGTATATCAAGGGAAAGAATGCGAAGCTGATGCTATTGTCCTTTATGACAACAAAATATTCTTATTCGAAGCAAAAGCCGGTTCATTCGGAGAAAAGGCACAACGGGGAGGAATCGAAAGCCTAAAAAAGGACCTAAAGAAGCTGATCGAGGAGGCATATCAGCAAGGAAGGCGAACGGCTGCTTATATAAAATCGAACAAAATCTCCACTTTTTCCGATTCTCAGGGCAAAAAGATTTTAGAGTTAAGCCAGAATAATCAAACCATATTTATCATAGGAATCACTCTGGACCCTCTCATGAGCCTCGCTATCGGCTTGAAGAATCTTAGATCTCTGGGGCTTTTTATTGAAAACGAGTATCCGTGGTCCGTTCAAATCAATGAATTGGACTTGGTAACTCGCCACCTTCCATCTCCAACTATTTTTATACACTACATAGAACGTCGCCTCCGGGCTATAGACGAAAATGTTTTTCATGCCTACGACGAACTCTCGTTTCTTGGCTGGTACCTCAGGAAAGGGAACTTTTCTATTCCCTATGACAGGGACGGCAAACAACCTAACCTTTTGGAGATCGCGTCCGATTGGACAAGGACCTTCGATGAACATTATCTCTTTGGCAAAGAAAAACCAGAACTAGACATCGAAAACGAATTACTTAAAATCATACGCATCTTGGAATATCTAAATCCGGTAGGCTATTCGGACCTCGCAAGCGCACTCTTAGATTTCGACCATCAAGCAAGAAAATTGATCCTTGAAAAGATTAACGAGCTTATCGCTTTATCGAAAAGAGACCTGAATCCTCATGATTTTTCCGTAATCTATAAAGACGATTTGGATACCGGCTTAACTTTCATGGCACAAGCGGGAAGGGATGTATTACGAGAACACTTGGGTTCCTATTGCACCATGAAAAAATACCAGACCAAGACGAAAATATGGCTAGGATTGGGGAGAGATGTCCAAGACGACAGATGGTTCGTAAACGAATTCGTATATTTAAAATATCCCTGGAAGCACGAAGATAAAATGGACGAACTACTACGAGCTTTTCCCATGAAAGACAAAGGGACGTAGTTCTATTTCGCACATTCTAATCTGACCTCCGATCAAATTGAATATCGGAGACTTGACGCCACAGCAAGTCGCTGATAAATATAAGAGCAGCTTAAGAAGCAAAAAAGTCCATTTTTGGCGGGACCAGTTTTCGGGTGAGGCTCCTTCCTCCAGGTTTCTCTCATTATACGTGGACTGATTTTAGGGGGGGCAGGTCAATGGATTCTGTCATCTTTCTACCTCCCTAACTGAAATAGTGAAGAATCAGGTGAATCACCACAGCGGCAATATCGTCCCATAGAAAACCAACAATATGCCGAAAACCTGGGAATTCGCGCTTCCAACGACTGTGGCCACAAGACGTGACTCTATCTCTGCTATCGACTTGGCCTTTTCCGAAAGTTCAGATTTCAGTTCTGCCTTCACAGATTCTATTCTCTTTCGCAACCTCTCTTCAGTTTTGCTTACCTCTTGGAAACATTCTGCAATTCTCCTTTCCAACTCCTCAATTCTCTCTTCGACTGACCTGCCCTTCTGTACTGCCCGGATAGTGGGAGTTCCAACAGCCGCGGAGGAGGCAATAGACTGCACCTGGAGGGTCACAGTTCTTTTTATAAGAGGAAAGGACCTAATCCACCGAACGACTCTCTGAAGTAGAGTACCTTGTTTGAACACGCCCATGTTTTTGTTGAGTGAAAACAGCACAAAGGCCCCGCCCACAATTTGCAGGCCCACGCCGGCTATTTTGTGGATTACAGCTTTGTCATAATGGAGAAAATGATACAGCCACACGTTCATAATGAGGAGACCCAAGATTGCCCACACGAACCACGCTTGGAGTAACCATTGAAATACTCGGCCCACTTTTTTCACTTAATCTTCTCCCCTCCGTTGTCTGACTCCCAGATGCTAGACTCACATCTGGGGTCCTGTCAAGCGATTGGAGCCGCTATTCCCCCAATTCTTCTTCTTGTCTGTTCCAGGATTCCGAAGCCCCTTGACGACCCGTGTTATAATTAGTTGGACAAAGAACGTGGCGAACAGAAGAACTCATCGGACGTTCGGAGTAATTGCCGGGGCCGCCCTGGCCTTTGCCCTCTCAAAAGGGCAGCCACTTTTGCATCGAATATTTGAAATCATAGGGGGGGCAATTGCGGGTCTCATTTCCGCACTCTTACCAGACATGTTCGAGCCGGCCGATTCCCCGAACCACCGGAGTCTCTTTCACGGATTGCTGCCCAATACGCTCCTCATTATTTATTGCGCCCGCAGGCTGCGCCCGAGTCAGTTTTCTCTGCGTTCCCGCGCCGACAACCATGCGGACCTGGCAAGGCGGGCGCAAACGACGGGACTAAAACTGTGGCATCGGTCACTCGAGTTCTTCTGCAGGTTTTTTGCGGGAGCGGTTGCCGGGGCGCTGGCCGGCTATGGGTCACATCTAGCACTCGACGCAATTACCCCTCGAAGCCTGCCGCCCATTGCCTAATCCCATCCCCCCCATCCCCTGATCTAGGACGCATTTTTAGGGGTTACCCCTACCTTGGGTGACACAGGGGCGCCTGAGTTTTTAATCCTGGATGAACCGGAGTCCGGCTCCTGCGCCAGAAACAGGGTGTTTTAGCGGTCTCAGCGTTTCGTCTTGTCTGCGTCCTCATCTCGCGAAGCGCTTTTATCCAGTTTCAATGCGCGGAAAACGTCCGAATACGCCTTGAGGAAGTCGTTTGCGGCCAACCCCTGGGTCAGAGACTCGATGGTCTTACGCATCTGAGCTTGAACGGTCGTTATCTGGTCGATGAAGTCGGGCCTGGGGAACCACCACGGCGATCCTGAGTTCAACTTGGCGGCGATCTTGCCAAAGAGACCATCGAGGGAAGGGAGAAGAGGAACGGCCTCTTCGTAGAAACGCATGCGCTTGAGCAGCGTGAAGAGGTCGAGCACCGGTTCGCCGAGCGCGGCGACCAGTCCCTCCTTTGGGAAAGCCGGATCCGGTATGGAGTCCCAGCCTGTTGCTTCATCGAGGCTCAGTCTCCCGTAGTAGCAAACAAGCGCGAGGACGAGGTCCCAGAGCAGGTCGTTAGCCAATGCTGACGTACGGCCGGCCGTGAACCGGTCCAGCGCCTCCTGCACGCTCTTCGTCTGCCAGTCGATGCTGAAGGAACACCGGCCATCGGGCGGCGTCTCGAGGCCGTGTTCGCCATACCATGAATAGAAACATTGGAACCACGTTCCAACCCTCTTCGCATGGAACTCCGCCCAGAAGCAAAATTCCGAGTAGTGGGCCTTTTCCTGTTCCTCCCTGCCTCTTAAATTCAGGTTCCCATTCTCCTTGAAGAACCGGGAATAGTCATAGAGGTGCACTAGTTCGTGGGCCAGCGTGTGGACGTACTGCAAGTCCGCGAACTGCTGCTCTGAAATCAGAATCGTGAAAGAGGGATTTTCCGATGCAGAGGGGACAAGGACGCCGTTGAGGTCCTTGAGGCGGCGCAGGCCGTCCTGGGCCTTGTCACCGCCAGGGGACAGGAGGTTATAGTCCTTCTCGACGTCTGCCGTCACCTTGATGGTACACGGGAGATCTTCGGTGCCGGGGGAGAGCATCGAGAAGATCTTGAGCAGGAGCTCGATCTCTTTTCGGAATGGCTTGCAGCTGCCGTCGAGGACCATCTGTCGCGCGTCTTCCCGGGATGATAGCGCATCCCTCGCGGAAAGGGAAGGACCTTTCGGGGCGGGCGAGCTGGAGCCCGCGATTCGGCTTTCTGCCGTTCGTCGGGTTGACAGCGGATCGCGCAGGGGGATAGCATTCCCTAAGGTGCAAGCGCGAGGAACCCGATGAATGATCGCTATGTGTGGGGCGAGTATGTCGTCGCTTCGATAGACGTTCTCGGCCAGGGATGCCAGTTCGACAGGATCAATGACCTCGTCATCGACGACATACCGAAGGAGACCCTCGACGACGTGGCCAACAAGACCATCAGGCCCGTCGAGTTCGTCAGGGACAAGCTCGAGGAACTGTTCCTGTGGTCTCAGAAGCAGGTTGAGCCAAAGATGGCCATTGCGGAAGAGGACAGGGCCGAGTACGACCAGTCCAGGGCCACCACACCGATCAGGTTCCAGTTCTACTCCGACAGTGTTCTGGCCTACGTGGCGTTGAGGTCCACGGGGTACCAGTTGAACGACCTGTGGGCCGTCCGCGACATGTTCATTTCAGTCGGAGGGACGCTGCTAATGACGCTTGCGATAATAGACGCTTCGTTCCGCGCCGCCATAGAACTGGGCATAGGGATCAACCTCGCGGACGGAGACCTCTACGGCCCGATCCGAGCGGGGGCGTATGAACTAGAGAAGAAGGCCGACTTTCCCCGCATAATCATAGGCCCCCGGCTTTTCGAATACTTGAAGTCGTTCTCGGAAGGGCGGCCGCGAATCCCGTGCAGAACAGAGAGGGAGCTGCGTGGCAGCAAGGACGCAGCCGCCTCGTGCGCAAGGATGATTGCGAAGGACACCGTCGATGGTCTGCTCATCTTGGACTACCTGGGAAGCGATTTTAGAGAAAGAACTAATGGCGATAGTCAAGACGAAATATGCCGCGAAGCCTGGGAATACGTGAAGAGGGAATTTGGAAAACAGAGCGCTTCTGGGCACAACAAGGTTGCCGAGAAGTTCAGGAAACTCCGCGGCTACTTTAAATCGAGCCTAACTCGCCCAATATAGGTTGACCTTCTCTGGCCCCTCCCGCGCCTCCTAGGGCATTTTCTGCGCCTACTCCAGCACGAGGGACAGGGGTGCCTGAGAGGATTCGAACCTCCAGCCGTTGGATCCGGAATTAGCTGACCTATCCAATGAGCTGGATAATACCAGTCACAAATTGGCCACAACCCTCCCCTGCTGAGCTCACTCCTCCCCCACTTATCGTTGATTATAAAGATGATTAGCGAGCAGAGATAGTCTCAGAGTGCTGGACGGGGAATCCAAAACATATCTGCCCCCTGGACTAGGAAAGCGCCTCCAGGATTTTTGGTCTTATGGACTATCCCTGCAGTCGGAAAACTCAATTTTTGGCCAGATCAGTATCGGGGTGAGCCCCCGAGTGAGGGAGGGAGTGAAGTGGGCGCGGGTCGGCCGGGGTTGTGAACTTTTGGTGAATTTCACGGTCTTTATTAGGTGGATAAGGTAAATTCTGGCCAAAGCCTATTATCAAGCTACAAGGCTGGTATGAGGCGGGAGGACCCCGGTATCGTCTCTGGGCCCCAGGACGGAGAAAGACGCTCGTTAGCGGATATTCGCCTCATAGGAAGAGACGGATGAATTAGGTTTATTTCTCATTTTAAGGGGGGAAAATGTCAGATATGTTCTTGGCATGGTGGAACCTGGAGAACCTCTTCGATGTGGAGGGCTCCGCGAACAGGCCGGCGTGGCTGCAAGAGACGCTGAAGAATGAGGTAAAAGGCTGGACACAGGCGATTCTAGACAAGAAGATCAGCCAGCTTTCGTCGATTATCCGCGGCTTAAACAACAACAAGGGGCCGGACATCCTCGGTGTTTGCGAGGTCGAAAACAAGCCTGTGGTCGACCTGCTCGCCCAAGGCCTGCAACCGCTCGGCAGAAATTACGCTGTCGAGCATCACGACACGTCCGACCAGCGTGGGATCGACGTCGCTTTTATCTACGATGTGGATCTGTTCAAGGCCGAGGCACAATTCTTCTACATCGTATCAAAGAGGACCGGGACCCGAGATCTTTTCCAAGTGAATTTTAGAGATAAGGCCACAAACAAACTCTTGGTACTCATCGGAAACCACTGGCCTTCTAGATCCGGAGGAGAGCTGGATAGCGAGCCCTTCAGGATTCAGGCCGGAGAGACCCTGGGCTACTGGGTGGAGAGGATCCCGGATAAGTCTGGAGAGCCGAACGTCGGGATCGTCTTGATGGGCGACTTTAACGATGAACCGTTCAACCGGTCCGTTATGAACCATGCTCTCGGCTCGAATTCTGAAACGATAATTTTGAAGGCGAAGAATCCATATTCTCTTAATCTCATGTGGCCCTTTCTTTCAAAGGGCCTCGGAACTTTTTATTACGATTCAACGCCGAATGTCTTGGATCAGTTCATGGTCTCGAAGTCGATTCTGAAAGTGGAAGAAGAATGCGGCTTCATGGTCAAGAAGAATCCGGACGGGAGCTATAAAGTTGCCATCGAAATGAATCCGGCGATGATGAAGAACGGAAAGCCCGTCCCATTTGGAAGGCCCAACAAGAATTTGAATCAGGCAGGGCACAGCGACCATTTCCCGATCTCGATGGAGCTGGTTGAGATTTGAAAACGGCGCCTGGAAATAGCCAAAAGGAGGAGGAAGGCCGTGAGTATTTTTGATATTTTGGGGAAAGAATGCGCAATTGAGGAAATTACTAGGTTCATTCAAAGCAGAGACCGTGATCCGGTATGGAATCAATGGTACGTTGGCATTACTGACAACCCGAGTTGAAGGCTCTTCGAGGAACATAACGCCTCAAGAAATGATAGTATCGTTGTTACCGTTGAATCTGAGGCAGTCGCCCGGAGCGTTGAAAAGTTCTTTATTGAACTCAATGGAACGGAAGGGAATCCAGGAGGAGGGGAGAACCCTCGTTTTGTTTACGCGTTCAAAATGATGCCGCAGACGCGCCCTTCTCCAGGATGAGGTTTGAGCCGGGCCAGACCTGGATTTGCGGGAGAATCTAGGGAAGCAGTCTGACTGTGAATTTGTTAAGGACAATTGCCTTTAAGTGGGACCCTGTCGGGGAGATAAAAAAAGCGATCATAATGTGGTCTCCAGGAGAGCTGAAGCAAGAGAAGGATTACGAGATATCGCTTTATAATTTCCTTCATGAATATTTCGCTGACATTCAGATTGCAAAACAGTATGGAGTGGGGATGTCACACGCAGATCTTAACGTCGGGGACAAAGTACTAATCGAAATCAAAAAGGATCTCCAGGAAAAAACTAAGTTTGACCGGTTGATCGGACAATTGGAGGATTATCTTAAATGGAAAGGAGAGACGATCATTCTTCTCGTCGGAGAAACGGAGCCCAATTTAAGGAAAAAGCTTCTTCGTCATGCAGAAGAGCGGAGCTCCTATCATAGCCCCGGCTTCCACTTGATAAATAAGCAGGCTGAGGTTTAAGTTCTCTCATGCAGGATGGACATATGGGCGATGTTGGTTCCGTCGTTGATAACCTCTATCGCCAGTTTATGCTGGCGACCTCTTTTTCGTCTTCGGCTCAGCAGAAAAGGAAGAGGATAAGAAACTACTCCAGAGTTATTTTTCCGACGACCTAAGAATTGTAATCCCGGGGCCTCAGGATTTCAGAAGGGTGCGTGAACGAGCGATCGTTATAAAAGAAGCATGCGGAAATTCATCTGCGGCTTTCGCCTACATGGCGATATTGTTATTCATTCGCCAACTGATGAACTGGCTTTTCCACCACCATCGTCTTTGGGACGACTGGACCATACTCATCAATGGTTGTTTTTTCATCATCGTTTTGTTATCAGCCCGCGTACTTTGGAGAGCTCATCACTATCACTCGAAAAGGGAAAAACTTTTTAGGGAAGAACATATAAAAGCACATAAACCTGAAGAAGAAAATACCATGATCCTAGGAGAGGACACTTTGGGCAACGATCCATTCGCGCAAAAACGTTAGCCTTAGGCTTAAGGAGAGTACATGAACTCACAACTCACTGGTGCTGCAGGGGTCTTTTATGTAGCCTCAGAATTGAGCATGCGCGGCCTCGTTGTGCTTCCGAGTATTAGGAATGTTAAGGGCGCCGATATCCTCGTCGCTGATCCGGACGGAAAATGTTTCGCATTCCTGCAGGTAAAAACGAGTCAATATAAGGTTACTTTCTGGCCCATAGGAGAGAGCGCCCTTAAATGGAAAGGACGGGATTGTTATTACGTCTTCGTTCGCAGAGTTCATGGTCGGTTCGAGGCCTTCCTCGAGAAAGCCTCCGTCGTTGCGAAAGAAGTTGCAGCTGCTGATCGTATGGCGACTGAACGTGGAAATAAGAAATGGGCTCTTGCCTGGCCCATATCCGGAAGAGACGCGACACCGGGCTCTGAGGAACGAACCCGCCGCCAGTGGGAAGAGTTCACCTTAGCGCCCGAACACACGTACGGCAAGGATCCGTGCCCGCCGAAGGAGTAACCATTCATAGGTCTCTTTTCGAGCCGGAAAGGATAAGGGATGCCTAAGACAATACATGAGTTTAGAGATCCAATTCATGTATTTATTAAGGTCTCTATTGACGAGCGGAAGATAATTGATTCAAGGCCTTTTCAACGGCTAAGGAACATTAGCCAGCTCGCATTAACCAGCTTGTTATATCCGGGCGCAACCCATAAGCGATTTGAGCACTCCTTGGGCGTCAAGGAATTGGCTTCAAGGATTTTTGACGTCATTTTTTCTGACCAAAATAGGGAGAATTTGCCTATATCAAGAGGGGGGGCAAATGAAGAACCAGGAAAGACTCAATTCTTGGAAAGAAATATCAAAATACGCAAATCGAGAAATTAGGACTTGTTATCGATGGGCAAAAAAACTCAACTTTCCGGTTCGGCGAATAGATGAGAAATCCGCGCGGTCCCGAGTTTTTGCATATAAGGACGAGATCGACAAATGGTTTTCCAAAAGGAAAAGATATCAGTAAGGGTAAACATGGTAGCTGCTAATTAGAGGCTTAATATTAGCACACTTTGCAGGTTGCCCCGTGGCTTGCCACGGGGAGGAATGCATGCTTTGGCAAGGAGGTAATAAGGGGGACCGGGACGTCCCCTTTATCCGCATAGGTCCTTGCTCGACAATGTGATATAAATGAGGCGTGGGACTGAAAATAACAAGTCATTTGGTCTGCGACACTTCCTGTCATGTGGTTTGGTATCCGAAATATCGGAAGAAGATTTTCGAGCGGGCGGAAGTCCAAGAACGAGCGATACGGACGGTTCAGGAGATCTGCGAGGCGTACGACATCGAGATTTTCGGATAGATATTTTCGGGCCTTCTCCCTAGATTGCCAAGAGTTCTAAAACAATATTCTTCATATTGAGGAGAATTTGCTCTGTCTTTGAAACAATCAGCGAGGAGGTAACACCCCAGATTTTCCCGTCAGTGCTTACTGTCAATCTATCTCTGCCAGCCGAGCAATAAAAAATTGCCCTTTGGTCATCTTCTCTAAAGTTGGATTTCTCTGGTATTTTTATAATAATCTAAAGGAAAATTATTGACTTAATCTGAAATTATCAGACATTCCGTTCAGAAATATTGACTATTAGCACATCGAGACTTATATAAAGATCAAACAGCATATTGTAGGGTAGTTTGTTTCGTTATTTCTAAGAATCTTGGTGTTCGGCATGATTTATTATAAGGAGGTGACCAATGAGTCGCGAGTTTGGCAAAAACAACATCCTTTTACGGTGGCCGGACTGGATGAAACCGCCTTGGTGGCGCGTAGCCTACCTGATTCCTCCTTTCCTGAGGAAGGACCTTTCCGAGCTCGTTCAAGTTCCGGTCGGCGAAAAATTTCAAAATGTCATCGAAGAACACACAAGGGCGTTCATTGAAAAGGGAGTCGAACCGCCCAAGGAAATCGCCGGCGTGATTTACAACATCGCCGACGATCTTCAGCATGGCCGTGAAGCTATCCTCAGGACGGGGGACTACATCGCTATCCAAACCTTTATCAAACGCACGTGAGGTCCCTCATTAACAATGCCGACTGAGAGGAAGGCCACGAGGTCTCCGCCGCACAATTCAATAGGAGTACGGGCTTTTGGATCAATTTGACGGCTTTCCCGTCGTCATCGGCTGGGAACTGACACTAACTTGTGATCTTCATTGCCGCCACTGTGCATCCTCCGCTCGTCTTGCTAGACCGAACGAGCTGACTTCTCGCGAGGCCCTCGAGGTTTGCTATCAACTGCCCGATCTGCTCGTGCAGGAGGTTGATTTCACAGGGGGAGAACCCCTGTTGACGTATCATTGGGAGTCGATCGCGAGTCGTTTGACACATTACGGCATAGACGTTCAGATTTTAACAAACGGGTCCTCTATGAACCCCTCGATTGCCAGGCGAATTAGGGATTCTGGGATTGTTGCGGTGGGGATCAGCCTGGATGGACTGGCGCCCAGTCATGACCGTCTTCGCGCTTGTCCGGGGCTATTCCGTCGTGTCCTTCAAGCCGTCGAATGCGTTCTGAAGGAAGGACTCCATCTGACCGTCATCACAACGGTCCATTCAGGAAATCTTGGCGAGCTGCCGAGTCTCTTTGACTTGTTGCCGAAAATAGGGATCCGCAATTGGCAAATTCAGCCGATATTTCCCCTCGGACGAAGCAGGCATGGGCCGGACCTACTTCTGAGCGAGGCCAATTACATTAAATTGGGAGATTTCATCCTGAAGCATCAGCCCAGAGCAAAACAAGCTGGATGGGATCTGGGCCCGGCCGATCCATGCGGGTACTTCACAGAACTAGATACGAGAAATACGGCTTGGCGGGGATGCCCGGCAGGGCTCGCAACTTGTGGCATAACGAGCGACGGTCGAATAAAGGGATGTCTCTCTATGCCCGACCAATACATAGAGGGAGACCTTAGGCGGAAGAGCTTCTGGGATATCTGGTTCGACCCAGAGGCCTTCTCCTACCGGCGACGTTTCGCTCCGGACCAACTCGGACCTTCGTGCAGACTGTGTGAAAAAGCCCAAATCTGTCAAGGCGGATGTTCGGCGATGTCCATCGGGAGCACAGGAAGTTTTCATAATGACCCTTATTGTTTTTATGGAATAAGCAAAAGGAATCAATCTAGTCTTTCCGGGAATAGGCGGGCGTTATTGAATGTCAGTAGCTCATAAAATTGCATTCGGCTACAAATTCTCTATTTGGGTTTTAATAGGAAAATCTTCCGTTTTTTCCTCGATTAAAGCCATAAGATATAAAAACTCTCGAGGATCGAATTGCATAAATCATATTGAAAGATATGCATTTTTGGGCGAGATGCAGGTAATGTAATGGCAACTCTGCATGAAGTCAAATGTATCAACAAGAGTGATAGGAATAATCCCCATGAGCGGATTCTCTCAATAGGTGGGCTTAATAATGATGGCACAAGGTGGAAGCTGGGACAACAAGACGCCATAAAAGGAACCGAAGAAGGGAAGTGGTCATTTTACGTAACCAAGAACGGAGAGACAGTCAAGGTTATTGTCGCTACAAGCAAATATGGGCATAAGTATCTAAAGACCGAAGCTGACGGAGAGCAACCGAATAATCTACTTAGTCTTCCGGAATGTCCTTAACAAAGGCTTTAAATAATTTTGAATGCTGTTTAGGTTAATAAGCTAAAGAGGGCGGTTCGGTTATGACAAATGAAAGAAAATATTATTGCTGGGGCGATGACCATGAGGATCTTACGAAAAAGGTTGAAGATGCTAAGCCGCCGGATACAACGGTTATTACTTTTAGGACTATTTCTTCTGATTCTGTAAAAGCTAAAACGCCTCACAAATGGCGTGTTGAAGTAAAATGTTGTAAAGGACACGAGAATATCTTCGAGGGGGAAGATTAGACTCACTATGTCTTAAGAGGAGCCAAATCTCACATGGACGAAAAGACCCAAATTGGGAGGCCGCCAGACGAAGAGGACAAATATTGGCTAGAGCAAGCCAATACGATTACACCTGAGAAGTCTATCGAACGCATAGATGCCCACGGCAAATATCTGTTCAGCACTGTCTCAATCGTCGGGACTCTTCTAACAGGCTTCGGATTATTCAGCCCTTCGGGGTCCGCTGTCTTGCGCACTCCATGGCTTGTTGTTCCTGTTTTGTTCGCGTGCTTGAGCCTAGCCTTGGCCATGATGGGCATTACGCCTAGATTGGATAAGGTTAGCCGCAGGGACATTATCTCAATCCGTAATCATTATAATAATCTTATTCGCAAGAGAGGTCGTTTTGTCTTCTGGGGGGGAGTGTTTTTCTCTCTCAGCCTTCTTTCGGTTGCCATTATCTTGCCAACTTCCTTAAATACATCTGATTTTAATCCAACGATATCTGTCCGCTTTATGGGTGGCGGAGAAAAGGCAGTTCTTACCACGAAGGTTGAATTCCAAAGGCTGCCACGATCCGGGATGATTGAAACCAACATTTTCGGCTATAGCGATTTAAAGGAAGGCATTAAACCGACGATTCTCTTCAGGGATATTTCGCAAGCGAATCGATCTGGCAACACAACTGTGGCGGCCGAACAAGATCAAATACAAAGTTATAAAAGATTTGTGATCAACTGCAGGGTAAAATCGGCCGCTAAACTTCTTTATGAAAAAACGGTAGAAATTAGTCATTAAGGCTATTCGTCGTCAACCAGGGGGGAGAAAAATGCCAAACGTAAAGATTAAGTACGAGCTAAGGGTGCCCAACGGGTTATCGGTTGAAGAACTTGTTTTTGAGCATACACAAGTTGATTTAGCAAAAGATAAAGACCCCGCGGATCCAAATCTGTTTAAGAGTTTGGAGGCCTACTCTGCTTATCCCTCAGATGATCAGCTCAGAATTAAGCTCTTAGCCAATGGGCAAGAGGGATTTGCCTGGACATTAAAAGTCTGGGCCAACGATAAATCAATAACTGACACACCTATCGAAATATCATGTAATTCTATGGGAAAGGCAGATTACGATGATAAAATTAGATGGAAATAGATACTTTCTGCGCTTTTGGCTGGTTGTTTCTCTAGCCTTTACACTCTTCACACCCCCGATGATCAGCGCTCAAGTTCTTGTTCAAGATTCCAAGGGAAGCAGCTCTATCTTGTATCATGGGTGTACGATTGGACTTAATTTATCAGAGGCGGCATTTGAATTCGATTATAATAATTTTTCCAACAGATACGTTCGCGATTTTAGAGGACACCTTGTTTGGGGGTTTCAACTCAGCGCCCAGAACAAGGATGGAGTGGCCAATCTTCTTGATACGGGGAAATGGACGCCCGAAGCAAAAGGGGTCATAACCCTTGGATATTCTCTCTCCAATTTGAACGCCAAATCGTATGCGGAATTGTCCCGGAGTATTGACTTATTAAATCGAGAGATCACTGGCCTAGATAATGGGATGGATGGGAAAACAAAAGCTATGCTTGATGGCTATCTCAAGTCTATAAAGGACAAAAAAGACAGCGATAAGCTGATAGCCGAATTGAAATCAATTGTAGGGGAGAAAGACTTTAGAGATCTGGCGGCATCCATACAAAACCTAGCGTCTAAGTTTCCTGAATTTGGGCGTGGTCTTCTTTCATTTGCCGATGAGATATCCATTAACATAGGGCAAGATTTACAATCTAAAAATGAAAAGCTCATGAAACTCAAGGGTCTTGAAATCGAACAACGGAACTATAGAGCGACACATAGATATATTATGGCTGTCTTCTATGCGAATATCGGATTGTCTGCGAACTCATTCAAGTACTATAACGAAAACAGCACGGGAGATTTCAAGAGTAGGTTTGAGGACAAGAATTTCATAGGACCCCTTATCAATATTGGTGCTAATCTACAGTGGGGTGGACGATACATATTTGGCATCAGCGGCGGACTTAAACGCATAAACAATCTTGAATCTCTCTCTAAAAAGGAATTTACGTTACAAAGTGTGGAAATTCTTGGTTCACAAGTATTGATCGATGAAAAGAAAATCACGGCTTTTGCTGGCACATATGGCACATTAAACCAATACAACCTAAGTGCCGATATTCTTAGGTTTCATAAACTCGGGATTCAGCAGGTGATCGTTTCTCATCTTTACCTCAGACACAATATAACCGCTAACACTAATTTGGTTCCCACACAGACTAATGCAGGGCTGGGTGTTTATTACTTTAAGAACAATGGCGCCTTCCTGGGCGGCTTATATGTAGAAGCTCCTGATATCGCCAACAATATTGAAAAGCATAAGGCTGAGCCCAAGCTTAAGCCGCTTTATAATAGAATAAAATTTGGGATTATAGCTAAGATCACGTTTGGCTCACTCTCCTCAATAAATTAAGTATATTCGAATCGAACAGGCTGCTGGCTAGACCGTGAGGCGTGACCGTAATGGTGGGGAAACAGGTCGTTACCGGTTTTTCTTATCTCGAGCCGGGCGTTACCCCCAGGGGACCGAGCCGATGAGGTATTCCCGAGGATAAGGGTTGCGGTATTCGTAGATGGTTCCTTTTGGCATTCCTGCCCAATCCATGGGACTGTGTCAAAAAAAACACTGAATGGTGGAAAGCAAAGCTCCGGTCAATTGTCTTACGTAACAAGAAAATTTCCGCTCGGCTCATCCCATTTCAGCCGGCCCACCAGAAAACGAATTGCCTGTCTTTCCAACGGAATAAATTAGTTTGATCAGGTTGGAGGACACAAGAGAGATGTGCATGGACAATCAAGAAAGGAGGTAGATATGTTTTTCAAGATTGTGGGTCGATTTATACTCTGCTTATTTTATCTTCTGCTGGCGTATTGTTTTGCTTATGCTTCGGTAGTATTATTTACAGCCCCCGCGGTCCCTTGCGATGATTTCATGGCGAAAATTTGCTCGGGTCTCACCTTAGGCAGAATTTCTGCCTGCGATTGTGCGGCTATCATGTCCGCATACTCTAAAGCTTGGGCAATTTTGTTTGGTCTATTAGCTGCGGCAGCGGTTCTGGCTTGTATTCACAATAGAAAACCTAAGAAACCATCACCCAGCACACAGAGGATTGTGAAAAGAACAGGAACCCAACCTGAATCATGGTGGCATAAGTACAATGGCAAGGAATACAATCCTCTTAATGACGATTACATAATCGCTGGTATAAGCAGTGTCCAATTAGGTAGTCAATTAGGTGATGTAATAGAGCCTGTCTCGCCTAGGGCGAGAATCGAAACAAATCGCGGGGAGGATCTTGACTGTATCATCTTTCGTGATGGCCATGTAATAAAATTTACAGGCTTCTTAGGCTTCGAGCAATCACTCTCTCCTGCGGAAGCAGCAAATAAGTTCGGTCAGTACTACTCTAACGCAATGAACTGGTTCAATGGCAACCCATCTCCTTAAAAAGTCCTGACAATGGAATCACCTCTATGATGGCGGCATGAAAGATACGTTAAACTGAATGCAAATAGTCTTTCTTTGGCAAGGGTCCATCTCTGGACCTGCCCCCTGATTAGGTCCATTTTTAGGGATGAGGTCCCGGCGTTCAGGGGATGGGGATTATCACAAAACTAAGGCAAGCTGATTGTGACCAAATTGTGACCAAACTAGGCATAAATCCGTATGTTTTGGCATACTTCCACATACCCAGAAATCATTCCTAAATTGCTGACAGGACTGACTATTACTTTGTTTTGTGGAGGTTAAGAGAAACTGGTCTTTCGCTTCCGGAGTCCAACGCTCAATGCTACCGAACTACAGGCATGCAATGGCCATTGTGTTTCAGGGCACTAGAATAAAGAAATGGCGCGCAGAAGTTTTGTGACCGTTTTGTGACAGATTAGATTGAAAAACGCTGAAAATTAGGCTTTGGGACTGAAAGACGGAAGGCTCGTAGACGGTATCATCGGGCCATCATATCTCTCTGATTTTCCAGAGAGATAAGGCATGCCGGTGGAGGGAATCGAACCCACACCCGAGTTGCCCCGGACGGGATTTTGAGTCCAGTGTGTCTGTTCATACTGTACGAACCTCTCCCTGCTATAAGTGAGAAACCCGCCGGCATGTTTGAGTCTATCCTATCGAGGCCATCGTCCGCCTGAAATAAGGGTTGTCAAGATTTACGACGTGTTGAACGCTAAAAAGGGCTTATTCGGACTAATTCGGACTTAGTGCCTTCCCCCTGGTCCCCGCCTGTTTCTCGGGGAACTGTCGTCTGATTCGTAATCAGTAGGTCGGAGGTTCAATTCCTCTCGCTGGCTCTCGCGTTTTTCCCCTGTTGGCTCGTCATAAATGCGCCTGGACCGGTCTGCGGATTTTTGAAGGGGTGTCAGCTTTTTGTCGTGTTGTATCCGGGAATTCCTGAGATTTTCGTTGGAGGTTCATGGGCTAAGAAACTCACATTATGATTGGACCATTTTTATGGGATGAGGTCCAGAATTTACTCTTTATGCCGGGACCGATTTAAGGCGGGCAGGTCAGGGTCAGTCAGTAAACCATCTTATAACCTTCCTGTGCCATTCCCCCGGAGGCTCAACACTCAAGGCGCTGGGCTGCACGGCGATAGGGGCCTAAAAAGACCGAACTCCGGCTGCGGAGGTGGTGAGCGAGGTGTCTGGCCTTCCCTAATCGCAGTCGGCCGGGCCGCCGGGACATGATATGGGTCCGGCTTTCTCAGGTTGCAATCCACCGTCCCTTAGGAATAAAATAAAAGTTGTAAGCGTCATGCAGAACATGATGGCGGCAGAGGAGAGGATCGAAAAGCTCGTCGGGGACCTGTCCTCTTATCTCGTCTCGAAACTCAACTCCTTGGGATATCAAAGGCACGGGATAGAAAGGGACGATCTCCTCCAGGAAATCCACATCAGGATCTGGAAAGCTTATAAAGACGATAGCCATAACATCCGGTATTTCAACGCGTACCTCAAGAAAATC
>Ga0187886_1000953_pt1 | contig 29401 bp, 42 predicted proteins | sample June2016WEW_20_1_FD_133001 | JGI IMG/M metagenome (GOLD analysis project Ga0187886, IMG submission 133001) | Peatland microbial communities from SPRUCE experiment site at the Marcell Experimental Forest, Minnesota, USA - June2016WEW_20_150 | ecosystem: Environmental > Terrestrial > Soil >...
ACTATTGTGGTTTGCCACGATGATAAAGTTACTTTTCTTAGGTAAATTTTCCAGCCCTTCAACCTTTAGCCTGAAAAATAATTTGAAAATAGGGGTAAAAAATGTTTTAAATATCCAGTACCACATGTTTTTATAACAACGGCGCCTCAGGCACCCAGATTTCAAAGCCATGCCGTGCCGCGATATCAGCTATCTCCTCAAGGTTGTCCGGGTTTATAGCGTTGCCTAAATAATTCAGGAAAAACTTTTTTGCCAGGGTTAAAAGTATTGTTTCTGCAAGCTGAGTCCGGATAACAGCCCGCGGAAGGCGAGTCCTTATTTTTGAATCTAACGGATAAGGCAATTTTACCAATCCGCTCCTGATGCGGGCTATGTCGTTACGGATTCCTTCGCGGGGTATCCCGTTACCAGAAAATAGTTCACAAAGGATTGCCCCGGGTTTCATCTTATCTATAATGTCGGCTGTTTTATCAAGGCATGCCGCAAGGTTTACGGCAATGTCCGCTTCGTTAATCGATTCGGCGGGCCTACCCGCGTAATTTGATAATTTTTTTTCACAGAGTCTACCCAGGACACTTTCCCTTCCATTGATATAAAAAGACAGGTTTTTAATCTCCTTATCTTTTATCCTGACATAGCGGTAAAGCGCCTCAAGGACCGACCAGGCAGTGAATGCGTTTCCGTCGGTAACGGTTACTTTTATTTTTTTGCTTATTTTATCGTGTATTTTTTCGGCAACGCAAGAGAGATGCTCATCCAGGCCTATCACTGCCACTCCCAGCTTTTCGCAAAAAATAAGCGTATCTATAAGCAGGTTTTGTGAGTCCGTATCTGTGGCGCAAAGTCGTGGGCATAATACAATGTAGCCGGTTATTTCTTCTCCTTGAAGTGATTTTATACCTTTAATATACCCTACCTTTATGGGCTTGTTTCTCTTTAGTATTGTTTTTATGATAAAAGACGGCAATAACCGCACAGAAGGCCAGATATCCTTTATATTCTCTATAGTCCCAGGGCTAACTATATAGGCAAAAGTGTCCATATTCGTTTCCTGTCGTTAGGCGCTCTCAATAAGCGATTTCCGTCTTTCTTTTGGCTGGAGGACGTAACTGGATTTTTCTTTAATCCATCTCTCGATATATTTCTTATGGAATCGCCAGTCAGTGCCGATTTTGAACGCCGGGATTTTTCCCTCCCTGGCATACTTGTGCACTGTGAGAGGATGAATCTTCAGATATTCCGCAACCTCTTTTGCAGTCAGAATTTCTTTCATATCTCACCTCATTTAGGTATATTTACGATAATCATATGTATACTAGGTAAGCTTCATGTTGTCAAGATGTATTTTGGATAACCAATAAAAAAGGCGTGCTTCTATGCACGCCAAAAGAAATTATTACCCTTCTAAATCCTATTGCTACTTCTCTTCCTCTTCCACTATCCCTAACACAGCGCCTACAGTTACGGTGTCTCCTTCGTGAAAGACAATTTCTCTGAGTATACCGTCACAGGGGCTGGTGACATTGAAAGTTGCCTTGTCTGTGGTGATTTCAACCACGTCTTCTTTCTCGTTGACGCTATCACCTTCCGTACGCATCCAGTAGGAAACCGTTGCTTTCTCAATACCTTCGCCTAATTCTGGTAAAATAATCTTTGTCATCTTTTGCCTACCTTTCAATAGACAGCAGGACAAGGATGGTTTTCAGCGTAAAATACAGCTGTCCCTAGTTTATAAACCGCTTTGATTTCAGAAATCAGGGATTTCTTGACATCATCTATATCTATTTTTCTGCGCAAAATATCTTCCAGGGATGTCATTTCTATATCCATTCCGCATGGCCGTATCAGGCGAAAATTCCCAAGGTCGTCACTTGTGACGTTTATGCTCATCCCGTGAAAAGTAACCCAGTTTTTAACGGCGATACCGATGGATGCGAGTTTACGGTTTCTAAACCATACGCCGGTTAATCCGGCTTTTCTTTCTGCTTCTACCCCAAAACTTGCGGCAACCTTTAATGCCACCTCTTCCAGTGACCTCAGGAACCAATGAAGGTCTTTCTTCAGGAACTCCAGGTTAAATACAGGATAAGCCGTAACCTGCCCCGGGCCATGATAGGTAAAATCGCCGCCTCTTTCTACTTTATAAACCCTTATCCCTTTCTCCCTGGCATTCTTTTCCGTGGCTAAAATATTTTTTATACCCGCACTTCTGCCCCAGGTAAATACCGGGTAATGCTGACAGATAACCAGGTTGAAAGGGAAAGGGGAATTAACAGTTTCTAGCAAAAGCTTTTTCTGAAAATCCCATGATTCCTGGAAATGAGTTACCCCCAGGTCAAATATCCTTATCTCCATAAGCTGCTTCCTGTATTGCCTCAGATAAAGTCGGATGGGCAAAAATAGTATTTTTAAGAGCGGTGATCCCTAATCCTGAAGAGATTGTTAGTGTCAGGATATTTATAAGTTCTGTTGCGGCCGGGCCGATGATAGAAGCCCCGAGAAGCTGAGCCGTGTTCTTATCCGCAATTATTTTTATAAAGCCCTCTGCCTCTTCTTTAATCCTTGCCATTCCGTTTCCCAGGAAATCAAACCTGTAAATTTTGGCGTCTATATTGTTTTTAGCAGCCGTATCTTGGTCCATACCGACAAATGCAATCTCCGGGTCAGTAAAAATACAGTTAGGCACCGCGTTATTTTGGGCCTTCTGCGGCTTATCCGGGCAAGAGATGTTATACGCGGCTAGTATTCCCTGGTAGCGCGCAAAATGCGCAAGCATTATCCGGCTGCTACAATCACCGGCAGCATAAATACTCGATATATTCGTCCTTAAATAATCATCAACTATGATCCTGCCCTTCTCGGTCTTTATCCCCAGATCTTCCAGGCCCAGTCCCGAGGTATCAGGAATTCTACCTACGCAAACAAGTATCTTTGCATAATTATTGACACCAAACCCGGAGGCATCCGTATTTGTATGGACCAGTATATTTTTCTTCTTAAAGATTATCTCAAGCTTCTTAGCTACCTCTTTATCTAAGCCGGGAAGTAACTGCGGCATTTTTTCAACCAGGGTTACTTTTACTCCGAAAGCGGAAAATAGCCCTGCGAATTCGCAGCCGATAACTCCCCCGCCTATGATTAAGATTGAATCCGGCATTTCCTGTAAGTTTAGGATGTCTGTACTAGAGAGTATTTTCTTCCCGTCAAATCTAAAAGATGGCAGCTCAAAAGGCCGTGAGCCGGTGGCAATAAGAATATTCTTTGTTTTTAAAATTTTGCCGTCAACTTTTATCTCCTCCGGAGACAGTATCCCGGCTCCGGAGTTTATAAAATCCACGCCTTTAGAGATAAACTGCATACCTTGGCGTAACTGCGCGACTATTTTTTCTTTGCGTGCCTGGATTTTCTGGAAATCAAACCTATACTCTTTTGTTTCTATGCCAAAAATCTGGGATTTCTTGATTGAGGTGTATATTTTTGCGGACTGGATAAGTGTTTTAGTGGGGATACATCCGGTGTTCAGGCAGGTTCCGCCAAGGAGTGCCTTTTCTATCAGGCAGGCTTTTAGGCCCAGTTTTTTAGCTTTTAATGCTGCATTAAAACCTGCCCAACCTGACCCGATTACACAAAGGTCATAATCCATTAGAATAGTGGTTTAAGTGCCTCTTGGTTCTTTCTGACTGATTGAGCGGATTTACCAAAAGCTTCTTTTTCCTTGCTGTTAAGCTCAAGCTCTATAACTTTTTCTATTCCATTTCTTCCTATACGGCAAGGTAGCCCAATACAAATATCTTTCATACCGTACTCGCCGGTAAGATACGCGCATACACCTATAGTGCGTTTTTCATCCTTTGCGATTGCCTTGACCAGGACCGCCGCGGCAGCCGAAGGAGCAAAATATGCGCTACCGCTACCTAATGCCGCGACGATTTCGGCTCCCCGGTTCACTGTTTTCTTGACGAGCGCCCCTATTTTTTCATCATCCATAAATTCCCCTAACTCCACACCCTTTATTTTCGTAAAACGCGGTAAAGGCAACATTTCTTCTCCGTGCGCTCCGATAACACAGGGCTCTATTTGGCTGGGTGCTACATTTAATTCTTTGCTGATAAGATTTGTAAAGCGGCTGGCATCAAGGCTTATCCCCATCCCTATAACTTTTTTGGGGCTAAATCCCGTCGCCTTTAAAACAAAATAAGTCATAAGGTCAAGTGGGTTGGTCACTACTACAATTACTGCTTTCGGAGAAAGCTCTTTTATACTAGCACAGATGCCTTTTAAGATCTGCGCATTCTTTGCCAATAGTTCTTCTCTTGTCATTCCCGGTTTACGGGCGAGTCCCGCGGTAATAACTATGATATCGGAATCTTTTATCCGGGTTATATCCTCACTGCCTTCCAGGCGGTAATTTAGCCGGCTCAAGAACTGCGCGTCTTCCATATCCATGGCTTTGCCATGGGCTAGCCCTTTTGCTATATCAACAAGGACGATGTCGTCCAAACCCGCCTCAGCAAGCCGCATCGCTAAAAGGGCTCCAACGTTTCCAGCTCCGATTATAGATATTTTCATTTCTTGATTTTTGAAATAATAGCGTCGGCCATTACGCTCGTGCCTACAGCCGAGGGGTCTTTGGGATTGGGTTTTAAATCGTAAGTTACGGATTTTCCTTCTGCTATGATTTCTTTTACGGCCGCTTCTAACTTATTTGCTGCCGCTTCTTCTTTTATGTGCCTTAGCATCAATACCCCGGAAAGGATCATCGCAGTAGGATTAGCCTTATTCATACCTTTGTATTTTGGGGCAGAGCCATGCACTGCTTCAAATACCGCAGCCTTATCCCCAAGGTTCGCTCCAGGGGCAACTCCTAATCCTCCGACCAAGCCCGCGCAAAGGTCGGAAATGATATCTCCGTAAAGGTTAGGCAGAAGCAGGATATCGAAATTATGCGGTTTCTGGACCAGCTGCATCGCCATATTATCGACAAGCGCCTCTTCAAATAAGACTTTTCCTTCATACTGTTTTGCGACTTCCCTGGCAGTATTCAGGAATAGCCCGTCTGTGAACTTCATAATATTGGCCTTGGTAACCACGGTTACTTTTTTGCGCCCAAGCCTTACGGCATACTCAAACGCAAAGGCAGCTATTCTTTGCGTTGCTGATTTTGAAATGGGCTTTATGGAAATCCCGGAATCAGGACGGATTTTTTTTCTTGATTTTTTTTCGATCTCTGCGATAAGCTCCAGGGTATCGGGGCTACCCTCTTCAAATTCAATCCCCGCATACAGGTCTTCACTATTTTCGCGCACAATAATAAGGTCTATATCCTTGTAGCAGCTTTTTACGCCGGGATACGTCTTTGCCGGCCTAAGGCAGGCGTATAAATCCAGGGCATGCCTTATGGCTACGTTTACCGAGCGAAAACCTGTTCCGATAGGAGTAGTAATCGGCCCCTTAAGGCAGACTTTGTTTCTTTTTATTGATTCCAGGGTTTCCTGCGGCAATAATTCCCCGATTTTTTTAAGGGCCTCTTCTCCTGCAATCGCCTCTTCCCATTCAATTTTTACACCGGTTGCATCAATACATCTTTTTGCGGCGAGGCTGACTTCAGGGCCGATACCGTCTCCGGGTATAAGGGTGATTTTGTGCGTCATCTTAGACCTTTAGTTCTCCGTACTTCTTATAATAATTAATAATGCCGCCCGCATTAAGCAATTCCTGCATAAATTTGGGGAAAGCAGTTACGGAAAGTTCAACATTGCGGGAAAGATTCTTTACAACCCCTTTATCAAGGTCAACTTCAACCTGGTCGGCCTCACCTATTTTGTCGGTGTCAGTTTCTACCAGTAGCAGGCCTATATTAAAAGCATTGCGGTAAAAAATCCTGGCGAATGACTTGGCTAATACCGCCGTAATTCCGGCTTCTTTTATTACGAGGGGAGCCTGCTCGCGCGAGGAACCCATTCCGAAATTTTTTCCTGTTACTAGAATGGTTTTTCCAGGCTTAATCTTGGAAGCAAATGCGGGGTCAATATCTTCCATAATATGCTTGCTCAGTTCTTTTATATCGGTGATAGCGAATTTATACCTTCCGGAAATAATAAAATCCGTGTTGATATTGTCTGCGAGTTTTATCGCTTCTCCAGATATCTTCATAGTTGTTTGAACTCTTCGATATCCTTTACTTTTGCCATGGCAGTATCAAGAGTAATTACTCCCCTTTGCACCAGCTCTTTCAGGGATTTGTCCATAGTTTTCATCCCGTATTGGGAGCCGGTCTGCATAAGAGTGGGTATCTGCTCAAGCTCCTGCTCGCGGATAAGGTTTCTTATACCAGAGGTAGCAATCATTATTTCGGTTGCCAGGACTCGGCCTTTTCCCGAAGCATGCGGCAATAAAAGCTGGGAAACCACTGCCTGAAGGCAGTCAGACAGCTGGAGCCTGACCTGTTGTTGTTGGTGAGGCGGGAAAACATCAATAATCCTTTCAATAGTCTGGGGTGCATCAGGAGTATGCAGGGTGGCCAAAACTAAATGGCCTGTTTCTGCGGCAGTTAAAGCCGTGGAAATTGTTTCCAGGTCGCGCATTTCTCCTACCACGATAACATTGGGGTCCTGCCTTAATGCGTGGCGCAGGGCTTCTGAAAAGGAGCGGGTATCGGCGAAAACCTCTCTTTGCTTGATAATGCTTTTTTTATTGGTAAAAATAAATTCGATAGGGTCCTCTATGCTTATGATGAGGCATTCCCTTTCATGATTAATCAGGTTAATCATTACCGCAAGGGAGGTTGTTTTACCCATGCCGGTCGGGCCGGTAATCAAAACCAGGCCGTTAGATTTACGAGCCAGCTCCGGTATAATCGGCGGTAACCCCAGTTCATGTATAGAAGGTATTTCCAGGGGCACGCGCCTGAATGCGGCCTCAGCTGACCCTTTCTGCACGTGCAGATTCACCCTGAAGCGGTCAAGGCTTGGCAGGGCCAATGAGAAATCCAGTTCTAATTCTCTTTCGAATTTTTCTTTTTGTAAATCAGTTAAAGCTGTATAAATAAGCCTTTTTAGCTCATTCCTGTTTAAAGTAGCAAAACCTGTCCTGAAGATTTTTCCGTCTATACGTAAGATAGGCGGTTCATTTTCAGTCAGATGCAGATCCGAAGCCTTTTTATCGATACATAGTAAAAGCAGATCGCGCAGTTCCATAGTTTACCTCCTTATTTAGTTCATGGTTCATAGCGGATAGTTCATAGTAAGATATTTTACCATGAACCATTAACTATGAACAATGAACTAACTACATAAATTCTCTTGGGTCGCTTATGTATCCCTTTAATGCGGAAGCTACTACCGTAGCCGGTGACGCCAGATAAATAAAAGCATTGGGATTACCCATCCGGCCTTTGAAATTCCTGTTAGCTGTAGAAATAACAGTTTCTCCATCGGCAGGCACACCGTTATGCGTGCCTACGCACGGCCCGCAGCCGGGTGCCACAATCACAGCCCCTGCCCTGACAAATATATCGATGTAGCCTGCTTTTATGGTATCAAGATAAATCTGCCGGGAGCTGGGGGCAACGATCATTTTTATTCCGGCGTAAACCTTCCTGCCTTTTAAAATTTGCGCGGCAACTTTAAAGTCATCCAGGCGCGCATTGGTGCATGTCCCCAGAAATGCCTCGTTTATCTTTATATCCCCTAGATCCCTTACCTCTTTCACATTATCCACGCTATGAGGGCAGGAGACCTGCGGGGCCAGTTTCGATATGTCGAATTTAATTGTTTTCTCATATTCCGCATCCTTATCGGCAATAACCGGTTTTAGATCCCTTGATTTAAGCATCCTCATCTTTAGCCACTTAAGAGTTTTCTTATCCGCAGGAATAAAACCACACTTAGCACCCATCTCAACCAGCATATTGCAGATCGTGAAGCGTCCGTCCATATCCAGCTTATCAATCACTGGCCCGTAGAATTCCATAGATTTGTAAGTAGCGCCGTCAGCTTTCAATGTATATATTATATGCAAAATTATGTCTTTTGCATAGATTCCTTTTGGTATATTGCCCTCTACTATTATCTTTATGGTTTGCGGAACCTTAAACCAGTTTTTTCCTGTCGCCAGGGCAATCGCAAGGTCGGTCGAACCGACACCTGTTGAGAGGGCACCAAGCGCCCCGTAAGTGCAGGTATGAGAGTCCGCGCCCAACACTAGATCGCCAGGAAGGATCTGTCCTGATTCCGGTATGACCTGGTGGCATACGCCGCAGCCGATATCAAATAAATCAAACCCATATTTATTGCTGGAATCGCGCATTTTCTTATGGACAGCTGAAACGCCTTCACTTGGGGAAGGCGCGCTATGGTCTATTACCATGCAAAATCTGGTCTTTAATTCTTTCAGGCCAAGTTCATTTATGCGGTCAATGATTATGGCGGAAGTGCCATCCTGGCCAAAAGCAAAATCGACCCTGCATATTGCGAAATCGCCGGCTTTTAAATCCCTGCCGGCATGTCCGCTTAAAATTTTTTCCGCTATCGTTTTCTGGTTCATAACGTGTTCAGCCACTCCTCTAACCTGTCCATCCCCTTCTGGAGCTGTTCTATGTTCGTCGCAAAGCTGATGCGCACGTAATCGTCCCTGCCAAATCCATCCCCGGGTATAATGCTGACGTATTTTTCTTCCAGCAGCCGCTGTGCAAAAACAGATGAGCTGATCCCTGTTTTGCCAATGTTGCAGAAAATATAAAAAGCGCCCTCGGGCTTATATAAACCAATCCCTTTCATTTTAGACAGCCTCTGGATGCAAAAATCCCTTCTTTTTTGGAATTCCTGGGCCAATTTTTTAATAAACTCCTCCTGGCTGCTTAACGCTTCAATGCCTGCTTTCTGCGCAATGGAATTGGGGCAAGATGTGGAATGGTCCTGTAGGCGTGACACTGCCTCCGCTATATCGGGTGCCGCACCCAGATAACCGAGGCGCCATCCGGTCATGGAATAGCTTTTTGAAAATCCGTTTATAGTTACAGTGAGGCCGTAGATATCCTTATTGAGGCTTGCGATAGAACAATGTTTGAGGTTGTCGTAAATCAGCTTCTCATATATTTCATCGCTTAAAACAAAGATTCTTTTCTTTACGCAAATTTGCGCTATTTTTTCCAGTTCCTCTTTCGTGTAAACGCATCCCGTAGGGTTGGAGGGGCTGTTTAAAATCAGGGCTTTTGTTTTCTTGGTAATATGTTTTTCCAGATCACGCTCCGTGATTTTAAAACCATTCTCCGGTTGGGTATCTATAAAACGCGGTACCCCGTCGCAAAGATTGACCATTTCAGGGTAGCTGACCCAATAAGGCACAGGTATCAGCACTTCATCTTGCCTGCTTACCAGTACAAAAAGGGCGTTAAAAATACTGTGTTTTGCGCCGCAGGAGACAACTATCTGTTCCGGGGTATATATAAGGGAATTATCCTTGCGGAATTTCTCGCAGATAAGCTTTTTTAACTCGGGGATACCTGTGGTGGGCGTGTATTTGGTAAATCCGCTCTTGATTGCCGTAATGGCCGCATCTTTTACCGCGAGAGGAGTGTCGAAATCAGGTTCTCCGGCAGCGAGATTCACTATATCTTTTCCTTCGGATTTGAGCTTCTTGGCTTTTGAGGTTATCGAGAGTGTCGGGGAGGGCTTTATCTTTCTTAGGCGTTCGGATAAACGTATCTCTATACGCATAGCTCGCAGCTCTTATGGATTGATTCTTGAATTATAAGGAATCTCTTTCCTTTTTAAAGATATTCCTTATCCCTCCCAGGAACTTCTTTGTCGGTTTCTTGGCGGCAGAGGGTTTTTCTTGAACACCTACGGCTGTTTCGGGCTTTTTCTTTTCAGGTGCCTTTTCTTCGGTTTTTTCCGGGGAAGGCAGTTTTTCCTCTTTCTCTTTCTTGGGTAATGGGCGCTCTTTCTTTTTTATTTCCGTCAGTTCCAATAATGCCAAGGTAGCATTATCGCCTCGCCGGGGCCCTAAAGTGATGATCCTGGTATAGCCGCTGTTTCTTTTCTCGAAAAGAGGGCCGGTTTCCGTAAATAACCTGGAAACGAGTGTATGGTCGCTTAGAATACTGAAAGCGCGTCTTTTCGCGCTTAAGGTATTCTCTTTAGCGAGACTGATCAATTTTTCTGCCAGCGGCCTTGCTGCCCTGGCTTTGCTTAAGGTGGTCTTTATACTTTGGTGTATTAAGAGGTTTCTTGCCAGCGATATGGTTGTGGCTTTTTGCCAGCTTGTAAAACGGTTTAATAAAAGCCCTTTTTTCTTTTTATGTCTCATTTGTCTTAAGCCTTCTTTAGTTTTTTAGAATCGATCTGCATGCCGAGCGAAAGCGCCATACCTGCAAGCAGGTCTTTAATTTCAGTCAACGATTTCTTTCCAAAATTCTTAAAGTCGAGCATTTCATCTTCGTTTTTCCTCACCAGGTCGGCGATTATCTTGATATTCGCTTCCCTGAGGCAATTGGAGCTCCTGACCGATAGTTCCAGTTCCGAGATAGGCAGGCGCAGCTTCTCATACAGCGAAACCTCTTCTTTCGTCATCTCCGGTTCTTCCTCGATAATATCTTCTGGGAGGGAACCAAAATTAACGAATATATCCAGATGCCTCTGCAGTATATTGGAAGCGTAGAGCAACGCGTCTTTGGGGCTGATCGCGCCATTTGTCCAAATTTCTATCATAAGCTTGTCGTAATCGGTCCTCTGCCCCACACGCGTATTCTCCACGTAAAAATTTACTTTCCTAACCGGGCTAAAAATTGAATCTATCGGGATTACACCTATGGTGGTATCTTCCTTTTTATTCAATTCCGCCGTGACATAACCCCTGCCCCTGGCTACTTCCATCTCCATGTTAAATTTCACGTCCTTGGTGAGGGTGGCAATATGCAAATCAGGATTATTTATTTCTATGGTTTCATCAACCGCTATATCTTTCGCCTTTATTTCCCCTTTTGCGTTCTTCTTTATATAAATTGTCTTCGGGATCTTGGAATGCGAATTGATAATCAGGCTCTTGACGTTAAGTATTATTTCCGGTACGTCTTCCAGGATTCCCGGCAAAGCGGAAAATTCATGTTCTGCCCCGGCAATCTTGACTGAGGTTACGGCACTGCCTTCGATAGATGAAAGCAATACGCGCCTTAAGGAATTGCCCAGCGTTACCCCATAGCCCTTTTCGAAAGGTGCCGCCGAGAATTTCCCGTACGTATCTGTATAGGTTGACTCATCGCATTCTAGCCTCTTCGGTAACTGGAAATCGTGCCACTTTATGCCCATTTTGCCCCCCCGTTATTTAGTCCATAGTTCATTGTTCATGGTCAGATATTTACTATGAACTATCCACTATGAACCAAGAACTATATTATTTAGAATAAAGTTCAACTATCAACTGCTCTTCAATCGGCTGCTGGATATCTTCTTTCTCGGGAAGCCGCACTACTTTTGCCGTAAGAGCTGCGGCGTCAAACTCAAGCCATGAAGGCACGGTTCGTTCCTTTGAAATCTCCAGGTTCTCTTTTATTTTCTTCAAGGCCTTTTCTTTTGTCTTTACCTGGATAACATCGTCTTTATCTACGGAGTACGAAGGAATATTTACACGCCTGTTGTTTACATGGATATGGTTATGCCGGACAATCTGCCGGGCTTGTGAGCGGGAGATCGCTATTCCCATACGGAAAATAACATTATCCAGCCTTCTTTCCAGTGACTGTAGCAGCACTTTTCCGGTAACGCCTTTTGTTTTGGAAGCGATTTTAAAATACCTGCGGAATTGCCTCTCCAGGACCCCGTATATTCTTTTTACTTTTTGTTTTTCCCTTAACTGTAAGCCGTAATTAGAGAGTTTTGTCCTTCTTCTTTCACCATGCTGCCCGGGCGCATACGGCCTTTTTGCCATAGCGCATTTTTCAGTAGAACAACGGGTACCTTTTAAGAAGAGCTTTTCACCCTCTCTCCGGCAAAGCCTGCAAACCGCTTCGATGTATCTGGCCATTGATTATACTCTCCTTTTTTTCTTAGGACGGCAACCGTTATGAGGAATAGGAGTCACGTCTTTAATCGCGGTGATAATGAGGCCTGCTGCCTGTAGCGCGCGTATGGCCGATTCCCTACCGAAACCCGGCCCTTTTACCCGCACCTCCACCTCTTTCATGCCGACTTCTTTTGCCTTTCTTGCTGCGTCAGTTGCCGCGATCTGAGCGGCAAATGGTGTCGATTTCTTTGAGCCGCTGTAGCCGACTACCCCTGGCGCAGACCAAACCAGCACATTTCCCTCTTTATCGGTAATAGTGATTATAGTATTATTAAAACTTGCCTGTATATGGGCTATGCCCGACGTTATTCCCTTTGCTATCTTTTTCTTTTTTGCCTTTTCTTTTGTAGCCATCCTGTATACTCCTTATGATTATGGATTATTTCGCCGCAGGTTTTGCTGCAGGTTCTGCTTTCCTGACTATTGCCGTTCCGCTCTTACGCGGCCCTTTTCTTGTCCTGGCATTGGTACGGGTGCGCTGGCCCCTGACCGGAAGGCCCTTCTTATGCCTGAAACCCCGCCAGGAACCTATATCCATCAATCTTTTGATATTCTGCTGTATGTCCCTGCGTAGATCACCTTCCAGCTTAAGTCCGCTTTTCTGCAGTGTGCCGGTTATGCGGGAAATCTCCTCTTCGTTTAAATCCTTTGTCCGCCTGTTAGGTTCAATGCCGGCTTCCTTAAGGATTTTTTTGGAAAGGACGCGGCCGATACCGTAAAGATAGGTTAAAGAAATGTCAATCCTTTTGTCTTTTGGTATATCAACACCCATGATCCTTGGCATAATTACTCCTTAAAATTTTATCCTTGTCTTTGCTTATGTTTTGGATTAGTGCAAATTACGCGCAGTACACCTCTTCTTTTAATTATTTTGCACTTGTCGCAGATTTTTCTGATGGACGCTTTTACCTTCATTTTATTTGACCCTGAAAGTTATCCTTCCCCTGTTTAGATCATACGGTGAAAGCTCCAGCTTCACCTTGTCTCCCGGAAGAATCCTGATGAAGTTCATGCGCATTTTTCCGGAGACATGCGCCAGGACCATGTGCCCGTTTTCCAATTGTACTTTAAACATGGCATTCGGCAATGCTTCAGTTATTGTGCCTTCCGTTTCAATCAGCTCTTCCTTTGCCATATTATTTTGTTAAAATTTCAGGGCCTTTCTCCGTAATCGCGACGGTATGCTCAAAATGCGCAGAGGCAAGCCCGTCTTTTGTAACTGCCGTCCAGCCGTTTTCAAGGATCTCTGCCTCCCAGCCGCCCATGTTGACCATCGGCTCTATTGCCAAGACCATGCCCACCCGTAAAACCGGACCTTCATCGGCATCGCCGAAATTGGGTATCTCCGGTTCTTCATGCAGCTGGGTGCCTATACCATGGCCTACAAACTGCCTGACTACGGAAAAGCCGTTCTTTTCCACAAAGGATTGGATACTGTGGGAAATATCAAATAGCCTGTTATTAACCTTTGCCTGCTTTATGCCTAAATCTAACGCTTTACTGGTTACCTGGATGAGCTTCTTTTTACCGGAATCAATCCTGCCCACAGGTAACGTTACTGCCATATCAGAAAAATATCCGCCGTAACTAATCCCCATATCCAGGCTCAATATGTCGCCTTCTTCCAATTTCCTGTTATCCGGTATGCCGTGGACTATTTCTTCATTTATAGATGCGCATATTGTTGCCGGAAAACCTTTGTATCCTTTAAATGCGGGTAAGGCGCCTTCTCTTTTTACCAATCTTTCTGCCAGCTCGTCTACTTGAAGGGTAGTAACACCCGGGCGGATAGCCGCTTTTAATTCCCGCATTATTTTGCTCAAGAGCTTTCCGGATGCGCGCAGCATCCTTAAATCCTCTTCAGACTTTAAGGGAATCATTATGCGTTTTTGTAAAGGCCACGATTTTATTAAGAACGATTTTCGGCTCTTCTGCCCCGTCAAGCCGGTGAAGCTTATTTCCTGCTTCATAATAATCTACTAAAGAAGAAACCTCTTTCCTGTAAACCTGGAGGCGGTTTCTTACCGTCTCTTCGTTATCATCGCTACGTTGAAATAATTTGCCGTTACATTTATCGCAAACTCCTTTTACTTTCGGAGGCATATTTTTGATATGGTAATTCGCGCCGCAAGAGCTGCAAACCAATCTTCCCGATAGGCGCTGTATAATCGTATCTTCATCCGTATCCAGATAAACCACAAAATCAATATCCATATTTTTCGGTTTAAGTATACCGTCTAAGGTTTCTGCCTGGCTTAAATTCCGGGGATAGCCGTCAAGAATAAAGCCCTTTTTTGTGTCTTGCTGATTGAAACGCTCAGTAAGCATTTTTGCTACCAGTGTATCGGGAACCAGTAATCCACGTTCCATATAGTCCTTTGCCTCTTTCCCTAACGAGGTGCCATTCTTCACGTTTTCCCGCAATAGATCGCCTGTGGAAATATGCGGGACAGCAAGTTTTTCTGCCAGGATTTTCGCCTGTGTACCTTTTCCTGCGCCAGGAGGCCCTAAAAGAACAATGCGCATTATCTTCTGCCCCTTATATGCCCGGTTTTGATAAACCCTTCATAATGGTGCGTAAGGAGGTGCGATTCTATCTGTTTTAATGTATCGAGCAAGACGCCGACCGTGATTAAGATGCTGGTTCCTCCGGCAAATGAAGCAACCAGGTACGGAACTTTAAGGCCGGCCATAATCGCATCCGGCAGGATGGCAATAATGACAATGAACATTGCCCCGGCCAGTGTTATGCGCGTCATCACATATTCCAGAAATTCGGCAGTGGGTGTCCCAGGCCTTATCCCGGGGATAAAACCGCCGTATTTTTTCATATTTTCGGAGAGGTCATTCGGATTAAATACTATGGCAGTATAAAAATAGCAGAAGAAGATTATTAAAAGCGCGTAGATTACCGTATAAAGAATATGCCCTCTAATTAATGCCTGGGCGAGCTTTTGAAATCCCGGATTGGGTATAAAAGAAGCCAGTGTCGCCGGAAATAATATGATGGACTGCGCGAAAATTATGGCGATGACTCCGGAGGTGTCCACCTTTAAAGGTATATAGGTTGCCTGTCCGCCGTAGATCTTCCTGCCTACGACCCTGCGCGCATACTGGACCGGTATTTTTCTTTGCCCCTGCGTAATCATGATTACCGCAAAGGTCACTACTGCAAGCAATACCGCCATTACCAGGAGCGTAAAAGGTTGTATCTGCCTGCGGGATGGATTCAGGGGGGAAAGCAAAATAAAAAGCTGGTTTATCGCAGCAGGCATACGCGAAATAATACCCGCGGTAATAACCAGTGAAATCCCGTTTCCTATGCCTCTTTCCTGTATTTGTTCGCCAAGCCACATGATAAATATCGTCCCTGTAGTAAGAGTAAGCACCGTGATTATCCTGAATCCCCATCCAGGCTGCATTACTATCCTTAACCCTTCAAAGCGCGCCGGATTCTCAAGCCATATAGCAATGAAAAAAGACTGAATAATTGATAAGAGGACAGTGCCGTAGCGTGTATATTGATTGATTCTTTCATACCCGGCTTTTCCTTCTTTTGCTATTTTTTCAAGGGCAGGTACTACCGCCGTTAAAAGCTGCATAATGATGGAAGATGAGATATACGGCATTATCCCGAGGGCAAAGATAGTCAACCTTTCCATGGCGCCGCCGGAGAACATATTGATTATGCCAAATACCGTCCCTCCCTGTGATTTGCCGATACGTGCGAAGAATTCCGCGAGGGCAGAACCGTCAATACCGGGAGTAGGTACATAACAACCTACCCTGTAGACAGCAATAAGGGCGGCTGTGATTAAAAGCCGCTTCTTAAGGTCCGGTATTTTAAATGCGTTGACAAGCGCGCTAAACATTTACTTTACTATCGTTATCTTTCCGCCGGCATTATTGATTGCATCCATGGCTTTGCGGGAAAAGGCGTGTGCCTGAATGGTAAATGCCTGTTTTATCTCACCCGAGCCAAGAATCTTAACCGGCTTGTCCTTATCTTTAATCAAACCTTTTGTTTCCATTAGCTCTAAGCTTATATCTGCCTCTTTTATCCTGTTTAAATCTTTCAGGTTTACTATCTGGTATTCTTTTTTGAATATGCTTGTAAACCCCCGTTTAGGCATCCTGCGGATTAAAGGGGACTGGCCACCCTCAAAACCGAGATAAAAATGCCTTCCTGCGCGAGATGTCTGACCTTTGCTGCCGCGCGTCGAAGTTTTTCCATGGCCGGAACTCGAGCCGCGTCCCAGGAGCTTCCTGGGTTTATGAGCGCCTATCGGAGCTTTCAGGGTATGTAAGCCCCAGGTTTCTACCTTAACCGTTGAATTTATCCGCCTTTTCCTGGGAGAGGCTTTCTTTTTTATCCTCTTTACCGGTTTAGGTTTCTCTTCTTTTTTTACTTGCGCTGTATGTTTGGCTTTTTCTTTCATAATGCTATGTGCCTTTTAAGTTCTTAAACCCGTCAACGGTTGCCTTGATTACATTTACAGGGTTATTCGATTTTAAACTTTTCGTCAATATGTCCTTTATCCCCGCTGCTTCGCAGACCGCTCTTACCGGACCGGCTGCAATAACCCCTGTGCCTTCGGATGCGGGCTTAAGGAGCACTTTCGCTGCGCCGAAATGTCCGATTATCTCATGAGGAATGGTCGAGCCTTCCATGGTTACTTTGATGAAATTCTTTTTTGCCTTAATGAGGGCCTTACGGATAGCATCGGCTACCTCATTTGCCTTATCCTGCGCAAAACCAACCCGGCCTTTTGTATCGCCGACTACGACCAGGGCGCTAAAATGCAGTTTTTTCCCGCCCTTGGTTACTTTGGCTACGCGGTTAATGGTAATTATTTTCTCTATGAATTCCGGCTGCTGTTCAATATTTATCTCACGCATAATTTAAAATTCTAACCCCCCTTTTCTTAATGCATCGGCAAATGCTTTGACCCTGCCGTGGTATAAGTAACCAGCGCGGTCAAAGATTATCTTACTGAAACCTTTTTCTTTTGCTTTGATGGCAAAAACCTCTCCAAAGGTCACAGCTGTCTTTATATTACCGTGGTTTGGAAATTTTCCTTTCAACTCCTTATTCAGGGTGGACAGGGAAAAAATCGTTTTCTTCTCGGCATCGTCTATAAGCTGGGCATAAAAATTCTTCAGGCTGCGCCGGATCACCAGGCGCGGTTTAGCCGTACTCCCGAACATTCTTAATTTAATGCGGCCGTGTCTCTTTTTTCTTGAAAGTTCTTTCTTGTTGTCCATTACGTTATGTCCTCGCTTACTTCGTGGTTGCCTGCGCTTTTCCTACCTTCTTCTTAACGTACTCCCCTAAATAACGTATGCCTTTGCCTTTATATGGTTCAGGCGGATATATCGCGCGTATTTCGGAAGCGGCCTTACCTACTTTCTCTTTGTCTATGCCGGTGATTACCAGCTGTGTGGGTTTAGGTGTTTCAATTTTAATCCCTTCCGGTATGGGGAAATTTACCGGATGAGAAAAACTTAGCTGCAGGTTTAAAGCATTCCCCTGTACCGACGCCTTGAAACCTACGCCTATAATCTCGAGTTCCTTTTTATATCCTTCGGTAACACCTTTGACCATATTATTTATCATAGCCCTGTAAAGGCCGTGTAATGACCTGTCAAGTTTCGTATCGTTAAGACGGGTTACGATTACAGAATTATCTTTGGCTTCTACTTTAATACGGTCTGAAAAATGCAGCTGTAATTTGCCCTTAGGGCCTTCTACGTATACAGTATTCTCCTTTACTTCTACTTTTGCCCCTGACGGGATAATTACAGGTTTTTTGCCTATTCTAGACATTTGATTTGCCTCTTACCAAATATAGCCGATAACCTCGCCGCCTAATCCTGATTCGCGCGCTTCTTTATCGGTAATTATACCCTTAGATGTTGAAACGATCGCGACACCCCTGCCTCTTAATACCGAAGGCACCTTTTTGTGTTTTACATAAATACGTAACCCCGGCCTTGATACGCGTTTGATATTCCTTATTGCCGGCTTCTGGGCAATATACTTAATGTAAATCCTGGCTTTTCCCTGTTTCTTGTCGTCAATAAGCTTAAAATCGTCGATGTACTCTTCTTTTTTAAGTATCCCCAAGATAGCTTTTATCGTACCGGAAACGGGAATATCCACTGTTGGTTTTTTTGCCATAATGGCATTGCGTATTGAAGTAAATGAGTCTGCTATCAAATCGGATCTTGACATATTTTCCTCTCTATGAACTAAACTACCAGCTTGCCTTTTTTATTCCGGGTATCAACCCCTGCCAGGCAAGTTCTCTGAAGCAAATGCGACAGAGTTGAAACCTGCGAAGATATCCACCCGACCTGCCGCATATATTGCAGCGGTTGTATTTACGGGTGGAAAATTTTGGTTTCCTTTTCCACCTTGCTAACTGTGATTGTTTTGCCATAAATTTACCCTAATCCTTGCTCGTTTTAAAAGGCATCCCGAATAACTTAAGCAGTTCCTTTGCCTCGTCTTTGGATTTCGCGTCCTTGATCACGAATGTGATATCCATTCCTTGCGGACGTGCTATCCTGTCAACATCTATTTCAGGGAATATTCCCTGTTCAGTCAGGCCCATAGTATAGTTACCCCCCCGGTCAAATGAGTCATCCGATACCCCGCGAAAATCGCGGATACGCGGAAGGGCGACATTCAGGAACCTGTCCATGAATTCGTACATTATATTTTTACGTAGCGTTACTTTACAGGCAATCGGCGCATTCTCTTTAAGTTTAAAATTTGAAATCGCCTTTTTAGACCTGCGTAAAATCGGCTTCTGTCCGGTAATCAATCCCAGCTCTTCCATCGCCTTATCAAGGATCTTTACATCCTGCAGGGCTTCACCCACGCCCATGTTTATAACGATTTTTTCCAGGTGCGGCACGGACAGCTTATTCTTCAGATTAAACCGCTGCATCATCGCCGGGACTATCTCTTGCCTGTATTTTTCTAACATACGGGGAGTCATTTTATATTACCTCTTTGCAGCTCTTGCAGAACCTGTTTTTGGTTTTATTGTCCGTTAATTTAAAACCTACACGCACGGGTTTAGCACAGCTCTTACAGAAAAACATTATATTCGCGATAGATATAGGCATCTCAATGGAAACTATACCGCCATGTTCTTCCTGTTTGGTCTTACGCTTATGTTTTTTTACCATGTTGATGCCTTCTACCAGCGCGCGTTTTGTTTCCGTAATAATGTTGATAACCTTCCCCTTTTTTCCTTTATCCTTGCCTTTTACGGCCTGTACTATATCGCCCTTCCTGATTTTATCCATTAGATTACCTCTGGTGCTAACGAAATAATTTTAGTAAAGTTGTTATCTCTTAATTCCCTGGCAACCGGCCCAAAGACGCGCGTGCCCCTGGGGTTAGATTGCTGGTCTATAAAAACAATGGCATTCCGGTCAAAACGCAGTATTGAACCATCGGGACGCCTTATGGGGGTCTTGGTCCTTACTATAACTGCCTTGGCGACTTCGCCTTTCTTTATTGCGGCATCGGGAGAGGATTCTTTCACGTTAACGTTTACGATATCTCCCAGGCGAGCCGTAAGTTTTCCCTTTTTACCCAGGACGCCGATTAATGATACTCTTTTTGCCCCGGTATTGTCAGCGACATCCAGAATTGTACGCAGTTGTATCATTTTAGATCCTCTTTTAACTCAATATGCGTCGCAGCCTTTTTGACTACGGCAATAAGGCGGAAACGTTTATCCTTGGAAATCGGACGCGTCTCCTGTATACGAACCGTATCGCCGATTTTAGCGACACCTTTTTCATCGTGCACCTTGAATTTGTTGTAACGTTTCATGATCCGCGAATATTTCGGGTGCTTGGCAAGATGCGTCACTCTTACGATGACGGTCTTGAGCATTTTGTCGCTTATGACTTGTCCTACAAATTCTTTTTTCTTTCCCATGTCAGTTATTCTCTTTTCTCGTTTAGGATAGTATTTATATGCGCTATTTCTTTTTTAATCTCGCCGAATCTATGCGGTTTCTCCACGCGTCCGCCGTAACGCTGCAGGTTTAACTTAAAAAGCTCATCTTTTAAGGTTTTCTCCTTCTGGGCTAATTCTTCTTTTGAAAGATTCCTTAATTCAGCTATCTTCATAGTTATCTATGTATACGGGTTACAAACTTAGTCCTGAACGGTAATTTATAAGCTGCCAGACGGAAACATTGTTTGGCGTATTCTTCCGGAACTCCACCTAATTCAAAAATGATCCTGCCTCTTTTTATCACAGCTACCCAGTGATCCAATTCTCCTTTTCCTTTTCCCATGCGCACTTCCGCAGGTTTCTTAGTTATGGACTTATCCGGGAACGCCCTGATCCAAAGTTTCCCTCCTTTGTGCAGCTGGCGCGCAAGTATTACCCTTACTGCTTCAATCTGGATGTTTTTGAGCCAGCCATTTTCAAGAGCCTTAAGGCCAAATTCGCCGAAAGCAAGCTGCGCACCTGAAGTAGCAATCCCCCGGCGGTTGCCCTTTTGCTGTTTGCGGTATTTTACTCTTTTGGGCATTAAAACCATAAAGGCTATCTCCTTTGGGCCTGTTGCGCCTTTTCACCGGATGCGGCTGCTAAGTCCTGTGCGTCCATCTCCTGGACAGTTCTCTTAGTAAGTATATCTCCTTTATAAAGCCAAACCTTGACGCCGATAAGGCCATAAGTGGTAAGGGCTTCGGCAAATCCGTAATCAATATCCGCCCGGAATGTCTGCAGGGGGACTTTACCTTGTTTATATGTCTCGGTACGCGACATCTCTGCGCCGTTTAGGCGCCCGGCACAACTTACCCTTATACCTTTGGCTCCGGTATTCATACTTTGTTCCATGGCGCGTTTTACTGCACGGCGAAAAGCTATGCGTTTCTCTAACTGAGAAGCTATATTCTCCGATACTAACTGGGCATCCAGAGCCGGGCTTTTCACCTCTTCGATATCAACTTTCACTTCTGTTTTTGAAATGCTGTTCAACTCTTCCCCCAGCCGCTTGATATCGTCACCATGACGGCCGATAACGATCCCTGGCCTTGCGGAAAAAATACGTATTCTTATCTTATCGGCAAGGCGCTCGATGACAATCTTGGAGATTGCCGCCTGTTTAAACTTTTTCTTTATGAATTTCCTTATTTCGAAATCCTGTTTTATAAATAGAGGATATTCCTTGGCCTTGGCAAACCATCTGCTGTGCCAGGTCCTTAAAAATCCTACCCTTAGTACGAACGGATGAACCTTTTGCCCCATGTTTTTATTTTCTCCTTATAGTGGATCAGCTCTTTTTCAAATCCAGCTCTATTGCAATATGCGCGGTTCTTTTTCGTATGGACGCGGCCCTGCCGAACGCAGCCGCCTTAAACCTTTTCCACGCCGGGCCGTTATTACAGACAATACGGGAAACATACAATTGTTCGACATTAAATCCCTTAACCTTGGCATTGGCAATAGCCGATTTCAGTATTTTGATCAGGTATTCCTTGGGACGTTTGTTCAAGTTTAAAAGGATCGCTTGCGCATCCGTGGCGCCTTTACCGCGGATTAGATCCATAACCTGCCTGACTTTAGTGGGTGTCACCCTTAAGAATTTTCCTTCTGCCTTGGCGATCATACTTATCCTTTTTAAGTCTTTTCCAATGCCTTCTTGGCTTTTACACCGCCGTGTTTCCTGAATATCCTGCTCGGCGCAAACTCTCCCAGCTTATGGCCCACCATATTCTCGGTAATAAAGACCGGGACGTGCTTGTGGCCGTCGTAAACAGCAAAAGTAAGCCCTACAAAATCCGGGATTACCGTCGAACGCCTGGACCAGGTCTTAATCGCCTGCCTTGCGCCGCTACGGCTCATTCTCTCTACTTTTTTCAAAAGCTTTTCTTCTACGTAAGGACCTTTTTTAAGTGAGCGTGGCATATTTATTTCCTTCTTTTTACGATAAATTTATTGGAGTATCTATTATGTTTTCTTGTTTTGTATCCCTTTGTAGGTTTTCCCCACGGAGTAACCGGATGAGGATTACCTTGGCCGGATTTCCCTTCTCCTCCGCCGTGTGGATGGTCCACGGGGTTCATGGCTAAGCCTCTTACTGTCGGCCTTATTCCCCGCCAGCGGCTGCGTCCTGCTTTACCTAAGACTATTGCTTCATGCTCGACATTCCCCATCTGGCCAATGGTTGCACGGCAATCAAGATTTACCAGCCGGACTTCTCCGGAAGGGAGCCGTATGTGCGCAAATTCAGCTTCCTTGGCCATAATCTGCGCGCTTGAGCCGGCTGAACGGACAATCTGGCCGCCCCTGCCTTTACTTATTTCAATATTATGTATCATGGTGCCTGAGGGTATAAAACGCAACTTAAGGCAGTTACCGGTCTTGATTTCCGCATCTTTCTGGTTTGACGAAACGATCGTATCTCCTACTTGTAAACCCAATGGCGCTAGTATATAGCTTTTTTTATTTTGCGGATACTCTATAAGGGCTATCCTTCCCGAACGGTTAGGGTCATATTCTATTGCCAGGACTTTTCCCGGGACATCAAAGAGTTCCCTTTTAAAATCAATGAGGCGAAGCATTCTCTTGCTCCCGCCGCCTATATGCCTGGTAGTAATCCGGCCCATGTTATTCCTGCCGCCGGTTTTCTTAATAGCTGTCAAGAGGAGTGACTTTTCCGGAGTCCTCTTGGTAATCTCGGAAAAATCATTTCCGCTCATGTGCCTGCGTGAAGGAGTTGTAGGTAAAAATTTTCTTATTCCCATATTTTCTTTGTTCTTTAAGTCGGTGTTTCTATTTTTTGTCCTGCCTGCAAAGTTACAACTGCTTTCTTCAAATCAGGTGTTCTTCCTAATTGATATCTCACCCTCTTCATTTTTCCCCTTGAGATAAAGGTGTTTACGTTTTTAACCTTTACTTTATATAATTCCTCTACCGCCTTTTTAATCTGTATTTTATTTGCGACTTTATTAACCAGAAAAAGATATTTACCCTGCGGGTCATATGTGGTTGCTTTTTCTGTACGTAAAAGTGCTTTTATTATATCCGAGGCGTACATTTTATTATTCCTTTAACCTACTAACCAGCTTATGCAGGGCTTCTTTAGTAATTATTATTTTTTTGTGGCTTAAGATATCGTAAGCATGCGTACCGCTTGCCAAGTTTACGTCAAGAAAGCTTATGTTGCCGGCAGCCTGTTTTAAATTCTTCTCTAACTTATCCACGAGCAGCAGTACTGTTACCTTTTTATCGGTGCCTATTTTAAGATGAGAGAATATTTTTGCCGTATCTTTGGTTTTAGCGCTTTCGATTTTTAAAGAGTCCAGGACCAGTAGGTTATTTTCCCTTACCCTGGCATTTAAAGCTGATTTAAGGGCAAGCTTCTTGATCTTTTCCGGAATCTTGTAACTAAAATCGCGCGGATGCGGACCAAATATGACGCCGCCATGCCTCCATAGCGGAGAACGCGTAGAACCGACCCTTGCCCTGCCGGTCCCCTTCTGCTTCCACGGCTTTTTACCTCCACCGGAAACTTCACCTCTTGTCTTAGTAGACGCAAGGCCTTTTCTCTGGTTGGCTAAATAAGCGTTTACTGCCTGATAAACAGCGGCATCATTGGTCTTGCCGTCAAAGATTTCGGCAGCAAGCTTCAATGTGCCTGTTTCTTTGCCTTCCATGCTATATATAGGTAAGGTTATTCCTTCCATTTTCTATTTCTTTGCCTTCTGGACGGTCGCCGCCTTTGGTTTCTCTACTGTGCGCCTCTGTTTCTTTGTTTTTCTGATCACGAGATAGCTGTTTTTATGCCCTGGCAGGGCGCCTTTGACGAGTATTATGTTATTCTGGATATCCACTTTTATGACTTCCAGGTTCTGCACCGTAACATGCCGGTTGCCCATATGCCCGGGCATATGGTGTCCCTTCCAGACCCTTCCAGGTGTCGTAGTAGAGCCGATAGAGCCGACCCTGCGGTGAGACGTTGAACCGTGAGTCTGCGGGCCACCGTGCCAATGCCAGCGCTTCATACCGCCCTGGAAACCTTTTCCCAGGGAAATACCGCTTACATCTACGTGCTCTCCATTGGAAAACATATCTACTTTTATTTCTTCTCCGACTTTATATTCCTTTGCCGGCTCCTTTGCGACCTCGCGGATAATTTTCCTAGGGGCGACGTTTATCTTCTTAAAAAACCCTAAGAGCGGCTTGCTTAGCCGGTTTTCTTTTGCCAGGTCAAAGCCCAGCTGGATGCTTTTTTCTTTTATGGCAAGCACCGAGCAGGGCCCGGCCTCTATGGCGGTAACGCAGACCATATTACCATTCTCTGTGAAAACCTGGGTCATACCTATTTTTTTGCCTAATAAACCTGTCATCTCTCGTTGTGCGTTTTGTGTTATGCGTTATGCGCTTTAACGCAGGACGCAAGACGCATGACTCCTATTTTATTTCCACGTCCACGCCTGCCGGAAGATTCAGCTTTCGTAGCGAATCAATGGTTTTGGCTGTCGGCTCAAAGATATCAATCAGGCGTTTATGGGTAGCCAAGCCAAATTGCTCGCGTGATTTCTTGTCAATCACAGGAGAACGCAGTACCGTATATACCTCTTTTTTTGTCGGAAGGGGTATCGGACCGGACAACTGTGCGCCGGTACGTTTAACGGTCTCTACGATCTCTTCCACTGCCTGATCGAGCAGTCGATGGTCGTATGCTTTTAGTTTTATGCGAATTTTCTGCGTGTTCATTTACTAGTTATCCGATTGTTGGTGCTATTTTTTAACTACGGTATCTACTATAACTTCAGTTACGACGCCCGCGCCTACGGTATGGCCGCCTTCGCGGATAGCGAAACGCGACTCTTTTTCCATGGCAATAGGCGTAATCAATTCCACTTCGAGCCCAACGTTATCTCCGGGCATAACCATTTCTGCACCCGCAGGTAAGGTTACTGAACCGGTAACGTCGGTGGTACGGAAATAGAACTGCGGCCTGTATCCTTTGAAGAACGGTGTATGCCGTCCGCCTTCTTCCTTTGTTAAAATGTACACCTGCGCTTTAAACTTAGTGTGCGGTGTAATGGATTTAGGAGCGGCAATAACCATACCACGCTCTATCTCGTTCTTCTCGACCCCTCTTAACAGTAGCCCTACATTATCACCAGCCTGCCCTTCATCAAGCAGTTTACGGAACATTTCGATTCCGGTGACAACGGTCTTACGCGGATCAGGCCTTAAACCAACGAGTTCTACTTCCTCGTTAATCTTGACTTTACCGCGCTCTATCCTGCCGGTGCCTACTGTTCCTCTACCTTCAATACTGAATACGTCTTCAACTGCCATAAGTAAAGGTTTATCCATATCCCTTACAGGGATAGGTATAAACTCATCACAGGCCTTCACGAGATCCAGGATAGGTTTGGAATCCTCGCTATTTGGATCTCCACCTGATTGTATTGCTTTCAATGCGCTGCCTTTAATTATCGGGGTTTTATCTCCCGGATATCCATACTTGGTTAAAAGATCCCTTACTTCCATCTCTACCAGGTCGATCAATTCTTTATCGGCGACAACATCAACCTTGTTCAAAAACACGACCATTGCCGGAACGTTAACCTGACGGGCCAGAAGTATATGCTCTCTTGTCTGAGGCATAGGGCCGTCTGCTGCTGATACTACCAGGATTGCGCCGTCCATCTGCGCTGCGCCGGTAATCATATTCTTGATATAATCTGCGTGCCCGGGGCAGTCGATGTGAGCGTAATGACGGGTATCAGATTCATATTCAACGTGCGCAACAGAAATTGTCAGGATCTTTGTTTCATCCCTTACCGCTCCGCCTTTTGCGATATCGGCGTACTCCTTGAACTGGGCCTTGCCCAATTTAGAAAGCACAAGGGTGATGGCTGATGTAAGCGTTGTTTTTCCGTGGTCGATATGGCCTATCGTTCCTATGTTTACGTGCGGTTTTGACCTTACAAATTTCTCTTTAGCCATTTTTTATTCCTCCTTTTTTAATGAGCACTTGACTTACGAACACGGTAATGTGAGTAAGTCAATGTGCGAATTAAAATCCTTTTCGTGTGCCTGCACCGGAGAAACTTAAGATAATTTTTTCCGCTATATGTGAAGGCACCTCTGCGTAGAAAGAGGGCTCCATTGTATAGGATGCGCGGCCTTGTGTCAATGATCTTAATGCTGTAGCATAGTTAAACATTTCCGCAAGCGGTATATATGACCGTATAGCCCGGGCATTCGCGCGCGTATTAAGCGATACAATCTTTCCCCGTCGGGAATTAAGGTCACCGATTACCGAACCCATATATTCTTCCGGAACCACAATCTCCATATCCATAATAGGCTCAAGCAAAATACAACTTGCTTTCCTTAAGCCCTCGTTAAATGCGATGGATGCGGCCATTTTGAAAGCCATTTCAGAAGAATCCACTTCGTGAAAAGAGCCATCAACAAGGGTAATTTTTACGTCGGTAACCGGATATCCCGCCAACATTCCGCTTTTGGCGGCGCCAAAAATACCGTCTTCTACCGACGAAATAAATTCCCTGGGTATTGCCCCGCTTTTAATTTTGTCGATAAAAGTAATGCCTGTTCCTGGCATCTCCTGGGGCTCCATTTCAACAACCACATGGCCGTATTGGCCGTGGCCGCCTGTCTGCTGGATAAATTTTCCGGTAGATTTAATCTTCTTGGTGATTGTTTCCCGATAAGCTACCTGTGGTGCTCCGACCTGCGCCTCTACGTTAAATTCGCGCATGATGCGGTCTATTATAATCTCAAGATGCAGTTGCCCCATTCCGGAGATTACGGTTTCCCCTGTTTCCTGATTGTACCCTACGCGGAATGACGGGTCTTCTTCGGCTAATTTATGGAGGGCAAAACCCAATTTTTCCTGATCGATCTTGGTTTTTGGTTCAATCGCCTGCTGGATAACCGGTTCAGGGAAATGTATTGTCTCAAGTAAAATAGGGTTTGCTTCTGTACAGAGGGTATCTCCGGTTTTTGTTTCTTTTAATCCTACTGCCGCGGCGATATCGCCCGTATGCACAAAATCAATCACTTCTTGTCTGTTCGCATGCATTCTCAATAGTTTTGTAATACGCTCTTCAGTCCTTTTAGAGGCATTGTAGACATGGTCGCCTGATTTAAGGGTTCCTGAATATACCCTGATATAATTGATCTTCCCCACATAAGGGTCAGTGGTAATCTTAAAACACAGCGCTGAAAAAGGCGCTTTATCAGAACCTTTTATTTCTTCAAAATCTCCTGTTTCAGGATTAGTGCCTTTTACCGGCGGCAAATCTTCCGGAGAAGGCAAGTAATCGCAGATCGCATCCAGCAATGGTTGTATGCCTTTATTCTTAAAAGAGGAGCCGCATAATACCGGAACGAATTTATTCGCAACAACTGCTCTGCGTATTGACGCTCTTATTTCGGCGGCAGAGATTTTCTCTCCATGGACAAAAGCACTCATAATCTTTTCATCTACTTCCGCGAGATGCTCGAGCAATATATTGTGGTATTTTTTAACCTGTTCACTCGAATTCTGCGGGATTTCTCTTGTTTCAAACTTAAGGTCGGGTTCATCCGTATAAACATACAATTTATTTTCTATGATATCAAATACGCCGCGGAATTCATCTGCTTCTAGATATGGAAGCTGTACCGCGGCTGCGTTTGCTCCGAGTTTCTTATGCATCTGCTCAATGACGTCAATAAGATTACTTCCGTTACGGTCCATCTTATTCACATAGGCAATGCGCGGCACATTATACATATCTGCCTGGCGCCAGACTGTTTCGGATTGCGGCTCGACACCGCCTACGCCGCAGAAAACCACAACCGCTCCATCAAGGACTTTAAGCGACCTTTCAACCTCTACCGTAAAATCTACGTGTCCTGGCGTATCGATAACATTAATGGTGCAATCGCGCCATTTGGCGGTAGTGCAGGCGGCAGTAATAGTGATACCTCTCTCCTGTTCCTGGACCATCCAATCCATAGTAGCGGTGCCCTCATCTACCTCGCCTATCTTATAGGTTTTTCCTGTATAATACAGGATGCGTTCGGTAGTAGTAGTTTTACCCGCATCTATGTGGGCAATTATGCCTATGTTCCTGATTGTGTTTAACGCTGTCTTTCTCATCTTACCATCTAAAATGCGCGAAGGCCTTGTTGGCTTCGGCCATCTTGTGTGTATCGTCCCTCTTCTTTATTGTTGAACCCTCTCCTTTATAGGCGGCGATAATCTCTTCGGCCAGTTTTTCCGTCATGGATTTTCCTTTTTTCTGTTTGGCGAAATCACGTATCCAGCGAAGCGCAATAGAGGTACCGCGCTCAGACCTTACTTCTATAGGAACCTGGTACGTTGCGCCTCCGACGCGCCTGGGTTTTACCTCAAGCCTTGGCCTTGCGTTATCTAATGCCTTGTTAAATATCTTAACCACATCCTGGTCATTCAGCCGCTGTTTTATGGTTTCAAATGCCTCGTAGACGATTTTTTCCGCGATTGGTTTTTTGCCTTCAAGCATAACCATATTTATGAATTTAGCTACAATTTTATTGTTGTATTTCGGGTCCGGCAAAATCTTTTTTTCCTGCGCTTTTCTTCTTCTCATGTTTTTTGTCTGTCCTTCTTTTTAATCCATGAACTAAGAACTATGAACTATTTCGGCCTCTTTGCCCCATACTTTGACCTTGATTTTTTACGCTGGTTGACGCCAGCGGCATCGAGTGTCCCCCTGACGATATGATATCTTACTCCCGGCAAATCCTTAACGCGGCCTCCTCTTACCAGGACTATAGAATGTTCCTGCAGGTTATGCCCTTCTCCGGGAATATAGGCAGTTACTTCTATCCCTGTGGTAAGGCGGACCCTGGCAATTTTTCTTAAAGCGGAATTCGGCTTTTTAGGAGTCATGGTGCGCACCTGAAGACAAACCCCGCGTCTCTGAGGAGAGGCCTTTAAAGCAGGTGATTTTGACTTCTTTTTCTTTGAAACCCTCCCCCAACGTATCAATTGCATAATTGTAGGCATCTTATCCTTTCGCCTCTACGGTTTCTTTCTTGGAATCTCCAGCTTCTTTTTCTTCTTTGGTATTTTTAACCATCTCTATTTCCCTGTGGACACGAAAACCTGTCCCAGCAGGAATAAGGTGGCCTACTATAACATTTTCCTTAAGGCCGAACAACTCGTCCCGCTTTCCGGAAGAGGAAGCATCTGTAAGCACCCGAGTTGTCTCCTGGAAACTTGCCGCGGAGATAAAACTTTCTGTAGTAAGCGAAGCCTTGGTAATTCCCAGTAACAGC
>Ga0187886_1000954_pt1 | contig 29396 bp, 28 predicted proteins | sample June2016WEW_20_1_FD_133001 | JGI IMG/M metagenome (GOLD analysis project Ga0187886, IMG submission 133001) | Peatland microbial communities from SPRUCE experiment site at the Marcell Experimental Forest, Minnesota, USA - June2016WEW_20_150 | ecosystem: Environmental > Terrestrial > Soil >...
GTCCTGACTTCAAAGACTCCGAAGTCGCGGAATTCAAGACGGTTGCTCTTGATTAGCTCGGCGATTATCTCGTCGAGAAACAACTGAACAACGCGCTTGACCACAACTCTTTTGGCCTGGGTCTGTTCGGCAATCCGGTCGATTAATTCTTTCTTTGTAATGGTTGCCATAGTGTACCTCGTATCATCAGAGAGTTTCTAAAATTATTTTGCAAAGCTTTATAGCTCTTAACAAATTCCTGTAAACTTTAAGTTCATATCAGGCTGAAAATTCGTTACTTTCAAAGACCGCAAATCACTATACAGCAAAGACTTCTATTCATCAAGCAATTTTTTGAAGGATTTTTCAAGATAAAAAAATTGTAAAAAACAACTGGAAAACGCCTTTTTTATGCTCCAAATGGGCAATTTCCGAAAAAAGTGGTATATTCTCTTGACCAATTTTCGAAAATCGGCCATAATTCCGCATATAATATATATACAGTTTAAGGCGATAAAATTGGCTCATAACATATTATCAAAAAATCAGTTATGCCCTAATGTCTATATGGCGGACATCGAGGCGCCGCTGATAGCTGCGGCCGCAAAGCCGGGACAGTTTGTAATTGTCTGTTTGTTCGGCGGATACAGCGAAAGAATCCCCCTGACCATAGCCGGCAGCGACCCGAAAAAAGGAACAATTCGCCTTATCTGGCAGGCAGTCGGAAAAAGTACCGCTGAACTTGGCAATTTAAACGTCGGCGACAAGGTGGAAAATATCCTTGGACCGCTCGGCAAACCTACCCACGTCGAAAAATTCGGGACGGTTGTTTGCGTCGGTGGTGGAATCGGCAGCGCGCCGCTTCTGCCGATTGCGACCGCGATGAAAAAGGCGGGCAATAAAGTCGTCAGCATCCTCGGCGCAAGGACAAAAGAGCTTTTAATCCTCGAAAAAGATTTTAAAGCCATAAGCGATGAGCTGATTGTCGTTACCGATGACGGCTCTTACGGTAAAAAGGCTCTGGTAACGCAGCCGCTCGAAGAAGTCTGCCAAAGGACACCGAAGCCTGACCTCGCTGTCGCGATAGGGCCGGCGATTATGATGAAGTTTTGCTGCGCGACTACTAAAAAATATGATGTTCCGACTGTTGTTTCACTTAATACGATTATGATTGACGGAACGGGAATGTGCGGCGGATGCAGGGTCGATGTCGGCGGACAGACAAAATTTGTCTGCGTTGACGGACCGGAATTCGACGGACATTTAGTTAATTTCGATTTAATGATGAAACGTATGCAGGCCTATAAAAAACAGGAGGCCCAGGCGATGGAAGAATACAAAAAGCATAAATGCAAAATCGGTCTTGATAAATAGGAAATTGAATTGAACGAGCAGCAATTACTTAACGAATTATTGAAAAAACACAAAGACGGCACATTAAAACCCGCCGATAGATATAATATTCCGCCTCAGACGATGCCGCAGCAGGACTCCGTGGCAAGACGTTCCAATGTTAATGAAGTTGCGACAGGATACACTGAAACACAAGCGCGTCTTGAGGCTCTGCGATGTTTGCAGTGCAAAAATGCACCCTGTGTGGCGGGCTGTCCTGTAAGAATAAAGATAAAAGAATTCATTGCCGAAATCGTCGAGGGAAATTTCCAGAAATCTCTCGATATCATCAGGGAGAATTCACTTCTGCCCGCCGTTTGCGGCAGAGTTTGCCCGCAGGAAGTGCAATGCCAGCTTCCATGTACCGTCGGCAAAAAGTTCAAGGATGTTGACAAGGCCGTCTCAATCGGCAGACTCGAAAGATTCGTTTCCGATTGGGGCAGAAAACAGAGTGGCCAGTCAAGCCCGACTATTGCCGCCGAGACAGGCAAAAAAGTTGCTTGTATAGGTTCAGGACCCGGCGGAATCGTCGTTGCTACCGATGTCCGCAGGGCAGGACACGATGTAACAGTATTCGAAGCTTTTCACAAGCCCGGCGGCGTAATGGTTTACGGCATTCCGGAATTTCGTCTGCCAAAAGCGATTGTGCAGGAAGAAATCGACGGCCTTGAAAAAATGGGCGTTAAAATCATCTGCAATTTCGTCGTCGGCAGGACAAAAACCATAAAACAGCTAATGGAAGAAGACGGTTTTTCCGCCGTTTATATCGGCGTTGGCGCGGGCCTGCCGATGTTTATGAATATCCAGGGCGAACACCTTGTCGGCGTTTACAGTGCTAATGAATACCTGACCCGCGCTAATCTTATGAAGGCTTACCAGTTCGGCAAAGGAGCCGATACTCCTATCGCGATGTCGAAAAAAGTTGCCGTTATCGGCGGCGGAAACGTCGCGATGGACTCGGCAAGAACCGCTATGCGGCTCGGCGCTGAAAAGGTTTATCTTATTTATCGCAGAAGCGAGAAAGAAATGCCTGCTCGAGTCGAAGAAGTCCACCACGCAAAGGAAGAAGGCATTGAATTTCATCTTCTGCGAAATCCAAAACAGATTTTAGGCAATGCTGACGGCATTGTAAAAGCGATTGAATGTTTGAAATACGAGCTTGGCGAACCTGATTCGTCCGGCAGGCGCAGACCTGTTCCGATTGAAGGCTCTGAATTTACGATTGATGTCGATACCGTCGTTGTTGCGATTGGCAATGGCGCAAATCCGCTTATCGGCCAGACAACGCCGGGGTTGAATTTGAATAAATGGGGAAATATTGTTGTCGATGAGAATTGTAAAACTTCGCTTGATGGCGTTTACGCCGGCGGAGATATTGTTTTAGGCGCCGCGACTGTAATTTTAGCTATGGGTCAGGGCCGCACCGCCGCCACGGCGATTAATGAGTATTTGAAAAGCAAATAAATCATTAATTTGAAGAATCTTCAGTTACTTTAGTAATTAAAATATCGGATATATCCCATTGCACATCTTTTTTTTGCTGATTATTTTCATCCTTTGGCATAGGTTTTCCGGGATGTGCCGGTCCGGCAAGTAAAAATTCATTATCCTTAATTAATAATAATTCTGCAAAGACAATTGGATTTTTTGTGCCAACCAAATGGCTCCACAATAATTTGCCGTTCTTATCTATTTTCCACAGACAAAAACCATCTGTAAATTTTGACCCAGAAATAATAAAATTATTTTTGTTATCCGTCTCAATTTTATACATTCCAAGACCATTTCCTTTATAAAGAAGAACTGGTTCCCATATTTTATTAAGTTTATTGTCAAGGCCTACAATATATATTTCTGAATTAGGGAAATCTGCGATACTATAAGAAACGGCATAATTACTGTTAGATGTGAGTGCTATAGTTGGATGTCTGCCTGGAAATGAAGTCTCTGTTAGAATATTACCGGCACTGTCGCATTTGATAATCCAAATATTCGATGGGCCTGCACCAAATTTATTGTATTCACCGCTGTTTGATGCAAGCGTAAAACTTCCATCTTCGACTGCTGCCATTGACATTGCACTCTCAGATTTTCCTTTATCGTAGGTTTTCTGCCATAATATATTGCCATCGAAACTCATTTTCATTATCCACGCGTCAGGATTATTATCACCTGTTTTCTGACCGGATACGAGATATCCGTCTTTTACCTTGATGATATTCATCATGGTCTTACAACAAGTTATATCTAATTTTTTTACAGAAGTAACATTTCCATTATTATCAAGGCGTATCTGAAAAGTTTTTTCTGGGGAAGGTCCCTTTTTGGCCGATTCCCCTTTAACCACAAGCATTAGTTCATTTTTAGGGCATACAAAGAGATTGTCCCATATGATTTTATTATTTTCATTTGTATCCGGCATGATAATTGGTTTATCCCAGATTCGATTTCCCTGTAAATCAAATTTCCAAATCCAAAGTCTGAAATCATAAGATGATTCTGCCTTGCGAAAACTTGACAACCCAATTACATAAAATCCGTTAGAATCAACAGCGATTAACTTAGAGACGGTATCTGTCCAATTTTCTTCACTGTAAAGCTTTATCCATTGAGTTTTTATTTTAGATTGATTAGCGTCTGAATCCTGACCATAAAGAAATCCTGAAAAAGATAGAATTAAACAAATACCAAGAAAAGTTAACGGTTTTTTCATCTTAATCTCCTTTTTTATAATTAATTAAAGAGCTTAATTATTATTTAAGAAAAAAAGTTAGTTGTCCTTTTAAAATTCTGCCTGCAAAAACAATTTTTAATATTTTACTATTGTCCGAATCAATTGTACAGGTTCCTTCATCAACAATTTCAACCATTCCTTTACCATTATTGACAGGGCCTTGATAAGTAAGAAATTTTTTATCGTGGTCGAAAATTGGTGTGGCTTTGGTTTTTCCTGGACTGAGCTTGTCGAAGTCTCCTGCTAATTTTTCAGGTGGGTTTTCCAGCCGCCAGGTTTTGAGCTTGTCGCCATCCTCAATCATCAAATCCCAGTGAGTTTCGTTGCCAAGTGTGTGTTTATGAATGACAAATCTTTTTTGCTCCGGCATATTAAATCACTGATTACGCTGATTTTATAGATTTTGAAATAAATTATTTAAAATAATCTGTGTAATCAGCGATAAAAAAATTATTAGCCATTCGCCTGAATGGCCGTTATCGCTACCGCCGCGACGATGTCATCGCTGTTGCAGCCGCGGGACAAATCATTTACCGGCTTTGCAAGGCCCTGCAAAATCGGGCCGTAGGCATTGAGGCCTGCAAGTCTTTCGGCCATTTTGTAGCAGATATTTCCTGCTCCCAAATCCGGGAAGATAAATACATTTGCCTGGCCTTTTAATGGGCTGTCAGGACATTTTTTCGCTGCTACCTTCGGCACAAAAGCAGAATCAAATTGTAATTCGCCGTCGATTAAATATTCGCCGCCAAATTCTTTGGCCAATTTTCCCTTCGCAAGTTCGGTTGCTTTAATGACTTTATCGGGGCCTGTGCCTTTGGCAGAGCCTTTTGTGGAATAGGAGAGCATCGCGATTTTCGGAACGATGCCGAATTGTTTTGCGGTTCGAGCCGTCGCAAGAGTGATGTCGGCCAATTGCTCTGCGTCCGGGTCCTGGTTCAGGCCTGAATCTGCAAACAGGATTGTCATTTTACTGTTCGTCATAAAGAACATACTCGAAACAGTTTCAATGCCTTTGGCGGCTTTTATAATTTGCAGGGCTGGGCGGACGGTATCGGCTGTCGAATGAGTCGCTCCGGAGACAAGGCCATCAACTTCGCTGTTTTTTACCATCATCGTGCCGAAATAGACCATAGCTTGTATGGTTTTAAGAGCCGCTTCGGGTGTAACGCCTTTGTTTTTGCGAAGTTCATAGAATTGCTGGGAAAAATCTTTTAATTTATTGCTTGTTTGAGGATTGATGATTGCGATGTCGTTTGTTTTTGCTCCAATCTTTTTGAGTGCATCAGCGATTTGTTTTTCGTCGCCGAGAATTGTAAGCTTTGCCATTTTCAGCTCGGCGATTTTTTTTGCCGCTTCGATTGTCCGCTGGTCTCCGCCTTCCGGCAGGACGATATGTTTGAAAAGAGAGGTTGCTTTTTCAATTATCTGCTGTGAAAAATCTTTATTTGTTTCCATAGTTTTTTCTTTATAAAAATATTCTATTATTTAAACAACCGAATGCGTCCGGCAGGAATCGAACCTGCAACCTCTGGCTTCGTAGGCCGGCACTCTATCCAGTTGAGCTACGGACGCTTAATCGCAGTTATTCTATATTTTTAATATCGATTTTGCAAGGTGTAAAAAATCTTCAATCTTAAATTTTCAATTTAGATACGGTGCATCATCTTGAAAATCTTTTCATCCTGAAAGGTAATTTTAAGTTTCATTTCCTGCCCGATTTTGTCCAGTCTCTTATGAATCTGAGGAATGCTGATTGCCGCCTTTGCGATATCGACGGCCATTGTCATAACAAAATAGTTTTCCATAATTTTCTGATTAACATCGACAATATTAATGTTTGCCTTTGCCATTGCGTTGGCAAGTTTAGCGATGATGCCTACTCTGTCTTTGCCGGTAACGGTTACTATGCAAATCTGAGATTGTTTTTTCGCGGCCATTGTTTATTCCTTAAATTACCACTTAATATTAGTAAGCTTTTTCATTCCATTATAATCTGTCATATCGAATCCAAGCGAGGTAACGGTTATAAATCCCTCACTAATCGCCAGTGTATCGCTGGGCAGGTCTTTATCGCGGTGATATCCGCCCGAAAGCTGATAAAGTATTTGGCCTTTACCATTTTTCTCTTTAACAAAATGTTCATCGAAACCCATCGTTGATTGCGGCACGACTTTTATGCCTTTCGGCTCGCCGCGTGACAGGGCCGGGATATTAATATTTATCACGCCCCCGATACCTGCCGGCAGAAGTTTATTTATAACTTTGACGCAGTATTTTGCGGCGTTAGCGAAATCCGTCTGTTCTTCGCGGACTGCGCTCAGCGCGACGGACGGTATTTTAAAAAACGCCGCCTCTATCGCTGCCGCCACTGTGCCGGAATAATAAACGTTAATGCCGACATTCGCGCCGTGATTTATGCCGCTGACGACAAGGTCGGGCTTCTTGGAGCAAATTTCCATAATTGCGATTTTAACGCAATCGGCGGGCGAACCGCTGACGCTGTATCCGCTGAATTGGCCTTCTACGTTTATTTTTTCGCAAATCAGCGGCTCGAATACCGTTATGCTGTGACCTGCGCCGCTCATCCTGTCGGAAGGCGCGACAACGGTTACATCGCCGAGTTTGCACAGCTCTTTATAGGCTGCTGCTATTCCCGGCGCTAAAATTCCGTCATCGTTTGTTAAAAGAATATTCATATCCGGTATGGTAACGTTAAATTTCAAATATTCAACAGTAAATCATCCCGCACCTTCTTTTGATTCAATTTGAATGTTTAGAAGGTGCGGGATTGACGCTTAATCCGGCCGGAGTATAATCAATAATATGATAAGGAAATTTGACAGACGCAAAGATTTGGTTTTGACTCGTCAGCAGGTTCGCGATTTCGACGCCTGGGCGATAAATACGGCCTGTGTGCCCGGCGTCGTGCTGATGGAGAACGCAGGTAGCGGCTGTGCGGAAATTGTCCTTGCGCAACTGGAAAAACCCGCCGGCTCAAAGGTCTGCGTTTTCTGCGGCCCAGGCAACAATGGCGGCGACGGGTTTGTAATCGCCCGGCATTTGAAAAATGCCGGCGTTGATGTTGCCATCGCTCTTTGCGGACCAGCCTCTAAAATTAAAGATGATGCTGAGGTTAATTATAAAATTGTCCTTAATATGAAAATTGCGGTTGAAGAATTTGATACTGCATCTGCGAATATCGAAAAAGAAATCGAAACTTTCGCTGGTAACAGCGATTTGATTGTGGACGCGATTTTCGGCACCGGCCTGACAGGCGTGCTTCGGTATGATTTTGTCAGGCTTATCAATGCGATAAATTCGCTTAATAAACCTATTGTGGCGGTGGATATTCCTTCGGGACTCGATTGCGATACCGGCGAATCTTTAGGTGCCGCGATAAAAGCGGTATCGACAGTTACATTTGCCGCGGCAAAAAAGGGATTTTTAAATCCGCGCTCGGCCCAATTCATAGGCCAGGTTTATATCGCCTCTATCGGCATCGAACCCAGGTAAAATTACTATTTCGCCTTTGTCTTTGCTGGTGCCGGAGCCGGTGTTTGCGGCTTTGGCTGGGCCGCTGGTTTTGTTTGCGTCTGCGCCGGTGTTTGAGTTTTTGCTTTTGTCTGTGTTTGCGGCTGTGACGTTAATCCGGAGGCTAATGATTCATATCCAATGAAGTTCAGAAATCTTTTCAGGCCGAATATGGGAATGTAAAGGTCTTTAGCCTGGTTTTTGACTTCCAGATATTTTTCTGACGCCTTGACCGAGGCATCGTATTTTTCGGCAGCCATTGGGTCGGCTTCTGTTTCATCAAGTGTCGGTTTTTTCTTTACCTGAGGCTGATCGCCGAGTATGACAAAATCCGTGTTAGTCGTTACTGTATCTTCAACTTTGCCGCCCCAGTTTTGAATCAATTGTTCTATTTTCGCTGCGCCGTCAGAGTCGATTTCGCCGTCGCCGTTAAAATCAAAATCTCCCGCGACGACAAATCTGTTTGTCGCCTTGCTGTCCCAGATAAGATTGACGATTATATCGCCTTCCGAGATTGGGTTCTTTTTGCTCATTTTATTAATTCTTGCCATCGAAGTATTTTTATCCACGTTGAGGACTTCTATTTCGTTCCCGCTGTTTCCGTCAGTTGGGATAGGGGCGCTTTTGTTATATACGGAAAAAGTCAGGCCCGGATATACCTTGTCCTGGATTCCGATATCTATGAATGCCACCTTTGACGATATGTCGATTGAAATTATATGCCCGTCAGGCTTATAGGCCGCGACATCTTCTTTCGGCTTGGACTTTGATACTTCTAATTTGCTCAGCGTCTCCTGTAATCTGTTTTGTGTGACGGAAAGTTTGTTCATTGCATCGAGCAATTCCTGTTTGGATTTATTTTTTTCCTCGACTGACTGGTCCCGCTGCTGCGTAAGCGATTGGACCTGCTCGTTGCTTTTCTTGTCCATCAGGTCGCGAAGCTGATTATAGCTTTGCTGAACGCTGTTGGCGTCTTGCTGCACTGAACGAACCTGGGCCAGCAGCGAGCTTTCTCTTTCCGCAGCGCCTGTTTTGGACGTTTCCAATTCGCTGTTGAGATTGGCAATCTGCGTATTTAACTGACCGGCAGTCTCGTTCATCTGTCTGAGCTTATTGTTATATATTTCAACTATTCTAAACAAACTCGGCGCGCTGTTAACATCTGTTACAGCAGCGGCCGTCGCCGGTGCATTTGTATTCGTTGCAGCGACCGTTGCCGGCTTATTGGCATCCGTTACAACGGCCTGTGCCGGCGCATTTACATCTGTTACAGCAGCAGGCGAGTTAGTCTCTGCTGCTGCCGGTGGCGGAACAAAACCCCTCTCAAGGCTTGCAACGATATCTTTATATTTTGTATCAAGCTCGACGAGCTTTGCTTCTGCGCTTGTTTCGCCAGGCTCGGTGCCGGTATCCATCTTGTATATTTTGTTTATGTATCCGAGCAGTTGTCGTGTTCGGCTTGCCTTGCGTTCTTTTTGGCCGATAAGTGTGCCGACGTTTTGCACCTCAGATGACGTGGCGAATTCTTCCTGATTCTGCTGAGATGTGAGGAATTGGTTTCGCCAGTCTTCGGATTTTATGTAAAAAAGAACCGCAAGAACCGCCGCCACGATAAAAAGACCGACAAATGTAATAACCGTATAAAGCATTACATTACGCTGTTCCTGTCGAGCAACTGCCATTTAAAATCTCCTGAAATTCCTGTTAAATCAATTTAATTTCAATACTTATGTAAATTAACAATCATTCAATTATCGGCAAAAAGGGGGGCCAAGTCAACTAAAATCTTGCCTAAATTCACAAACTTCTCGTAGCATAAGTATCTTTAAGCCTGTATAGTTACGTTAGTTTTTATAAGGATTTGATAATGGCTACTGAACGATTGCATAAAATACTTGCCGCGGCTGGGGTCTCCCCCTACGTGGGTTTGCGCTGTGGCTTCGACAGGCCGAGGGGCTAAATGACGGCTCAAAACCGTGAAAATTAGTGTTTTTTTGCTGTTTTTCACGATTATGTTGACAAAAGCGTGAAGAATCATATACTATAATTATGGCAAAAGTATTACATATTTTTAATACAATCAATCGCCTGAGAGAACGATATTATGCCGCATCTATCGGGAAGCAATCGCTTATAAAAATAATCAGTGAAGCGGAGATTGCCGAGCAGGTTTATAACTCCAATGCCATCGAGAACAGCACTCTTAGTCTTGAAGAAACAGAGAAAATCCTTTTACAAATAGACCTGGACAGATACATTTCGGAGCGGGAAATTTTTGAGGCGAAAAACTTGGCGCGTGTAGTTTCTTATATCGATACAAAAGCCAAAGAACAGGAACTGACGCTTGATGTAATTCTGCTGCTTCATAAAATGCTTATATCGAATATCCGGGACGATGTTGCCGGAAGATTTCGCAAGGCTGGCGAGTATGTGCGCGTGGCCAACCATATAGCGCCGGGGCCGGAAGAAGTAACAGGCAGACTGGAAAAAATGCTTGCGGAGTATAACGCAAACAGCCATGAAAATATTATAAAACGCATCGCGATGCTGCATCTTACCTTTGAACAGACGCACCCATTTGTTGATGGTAATGGCCGTATCGGAAGAGTAATAAACAATTATTTGCTTATACGAGAAGGTTTTGTGCCTGTGAATATTAAATTCATTGACAGGGAGATGTATTACGAGGCGTTTAAGGAGTTTAACGAAAAAGGCACTGCAAAAATAATGGAGGAAATAGTCGGCAAAGCGATTACAAATAGTTATCACAAAAGGCTTGCATATCTGGAAGGCTCGCAGATTATGACGCTTGCCGAATATGCAAAAAAGTATAAAATATCACACTCAAACTTGATAAATAAGGCAAATCGCCAAACCATAGAGGCTTTTCTTGAAAAAGGCGTTTGGAAGATTGGCGTAATGCAGAATAAAAAATAAAACGAACTCCGTCATGCGGAGATGACGGGGCTAAACAAATAAGGACAGGAATATGACGACAGAACGATTGCCCTCAGCAGTTTCTTTTGCTGCGGCGAAGAAACTAAACGCTGGGGTAATCGAAATTGATTAATATCATATAAGGATATGATTATGGTTATGGAACGATTACATAAAATACTTGCTGCGGCGGGGATTGATTCGCGGCGGAATTGCGAACAGCTTATTTTGCAAGGCTCGGTAAGGGTCAACGGCAAAGTTGTGGATACATTGCCGGCCTTTGCGGACATTGACAGAGACGTTATTGTTGTTGACGGCAGGAAGATACATTCGGTCAAAAAGGTTTATTATCTGTTCAATAAGCCCAAAGGCGTTATCTGCACAAACGACGACCCGCAAGGCAGGAGAAAAGCGATTGATTTTATTGATACCGACCAGCGGATTTTTTGTGCCGGCAGGCTCGAAGCCGATACTACCGGCGCGATAGTTTTGACCAACGATTCGGCTCTTGCCGACCGTTTAACGCATCCGCGTTATTGTCTTGAAAAGACTTATTTAGTTGAAATCAGGGGCAGGATAACAGCGGAGATTATTGAGAAGTTTAAAAAAGGTATGTGGTTTTCGGAAGGCAGGAGTGCGCCGGCGAAGTTAAAGGTTTTAAAATCATCTGAAAAGGAGTCTGTGATTGAGGTTAGAATTGGGCAGAGCCTTAACAGGCAGATTCAAAGGATTATGGCGCGGTTAGATTACAAAGTGATGGCGATTAAGAGAACGCATATCGGTAATATTTCTTTGCATCGGCTCGGCGTTGGCGATTACAGGCCGCTGACGGAAAATGAGATTGAATATTTGAAAAAGGAAAATCGGGCGGAAACGCCTATGGTGCCTGCGGGCGGACATTTTAGAAAAAAACGAATAAAAACTCATAGAAATTCTAAATTTTGACGAAATAAATGTATGCTTTTTGCGCTTTTTGTCGATTTTTACGACTTTTTGCGAAATTTTATATAATTAGCGGAGATTTTTATGACTGATAATGTAAAAAAAATTCAATTATCCAAAGAATCTTCTGGGCAGAATAATCAAAAAGGCAGTGGAGAAAAACGCAGCGGCATAGACCGCAGAAAATTTTCCTTTGGTTACCAGGGCCCCGAACGCAGAAAAATCAAAGACCGAAGAAGTCAAGGATAATCAGCCGGGGCAAATTATTTTCAACTGCCGAGATGACGAACTAATCAATCTAATACACGAAAGGCCCGTTTGTGAAAAGATTATCGTTAATTATCATAATCGTCACTATGCTTATTTCATCGATATGTAATATAACTTTCGCCCAGGACGACCTCAAAATCTGGAACGAATTCGTCGAAGCCGTCAAAAATGACCAAATAACAGCTGATAGAATTCGCACTTATGACAATTTGCCGAAAGATATGCTCCTGCAATGGAGCAAAATGTTTAAAGAGGGAAAACTTTGGGAGCAAATCCAGGGGACGCCGGAAGTTTACAAGGTTGGCAAGCACATACATTACATTGTTACATTCGCCAAGGACGATTGGAAAAGCACCTTCTGTCACACATTCCTTGTCGAAGATGGCAAATGGTATTTTCGTCACCTGGAAAATATAACCATTCGTCTCGACAAAATACCGGTGCCGCCGACTTCAAAGTTTCCTGATTTGCCGGAAGAGAAAAAAGCCTGGCAACGGCAGGAAATTTACTGGACTGAGCAGGTGCGACTATTCAATTTCCTTGCTAAGGAAAAAGGGAAAGATTTTGCATTCAACTGGTTCAAAGACGGCGATGGGTATTTGATGGCGGCCAAAACATGGGTGCCTTTCTATCCGCCGGAAAAGGCCTTTATCCTGTATTCGTGCTGGGAACAGGCAAACTTGAGAGGAAACAAAGTTACGCTGGAAAAATTCGATAGTAATGATGCTGTAGTGCGAATCAAACCAATATATTTGCAGCTCTACAAACAGACGGGACATCTGAAGACGCAGATTTCTTTCGAAGACTACCGTCGAATTTTTGAAACTATCTGGCAGGACAGGGCAACTAAAGCAGGTTGGAATCTTGATATTACATATAACGATGATGAATGCCTGTTTAACTTTCATCGGAAGAAATAAAGCCTAACAGGTTCAGAGCAACGAGTTTTTTATCATCAGTTGAATTCGGCGACGAGCGGTGTGTGGTCGCTGGGCTTTTCGAGTTCGCGAGGTTTTTTATCGATGCTGCAACCGGTGCATTTTTTTGCTATCGGCTCTGAACCCATAATGTAATCAAGCCGCCAGCCGCGATTTCTTTTAAGGCCGTTCGGTTCACGATAATCCCAGAACGTAAACTGGCCGGGCTCGGAGCAGTGCTTTCTGAAAAGGTCAACGAAACCCCAATCCATAAACTTTTTTAAAGTTTGTGAAAGGCCGCGATTAAAACAGACTGTGCCATCGAGAACGGCAGGGTCGTAAACATCCTTTGCCTCAAAAGCGATATTGAAATCTCCTGTCCATAACAATTTATCAGTCGGCTTGAAATGTTTATTAAAATACTCAAGCAGTCTTTTGAGCCAGTTGAGTTTGTATTGATATTTTTCGGATTCCATCTCGAAGCCCTGCGGAATATAGGTATTAACGATTGTAATGCCGCCTGTGCTGGCTGTTATCATTCTTGCTTCGTCTTTCGGCTCGCTGTCGAGGCCGAATTCGACGGAGGCGAATTTGTGTTTGCTGAAGATTGCGACGCCGTTATAGCTTTTTTCGCCTTTGAAGACAAATTCATAGCCTGTTTTTGCAAAAGCATCGGAGGGAAAATCTTTGTCCTGAACCTTTGTCTCCTGCACGCAGAGAATATCAGGTTTGTTTTCGGCCAGCCAGTTTACGATTATCTCTTGTCTGGCCCTTATCGAATTAGCGTTAAAAGTTGCGACTTTCATACCGGTTCAGATATATTCAGCAGAGCCAATAGAAAACTTACGATGCTTTCTGCGCCCTGATTAGTATTAATATTGTCCGGTCCCAGGCCGTCGCAGCAGCCTTTTGTCTGAGAATCATACATCGGCAGGTGCAGGTCGTTATCGCCGAGGAACCAGTCGAACGCCTTGCGCTCAAGCTTAAGATATTCCTGATTATTTGTTGCCAGGTAAGCATTTCTTAGCGTTAGAACTGTACCGGCCACTTCAATCGGCTGCTGGTCGAACTTTGACCTTTCTTTGCCTTTCGAATACCAACTGTCTGAGCCGATAAAACTGAAATATTTTCCGTTATAAGTATTGGCAAGCAGAAATTTACAGGCTCTTTCGGCAATGTCGAGATATTTTTTTTCACCCAGCGCCATACCAGCCGCGAAAAGTGCAGCGGGTATTATCGCGTTATCATAAGAAAGAATATTTTCGAACCAGTCCCATTCCTTTGTGGCGAAACGGCGATGAAGATTTGTCAGTTTTTCCGCTGCCTGGGCAATATGTCTTTTTATCTCATCTTCATCAGGGGACTGACTAAGGTAATCCACCAGTCCGAGAATCGCGTAAGACATTCCCCTCGGCGAGAGAACCGGTATATGCTTTGTCGCCTCGGAGAAAAACTCTTTGGCTATTGAAAGATAAACTGGCGATGGCGGCGATGCGATTACCGAGCCTAAAGCCCACAAAGTTCTGCCGAGCGTATCGAGTTCGATTTCGCCAGTCCTCCAGTTCCTGTTATAATCCATAAAATTGTGGACTGTGCCATCGGGTTTTAAAGCATGGCATAGAAAAGCTAAATAAATCTCAAAAAGCCTCAAAGCCTGCGGGTCGGCATATTGTTTGTAATATTTAGCCGTAACGATAAGGGCTCTGGCGTTGTCGTCGGTGGTGTAGCCGTTCAGACGGTCGGGGATTATGAATCTGGCGTGCTGAAAAAGACCTGTATCATCTGTTAGACGTTTAAGATGTTCTAAGGATGGTTTTGGCAGACCATTATCTGCTTTTTTTGGCGAATCTTTTGGCATAGGTCGAACCTCTTTTTGTCCTATAAAAAGCACTATAATTCTATTGCAGACATAAGATTATGTCAAGAAGTTTAAAAAACAGGATTTGAATATTCAAGAGTAAATTTATTCATTTTTGTTTTTTTATGCACTTTTATTGATATATATCGTAATATATAATAGAATAGACTACTAAAACCATAGGAATTAAGGAGAAAGTCATGAAACTTTCAACAAGAACAAGATATGGTATGCGGGCTTTGCTTGAGCTTGCGATTGCCAATAATACGGGCCCTCTGCAAATAAAGGTGATAGCGGAGCGGCAGAAGATATCCAATAAATATCTCGAGCAGCTTGTTGCGATTCTAAAAACAGCCGGTCTGGTCAGGAGTATTCGTGGTCCTCATGGCGGCTATGTTCTGTCATCGCCGCCGGAAGAGATAAAACTGAGTGTAGTTTTCCGGACGCTCGAAGGGCCGGTTCTAACCACCGAATGCGTCGAGGATGCAAGTGTCTGTCCGAATTCAGCCGACTGCGCAACAAGAAAACTGTGGATGCAGATGGACGAAGCGATATTAGGTGTGCTTGAAAACAAGACACTGCTGGACCTTGTGGAAATGGCGCAAAAAAGCAAACAGACTATGAGCTATCAGATTTGATGCGCATAAAGAACTGTAATTAACTGGAGAATTTTCATGAGTAAAATTTACAATAATATTGTAGAAACAATCGGACGGACGCCATTGGTTCGCCTGAACAGATTTGATGTCGAAGATGCCGAAGTATTAGTGAAGCTCGAATATTTCAATCCGTGCGGCAGTATCAAAGACAGAATAGGCCTTGCGATGATTGAAGCGGCCGAGAAGCAGGGCAAGCTTAATAAGCATACAACCATTGTTGAACCGACCAGCGGAAATACCGGAATTGGTCTTGCTTTCGTCTGTGCCGTAAAGGGTTACAAACTCACATTGGTAATGCCGGAGTCGATGAGTATCGAAAGAAGAAAACTGTTTAAAATATTTGGCGCTGAACTTGTCCTGACGCCGGCAGCCGAAGGAATGAAAGGCGCAGTTGCTTATGCTCACAGGATGGTCAGCAACGGCGGGAATATGATAATACTCGAGCAGTTTGAAAATCCGGCCAATCCGGAAATACACCGCAAAACAACGGCCCAGGAAATCTGGAATGATACTGACGGCAGGGTAGATATATTTGTTGCCGGTGTCGGAACAGGTGGTACAATTACCGGCTGCGGACAGGTTTTGAAGAAATATAAGCCGGTGGTTAAAGTGATAGCTGTTGAGCCGGCCGATTCGCCTGTGCTTTCAGGCGGCAAGCCCGGTTCGCACAAAATTCAGGGCATTGGAGCAGGTTTTATTCCGAAGGTGCTTGATACTGCGATTTTGGATGAAATTATTTGCGTGAAAAATGAAGACGCGATAGAAACCGCCAAAAAACTTGCCATGAAAGAAGGAATACTTGCCGGCATAAGCTCAGGGGCGAATGTTTTTGCCGCTGTGCAGGTCGCAAAGAGAAAAGAAAATAAAGGGAAAGTAATCGTAACGATTATTTGCGATACCGGCGAAAGATATATTTCAACGGAACTATTTCAGTAAAAGGCTCGAATATGGAAAACAATAATATTAAGAATTATGTCAAGGCAATTGTCGAAACTTATCAGGATGAGTCGGGTATAAATTTAATCGACACGACGAATCTGCCGCTGCGTGACCGGATACTTGAAATTCTCGATTCGCTTATGGAAGTTGTTTTTCCGGGTTATACCGGCGCACGAGACGTTACCAGCTCGAACATCGGTTTCGTGGTGGGCGACATTCTCTCTCAGGTGCAAAGTCAGCTGAACGAGCAGATTGAAAGGGCGTTTCTCCATCAGTGCAGGATGAAGAAAACCGATTGCACCGGCTGTCATGAGATGACCCGGGAAGTTACGAATTATCTTTTGGAGCAATTACCGAAGATTCGAAGAATACTTAAGACGGATATACAGGCTGCCTTTGACGGCGACCCTGCGGCGAGCAGTTACGAAGAAATTGTTTTAAGTTATCCGGGATTGAAGGCAATCGCGGTTCACAGGATTGCTCACGAGCTTTATTTGAAAAATGTGCCGCTGATTCCGCGAATTATGAGCGAACATGCTCATCATAGAACCGGTATCGATATTAATCCCGGCGCCAAAATAGGCGAACGATTTTTCATCGACCACGGCACGGGCATAGTTATCGGCGAAACTTCGATAATCGGCAATAACGTAAAAATATATCAAGGCGTAACACTTGGCGCTCTGGCTCCGGCCAAAGGGCAGAGCCTGCGAGGCGTTAAAAGACATCCGACCATAGAAGACGATGTTACGATTTACGCTGCTGCGACGATTCTGGGCGATATAACTATCGGCAAAGGCTCGATAATCAGCGGAAACGTCTGGATTAAAGATTCTGTGCCGGCCGGCGTTATAGTTTCGATGTCAAGACCTGAACTTGTTTATATCCAGAAGAAAACGAAAAAATAAATTGTATGACTCAGAGCATCATTGAAAAAATAAATAATCTCAAAAAAGAAAAAAACGCAGTAATCCTCGCGCACAACTATCAATCGGCAGAGATTCAGGATATCGCCGATTTTACGGGCGACTCACTGGAATTAAGCCGTAAGGCTGCAAGCACTTCCGCGGACGTGATAGTTTTCTGCGGCGTTTTGTTTATGGCCGAAACCGCGTCGATTCTTTCGCCGAACAAAACTGTTTTGCTGCCGGATAAGACAGCAGGCTGTCCGATGGCTGACATGATTACTGCCGAACAGCTTGCGGAACTGAAAGAAAAATATCCTGGCGCGATTGTTGTCTGCTATGTCAACAGCTCGGCGGACGTGAAAGCGGTAAGCGATTATTGCTGCACAAGCTCAAACGCGGTTAATGTCGTAAATTCGATAGACGCGAAAAAGAAAATTATTTTTGTGCCGGACAAGAACCTGGGCGAATTTGTACAACAAAAAACTGGCAGAGATATGGTTCTTTGGCCGGGTTATTGCCCGACTCATGTTTTTGCGACGGCGGAAGATGTAAAAAAAATACAGGCAGCTCACCAGGCGGCGGTAACTCTGGCGCATCCGGAATGTCCGCGGGACGTAAGAGACTGTGCCGATGAGCTTTTGAGCACAGGGCAAATGTTAAAATTTGTCAAAAGCAGCGATAAAAAGGAATTTATTATAGCGACTGAAATTGGTATTTTATATACGTTACAAAAGCAGAATCCGGAAAAAACTTTTTACCCGGCATCGGCAAAGTTTGTTTGTCCGAATATGAAAAAGATTACGGTTGAAAAGGTTTTATTTGCGCTCGAAGATAATGAATATGTTATAAAAGTGCCCTACGATGTCGCCGAAAAGGCGGAAAAAGCACTTGATAGAATGGTAGCAGTTTTACCGAAGGGATAAAAATGGAAGATAAAAAGTATCATCTTGAGACGTTGGCTCTGCACGCAGGTCAGGAAGTTGATTCGACTACGCTAAGCAGGGCGGTGCCGATTTACCAGACTACCAGTTATGTGTTTAAGGATACTGCTCACGCGGCGGACCTTTTCGGGCTTAAACAGTTCGGAAATATTTATACAAGACTGATGAATCCGACGACGGATGTTCTCGAAAAAAGACTTGCGGCAATGGAAGGCGGAGTCGCAGGCCTTGCGTTCAGTTCCGGAATGGCTGCGATTACCGCGGCGATTCTAAATATCTGCAAAGCGGGCCAGCATTTCGTCTCGGCAAGCACACTTTACGGCGGCACAGTTACGCTGTTCGGACATACTCTGCCCAAACTGGGAATCGAAGTCAGTCTCGTTGACCCGTCGAAGCCGGAGAATTTCGAAAAGGCAATAAAGAAAAATACCCGTTTGCTTTATATCGAAACCTGCGGCAATCCGAAAAATAATATTCCGGACTTTGAAAAAATTGTCGCGATTGCCCGCAAAAATAATCTGCCGGTGATTTGCGATAATACAACGGCCTCACCGATACTGTTTCGTCCAATTGAGCATGGCATAGATATTGTTGTGCATAGCTGCACGAAAATAATTGGCGGACACGGTACGAGCATTGGCGGAATTATAATCGATTCGGGCAAATTCAACTGGGCAAACGGCAAGTTCCCTGAGCTTACCGAGCCGGACCCGAGCTATCACGGCGTAAAATTTGTCGAGCAGTTCGGCAATATCGCTTACATTTTAAAAGCAAGAGTGGAATTGCTGCGAGATATGGGCGCGTGTTTGTCGCCGTTTAACGCATTTTTGTTTTTGCAGGGCATTGAAACGCTGCATCTGCGAGTGCCGCGGCATTGTGAAAACGCTCTTGCTCTTGCAAAATGGCTCGAAAAGCATAAAGCTGTAAGCTGGGTCAATTATCCCGGCCTGGAATCTCATCCGGATTATAAACTTGCGAAAAAATATTTTCCTAAGGGGGCGGGTGCGATGCTGGGCTTTGGAATAAAAGGCGGCAGAAAGGCCGGCGAAAAATTTATTAACAGCGTCAAACTTGCCAGCCATCTTGCAAACATACTCGACAGCAAAACTTTGGTGATTCATCCGGCAAGCACAACTCATCAGCAGTTAAGTGAAGCTGAGCAGATTGCCGCCGGCGTAAGCCCGGACTTTATTCGTGTATCGGTAGGAACAGAACACATTGATGATATCATTGCTGACTTTGACCAGGCTCTTAAAAAAGCTCAAAGTTAAGGACTAAAATATGTGGGATTATAATAAAAAAGTTATGGAATATTTCCTTCATCCGGTAAATGCCGGCGAGATTGAGAATCCCGACGGCGTCGGAGAGGAAGGGTCTCCCGCGTGCGGCGATATGCTGAAGCTGACTTTCAAACTCGGCAAAGACGGCCGGATAGCTGACATAAAGTTTAAAACTTTCGGCTGTGCAAGCGCAATCGCTTCATCTTCTATAATGACTGAAATGGTAAAAGGTCTTACTCTCGAAGAAGCCTCAAAGATAACCAATAAGGACATTGTTGACAAACTTGGCGGGTTGCCGGAGCAGAAAATGCACTGCTCGGTTATGGGAATGGAAGCTTTGCAGGCAGCGATTGCAAATTATCGCGGGGGCAAGGCCGGGAAAATTACCGAAGGCAAAATCGTCTGCACCTGTTTCGGCGTAACGGACAAAGAAATTGAAAAGGTAATTATCGAAAATGACCTTAATGCTGTCGAGCAGGTTACAAATTTCTGCAAGGCTGGCGGCGGCTGCGGCCAATGTCGTGGTGAAATCCAGATGATAATAGATAAAATTCGCGGCAAAAAAGAAAAAGGCGCAGAACCTCAGGCTAAACCGAAAAAGCTGACAAATCTGCAGAAGATTCAGCTCATACAAAGGACGATAAGCGAACAGATTCGCCCGCTGCTCAAGGCCGACGGCGGAGATATCGACCTTATCGATGTCGAAGGCAGCAAGGTCATCATTGCCTTTCGTGGTATGTGTTCACAGTGTCCGACAGCCGAATTTACATTGAAGGACGTCGTAGAAGCGAGATTACACGAGTTTGTCAGTGACGATATTATTGTTGAAGAACAAAACAGGTAAGAAAAATGTCAAAAGTAATATATTTCGATAACAATGCCACAACGAAAGTCGCCCCGGAAGTTTTTGAGGTTATGAAGCCGTTTTTGACAGACCTTTACGGCAATCCATCGAGTATGCACACATTTGGCGGCCAGGTTGAAAAATATATCCGGAACAGCAGGGAGTCAATTGCAAAACTTCTGGGTTGCGACAGTTCTGAAATTATTTTTACGAGTTGCGGAACGGAAAGCGATAACGCAGCGGTAAAAGGCGTCCTCGAAACATTTCCTGAAAGAAAGAAGATTATAACAACTAAAGTCGAACATCCTGCAGTCCTTACATTGTGCAAAGAAATGAAATCACGAGGTTATATTCTTGTGGAGCTTAAAGTTAATAAAGAAGGGCAATTAAACCTCGACGAACTCAAAGCCGAGCTCGATGATAATACCGCGATAGTTTCGATAATGTATGCCAATAACGAAACCGGCGTAATCTTTCCGATAGATAAAATCGCTGAAATAGTTAAGGCAAAGGGAGTAATTTTTCATACCGATGCTGTTCAGGCGGTCGGCAAGATTCCGTTGAATCTCGAAAAGAACAATATCGATTTATTAAGTCTCAGCGGCCATAAGCTTCACGCTCCCAAAGGCGTCGGCGTTCTTTATATCAGGAAAGGCACAAGGATTTCGCCGTTCATTGTCGGAGGGCATCAGGAAAAGAGCAGAAGGGCAGGAACAGAAAACGTCGCCAGTATCGTGGGACTTGGCAAAGCAGCAGAGCTTGCCGGTGAAAATATAGAGATTGAAAATACAAAGGTTAAAAAACTTCGCGATAAACTCGAAAACGCGATTTTAAAATCCTGTCCGGATGCGATGCTTAACGGCGATAAAGTTAATCGCCTGCCGAATACCGCTAATATCAGTTTTGAATTTATTGAAGGCGAATCGATTTTGCTGCTGCTCGACCAGTTCGGAATTTGCGCAAGCAGCGGAAGTGCCTGCACCAGCGGCTCATTAGAGCCGAGCCATGTTATTCGAGCGATGGGTGTGCCGTTTACTGCCGCTCACGGTTCAATCAGATTCAGCCTGAGCAAATATAATACAGAGGAAGAGGTTGATTTTGTGATTGAAAAAATGCCTGTGATTGTCAACCGCTTAAGGGAACTGAGCCCATTTGTGAAATCCAAATAAAATTCAAACTCCGCCGACAGGTAAATTAATGAAATCGAGTGTAACAATTTCTCTGATGAAGTCTTCAAAGGCGGCCTGGATTTTTCAGGAAGATATTTCAATATGCATTCCCAAGGCAAAGAAAATCGGTTTTGACGGCGTTGAGCTTTTTATGGGTGGCGCAGACGATGTTGACGCAAAGCTTTTACGCCGGCTTCTCGACGATAACCAGATAAATCTTTCTGCTGTGGCGACAGGCGCCGGAAAATCGCTGCACAATCTTACTTTGACAAGTCCCGACAAAAATATCCGCGCAAAGGCGATTGACTATATCAAAAAAATGATTGATTTCGGAGTACTTTTCAATGCTCCTGCGAAAATAGGCTCGATGCAGGGCAATATCGGCAAAAATAACAGAGAAGATGCTTTGGCAGGATTAACTGAAAGTCTTAACGAATTAGGCAGATACGCCGGGCAGAGAAATGTTGAACTTCTTTTCGAGCCTTTAAGCCATTTAAGCACCGATGTGATAAATACGGTCGCGGATGGCATCGAAATTATTAAAAAGACAGGCGCGGATAATATAAAAATCCTTGCCGATTTATATCATATGGATATCGAAGAGCCGGATATCGCCGAAAGCATAAAACAGGCCGCCGGATTTATCGGTTATGTTGATTTTGTCGATAGCGATCGCAAACCGGCGGGACTGGGACATATAGATTTGAAATCCGCAGTTGATGCTCTTAAGCATATCGGCTACAAAGGTTATCTTTCCGCTGAGGCACTGCCCTGGCCGGATTCGCAAACCGCAGCCGAACAAACAATGAAAACTTTCCGGCTTTTATGTAAGTAGTCGAAATACGATATGATTGAATTCTTATTGGAACGAAGAGTCGGATAATTCTTTTGGATATAGAGCTATTATGATACCATCATCGAGTTCTTTTATGATCTTCATGTTACAAAACTGCTGAAGTTCCTGCGGGTCATAAAGATATTTTCGAAAGTGTCTTGCGAACCATACCAGATAAACACTTTCTCCGGTCTTAAGAGCCGATTTAAATTCCAGAAGTTGCTTTTCCATATCTTTCCGGCGGCTTTGGCTGATATTTTTGAAGTAATCAGATTTTACCGGCAGCATATAAGCGTTGATATCCGTAAGAATATAAATACCATTAGTTTCATTAGTATATATTTTCCCATTTAATTTGTTGGACTTGAGCCAGGCGATTGTATCGGAATCTTTCCAGGATGAACTTGAGAATCCAAAACCATTTTGAGATAGTTGCTTGGTAATTTCCATAGTATAATAGAAGCCTGTATTATAAACCCAGATACTTATGCCGATGCAGAATCCGGCTATAAGGCCGTATCGAATAATTCTTCGGCTCGAACGGTTTTTAATTATAGAAAAGTTTGAGCCTGGACCGAACAAATTTATTACCAATATGCCCATAAGGATAACAATCGCAGGATATAAGGGAGATAAAAGTCTGTCGTCGATAAAATCCATACTGGTACTTGTCGCGGAATAAATGATTGCCGTCATATAAAGAGCAAGAAACAACAAAACAGTAATTATCAACCAGTCAGCTTCTTTTGACTTTATGGTTTTATAAATATAAACTGCTAAAATCGCCGAAACGAAGATGGAAAACAAAGCAAAAACCAATCCTCCGGCAGTAAACTCTTTGGGGTTTTGCAGGATGAACCAGCTCCCAATAATATTCCCGGCAGTTTTAATATTTTCGAGCAGCGTTATAGAGGACGGAACTCGAGGCCCCATCGCGGTTCCTGATAAAATCCGGTTTCTTAGAAGCCATATTCCAAAAGGAAGCACCGAAACAACACCCCACAGGAAAGTGAAAATCAGTTTTCTGCGAAAATGCTTAATGCCCAAAAAAAGCACAACAGCGCCGACCGGCAGCAGCACAATCCCTACATAACGTGTCATACAGGCAGCAGATGTAACGACGGCCAATAACAGAATCAATTTAAATGTCGGATTCTTAATCGCTTCGGGCACAAGAAAGAGAAAAACTGTTATCAGCACTATAAATAAAGGCTCGCTCCAGGCCCAGCAGCAGACTAAAACAAGCGGTTTAGACAGCAATGTGAGAACAGAGCATATTACAGAAAAAATCAGCGAACCTGAATACCTTAATATACATAATCCGGACACAAATATAATGAGGCCGAACGATACGGCATTTATCAGCCGGGCGGCGAGAAAATCATTCATTCCGCATAACTTAAAAAATGCAATAATTACAGGATACAAAGGCGGCCATGCCAGGAGGTAGGAGCCGTCATGTTGCGTAAATGAATGGTTTTCCAGCAAATTACGTGCACATGAGATATAACCGACCGAATCCCCGGAAAGGCCCACGCCGTAATTGCCGGTAGCCCAAAAAATCAGCACAAAACCTATAATCCCTATAAAAAGAGGACCGAGGAATGATAACCGGCGATGGTTTAGAGGCAAAATGGTTTCTTTAATTTTAGAGGTTTCGCGGTGGTTATGTTTTTGCTGTATATTTTTTTTCATCCGGTCATCTTTTTGAATAGTAATCTATGGCACGTTTTATTCCTGTTTCAAAATCTATTTTATATGTGAAGTCGAAGGCCTTTTGTTTTGTCATATCGCCGCCTCTGGCAAAGACGCCTTCAGGTTTGTCTGATAGTCCGCGCACTTCGGGGTGATATCCGCAAATTTCAGCGGCAAGAACTGCAAATTGTTTGAAACTCGTAAAGATGCTTGTGGACAGGTTCAAAGCGCCGGCATTATCAATTTTATCCATTGTTTTTAAAACGCCGTCAACGCAATCTTCTATATGAATGAAGTCCCGCATCTGGTCGCCGGTTCCCCAAACGTTCAGCACGGGCTGGCCTTTGCTTTGCATTGCCCGTTTACATATACTCGGAAACGGATACGCATCGTCCTGGTCTTCGCCATAACCGGAGAATGGCCGATATATAACGGTTTTTAAACCATACTTTTCGTAAGCGAGTTTGGCAAGATACTCATGTGTGAGTTTCGCCCAGCCGTAAGTCATATCGGGCATACCGATATTATCGTCTAAAGTTATCATATCCTCTTTCAGCAGGCAGTAATTTCCCTGGCGCTGAAGACTGATTGGATATGCGGCACTTGAGCTGAAACAAATTGATTTGGCCGGTTTCGTTTTTATCGCCCATTGCCAGAACGAGGCGTCTATTGAAAGGTCATCCGCGACGGCAAGAGGATGGTTCTCAATCATTAATCGGCCGCCGACCATTGCGGCAAGGTGAAAACAATAATCGAAATCGTCATCCAGGTTTTGGAGAAAAAATTGGCGGCAATCCATACGAAAGAAATGAAAATTGGAATAATCCAGAGGATTAAACAACGGCCAGCCGATATCGGGGTCAATGCCGCCTGTGTACTTTGCTATGTTATCAACTGCGTAAACTTCATCGCCCTTATCAAGAAGTCTTTTTACGATATGACGGCCGACAAAACCTGCGGCACCTGTTACGAGTATCTTACTCATTTGAAATGTTTCCTGTAAAGATTAAAAGCATTAACAGATTCCGGCGGCAAATACTGCAAAATACGCTCGGGATCTTCTTTGAGGTCTTTAACTATCTTTAGATTATTCTCATAACCGAGATATTCCTGCCGCATATCTTTTACAAGGTCGTGCTCGTTTCGGGCCTGATACACGGTTGGCTTTCCATATATCACTTTATTCCCCTTGGCCTGAACATAATAGCTTGCCCAGATATCGTCCATTCGGCCTATATGCGGAAACAGAAAATAATCTTTGAGGATTTTGCCGTTTAATATTGTATTTTGAGAGTTGAATGGAGAAAAAGCGTTTCCGGCAATGGGAAATAAAGTCGGGTCGAATTTGCATTCAGGAGCGTGTTCCATTCGGCAGATGGCGTCTATATCGGGGTCGCCGTCCCAGAAATCGGCCTGAATATCAGGACATATTATTTTCCTGCTGACGTTTTTATAATCTCTTTTGGACAAAAGCTGCAGAGGAAATCCTCTGTGCCACAGATGCGATTCGTTTGTCGCTCCTATCGGGTCGAACGCAGGCAAATCGGTTTTATAGTAATTAACTTCCGTCTCTCTGCCTATCATAATATTTTGTCCCCAATCGTCATAGGGGATGTTGTCATCGTCTATCACGGCAACTATTTCAGCGCCCATATCGTAAGCCCAGAGCAGGCCGAAGTTGCGGCGCTGGATACAGTTCCAGCCGATAGCATCGGATAGAGCTTTATCATATTTTTCCTGCTGCTGCGGCGAAACGTAAACGCCTTTTTTCAATTTGTAATCGGACGGCGTTTTTTTGTCGCCTATCGCGATGACCGTCCAGTCAGCCATAGAATCGAAACGCTGAATTGCCTTGGTAATGGGGTTTATTGTTGTAGTAACGATTGCTTTCATAATTAACCTTTAAACGGGATTGTTTGGTTTTATACGCTGCGGGGACAAGAATCTTGTTTTCCATGCCGTACGGAAATAAACGAATGTTTGCAGAAAAGTGTTGGCAGAAGTTCCTTCTGTCCGGGCTTTCCATTTGCAGGGGATTTCAGTAACTTTGGCGCCGCATCGCAGCGGCTTGATGAGACATTCCAGCAGGAACGGATGTTTCAACTCTTCCCATACGATTCCCTGGAGAACGGATTTGCGATACAACCGATAAGCATACGTCAGGTCGGTAAGCGCGGTGCCGTATAAAATTTTAAAGAACTTCTGAAAGGAATAATTTAAAAGCAGCTTTGTTGTGCTGTATCCCTTGAAACTTCCTTTTTGAATCCAGCGGCTGCCGGCAACTATATCCCAGTTTCCTTCGCTCATTTTTTTGATGAAATCGGGGATTGCTTCTGGATCTGTTTCGAAATCACTTGCCATTAACATAATATAATTACCTGAAGCGATACTAATGGCTTCCCGCAGTGCGCCGCCAAGGAAGGGAAGTTTTTGCTTATGGATGCGGATTAAATCGGGATGCTGACTATTATTCCTCTGGACAATTTCCATACTTGCCGGTGTAGTTCTGTCGGCAACCACAATTAATATCTCCTTTAAGTGTTCGCCGGAAAGCCTGAAAATGGCATCGACGGTCTGCTGTAGTGAATATGTCTCATTTAGTACGGGAAGTATAAATGTAATATCAGGAGACTTATTCATAATTTTTAGAAAATACTCTCCGGAACGCTTAAAAACGCAAAAAATTCAACATTCTATAAAGCACAAAATATATCAAATATGGGCTTTTTTGTCAAAAAAATAATAAACTCTCAATGTCCAAAAGGTAAGTAAAAAATTCAGAAGATTTTTTTATAGATATGGCAATATGGTGATTGGCCGTTTTTCCCGTAGTAATTCTGATGATATTCTTTGGTCGACCAGAATGTATTAGTTATTTTTTCGGAAATTCGAGCTTTTGCAGCTTGTCAAGGTCAGGTTTTTGGGCCGCGATTTTAAGCGACTCATTATAAAGAGCATTCAAATCGCCAAGGTTAATTTTTGACCCCTGACGAATGAATATCGGTATCTTATAAAGAGGAGCATCTAGATTAAACCCAGGAAAAGCACGATACGTTTCATTATTGTTACCTTTAAAAATAAGCGATAAATCCTTTTAATATAGATTCTGGAATATGTAAAGGGAAAAGGTTTAGAATAGAATATTTGAAATTAAATCGGGAAATTATCAGTTTTTTACCAAAAAACAGGGTTTTTTGAACAAAATTGTAGACATATATATGCTTTTTTTAGTAGTTTTAACTTGATTTTTTCAATAATAACTGTTAGAATAGCTAAATTAGATACACTGCGTTAATTTCGAAGAAATGGTAATCAATTTTGCATAATAATAATGATATTTAATAGGAGGAAATAAGGATGAAGAAGTTATTTTACATTTCAGTTTTTGTTATCACACTTTTAATTTCAATTAATGTTAAAGCCGGCACAATTATCAGTTGGGGCAATACGGTTTATGATAGCGAGAAGATGATGGCAAGTGACTTTGTGCAGGTCAGCGGCGGCGCCTCTCACAGTGCAGCCGTTAAGGCAGATGGGTCGGTTCTATGCTGGGGATACAACGGCGGCGGCCAGTCAAACTATCCGGCCGGTAATGACTTCAGAATGGTTTGTGCTGGCGGTAACTGCACTGTAGCAATCAAAACAGACGGCTCACTGACTGCATGGGGCTACAATGTATACCACCAACTCGAGGTTCCTGCCGGTAATGATTATGTTACGATTTCAGTCGGCCATAATAATGCACTTGCAGTAAAAACTGACGGCTCAATAGTCAGCTGGGGCAATACAGCAACTCCTCCGACAGGAAATAATTACGTCGCGGTTTCTTGCGGCTACACACATTGTATTGCATTAAAAACTGACGGTTCTATTGTCGCCTGGGGCACCGATAGTGGTTATGGCGAACTTACAGTCCCGGCTGGAAACGATTTTACAGCCATTTCTGCCGGTGATTATTTCAGCATCGCTTTAAAACAAGATGGAACAATTGTTTGCTGGGGCAAAATTAACACCGCGCCTTCCGGAACTTTTAAAGCTGTTTCTGCGGGCAGTGCACACGGTCTTGCTTTAAGAACTGACAATTCTCTTTGCTGCTGGGGCAGTATCACCAGCGCACCTTCAGGAAACAATTATAAAGCGATAGACGCAGGCTGGAGTCATTGTCTTGCAATTAAAACGGATGGTACAGTTGTCGGATGGGGTGATAACCTCGATGCTAAGTCGAATCCGCCAACCGGAGCAGATTTTAAAGTTCTTTCGTACGGCGATGACCATGGTATTGCGATAAGAAACGATAATTCTCTCTTCGGCTGGGGCCATAACAATAGCGGTCAGATAAACGTGCCTGCCGGTAATGATTACGCGGCGGCTTCCTGCAGCGTCGCTCACAGTCTTGTCTTGAAATTCGATGGGACAGTAATTGGCTTCGGCGATAATACTCGTGGTCAAATAAATGTGCCTTCCGGCACTTATTCGGCAATCGCTGCAGGGCATTTTCACAGTCTTGCCCTTAGAACTGACGGCTCTCTTGCTTCCTGGGGCAACGATACTAATGGAGTTGTGTCCAACACTCCTTCAGGAAATAACTTTGTCGCGATTTCTGCGTCAGCAAGCGGTTTCGGCAGCAGGACAGGTTTTAACAGTATGGCTTTAAGGTCGGACGGTTCAGTTGTTTGCTGGGGCAAAAATGAATACGGCCAGGTTTCAAATACTCCGACAGAAAATGATTTTATAGCTGTCGCAATGGGGACATCTCATTGCGTTGCATTAAGGTCAAACGGCACAATTGCCTGTTGGGGCAGCCTGTCAACACCGCCTGCAGGGAGCAATTATGTGAAAATAGCCGCAGGTGATGGCTTCAGCTTAGCCATAAAATCAGATGGTTCTGCTGTGACCTGGGGCTCGGTAGCTGCTCCTCCTGCGGGATACTCATATTTGGATGTCGCAGGCAGCAGCTATTCAACCGGCCCCGCAGCATTGAAATCGTATTGTCCGTACGCTTTAATCGGCGATTTAAACGGCAATTGCAAAGTCGGCTGGGACGATTTGAATATTATGTTTGAGAATTGGCTCAAGAGTGATGCGACAGCGGATATTGCTCCTGTGCCGAGCGACGGCACTGTTAATTTCCTGGATTATACCGCTTTGGCTGAAAACTGGTTAATCGATTGTCAGCAAACGCCGGGCAATCCTGCCTGTGTGGCAAAATAAATAAACTAAAGCCTTAGGCTTTGAAATATATAATCTGGAGCTCGCTTATTTTTAGCGGGCTCCGTTTTTTTATTTTGCATTTTCGGATTTTCTAAACAGAGCGCCGGCTACATTTCTATTGATTTGCACTTCAGCCTTTTCGTTGTAGTAAACCATATTGAGCCGATTCTTCGATTGGAGTTCTTTCAATTCGTCATCGGTAGCAAGAATCCAGTCGCCTTTATCGTAAAGCTGATAAATCATATTTACGTCTTTTATTTTAGGAATTTCTCTTCCGAAATAATGGACTACTTTTGGAGAAACATAGCTGTATGCCACAAGATTATTATCTGATGGTATTTTTTTAGATATTTCA
>Ga0187886_1000956_pt1 | contig 29383 bp, 32 predicted proteins | sample June2016WEW_20_1_FD_133001 | JGI IMG/M metagenome (GOLD analysis project Ga0187886, IMG submission 133001) | Peatland microbial communities from SPRUCE experiment site at the Marcell Experimental Forest, Minnesota, USA - June2016WEW_20_150 | ecosystem: Environmental > Terrestrial > Soil >...
CATTCAGCGGCGACATTGGGCGCGGCGGTAACGACATCCTCCGCGACCCCGACCATCCCCGCGACGCGGATTACCTGATGGTCGAAAGCACCTATGGCAACCGCGTCCACGAACCGCTCGAAGACGTCAACAACCGGGTCTGCCAGATCATCAATCGGACGCTGGAACAGAACGGCAAGATCATCATCCCATCCTTCGCTGTGGGGCGTACGCAACAATTGCTCTACACCCTGCACCAACTGATCGAGCAACGGCGCATCCCGCGCCTGCCAACTTTCGTGGACAGTCCGCTCGCCATCAACGCCACCGAAGTGTTTCGCCGTCACACGGAGTGCTTCAACGATGCGTTCCGCGCGGAGTGGCGTAACGGCTTGGATCCATTTTACATGACCCACGTCACTTTCACCGCCTCGGTCCAGGAGTCCATGGCGATCAACGACCTCAAGGAACCCTGTATCATCATCAGCGCGTCGGGCATGGCCGAAGCAGGCCGCATCCTTCACCACCTCAAGAACAACATCGAGGACGCGCGCAACACCATCCTCATCGTCGGTTGGTGCGCGCAACATACACTGGGCGCCCGGCTGGCCAGCGGCGACAAACTGGTGAACATCTTCGGTGAACCGTATCGAGTCCGCGCCCATGTCGAGACGATCAACGCTTTCTCGGGACATGCCGACCACACCGAACTGCTCGCCTGGGCAAAGGGTGTCAGTGGTTCATTGGGAAAGATCTTCATCGTCCACGGCGAAGAGCCAGCCGCCACCACGTTCGCCGCCGACCTCCGCCAAATGCACCGCCAAGCCAACGTCCGCGTGCCCGAGTTTCAGGACAGCGTGGAGTTGTAACGGTTATTCTTCAACCGGATTTACTCGTAGGACTTCGAACTTCTCTTTATATGTGTCCGCGTGCATGTGTCCACGAACGCAGGCGTAAAGCCTGCGACTACAGGTTTTGTCAGGCGGTCTGAAGACAAGACGCCTCGCTTGCGCGAGGCGTCCTCGATGAGTTAAAACTCGGACTTAGAGGCTTTGCTTCAAGCCTTGACCGGCACTGAAGCGCACGGTCTTGGACGCTTTGATCTGGATTTGCTCGCCCGTCTTGGGATTGCGTCCGATGCGGGCCGCCCGCTTGCTCACTCGGAATGTGCCGAAGCCGACCAGTTGAACCTGTCCGCCGGCCTGCACACCCTTCTTGATCGCGTTCAATACCGCATCCAGCGCCCGCTCGGACGCCGCCTTGCTCATATCTCTGCCCAATTCCCTCTGCACAATCTCTACCAGTTGCGCTTTATTCATAAGTGCTCCTTCTGCGAAATGGTTTCGCTTTGGCATGTCCCATTGTTACCAATTTGTTGACCCATCGCACCTTTTTCTGCCAGAGAGAAAGCTCGGCGTCAACGAAATTCGCGCGGTTTCCGCATCAGACTTCGTTCGTCTGCGGCAAAAACATCTGTTGAAATCCGCGCGGCCAGTAGCGTATAAGTTGTCGGTACGCAGATGAAACCGACGGATTTACGGGGTATTCTCCATTACATTCCCCAGTTTCGCGACCGCGTGTTCATTATTGCCATCGACGGCGCGGTCGTGGCTGACGACAATTTCGGTAATCTTCTGCTTGATGTCGCGGTTCTGCGCAGTCTGAATATCCGCATCGTCATCGCTCACGGCGCAGGGCATCAAATCAAGCTACTCTCGCAGAAACTGACCGAGCCGATCACCAACTCCGATGGAGCGGGCGTGACGGACGCCGATACGTTGCGAATCGCGATCATGGCCGCCAATCAGGTCACACACGAGATTCTGGAAGGATTGTCGCTGAATAATATTCGCGGCGCGCACACCAATTGCATCGAGGCCGTTCCGCTCGGCATCCTCAAAGGCGTCGATCAGCAACACACGGGCAAGGTGCATCAGGTCGATGTCGAAATGCTGCGGACGCTGCTCGACAAGGGAATCGTCCCTGTCATTCCCCCGCTCGGCTTCGACGGCAACGGGCACACGTATCGGGTGAATTCAGACTCGGTGGCTGTTGAAGTGGCGCGAACGCTGGGTGCGGTGAAGTTGATGCTCATCACCACCCACGACGGGCTGGAAATCGATGGCAAACTCATCTCGCAAATGTCCGTGCAGGAACTCGATGCTGTCATGAAAATCTCCAGCGATAAGATTCCGCCCGAGCTGATTTCGAAAGCGCAACACGCACTGCGCGCATGTCAGGATGGAGTCCCGCGCGTTCACATCATCAACGGCCAGGTTGACGAAGGCCTGCTGGCCGAAGTGTTCTCCAACGAAGGGATCGGCACACTGATCTATGCGAACGAATATCAGGCGATCCGCCAAGCCACGCGGAAAGATATCCGCCACATCATGACCCTGATCAAGCCGTCGATCCAAGGCGACCAACTGTTGAAGCGCACGCGCAGCAGCGTCGAAAAACACATCAACGAGTATTACGTGCTCGAAATCGACAACAACGTTGTCGGCGTCGTCGCCGTTCAACCCTATCCCGCGGAAAAGAAGGCGGAGTTGGCCTGCCTGCAGGTCAATCCTGCTCACGAGCACCGCGGCATCGGCACCAAGCTCGCCGTGCGCGCGGAGTCGCTGGCGCGCGATCTGGGAGCGGAAGCCATTTTCTGCCTGTCGACTCAGGCGTTCACTTTCTTCCAGCACAAGCTCGGCTACCGTGAAGGAACAGTGGACGATCTTCCGCCGGCTCGGCGGGAGAAATACGAACAGAGCGGACGCAATGCGAAGATTCTGGTGAAGAACGTCACAGCACCCTCACCTGCGGCCGCCGCACCGCCGCGCGAACCTGCGCTGTCGTCCTCGCCAGCCTAGCTGGTGTGGGCGTGGTCGGCGCTAATCGCCGAACTGCACTCGCGACCGTCCGCTCCGGGCACTGGCACCCACCACGGCCGACTGGACTGAGGAAGTTCCGATCTGACTCACGATCTGGTTCCACTCGCTCATGATCTGCTGGTGTGACGTTTCCAGGCGGGCGATCATCACCAGATCGCGGTTGACTTCGTTGATGCGAAACGCGAGACGATTGTTGATCTCCGTCCGCTGGGTCTGCAGCTCTTTGAGTTGATTGCCCAGCGCCATCAGCCGTTCCTGCAAAGCGGCCAACTCCGGATGCCCGGCCTTGGCTGGTCCGGCAGAAGGTTTCGCTTCAGATGCAACGGTTGAGGGTGAAGCCGATGCAGGTTGAGACTGCGCGAAGGGAGTTGATGAAGCTCGTTTCGGCGGGACGACGACGTTCATACGGCATTGGGGACAATCAACAATCAACCCCTGCGCCGCTTCGTCCACAACCAGACTTTTCCCACATGCCGGGCATTCAAAGGTGATGTCGCGCGAAGTGATCGCGGCGAAGCTGAGCTTCTGGGTCTTATCGTCAACGCTGGCCATTTGCTTCTTCCCCGCGATTATATTGCCGATGACCGAATCGCTTTGCAAGCCCGAACAGTCATGCTAGCATCGGATCACTTTGCAGGGCAAATGTTCCAATATCATTGTCGGCTGCTGCGGCTTCGCTGGGGCGCAGAAGAAATATTTCCAGACGTTTCGCTTTGTCGAAATCGATTCCAGTTTTTATCAACTCCCCAGACTCGAAACGGCCGCCCGCTGGCGCGCTGCGGCACCGAAAGATTTTCAGTTTGCCATGAAAGCCTGGCAGGTCATCACGCATCCCGCGACCAGTCCGACGTACAAGCGCACGCGGATCGATCCGCGGGATCGGGAGCACTGCGGCCATTTTGGTTTCAACCCGACGATTCGCTGGGCGTGGGACGAGACATTTGCCGTGGCGAAGGCGCTCGGCGTCATCCTGGTGTTGTTTCAGTGCCCGGCGAGTTTCCGCCCAACGTCTGGGAATGTCGCCAATCTGAAAACATTCTTCGAGAGGGCCAAACGCGGCAGATTCTTCATGGGCTGGGAACCGCGCGGCGAATGGGACGCGGAATTGGTCGCCAAGTTGTGTCAGGAACTTGACCTGATCCACGTGGTCGATCCATTTAAATCTCCGCCCGCCAGGAGAGGGAAGATTCAATACTTCCGCTTGCACGGGATTGCCGGCGCGCAGCATCGCTACACCAATCACGAACTGCAGCGACTCAAAGAATTCTGCGCCGGGAAAACGCCGGCCTGCTGCGCGTTCAACAATCTGACGATGGCCGCCGACGCCCAGCGGTTTATGAAGCTGTTGTAGCCGCGTCCCGCCGTGGCGGGATTCGCGGCTACAAAGATTCGCCAAAGTCGAATGCTTCGAATATCTGCAGCCGCGCGTCGGGCTCGCGCCAAGCCTGCGGAGGCAGCCCCGCCTTCAAGCACACCATCTCCAACGTCTTCTGCGCGTCCCAACCGTACTCCTGCGCTACCTTCGGGAGCAGCAAACCGTGCCGAAAACCTTTCTGGATGATGATACCGTGGCGCTGCGGGTCAAACAGTTCCGGTCGTGGCAACTCGTGCGGCGGCTCAAGGACGGAAATCTCCAAACGAACTTCGTGAAGTTCTTCGGCCTGCAGCGGCGGGAAGCGCGGGTCCTCAAGTGCCGAGGCGACTGCTACCGCAATCACGTTGTCCCACAGCCGCCGCTTGAAATCCATGTTGCCGATGCAGCCGCGCAGTTCGCCGCGCTTCTTGATCGTCACAAACGCTCCGTGCGGCGAACTCAAGCCCGGCGTCAGTTCCGCGTCGGGTACCTCGAATGGTTGCTCGCCGCGCACGGCGGCCTCGATGGTCTGTCGCGCCCACCGCAACAGCTTCTGCTGTTCCGCGTCCGTCAGAAACGAGGAGGTGTTCACATCAGTATCTTAGCGCGGCTTCGGAAAAAATTCCATCGGGGAAAGCGTCTTTGGGTCGGGACAGAAATCTTCAATGCCGAGCGGCACATCCTCGACCCGCATCGGAAAGTATTTGCCCGTCGCCGTCGCGCAGACCTGGCCTGCGGCATCGCTGAGTTCGCCCTCGGTGAAACAGAGTGTCTTTTGTTGGCGCGTCAAGCGCGCGACCAAGAGATAGCTCTGCGCCACATCGACTTTCTTCTGGTAATGGACGCTCAACTCCACCGACACGTGGAATTGTTTTTTGGCGTATGCCGCGGCCCAAAACATGGCCTCGTCCAACGCGCTGGCGATAATGCCGCCGTGGACCATGCCTTTGTAACCGGCATGATGCGGTTTCGGGCGGAAGTCAGCGTGAATCTCGCCGTTCTCGGTACGGAATTTCAATTGCAGACCGTGCTGGTTGCTTGCGCCGCACACAAAGCAGTCGCGCGTGTAGGGCAGATGTATCGCGCTCATTGGACAAACCGCGCAACGGTCCGGCCCAACAGGTAAATCAGAAACCAGCAGGGCAACGCAAAAATCAGGATCGCCGCCATGTTCGGCCAACTCCACCCAACCCCCGCCAGCCCTGCCTGCATCGGATAGAACGTGATGATAAAGTAGCAGGAGAAACGCGTGTGCCCGAGGATCTCGCACAGCGCTTTGTCTTTCTTGCGGATGCCGAGGACGATCGCGAACACGCCGAGCCCGATCGCGCTGCCCGCCACGATCCACGGCAAGACTTTGAATTCGAAGATGCCTTTCTGCGACAGATGCCGCGCCCAACTCAACCCCGCCCAGAGCAGGGTAAACCCGTTGCCCACAGTGTGACCGAATGACACCTTGCCCTTGTACAGTTCACCAAGGATCAAGCTGGTGTAGATGGGCAGGATCGGCCACGCCGTCCCGAGATTGTCGAACGGCACGACGAGCAAATGCACGAATCGAGCGAGATAACCTTCCAACGGCACAGCCTCCTCCTTGCGCGCCACTTGTAGCAAAACCGCATGCGCGGAGCAAGCAAAGGTTGCCGCAAGCGAGCCGGCGCGGTATATTTCGAACGTGATTCTAGAGATCGTCAAATGCGGCCATCCTGCTTTACGGCAAAATGGCAAACGCATCGATCTCGTCACATCGGAGATCAGGCAGTTGGCCTCTGACATGATTGAAACGATGCACGCGGCGAATGGCGTGGGGCTCGCGGCTCAGCAAATCGGCCGGGCCATCAAGCTCACCGTGCTCGACGTGAGAGACACGGAACGCCCTTCGGAAATGATCGTCGACGGAAAGCCGCAGGACTTCGCCTCGTTCATGCCGCTGGCGTTGCTCAATCCCACCATCACGCATTCGGATGGCGAAGCGATTGCGACGGAAGGCTGCCTGAGCGTGCCCGAAATCAGCGCTGAGATCCGACGCGCCGCGCGGATCACCGTCCAAGCGCAGACGCTCGACGGCCAATCGCTCGCTTTCGATTGCACCGGCCTGCTGGCGCGTGCCGCTCAGCACGAAGTGGATCACCTCAACGGCATCCTGTTCATCGACCGCATGGACGCCGCCACGCGCGCCAGCATCTCGGGCAAGCTCAAGAAGATGCAGAAGGAAACCCGCTCCAAAATGGAGAAGCCCATCAGGACGCGACGCGCCCTCGCGAAACTCTGACCGTTGATTTCTCAATCGCAGGCCCCTCACACAATTTGTCGTCATGAATTTTGCGCGCACCGTCATCCACCTCTGTTCAAGTTTCTGGAGTTACCGCGAGGTACGGGATCTGCCCGTGACTTCGTCGGTCAGGTATCTGCTGAAATTGATGGCCGTCCTGGCCTTGGTGCTGATGGCCGGCTTCTTTGTTCCCTGGGCGATTGAAGGGTGTAATAAGTTTGTCCAGCGATTCGACAACGGCCGACCGGCCTTCTTTGTACGAGACGGGCATGTGATCACGAGCGCGCAGCAGCCGGCCCGCTGGGGCGACGCTGATCTGCTTTTCATCTTGGACACAACCGGCAAGGTCACCAAGCCCGACCCGATCGCGCTTCGAGGCATCCTCTTCGCCACTGACAGCTTCGCGTTCTGGACCAAGACCACGAACGCTCCCAATGCCGCCGTCTTCAGCCGGGAACAAAAGCTGGCGGGCTTTCCCGATGGAACCGTGAACGGCGATTACATCCGGCACCTGATCAATGCCACTCTGTGGGTTGCACTTCCCCTCCTATGGGTGCTGCTGATTCTCGTCGGGACGCTGACCTGTCTGCTGCAAGCGTACTTGTTCTCAATCGCGGCGTCGTTCCTGGAACGCGGCATGCCGTCCCCGATACACATGAACCAACTGCTCAACATCGCCATCCACGCGGTCACTCCTGCCGCCATCATCGTCACAGCCTACACCGCCATGCGGTTGGAAAACTTGGACCTCTGGCTGCTGTACCTCGTGGCCTACGGCATTTTCCTCATCGGCGCCACCAACGCCTGCCGGGACCACACCGCCTCGGAACCACGCGAGAACGACCTGTTGTAGCGGCGCGTGACCATGCCTGGGTTGTGGCTGCTGTAGTTACACACCGGTATTGTAGCCGCGAATCTCATTCGCGGGTAGTCCCGCCGCGAAAACGTTTCGCGGCTACAAATCTACTTCCCGGTTTTGCCCCGGATGCCGGGCTCGGTAAGATCGCTCCGCCCGCCGCCGCTTCTCGTGGGAGCAGCATTTCCTTCGACCGACTCAGGACAGGCTCTGCCGCGACCGGCGTCCGCGTTGATCCGCTGTAGATTCAGAACTTCTTGAAATGGAAATCGTCGTGGAGTCTTTGGCGGATATATCGCCTGGCGATATATCAGTGCGACGCTCACGACAAATGCGAACGGTTGATCCGTGAATGAGTGTGCCGAGTGGAGATCTAACCTCGTCGACCCCGGCTACGATTCCTACGGCACGGTTGTCGTTTTGCGGCAATGAAGGGCGAATTCTACCGTGTTTTTTATTTTTGTTTGCACATCATTACGGTCTATTTGTTTGCTGTGTCTTTTGAATTGCCGTTCGATCAACATAGGAAGTTCTGCCTCCGTCTGAAACCCGCCAATCTTCTTTGGCCAGTTCAAACACAACATTGTCTTCTTGGTAGTGACAGAATCCGGTAAGATAGCACTCGTGAAATAACGCACCACATAGCTTGCGAGCAGTTTTCGATTATCAGGGTCGGACTCCGCTAATATTTGGTTGAAAACAGACGCTGCATTTGGAGTTAAAACACATCCAGTCCACTTTTGCTTTTCAGCCCACTGTTGCGCCTGGACTAGTGGCTTCCCGGCAAAAAGCGGCGGATGCGCGTGCACGTAAAACGTTCCGAACGAGATCGCCGCACGTACCGGTAATCCTGCACCTAAGAAACGAATAAAAAGACTTTTCGTCAGATGTAAGAAAGTGGCAATTCTGAGGCGAGCCTTCCAAATGGCTTCTGCCTGTACAGGTAAAGTCAAAAGCACTGTATCAGCAAAAACAACCCACTTTGTGTGATGCTGCACCTCAAGCAGAACAGTTTTCTCCTCCTGCATGTCCGGCGGTACATGAGCGATGATGTTGTTTTTGAACTCGCCGATGACCTCCTGTTCTGCTTCTGCAATAACTTCTTGAATCACTTTTATGCAGTAGGCCAAATCATTGTTCGAATCTAAGAACTCCTTGTATCCCAGAACATCAAACCACCCGACCAACCCGGTCTGAATCTCATTATTCGTGCTCATCACTAACTTGAACTCCTTCTGCTTGACGAAACAACCCCACACCCAATACTACTTGAACAGTTCGGGTTGAGGTTCTTGGCCCGTTGAAAGGCATCACGCACCTCATCCGTCCGGCGTGCTTCGTCGTAGGCTACGCCGAGGTTGTACCACGCCTTGACCACCACTTTTGATCGTACCCCAAGCCGGACGGAGGATTGTGAAGAGTGGAGATCTGACCCCGGCGGCGCCCCCGGCGACATACCTTATCGAACCCAGTTCCGCAAACTTTCTGAGAGTTTGCGGCCCTCCTTGGGATCGAGCTTCTCGACTTTGCGGGCTGCCTCCCAAGCTTTTTCCTCCTGGCCCAATTCCATATAGCAGGCAGCAAGACCAACCCACGCTTGAATTTGATTAGGGTCGATTGCGACAGCTCGTTTTCGGGAGTCGATTGATTCGGGGAAATTTCGGCTCATCCCGTAGGCCGCACCAAGCTGCGTCCAGTAAGCAGCTATCCCGGGTTGTAGTCTCACTGCTTGTCGTAAGGCCGCAACAGAATCCTCGGGTTTCTTCTGTTTCGAGTAAATATACCCCAAAAGAAACCAGGCCTTATCATCATCCGGGTTGATCTTTATCGCCTGCTGGCCGGCTGAAATTGCGGAATCATAGTCCTTCTGTAGCCAGTGGGCAGTGGCAAGCGCTGACCATAAATTGGAGTTGCTGCGGTTTAGTCGTATCGCCTGTACGTAAGCTGTGATAGCATCGCTAACGAAGCCCAAGCGTTTGTGAACGTCTCCCAGTGCCCAATAAGCCAAGTAGTTTTGAGGGTATCGTTCTACAAGTCTCTGAGCAAGTTTGAGCAATTCCGAAAAGTTTCCTCCATCAATGGCTGCGGCAAGACCTCGCAAATCAGGGTCAGAGTAGATGGCCTCGTCACCACTGCTTGCTGATTGCTGTAGCGGTTGCAACCTGGTGGACGGCTGGACTTTCAAAAAGAGTCGGGTCGCACACTCAACAGGCACCGCAAGATTCAGGGCTTGCCCGCCACGCAATAGTGCAGAGGCTATGCCGATAACTTCGCCTTTGGCGTCCAGCACAGGTGAGCCGCTGGAACCGGGTGAGATTGCGGCGGTGATTTGGAGAAGTCGTATGTCGCCCATTAACTCGCGCACGGCCGAGACGATGCCTTCCGACAACGTTCCTTCAAGCCCGAGCGGGCTGCCGATGACGGCAATGCGAGTGCCGACTTCGATCTTCTCTGTTTCGCCAAGGGGCAGGAAAGGAAGGTCTTTGCCTTTGAGCTTCAACAGCACGAGGTCGTTCTTCGGATCGTCTGCTAAAACGCCTTCGATGGGGAATAGTCCACCGTTCTCCGCTTTCGCAACGGCACTCGCTGCTTTTTCGATGACGTGATGGTTGGTGATGAGTTTGCCGTCGCTGGAGACAAGGAAGCCGGTGCCGGTGGCGATTTCTTTGCCGTTGGCGTCGGACACCACCAGCAGCATCACCGCCGGTCGCGCCTTCTTGGCGAGCGCTTTGAGGTCAATCGTCTCCGTCTCCGCGCGAACGGTGGTGGGTTGATGGGCGAACAGGAACGCAAGCCCAACCAGCAGAACCCCCAGCCCCGAAAAATTCGGGGCAAGCCTGAGCAGTTTCATGGTGGCAGGATAGGAAGATTGCCCCGCCTTTACAAGCCGAACCGCGCCGACGCCTACTCCGCCGCGTCGGTCAACTTAATCAGCTTCTCCGAGACGGTGCGTGGGCCTGCTTGAGTTGTGGCTGCTTGTAGTCACGCGCTGGTATTGTAGCCGCGAATCTTATTCGCGGCCAGTCCTGCCGCGAAAACGTTTCGCGGCTACAAATCTACCCCACGCCATTGCCCTTGATGCCCGGCTCGGTGAGGGTGCGGAGATTGAAAATCTTGTCGAGTTGTTTTTCGCTGAGGCCAGAGATCTCGCGGGTAATTTCGCGGACGGTTTTGCCGGTCTCGCAGGCTTTCTTGGCGATGGCGGCGGCTTTGTCGTAGCCGATCACTGGTGCCAGTGGCGTGCACATGGCGAGGCTCTGCTCAACCAGCGATTCGCAGCGTTCATGATCGGCTTCGATGCCTTTGACGCATTTGTCGGCAAAGTTGCGGGCGGACGCGGCAAGAAGGTGTGTGCTCTCCAGCATTTTAGTGGCGATGAGCGGCATCCCGACGTTTAGCTCGAAGAAACTCTGCAAGCCGCCGAGCGTGACGGCGAGGTCCGCGCTGATGACCCACAGGCAAACTTGAATCATGCTTTCGGCAATCACCGGATTGACTTTGCCGGGCATGATCGAGCTGCCGGGTTGCACGGCGGGAATTTTAAGTTCGCCGATGCCGCAGCGCGGGCCGCTGCCGAGCAGCCGAATGTCGTTGGCGATCTTCGCAAGACTGACGGCGATGGTCTTCAGGTGGCCGCTGGTTTCGACGCAGGCATCGCGCGCCGCAGCGGCTTCGAAATGATTGCGCGCCTCGGTCAGTTTGACTTTGAGTTCGTCGGCCAGCTTGGCGATGGTCTTCTTCGGGAAATCGGGATGCGCATTCAATCCGCTGCCGACCGCCGTGCCTCCGAGCGGAAGTTCACTGAGCACTTCCACGGCGCGTTTGGCGCGGGCGATCCCGTTCTCAACTTGTGCCGCATAACCGGAGAATTCCTGCCCCAACCGCACGGGCGTTGCGTCCTGAAGATGCGTCCGCCCGATCTTCATCACGTCGTCGAACTGCTTCGCCTTCTTGGCGAGTGCGCCGTGCAAATGCTGCAATGCGGGAATCAATTCCTCCTGAATCGCTTGAATAGTGCTGATGTGGATCGCCGTCGGGAAGACGTCGTTGCTGGACTGGCAGAGGTTGACGTGGTCGTTGGGGTGGACGGGCGATTTGTCGCCGCGTTTGCCGCCGAGCAATTCGTTAGCGCGCGAAGCGATGACTTCGTTGACATTCATGTTGGTCGAAGTCCCTGAGCCAGTCTGAAAAACGTCGACGGGGAACTGCCCGTCGAGTTTGCCATCGACGACCTCGGTCGCCGCAGCGACGATGGCGTCGGCGACTTTCTTGTCAATCAAGCCGAGTTCCAGATTCGTTTTCGCGGCGGCGCGTTTGATGCGGCCCATCGCGTGGATGAATCGCGGCGGCAGCGGCCAGCCGCTGATCGGGAAATTGGTGATCGCCCGCTGTGTCTGCACGCCGTAGTAAGCCTCCGCCGGAACTTCCAACGGGCCCATCGAGTCCTTCTCGATGCGCGTGCTCATTTGGCTATCTTCTGGATTAGCCGCAGCACGTTGCCTTCTGTGTCCTCAAACTCGGCGAGCCAGAAACCGTATTCCTGGCGCGGCTCATACCGAAACTTCGCGCCCAACTTCTTGAGTCTGTCAGTGTAGTGTTGGATATCATCCACGTCGAAGCTGAATTCGACCGGGCCACCGCCCAGACGCGCGCGTTCAACATTCATAGAATCCACCTCGTGCAACGCCAAATGTGAGCCGTCGCCAACGGCATATTCGACCCACCACTTGGCGTCCATAACGGGTTTGCCGAGATCAAAGGCAGCCTCGTAGAATTTCCGCATCTTCTCCAGATTCAAAACGTAAAGAAAAACCACGTTGATCCGATTAAGCTTGGCCATAGAGTCCTCCTAATTAAGTTGGAATATCTTAGCAGCTTTCACCGCCGATTCAACCAGTGGACGCTGGAAAATGCCCAGCCCGATGATCGCCACCATACACACGTACAGCGCCGCGCGCATCGGCTTGGTAACGGGAATCGGTCCCGCATTCGCGGGATCCTCTGCCTCCTGGATGTATATCGCCTTCGCGACGCCTAGGTAGAAATACAGCGAGATGATCACCGCCGCCGCACCGATTCCCGCCAGCACGTAGTAATGCCAATCAGTCTGCGCCCGCTCAATTACCGCCGCGAACAATTGAAACTTGCCAAAGAACCCGCTCAACGGCGGCACGCCCGCCAGCGACATCATCGCCAGAAACAGCGCGAGACCTAGAATCGGCGAACGTTTGCCCAACCCCGAAAAACTCGAAATCTCGTCGCTGCCCGTCGCGTTCGTGACGGCGACGATGGCGAGGAACGCGCAGAGAGTTGTGAACGCGTACTGGCCGAGATAGAAGAGCACCGCACCCGCGCCCAACGCGTTCACCGCCGCCACGCCCATCAACATGTAACCCGCATGGCCTATGGAGGAATAACCGAGCAACCGCTTGATATTGCGTTGCGGGATCGCGCCGAGATTTCCGTAAAGCAACGTCGCGCTCGCCAGCACCAGCAGCAGCGCGGCCCAACTTCCCTGCACGGGCAGTAGCCCAGCAAAGAGCACCCGCAACAGCAACGCGAATCCCGCCGCCTTGCTGCCCACCGCGAGGAACGCGGTCACCGGCGTCGGCGCGCCCTGATACACGTCCGGGACCCAAATCTGGAACGGCACGCTCGCAATCTTGAATCCGAGACCCGTCAACACAAGCAGCATCCCGAAAGTAAAGGCGGTGGAGGGTGGAGCGTTGAGCGTGGCAAGTTGAGCGTTGAGCGTTGTGAAATTTGTTGTCCCCGTCGTCCCGAAGATGTACGCAATGCCGTACACCGTGAACCCGCTCGAAAGCGCACCGAGTATGAGATACTTCGTGCCCGCCTCCAGCGACTGAACTTGTCGCCGCAGATAGCTCGCCAACACGTAAAACGTGATCGTCACGAGTTCCAGCGAAACGAACAGCAAAATGAAATCATTGACCGACGCGATCAGCAGCATCCCCGTTGCGCAGAACATCAGCAGGGCGTAGAACTCGGCCACGCCTGCCACGCCGCCGGCGTGGCCCGACTCGATTAGCGGCGAGAACTCCGCCGCCATCACCAGCACTCCCGCCAATGCCAGCAGGAACAGCCGCTTGAAATACAGCGCAAATGCGTCGAACCGGTACATCCCATGGAAAAACGTCCCGTCGAGGGGACGCAAAATGAAACTGTACAGCAATGCCACTACCACAAACCCCGCCGCCATGTAGCCGAGCGTCCGCTTGTTGGGGACCGGGCTGAAGGCGTCCACAAGGAGAATGACGATCCCCCAAAGCGCCAGCAAGCACTCCAACTGAGTTGCGTAAAGAGCCATCAGTTCCCACCGATGATCGAAGACTGATGACCGACAACCGAGGCTATCGTGGGAGCGGCGCCCCCCCCGCGATTAAGTTGTGCCGTTTCGGTCTTCTGTCCTCTGTCCTCTGACTTCTGCACCGCTACGATTCGCTGCACACTCTTCTGAATGATGTCCGTCAGTAATCGCGGCCAGAACCCGACTGTTAGCAGCACTGCCAGAAGCAGCGCATAGGGAAACTTCTTCCAGAGCGTCGTTGCGTCCTTCAGCATCGACCACTTCTCATCGAACGGCCCGTAGAAACTCGACCGCAACGCCCGCAGCAGATAGGTTGCCGTTACCACGAACCCCCACACGGCGCAGATGGTCGCCACATGGAACACCATCGAACCCTGCCGCCACGCGCCGAAGAACACGAGGATTTCGCTGGCGAAATTGGCGAACCCGGGCACGCCGCACGACGCCATCACGGCCATCACCATGCACGTGCCGATGAACGGGATTTTGCGGGCCAGCCCGCTCAACTCGAGCACGTACCGGTTGTGGGTCTGATGATAGAACCACCCGATCAATGAGAACGTCAGCGCCGCCATCAGTCCGTGCGCGAACATCAACAGCACTGCGCCGCTCACGCCGATGACATTGAGCGTCGCAATTCCCAGCAGGACGTATCCCATGTGGCTGACCGAGCTATAGCCAATGACGAATTTCCAATCGCGCTGCATCAGCGCCGCCCAGCCTGCGTACAGGATGTTGAAGCACGCCAGAATCGCGATCAGGTTCGCCCAGTGACGCGCGCCCTCGGGCAGCAGCGGCAACGCCAGCCGAATGATGCCGTACGCGCCGAGCTTCTTCAGCACGCCCGCGTGCATCATCGACGCCGCCGTCGGAGCCGCCGCGTAACCGAGTGGCGACCACGTATGGAATGGCCACATCGACGCGAGGAACCCGAACCCGAACAGCAACGTCGGGAAAATCCATTTCTGTGTCGCCGCGTCCACGCGCAGGTTCTTCTGCAGCGCGACCATATCCATCGTCCGACCGCCCGCAAAATAAATCGCCAGCAACCCGATCAACGCCAGCACCGCGCCCGCCGTCAGGTACAGCGTCAACTTCATCGTCGCGTACTCCTTCGTGCGCCCGTGCTTGCCCGGCGGGAGCGAACCCCACATGCCGATCAGCAGATACATCGGGATCACCGCCAACTCGTAGAAGAAATAAAAGAAGAACAAGTCCATCGTGGCGAAGGTCCCGCTAATGCCCGTCGTCAGCGCGAGGAACAGGATGTAATACTCCTTCTGCCGCTCGTGGATTTCACTGGAGATCAGCGTCCCCGCGAACGACACGAATCCGACCAGCAACAGCAGCGTCATCGAGATGCCATCGACGCCGAACTTCAACGAGCACCCGTAACTCGGGAGCCACTCGATCCCGTGCACGAACTGATACCCGCTCTGCGTCCGATCAAACTGCGAGAAGATGTACAAAGTCAACAGAAGCGGTACGCCCGTCGCGAAAATCGCCAGCGTCCGAATCGCCCCCGGCTTTCTCGCCGGGAAAAGGAAAGCCAGAAATGCCGCCGCAAGCGGGAGCAGAACTGCGATGGTGAGCATCGCGTTCATGCGTTGACTCCCGGCACAGCTTCCGGTTTGGCCCATAGCAACTTTGCCTTTTCAAACAGGGCTCGACCGCGTTGGTCGATCTGCTCAGCGTCCCAACTCTGAAGATGTTCGAAGTACCTGTTAAGCTGCACATTGCTCTCACTGTAAATCTGCTTTTTCTTTTCAAACCACTTGTTCGAGAGCGATGGGTTGTACGCCGTGAGTGTCAGATTGCCTATGCGGTCGTTCGCTTGCCAAGCGGTTGAGAAAGCTTCGTCGCCCAGTTTTTCGCGCCACTCGGCATCAGGCGATTGTGGGAATACATGCTCGATTTGGCAGCGATTCAGCGATGCCGGTTCCTTATGCCCATATTCGCATGAAAACGTAATTACGAATATGCCGTTCTTCATCCTTCCTCCTTCATCCCTCATCCTTCGCTTCATCTCACCACCACGTAGTAAATGATCACCGTCACGCCGAGGGCGAAGAGGAAGGCGTAAGACTGGATGTTGCCTGTCTGCAGCAGGCGCACCGTCTTGCCGAGCAGACCCGTGCCGACCGACAGGCCGCCGATGCCGAGCCGCTGGAGAATCCAGCGGTCGAACCATTCGCAGATCGTCGCAATCGTGCCCTGCACATATTTCACGATCCACAGGTACAACTCGTCGAAGTAGTATTTGTTCTCGACCAGTGTCCAGATCTTGCCAAGGTTGGCTTTCACGGGCGCATCGCTCGGTTCGGCCCTCCAATAAATCTTCGCCGCGACGAAAAAGCCCGCGATAGGAATGAGCAGCAATGCGTAACCAAGGTTGCTGTGCATCACTTCGCCCTGCGGGTCGAGGAAGTGCGGCACGGCGCCCGCCCATCCGCCGATCACCGAGAGAATCGAGAGGAACACCAACGGCAACGTCATCACCCACGGGGATTCGTGTGGTTCATGTTCTTCATGTGCCGGTGGCGCAACCGTTTCGGTTGCGGCTGTTTTCTCTCCCAACGACCGCAAGCGGGACGCTTGCGCTACCGAAGGCCTCTCCCACCGCGGTTTGCCGAAGAACACCACAAACACTTCGCGGCCCATGTAATAGGCAGTCAGAAACGCCGTCGCTGCGCCCATGAGAAACAGCGGCGCGCTCTTGTGCATTGCCATCAACAGGATTTCGTCTTTGCTGTAGAAGCCTGCCAGCGGCCACACGCCCGCCAGCGCCAACGTCCCGACGAGGAACGTCCAGAACGTGATCGGCGTTTTCTTCCACAGACCGCCCATTTTCCAGATGTCCTGTTCGTGGTGCAGCGCGATAATCACGCTGCCGGCGCCAAGGAACAGCAGCGCCTTGAAGAACGCGTGCGTGGTCAGGTGAAACATCGCCTGCGTCGGTCCGCCCAGCCCGACCGCCATCACCATGTAGCCAAGCTGCGACAGCGTCGAGTATGCGAGGATGCGTTTGATGTCGTTCTGCGCGATGGCAATCGTCGCCGCCATGATCGCGGTGATACCGCCCACCCACGCGATCAGGGTCAACGCCGTCTCGCTCGGCAGAATCAGCCACGACACGCGACAGAGTATGTACACGCCTGCCGCCACCATCGTCGCCGCGTGGATGAACGCCGACACCGGCGTCGGGCCTTCCATCGCGTCGGGCAGCCACACGTGCAACGGCACCTGCGCGCTCTTGCCGACCGCGCCGCAGAAGATCAACGCGCCGATCAAGGTGATCGTTGCGGGCGGTAGGGCGTGACCGCCGGGCGCGCCGATGAGTCCCGGCAACTTGGCTTGCAGTTCCGCGAAGTTGAACGTGCCCGCGTGCGACCACAGCAACAGAATGCCGAGCATCATGCCGAAGTCGCCGACGCGCGTGGTCAGAAACGCCTTCTTACCTGCCTCTGCCGCCGCATCTTTTTCGAACCAGTAACCGATGAGGAGATAGCTGCTCAATCCAACCAGTTCCCAGAAGATGAAGATCTGGATGAAATTGTTCGACAGCACAATGCCGAGCATGGAGAACGTGAACAGCGACATGCACGCGAAGAATCGCGAGAAGCCGGGATCGCCCTTCATGTAGCCGAGCGAGTAGATGTGAATCGCTGACCCCACACCCGTTACGACCAGCAACATCAGAATTGCCAGCGGATCCGTGGTCATCCCGAACTCAATGCGCACGGCGTTCCCGACAACCAGCCACTGGATCGTATGCGGCCAGTGCTGCTGCCCGTGAAACGCGAGGGCGACGAACAACCGCAGCGAGAGCACGAACCCCAGCACGATTGCGCCAATGGACAGCGCCGCGCTCAAGCCTTTCCACCGCCGCGTGAACAGCGTGATGAGCGCCGCCGCCACCAGCGGCGCGAACAGGGTCAGCCAGACCGCGCAAATCGGCCGCTCGCCCAGCGCACCCAAATCTGTCGTCATGGTCGCCAGTAAGTTCATAACCGCATCGTTGTCAGTTCATCCACGTTTACGGTTTGCTTGCGGCGGAACAGTGCCACGATGATGGCGAGGCCGACCGCCACCTCGGCCGCTGCGATGGCGATGATGAAAAACACGAACACCTGGCCATCCACGATCTTGTTGTACTTGGAGAATGCGACAAGCGCGAGGTTGGCGGCGTTGAGGTTCATCTCCAGCGCCATGTAGATCACCAGCGCGTTGCGCCGCGCGATCACGCCCGCGATGCCCAGCGCAAACAGCAGGCCGCTCACCCAAAGATAATGGTTAAGCGCAATCATCTTTCTTGCCTTGTCATTCTGAGCGCAGCGAAGAACCTCTGTCGTTCCGGGCAGAGACCCTTCGCTACGCTCAGGGTGACACGCTTCTGGGAATCGCGGTTCATTTCAAATCTCTCTTCGACAACAGCACCACGCCGATTATCGCCACGAGCAACAGCAGCGCGGTCACTTCGAACGGCAGCATGTAGTTCGCGAACAGCGGCGCCACCACATCCTTGAGTCCCCCGTGGAACTCGCCGCTGGTCGCCAACGGCGGCACGGGTTTGCTGAGGATGATCCGTAATTCCCACGCAAACGCGCCGGCGACGCCAAATCCGCCGAGCACCGCAAGCGCGTGAAACTTCCGTCGCTCTGACGCCTTGATGTCGAGCAGCATGATGACGAACAGAAACAGCACCATTACGGCACCGGCATAAACGAGTATCTGGATCGCCGCGAGGAAGAACGCCTCCAGCAGCACGAACAACCCCGCCATAAAGAAGAACAGCAGCACCAGAAACATCGCGCTGTTGACGGGATTGCGACTGGCAATCACGCCGAGACCGCACAGCAGCATCGCGATGCTGAAAAACCAGAACAATGTGTCGTGAACGTTCATCCTAATTGTTGTAGCGGCGGTCTACGACCGCCGTCTGCCTCTCCTCCAAATGCTCGGCGCTCATAGAGCGCCGCTACAGAATCTCACTTCGCTGCCTCCACTCGCTTCGCCGCGCCTGGCGCGTCGGGCGGCGGCGCACCCTTGTACTTCCACTTCCAAATCGAATCTTCACGGACGCCGCCGAGTTCCAGCAGGTTCTCCTTATGAAATTGCAGTTCCTCGCGTTTGTAGCCGGCAAGCGCGAAGTCGCGCTGCAGGTAAATCGCCTCTTCGGGGCACACTTCCTCGCAGTAGCCGCAGTAAATGCAGCGCAACATGTCGATCACAAAATCCTCCGGCTCCTTCTCCACATTCGCATCGGGCGCGTCGTCGGGACGCGAGCCGGGCGTGATGCGGATCGCCTTCGGCGGACAGACGAACTCGCAAAGCTGACACGCAACGCACTTCACGCGGCCTTCGGGATCACGCACCAGCACCGGCGCGCCGCGATACTTGCCGTACAACGGCGGCTTCTCCTCGGGATACTGCCGCGTGAACTTCCTTTTCGGAATGTGTTTCAACGTCAGCCACATTCCTTTCAGGATCTGCGGGATGTACGTCCGCTCCCAAACCGTTAGTTTCGGTCGCTTGACTTGCATGTCAAATCTTCCGACATGGTGGCGCAACCGTCCCGGTTGCGGCTGTTTCAACTCTCAACGACCGCAAGCGGGACGCTTGCGCCACCGAAACGTTGCCCGCCAGATTCATTTCACCCCCATCATCGCCAGCAGGACGCCCGTGATCAGAATGTTCAGCAACGTCAGCGGGATGAACACCTTCCAGCCGAGCGCCATGAGTTGATCGTATCGGAAACGCGGAATCGTCCAGCGCACCCAGATGTACACGAACAGGAAGAACATCGTCTTCGCCAAGAACACGCCGATCTGCACCAGCCCCACCCCCAACGTTTGCGCGGACGCGTTGAACGGCGCAAACGGCAGCGACCAGCCGCCGCAAAACAGCGTCGCCATCAATGCCGACTGCACGAACATCGCCGCGTACTCGCCCATGAAGAACATGCCGAATTTCATCGAGCTGTACTCGGTGTTGTAGCCAGCGACGAGTTCCTGCTCCGCCTCGGGGAAATCGAACGGCAAACGGTTCGTCTCCGCGAACGCGCTCACCATGAAAATGAAGAACGACAACGGCTGACACAAGATCAGCCACGTATGCTGCGCCTGATACTCGACGACCTTCATCAGGTTCAGCGCACCCACCTGCATGAACACGGGCACGACGCTCAAGCCGAGGCACACCTCGTACGAAACCATCTGCGCGCCGGAGCGCACGCCGCCGAGGAACGGGTACTTCGAATTGCTCGACCACCCCGCCAACACAATGCCGTACACGCCGAGCGACGCAACGGCGAAGATGAACAGAATGCCCACGTCGAGGTTCGCGATGACGCAATCAATCGTGTGTCCTGCAATCGGCAGTTGGCTGCCCCACGGCACGACTGCGACGGCGATCAGCGCGGGCATCATCGTGATCGCAGGCGCAAGCGTGTAATAAATCTTGTGAACGTGCCACGGCAACACGTCCTCCTTCAGCACCAGCTTGCCGAAGTCCGCCAACGGTTGCAGCAACCCCAACGGCCCGACGCGGTTCGGCCCGATGCGGTCCTGCATCCACGCGCAGACCCGGCGCTCCAGCAACACCGTGTACGCCACAATGGTGAGCATCACGCCAAGCACGCAGACGATCTTGATGAGATGGGTGAGCAATTCGGTGATCATGACCTGTTGCTGGGGTTAACAGCCGCAACCGGGACGGTTGCGCCACCAGCATTTATCTCATGCGCCTCTGGTGATGATGGCGCAAGCGTCTCGCTTGTGGCTGTTGTGTCCTTCATTTCCTGATACCAGAACCAAGGATACTGTCCTGGTTCGCACGCCAGCTTCTTCATCACCGCGTTGTTGCAGATGTACGTCCATTTCTCTTCGAACTCAGCCTCGTCCCGAACGATTCGGTCGTAGCTTTTGTGTTGCCAGACCGCGCCCCGGATTTCGCTGCGCTTGGCGATCTCGTGCGCTGAGAACGATTTGATGCTGTGCAGTACTTCCGCCAGGTCATACACGCCACCCGGAATGTTCTCCACCGGCCGGGGCTGCAGGAGCAAGTGAACGTGGTCCGGCATGACGACCACCGCATAGAGTTCGATCTTCTTGCCATCCCAGAAGCGGCAAGCTGAGAACGCGATGTTGCGTTCCTGTGGCTGGAGCACACGATTTTCCGCAGTGCGGAAGGTTACAAAGTAAACCTCGCTTGGCGATTGCCAATGAGGCAACCGGCGTCGAGCAAAACGGAACTCGGTGACCGGTCGGCTCTGTTGGGGAGCACAGCCGACACTCTGCGGTGGCGCAACCGTCCCGGTTGCGGTCGTTCTGCTGCGGTTGTCTTGAGGTTGCTTGCTCATTTCTGGGACTGAACAGCCGCAAGCGAGACGCTTGCGCCACCATTTCCTGGTTGCCCTGTTGCAGAGGCCGGTTGTTCCAGCTTCACCTCCACCCCCAGATCCCCTATCTTCGATAAGTTCAACCCCGCCAGCGGCGGGAGCTTACGCGCCATGTCGGCGAACACGTCTTCAACCGTCAGATAACTTTCATCCGCACCGAGTTCATTCAGCATCGCCGCCAACGTTTGCCACTCGGGCCGTGCGATGCCCGGCGACGGAATCGCCGCGTTGAGGCGCTGGATGCAGCCCTTCGCGTTGATGAACGTGCCGCGTTTCTCGGCGAATGTCGCGCCAGGCAACACGTAATGCGCAAGTTCAGTCACCCTGTTCGGCAGCGTGTCGATCACGATGAGCAATTCCAGTTTCGCCAGCAATTCCTCGCCAATGCCGTGCTTCGAGACATTCTCGCCGAGCACGATGAGCGACTTGATCGTGCCCGACCTGATTGCATCCGCGATGACCGGGATGCGCGCGCCGATGGGATCGGCGGTCACGCCTGTGAGCTTCGCGCCCGCGATGTTCGGATTGCGATCCGCGTTCAGCAGAAACTTGTCGCCTTCTCCGATGTGTGGCACGCAGTCCACCAACTCCGCGCCGAGAAGCTCGCGTGCAAGCTTGTTGAACAGAAACAGTTCTTCCGTCGTCGCTCGTGCCGACCCGATAGCGGCGATGGTCGCGCCGCTACGACCTTTAAGCTTGTCGGTGATCTGCCGCGTGGCTTCCGGCCATGTCAGGTTGAACCGCTCGCCCATCACCGTGGACTTCACGTTCGGGGACGTGATACGCTGCGGGTCGTTGATGAACTTGTAGTGCAGGCGACCGTAATCGCACATCCAGCATTGGCTGACCGCATCGTTGTCGCGCGGGGTCTGGCGATAGACCACGCCCTCGCGCGACCAGAGTACCGTGTTGCAGCCCGTGGCGCAGTTCGGGCAGACACTCTTGGTCTCTTTCAAGAACCAGACGCGCTGCTTGAAACGGAAATCGGTTTGCGTGAGCGCGCCGACGGGACAGATGTCCACGGTGTTCAGATCGTAGTTCGTGTTCGGCTCGTTGCCGGGATAACAAGTCAGCGTCGAATGACTGCCGCGTTCAACGAAGCCGAGGCAATCCTGTCCCGCCACGTCGCGCATGAACCGGACACACCGCGAGCAAAGGATGCAACGCTCGTCGTCGAGCATGATCTTCGGACCGAGCGGTGTTCGCTTCGGCTTGTGGACTTTCTCCTCGACGAACCGGCTTTGGCCCTTGCCGTAGTCCACGGAGAATTCCTGAAGCCGGCATTCCCCGGCCCGATCGCAGATCGGGCAATCGAGCGGATGATTGATGAGCAAGAACTCCATCACGCCTTCACGCGCCTTGATGACTTTTGCCGACCGCGTGTGCACGACCATGCCTTCAGCGACGGCGGTGTTGCAGGCGATAGACAACTTCGGCGCGAAGACAATGACGGGTTTACCGTCGGGGTTGAGTACAGGCTTCTTGTACGGCCCGAGCTTGGGCATGCCGACATCCACAAGGCACATGCGGCAGTTACCCACCACCTGCAGCTTTGGATGATAGCAATAGTGCGGCACCTCGATGTCGACGCTCTTTGCGGCCTCGATGATGTTCGTGCCGCGCGGCGCCTCCGCCACCTTGCCATCAATTGTTAGTTTGACTGTCTGTTCTGCCATGTTGTTCCAGCGCTTCTTAAATCCTCTCCGCATGGTGGCGCAAGCGTCCCGCTTGCGGTCGTTGAATCGCCGTATGACCTCTCATGTCCATCCCCACTTGAACCTCAGTGATTCACCTGATCGCATGTTCTTCAACACTACGGTGTAGACTGCTCGAAGCCCTTCTGCCAACTCTTGCATGAACAGACCACAACCCTTTCCGAACCTTTTTCCAGTGGCTTGTAGCCCAATACGTCAACATCACTATGCACCGCATCTTGCAGAACATCGTAACCAGAGGCGTTTCGCGCGGGCTTGAACTTCACATTGCCGACAGTGAAGTAGCCTTTGAGTTGGAAGTACTCCTCGCACAGTTGCTCAAGAATGTCTTCCTTCATCAGCTCGCTCCCCTTCTCAGCGACGGTCGACCACCATCGCGCCGAGAACGACTGAGATTCCTCGCTTTGCTCAGAATGACAAGCTGGGTGGTGTTCATTTCGTCACCTTCGTCGGAGGCGGAACAACTTGAAATCCCATTTGGGTGAAATGGCGGTCGGCGGTCAGCGCCTGTTTCAGCTTCAACTCTTTCATGACGACAAAGCTGGTGCAGTCGGTGAACGAGTAGTCCTTGTCGCGGAAGCGGAAGAATAGATCACGCGCTTTCTCCGCACGCGCCATGCCCACCCATTCCCAACGCAACCGGGGACTGCCTTCAACCCGTTCCCACCAAGCCTGCGCCACCGTCAGTCCGAATCGCTTGCGAAGCAGCGTCAACGTCTCATCAATGACGTAATCGGTTGTGACCAGTACGCCACCTTGCTCCAACCATGCATCCCGCGCCTGGGTCGCGCCCGCATAACGCGGGTCGCCTTGATCAATACACGCCACCCAGCCTCCGGTATCAACAAACAGGCCTTTCATCATCCGTAGATCACCTCATCGTGATCGGCAGAGGTGAGGCCGTCGGTGGAACGGCACAACGGCTTGGCGCGATACAGCGGGTCGTCTTCCAACGGACAAAGCGCCGTGGCGGTGTCGTCCACCGGCACGATCCGAAAGGCCGGGTGGCTGCGGTACAGCACCGTAAACCGCGCCCCTTTGCGGACGCGTTTGACCAGTTCCGGCAACAAAGCCCGCAGTTGTTTGGCGTTAATCGTAGCATCCATGGTTATCCTCTAGAGTTCACCTTAAGTTAAACTTATTCACCCGATCCCGTCAAGCCCTGGAACGACCGCAACCGGGACGGTCGCGCTACCAACGAAAACGAATTCGTGCCTATTCGTGTTCATTCGTGGCTGACGTTCTTCTTGCACGCTTCTTCAAATTCGCTGCGGTACTTCGTGACAAAGACCTTCACGGGCCAGGCGGCGGCCTCGCCGAGGGGGCAGATGGTTTTGCCGTCAATGTTGTCGGCGACGTCCCACAACAAATCCACGTCTTCGGCACGACCGTGACCCGCGTGCATGCGGTGGAGCATTTTCTCCATCCAGAGGATGCCTTCGCGGCACGGCGTGCATTGGCCGCAGCTTTCGTGCGCATAAAACTGCGCAACGCTCAGCGTCGTTTCGACGATGTCCACCGAATCGTCGAGCACGATGATGCCGCCGCTGCCCGCCATCGTGCCCGCCTTGCGCAACGACTCGAAATCGAGCGGCACGTCGATCTGGTCGGCCTTCAGCACCGGCATCGAACTGCCGCCGGGAATCACGCCTTTGAGTTGGCGACCGTCCTTCAGTCCGCCGCACAAATCATAAATGAGCTGCCGCATCGTCAGCTTGCCCATCTCGAATTCGTAGCAACCAGGCTGTTTCGCCGGGCCGCTCACGCAGACGAGGCGCGTACCCGTCGAACCAGGAACGCCCATCGCCTTGTACCAAGCCGCTCCGTTATTGATGATGTGCGGCACATTCGAGAGCGTCTCGACGTTGTTGACGACCGTCGGACAGCCGAACAGACCGATGACCGCGGGGAACGGCGGCTTGGTCCGCGGATAGGCACGCTTGCCTTCGAGCGATTCTATCAGACCCGTTTCCTCGCCGCAGATATAAGCGCCCGCGCCGCGGTGGACGTAGATTTCGCAGTCGAATCCTTTGCCGAGGATGTTTTTGCCGAGAAAGTTCTTCGTGCGCGCCTCCTCAATGGCCTTCAGCAGAATCTTCGCGCCGTGCGGCATCTCCCCGCGGATGTAGATGTAAGCGGCATGTGCGCCGACCGCATAGCACGAAACGAGTATGCCTTCGATGAGCTGGTGCGGATCGTACTGGATGAGCTGGCGATCCTTGAACGTGCCCGGCTCGCTCTCGTCGGCGTTGCAGACGAGGTAGATCGGCTTGCCTGATTTCTTGTCGAGGAAGCCCCACTTCATGCCGCACGGAAAACCTGCGCCACCACGCCCGCGAATCTCGCTGTTCTTCACCTCAGCAACGATGTCGTTGGGTTTCATGTCGAGCGCCTTGTGAAGAGCGCGGTAACCTCCTTCGCGTTCGTAGTCGGCGATCGATCCCGTGTAGCCCGGCTTGCTCATGTTGGCAAGCAACACCCGTTTCTCCAGCGGATGCGCGGGCTGAACGGGCGGCAACGGTTGCTGATCGAGTTTGCCCGTCATCTTGATGCGATCCACAATGGCCTCGGCCTTGTCGGCTGTGAGACCCTCGAACAACTCATCGTTGACCATCATCACCGGTCCAGTGCCGCAAGCGGCCAGACATTCGACCGTCGAAATCGTGAACAAGCCGTCGGGCGTGTTCTCGTCAAGCCTGACGCCGAGCTTTCTTTGCAAGCGCTCGAGGATTCCGCCGCAACCGCACAACTCGCAGGACAACGTACGGCAGACTTTGATGTGGAATTTGCCGCGCGGCTTGGTGGTAAACATCGGATAAAAGCTCACCAGCTCCCAAACGTTGATCGGTTGGAGGCCGAGCTTTGCGGCTGTCCACTCAACCTGTTCCCTGCCGAGGTGGCCGAAGTGCTCCTGCAACAGATGCAGCAGCCACAGCACCACCGCCCGCTTATGTTGCGGCGGATAGTGCGTAATGATTTCGTCAACGTGACGTTCGAGTTGTTCGGGTACGGTCATATTCTTCCCGAGCTGTCACCCTGAGCGCAGCGAAGGGTCTCTGTCGTACCGGTCGAACAACGGAGATTCTTCGCTTCGCTCAGAATGACAAACAAGCCCATCACCGATCACATTCCCCCATCACGAAATCGAGGCTGCCGAGGATGGCGACCATGTCGCTCATCATGTGGCCCTTGGAGATCACGGGCACAAGCTGCAGGTTCACAAACGATGGCGCGCGAATCTTGAGCCGATGCGGCGCGCCGCCGCCGCGGCTGATGATGTAGAAACCAAGTTCGCCCTTCGGGTTTTCCGCCGAGAAGTACACCTCGCCCGCCGGCGCGTTGATGCCTTCGGTCACGTTAATGAAATGATGAATGAGTTCCTCCATTTTCGTGAGCGTCGCCTTCTTCTCGGGCAACAGAATCTTCGCGTCGGGCGAATTCCACGCGCCGTCGGGCATGTTGTCGGCAGCTTGCTGGAGGATGCGCACGCTCTGGCGCATTTCTTCCATGCGCACAAGATAACGGTCGAAGCAATCGCCCACCGTGCCGACGGGAATGTCGAACTCAAAATCCTCGTAGCCGCTGTACGGATGCGCTTTGCGAATGTCCCACTCGACCCCCGAACCGCGCAGGATCGGGCCGGTCGCGCCGAAATCGATCGCGTCTTCCTTCGAGAGCACACCAATGTCGCGATTGCGTTCGATGAAGATCTTGTTTCGCGTCAGCAGCTTGTCCACTTCGTCAATCGTCGTGGGGAAATCCTTCAAAAACTTCCGCAGCATCAGCAGAAAATCGGCGGGCATGTCGTTGGCCAGACCGCCGATGCGCGTATAGCTCGTCGTGAACCGCGCGCCGCAGATGCACTCGCACATGTCGTAGATTTTTTCGCGCTCGCGGAACGCATAAAGGAACACCGTCATTGCGCCGATGTCCAACGCCATCGCGCCAAGGCCGAGCAGGTGCGAACTGATGCGCGCGATCTCGGCGCAGATCACGCGGATGTATTGGCAGCGCGGCGGAACGTCCATGCCGCAGAGTTTTTCCACGGCGCAGGCGTAGGCGACGTTGTTGGCGAGCGGCGCGAGGTAATCAAGGCGGTCGGTGTACGGAATGAACTGGGTGTACGTCATGTTCTCGGCGAGTTTTTCATCGCCGCGATGCAGATAACCGATATCGGGCCAAACGTTCACGATCTCTTCGCCATCGAGCTCGACCACGAGCCGCAACACGCCGTGCGTGCTCGGGTGCTGCGGCCCCATGTTGATGATCATCCGTTCGCCGCCCAGCTCCCCTTCCATCGCCTGCTGCGCGCGCGTGGCCGAATCGATCAGTTCCATTTCGTGCTGTGTGGCCATGTCGTTTGTAGCCGCGAATCACATTCGCGGCCTTCTCTCCCGCCGCGAAAAAGTTTCGCGGCTACAAATCCTCACACCGGTTCCTTCTTCGTCGGGTTCTTCAACTTTTCCTGTTGCTCGGCAATCGTGTCGTATTGCCGCGGGTCGCGGCGGATCGCGCTACGCGTGCCCGTGCCGCCCACGAACGGTCCGCCCAGCATCGGCGCGGTCTCGACCTTACCGGCATCCACTGCCGTCTCGGGCAACTCCGTCGGGATGCCCGCCAACGGGAAATCCTTGCGCAACGGGTAATGCGGATACCCTTCCCACATCAGAATGCGCTTCAGGTTCGGATGTCCACGGAAACGGATGCCGAACATGTCGTACCCCTCGCGCTCGTGCCAGTCGGCTGTGCGCCATACTGCCGTCACCGAATCCACCAGCATGTCATCCTCGGACACGTACACCTTCAGCCGCAAATGGCAACGGTGTGTCAACGAATACAGCAAGTAATCCACCTCGAAACGCGGATCGTCGCCATAATTGTCAACGCCCGCGAGGTCTGTAAGCATGTCGAACACGCATTCCGCCTTGAGGAAGCGGCACACATCGAGGATCTTCGCGCGCGCCACGACGACGGAGACTTCGCTGCGGAATTCGACTGAAGCGCCAATCGCTTCGCCGAACTTGATCTTCAATCTCTCGACGGCTTCCGGCGGGGTCATCGCGCGCTCAACTCCACGGTTCCTTGTCGGCGAAACGCGGCGCGTATTCGCCGCGCACGATGATTGGACCTTGCACGGGTTTCCAAAGTCCCGTATTCTGTTCGTCCTTCTTCATGCTGCCGAGCGCCTTCTCCTGTGCGATCTTGCGTTGGATGGCCATCAGACCTTCAAGCACCGCTTCGGGTCGCGGCGGGCAGCCGGAAATGTATACGTCCACGGGCAGGAAATGATCGACGCCCTGCACCACGGCGTAACTGCGATACATCCCGCCCGTGCTGGCGCAGGCACCCATCGCAATGCACCACTTCGGCTGTGCCATCTGGTCCCACAAACGCTTGACCGCACCCGCCATCTTATAAACGCACGTGCCCGCGACGATCATCAGGTCGGACTGACGCGGTGAGAACCGCATCACTTCCGCGCCGAATCGCGCGATATCGAAACGGCTCGCGCCGACAGCCATCAATTCGATCCCGCAGCAGGCCAGACCCAGCGGCATCGGCCAGCATGAATTCTTGCGCGCCCAGTCGATCGCCGCATCGAGCCGCGTCACGATTACGTCGCGACCTTCGATCTTGGGATCAATGGCAGTTTCAATCCGCTGAGTCACGCCGTCTCCGTCGGTGGTGCGAGCGTCCTCGCTTGCGGTCGTTCAACCACCGCAACCGGGACGGTCGCGCTACCAAGCCGTTTGCGCCCCGGTGCCCAATCCAACGCGCCCTTCTTCCATGCATAGATGTGGCCGACCTCCAGGATCGCCAGAAACAACAGCCCGCCCAGCAACATCTCCAGCCCGATTCCGCCGTCGCTGACCGGCTTGATCAAATCGCGAAAAACCGCCGCCCAACCCAAAAAGAACACAACCTCGATGTCGAACACAATGAACAGCATCGCGATCAGGTAGAACTTCACGCTGAAGCGCGTGCGCGCCTCGGTGATCGGCGGCATCCCGCACTCGTAGGCGCTGTCCTTGACCGCGCCATGAACGCGTTTCTTGCCGAGGATCGTGGGCATCAGCAAACCGCCCGCCGCAAATCCAATGGCAACCAGCAATAGTAGACCGACAGGGATATACTGTTCCAATTGTTGGGTCATCGCCACATATCTTGAGTCTGCCGATCACGCCATCAGGCAGACTTCGTGACAAGTTTAACGACGCAAACTAGCGAGAATCCATTCCGCTTTCAAGCATTATTTGAACTTCAGCCGCGCCGCCCGCTCCGCTATGGTTGACGCGATGGATGGCAACGAAGCGCTCATTGCAGCAATCCGACGCGAAATCGAACGCGGCGGTGGCCGTATCACCTTCGCGCGGTTCATGGAACTGGCGCTCTATCATCCGCAGTACGGTTACTACACCGGCTCGAATGTCGAGGATCACAAAGCCGCGCGCTCGGCGAGCGCGCCCTACCAACGACCTGACGGCGTTGATGCGGTAGGGCGGGCTGGCCCAGCCCGCCGCCCACGCATCGGCAAAGAGGGCGATTACTTCACCAGCGTCAGCGTCGGACCGCTTTTCGGGCGGATCTTGGCGCGGCA